>Ga0351885_10492_pt1 | contig 10333 bp, 9 predicted proteins | sample TotcelFGM3001L13_FD_206771 | JGI IMG/M metagenome (GOLD analysis project Ga0351885, IMG submission 206771) | Enriched cells from coal bed in the Powder River Basin, Montana, United States - Total cells FGM rep3 HSBNCT.FGM.300.1.L13 ... | reverse complement strand
ACTTCACCAAGTACGCCGCCAACGTCGAGCCGGAGGTGCTGGCCGCGGAGCCTAAATAAGGGTCTATACCGAGTTGAGACCTCTGCGAAAGTCTCATGCAGAATAGCCGCCTTCGGCTATCCATACTGTATTTGGGCGCAGGCGAGGGCGCCTGCGCTATATTTTGATTCGGAAGGATAGAGATAGAGACTTTCGGCAGAGGTCTCAAGTTGAACTCATAGAAGCAAAGAAGATTGCGGTCAGGGTGGCACAGGCTTTCCTGCCTGTGCAGGCGCAGATTAAAGCCTACGGCTACGAAAAATAGCCCTTTGAGCGCAATTCAATATCAGAAAAGTAGGGGCGGTCTCGATTGTGCGCCCTTTGCAAGGCAGTTCTCCATGCCGCCTTTGGCCCACCCCGAAGCATGAAAAGGATGGCGGGGCGGGCCTCCGCGCCCGCCAGGTAGTCCGCACCGGCTGGAAGGCCTGTGCCGCCGGAAGAACTTTTCAGTCCAGAAAAAACTTCTGGCATTGGCTTCAATCCCCCGTCAATAACTATCCCAATCGGGCGCCAATCGGCATCACCAGCATCATGACCAAGCAGGCCATCAACCGGCCCAGCCTGGTGCAAGGATCAAAGCGGCGCACCCAGTTAAGGTCCCGGCGGGGCTTCGGAAATTTATTTCCTTGCAACGAGACTTAACTTTTCCGAAAATCAGAGTCTAATTAGATATTCTATTTTCTCAAGGGACGGTGAAATGGTCAAATACGCAGTTTTGATCCTGATCTTACTGGATGTCATCCTTAATGTCACCGGGCAGTTGTCTTTAAAGTACGGCATGTCCAAGATCGGCAATTTTTCTCTCTCTATGTCGGCCTTGCCGCCCGTCTTTCTCAAAGCGGCCACCAATATCCCGGTGCTCTTCGGACTCCTCTGCTATGGCCTGGGGTTCATGGTCTGGCTCATCGTCTTATCCAAGGCGGAAGTCAGCTATGCCTATCCCTTGATCAGCCTGGGCTACGTCTTTACCGCCGTCCTGGCCCGGGTCATGTTCGGCGAAGCGGTGGGCCTCATGCGCATATCGGGCATAGTTATTACCTGTTTGGGGGTGTTCATCATTGCCCGCAGTTGAAGGGGCCTGATATTACGGTACCAGGGACCGGGCTAACCTTGAAGGGCGCCGGCGGCCCCGGTTTCCGGCTCGCCCGGCAGGAGGTGGGTTTCTCAAAGGAGCATGGGGAATCAGGCCGGTCCTTGGGGTGGAACCAGACTGTGCGACACCGCAGGCCAGTGGCGGCACCTAAGACGAACGCATCCGCTCCATCCAGGAACCCCGTGACTCCGCAGGCTTCTCGTCCTCCTGGGGCTCCTTCCGCACCGGCTCATCCTCCGGCGATACCCAGGCAATGTTGCGTTTATTAATGATCAAGACCCGCCCGCTTTTGCCATCCGCGGTGGCATCAAACACTACAATAAAAGGATCATCGACCTTGGTAAAGATGTCGCTAACCCGGTGGACTATCTCTTCATCGTGAAATACGTTCACCTTCCCCTGGACCAGGGAACCATCCACCATCTTGATGGTAACCTTGCGGGCATCAACTCTTCGGGTGATGACCTTAACACTCATTGGCGTCCTCATGGCGGCCAGAGCGTCACCTTCACCCTGCCGCTTAATCCGCAGTGCTCCCCAGGTTGGTCCCCGGAGGCCTTGCCCGGCATGGAAACGAGGCTTACCCCGGTCCACCACGCCTGACAACAGATGTATCGGCAAGTTATCAACTTTTCTCAAGGATGACGAGGAAGTGAGACGGGGGGTTATAGTAATTGCCAAAGAAAAAGTTTTTTCCGCTCAGGGACTCCTTATAATCCCCCCTGCCCCCCTTTAAAAAAGGGGGGGAACTTCAAGGAATTGCAGGAAAAGTCTCCCTTTGAAAAAGCGGGATTTAGAGGGATTTTAGAAACTCCAAGGGGAAAGAATTTATGGCAAACGCTATAAGACCGTTTTCGGTTATCAGTTTTCGGTTTTCGGTTAAAAGAAATAACAATATCAACATATTAAATATTGGAATTGTTGCATTTGAAAGTGAATCAGGTATAGTCGCAGCCGATCCTGTGAGATGGTCAAGGCAGCGCCTCAGAGTTGTGGCCGCGGACCGGGTACCTGGTTTGGGGCGGCTTATACCATTTTTGGATTCAAAAGAGACAATCAGCTCATTAATTTTTCGATATTACAAATCTTTTTAACCGAAAACCGAAAACGGTATTATCCCGGCCGGGAGGTCAGGTTGCCGACCTTTTTGGCCAGCAGGCCTCCGGCCAATTCCCGGGCCCGAGCCAGGGTCTCCGCCAGGTCAAAGGACAGGAGGCGCCGGTCCTGCACCACGACCCGGCCGTTCACCAGGACCGTCTGGACATCGGCCCCGGTGGCGGCGTAAACCAGGTGGGAGTAGGGGTCATAGAGGGGGGTGAGATGGGGCTGATCCAGGTCGATGACGATCAGGTCCCCTTTGAGGCCCGGGGCCAGGGCCCCCACCACTTTTTCCAGTCCCAGGACCCGGGCGCCGCCGGATGTGGCCAGCGACAGGGCGGTGGGCGCCGGCAGCACAGTGGGGTCCATACAATGCACCTTCTGGAGCTTGGCGGCGGTATCCATCTCCTGGATGAGGTCCAGGTTGTTATTGGAGGCGCAGCCGTCCGTTCCCAGCCCCACCGGGACCCCCCGGCGCAGGAGGTCGGCCACCGGGGCAATGCCGGAGGCCAGCTTCATGTTGGACTCCGGGCAGTGGGCCACCCCGGCCCCGCTGGCCGCCAGGAGCATGCGGTCGGCAACGCTTAACACCACCGCATGGTCCGCCAGCAGCCGATGGTTGAGGAGTCCCAGCCGGTAAAGGTGGCCTACCGGCGTCGCCCCGTAACGCCCCTGGCAGTCCTTTACCTCCTTGGGGGTTTCGGACAGGTGCATGATGAGCCGGGTATCATACTTTTCCGCCAACTCGCCGCACTCCTGCAACAATTCCGGGGAGCAGGTGTAAACCGCATGGGGCTGGACAGCCACCCGGATCAAGGGGTGGTTCTGCCAGGCGCGGCACAGGTCCTCGCTGAACTTGAGACCCGCCTCGGGGGGGCCGTAATTGGGCGACGGAAAATCATAGAGCACCTCGCCCACCACCGCCCGGATGCCGGTCTCAGCCGCGGCCCGGGCCACGTGGTCGGCAAAGAGATACATGTCGGTGAAGGTGGTGGTGCCGGAGAGCAGCATTTCGGCCACCGCCAGCTTCGTGCCCCAATAGACGAAATCGCCGTTGAGCTGGCTCTCAGCTGGAAAAATGTAATTATTGAGCCATTCTTCCAGGGGCAGGTCGTCGGCCAGACCGCGGAACAGGGCCATGGCGGCATGGGTGTGGGCATTGATGAGGCCGGGGAGAATCAGCCCCTGGGGGTAATCCAGCACCTGAGCCGGGGCGTAGCGCTGGTGAAGCTCAGCGGGGGAGCCCACCGCGACAATCTCGGCGCCCTTGAGGGCCACCGCCCCGGGAGAGAACACCTCGTGGCGAGCATTCATGGTCAACACCCAGGCGCCCTGGATGATGAGGGAAACCGGTTCCAGCCCCGGACTAGTTATCTCCTGCTTCATTCATGGCCTCACTTCTTATTAGTTCCGGTCCCGGGCGCCGCCGGTCCCGCCGGCTCCGCCGGGCGCATGGCTGCCTGGAAACGGGGGGTCGACCCCGAAGGAATTTTCAGGCGAAAGGTCCCCGGGGCCAGAGAGTCACCCTTGATCCAGGGGTTGAGATCCTTGATGACCTTGTAATACGTGCCGCTGGCCTCCGCCAGTCTTCTCACCGGCATCTCCTGGGCCAGGGTAAATTGGACCTCGTCATAAGCCAGAGGCGGATAAAGCTGATCCTCGGGAATGGCGAAGCCGTAGCGGCCCGGGTCTTCCATGATGATCTTGGCCGCCAGGATGCGGTAGATATAGCGCTCGGTCTCCTCCGGCAGGCTCAGGTGGTAGTAGTCATTGACCCCCTGGACGGCGATGGCCTTCTGGACCCGCCCTTGTCCGGCGTTGTAGGCCGCCAGGGCCAGGGCCCAGTTGCGGAACAACCGGTGCAGGTATTCCAGGTGGGTCAGGGCCGCGTCCGTGGACGCTTCGAAATTCAGACGCTCGTCTATGGCTTTATCGGACCGCAACTTCAACTGCTGGGCCGTGGGGGCCATGAACTGCCAGGGGCCTAAAGCGCCGACGCTTGACCGGGCCAGGGTGCGCAGGTCGCTCTCCGCCAGGGCCACGTATTTCAGGTCCATAGGGAGCCGCCGAGCCCGCAGTTTCCGCTCGATTTCCGGAAAGTAGCGATTCGCCCGTTTCAGCCACATAGTGGTCTGAGCCCGGCTCCACACCTCGATGACGAACTCCCGGTCCAGGGCCTCTCTGACTTCGGGCTCATTAAGAGGCACCGGTTCGCCGCACAGGAACATCTGGGCGGGGGCGGCAAAAAAGGGAAGGGAGACGACCTCGGAGGGGGCGGCCGCGGGCGGCTGTCCTAGGGGCAGGCCGGGGCCCGCCCCGACCCCGCCGGGGAGGAGCCACAGGCCGGCCAGCACAAATATGATGATCAGCGCCATAAGGGGTAGTCCTGTTGAAGGCAAGAATATCGTTGGGTAAGCATGTATCCCACCGGAAGGGGTCTGTCAAGCCGTGGGGTTAGGGGCCGCGGCCGGCTCCCGGGACCGGACGGCCACCTCCAGTTCGGGCACAGACTGGTGGTGCAAGACCCGCTGCGGGAAGGGCAGGCTTATGCCATGCTCCTTAAACCGCTCCCAGACCCCCAGGAGTATCTGGCTTTTAACGTTATGGATCCCATGTTGCGGGTCCCCGATCCATACCCGCAGCTCAAAATCGACCGAGTTTTCCCCAAAACCCATTAACAGGCAGACAGGCTTAGGATCGGCCAGAATACGGTCCACTTTGGCGGCCGCCTCCAGCATGAGGTCCATAGCCTGGGGCAGGTCGGACTCATAGCCGATACCGATGGGGATCTTGAGGCGCAGCAGCTTGTTGCTGTGGGACCAGTTGACCACCTGGTTGGTGATCAGGTCTTCATTGGGGATGAGATACTCCTTGCCGTCCCGGGTCACCACCGAGATATAACGGCCGCCGAGAAAATTAATCCAACCGTAGCTGTCTCCCAACTGGATCACGTCCCCGGGCTTGATGGATTTGTCCGCCAGGATGATGAGGCCGCTGATCAGGTTGGCGAAGACCTTCTGCAGTCCAAAACCGAGGCCCAGCCCGATGCCGCCGCTGAAAACCGCCAAGGCCGTGAGATTGAACCCCATGTAATAGAGGACCCCGACGATTACCAGGGTGAAGAGGGTGAGGCTGAGCAGCTTGGCCAACAGGACCTGCACCGAGGGGGTGACATTTTGCACCGTCTTGATCCAATGTCCGAAGAACACCGAGACTTTCTTGGCCAGCCAGAAGAACACCACTAAAATGAGGCCCCCTCGTATAAGACTGAGGACCGTCAGGCGCACCCCAACGATGGTCAGGTCGATGCTGTCCAGCAGGGTGAGGACCGGGGTGAGCACATGCACGATCTCCAGGGCGGCGATGGACCAGATGAGGACGCTGGTGAATCTGGCCAGGGTGCGGTTTTTCATCTGGGAGGTCAGGATGCGGATAATCACCCAGGCCAGGAACAGGCTCAGGAAGATGCGGAGCCCGTGATTGGGCCAGTGGAAATGGTTTTCGATTCTCAGGGCTAACCACAGAAAGGCGACGGCGAAGATGGGGCTGAGCAGCCTGGAGGTAACCACCTTGGTCAGGTGCGGTAAAGAATGTTCCACAAGGGGGTGCCGGTCCAGGGACCTTCGGAGCCAGGGGCGCACCGCCCCGGCGGCCAATCTGGCCAGCAGATACAGGCAGCCCACCACCATTAATTGGATCAACATGTTCCAGACCAGGATGTGGGTGAGGATATAATTCCGGGCCTGGAGCCCCATAACCAAAAAATAATTCAGATTAAGAGCATCACCCATCATGGCCTCCGGGATAGGATGGCGATTTTCCCCGTATTGTACTGTAAAATCAGGAAAAATAGCAACCGGCAGGAAGTTATTCGAACCGCTACGGCCGGCTGCCCGGAGGGTCGATGGCCCAGGGCATAAACCAGGCTGCGGCGTCGCGTCCCCTCCAAATCCTCGGGGGCCTGAAAAGAAATTCCTTGATTCCTGGGCGGTTCTCTTTTATTATTTTCAGAGAAATTCTCTATGGGGAGGTGATCCTGGTGCATCGGTCGCTCTTTTTTACACCTTTGAAATCCTGAAGCAGCGGCGTCCGGGGAGCCTTGGTAAGGCTCTGGATTCGGAGGCCGGACAAGGGTGGGGCTGATCGCCGGGAACTTCCTTTCAGCCGCAGTCCTGGTTCCATTCCCCCCTTGCAGTAACCCTTCAGACGACTCGCAAATTTTTCGGCCTACCGACGTAAACGCCGCTAGCCTCGCAAGCAGTGGAGGGCGCCAGCACCTTTGCGCGCCCGGTTGCCGGCCCCGGCCAAACCCCATCTAAAAGGGTTCGGTCCCGGCCGCGCCCCCAGACCTTACCCGCCTCCAACCGGCTTGAGGCCGCATCCGGCCCGGGCCGGGCTCTGATGTAATTTTTTTTCCTGAACTAATACAGTCGATGGGCCTTGGACCCACCCGTAACGCATGAAAAGTTCATGTTAGCCCGTGCTCTTAACCTTGAACTTTGAACCTTGAACTTTGAACTTTTCAGAACAGGATGATTATTTGTCGAAAATCGGCGTCAAACCCACTACCTCCCAAGAAATACCCCTGGCCGGCAACTCCCGCCGGAACCGTCCGCATCCTGACCACAGTTGGGAAGTCGGCTTGACCTGGCTGTACCATTTCCTGAAACTGAGTCTGGCCTGCATCTTCATTTATGCGGGGTTTGTCAAACTCTTGGATCCACGGGCCTTTGCCCACGCCATCGCCCAGTACGACTTGATCCCCGAGACGCTGTTGCCGCTGGTGGCCGTGGGTCTGCCGGCTCTGGAGCTGCTGGCCGGTGTCGGGCTCATCTTCGAAGTCCGGGGCAGTCTCACCATCATTACACTTTTACTCCTGATCTTCCTGGTAATCCTGGGATTTGCCGTCTGGAACAACCTGGACGTCGATTGCGGCTGTTTTACCACCGATGAACTGGACGCCCAACACAGCGTTAAAACCGCGTTCTGGCGCGACCTCATCATGATCGGGGCAACCCTGTTCCTGTATTGGCGGCGGCGGAGTCGTGCGCCCCAAAAACTCTGGATCGGAAAAATAAAAACCTTACTTAAAGGAGCGACAAAATGACTAACAAGCACGGATTTTTCATGGGTGGGATCATGGCCATCGTGGCCCTGGCCCTGGCGGGTTGCGGCCAATCCTGGTCCGGCAAAGAGCTGGCCATGGAGACCTCCGGGGTCACCCTGTCCCGGGAAGTGAGCCGGGGCGGCTACCAGCTCGTCACGACCCCGGAGTTAAAAACCTGGGTCGACCAGAAGAAACCCATGCTGATCATTGACACCATGCCCCTGGAAGACAGCTACAAGAAACAGCACGTCCCCGGGGCGGTGCAGTATGATTTCCCCATCCCGGAAGTGAAGGAGATGGACGACGCCGCCAAGGCCAAATTCGAGAAATTCTTGGGACCCGACAAGGATAAGACCCTGGTGTTCTACTGCGGTTTCGTCAAATGCACCCGCAGCCATAACGGCGCCATGTGGGCGGTAAAGCTGGGCTACAAGAACGTCTATCGCTGCCCCGGCGGCATCAAGGCCTGGGATGAGGCCGGCTACCCGGTGGCCAAAGGCGATAAATAAGCCGGCCCCGCCGGTAAAGCAGGAAAGATTTAGTGGGGCGGGCCTCCGCGCCCGCCCAATTGGTGGCACAGGTTTTCAACCTGTGCACTCGCTCTCGACCTTGAACCTTGAACTTTTCAAACCCGGAGGATTTTTTTACCAGGTTTGAGTCAATCATGAGTTAACCTATTACCCACACCGATTATCACAGAGGAGAGCCTCACCATGTCGGAAAAAACCCTGGACTGCCGGGGGCTGGCCTGTCCCAACCCGGTGATCAAAACCAAGGAACTCATCGACCGGGGGGACCTTAAGCAACTCACCGTGCTGGTGGACAACCCCGCGGCCCAGGAAAACGTCAGCCGGTTTCTCCAGCGCGCCGGTTTCGAGGTCAAGGTGGAGGGGCAAGGAGAGGCATTCGCAATCACCGCCTCCCGGGCGGAGACCGGCTCCTGTGAGGTTTTCGTCGAGCCGCCGGCGGAGGCCCATGGCAAAATTCTGGTCCTCATGGGCGCCGACCGCTTGGGCCGCGGCGATGACGTCCTGGGAACCAAACTCATCGCCAGTTTCATCAGCACCCTCAAGGAAATGGGGCCGGATCTGTGGTGCGTGGTAATGCTCAATGCCGGGGTGAAGCTGGCCGTGGCCGGCTCCGAGGTCCTGGCCGGCCTTCAGGACCTGGAGCAATCCGGGGTCAGGCTCCTGGTGTGCGGCACCTGCCTCAACCATTTTCAGCTCCTGGAGGCCAAGCAGGTGGGGGAGACCACCAACATGCTGGATATCGTCACCGCCATGCAACTGGCCGACAAGGTCATCACCCTGACCTGAGGTCCCCTATTACCGAGTGACAATCAACCAGGTGGAACAGGCGTCTCTCCTGTGCAGGCGCAGACGCAGGCTAAAGCCTGCGGCTGCCAAAATAGTTATCGAACCCGACCCGCCATTAGTAAAAGTCCGCCGGTTTTATTGGGTGATTTATGGGGCTGGCATCAGTTCCGGCTGGCCTCTCCGGTCCCACTCCCCGGATTTTATTGGAAAAGTACCCGCTGATATCGTATATATGGGGAATGAAAGTTTCAGGCCTCCACGCCCTATGATAAATCTGGCTGACTTGCGGCTCTACTTCCGCCTGCTCAAGTACTTGAAGCCCCACAAGTGGCGCATGACCGCGGCGGTCGTGGCCATGCTGGGGGTCTCAGGGCTCACTGCGCTCCTGGCCTATATGGTGAAGCCCGTCCTGGACGACGTCTTTTTCGCCAAACGGGAAAACATGCTCTACCTGCTGCCGCCCCTGGTGGTGGTCCTCTACGTGGTCAAAGGTTTTTTTTCCTACACCCACAACTTCCAGATGAGCTACATCGGCAACGCCACCGTCACCCGCCTCCGGGATGAACTCTTTGCCTCCCTTCAGCGCCAGCCCCTGTCGTTTTTTGACGGCGAAGCCACCGGGGTGCTCATGAGCCGCCTGACATACGACGTCAATCTCCTCCAGGACGCCGTGACCCGGGTGGTGACCAGCTTCTTCAAAGACACCTTCACCGTCATCGGCTTGAGCGCGGTAATCTTTTACCGGGAATGGCGCCTGGCCCTCATGGCCATGGTGGTCTTCCCTCTGGCGGTCCTCATCATCGTCTATCTGGGCAAACGCATGCGCCGTATTTCCCAGGCGACCCAGGTGGCCAACGCCTATCTCTATACCGTCCTTCAGGAATCCCTTATCGGCCAACGTATCGTCAAGGCCTTCGCTCGGGAGACTTACGAGGAGGAGCGCTTCTCCCGGGCCAACTGGGACTATTTCCGCATCCGCATGAAGTTGAACGCCACCCGGGAATTGTCCCCTCCCATCATGGAGGTCCTGGGTTCCCTGGGGATGGCCGGCATTATCTTCTATGGCGGTTACGCCGTCATCCGGGGCGCCTCCACCCCCGGCACCTTTTTCTCCTTTCTGGCCGCCCTACTCATGCTCTACCAGCCCGTCAAAAGCCTGAGCTCGGTACAGAATGTCTTCCAGGAAGGCCTGGCCGCGGCAGTGCGGGTTTTCGGCCTCATGGACCGGGAGCCTGAGATTGCCGATGCCCCCGAGGCCGTGACCCTGGGGCCCCTGGCCCAAGAGATCGGTTATGTCGGAGTCAACTTCGCCTACGACGGCCGGGAAAACGTCCTCCACGACATCGAATTCACCGTCCGCCGGGGCGAAGTCGTGGCGCTGGTGGGCCCCTCCGGGGCCGGCAAATCCACCCTGCTTAACCTCCTGCCCCGCTTCTACGAGGCCACCGGCGGCACCATCCTGATCGACGGCCATGATACCAGGGAGGTCACCCTCGCCTCGCTCCGGGGCCAGATCGGCGTGGTCACCCAGCAGACCATCCTGTTCAACGACACCGTGCGCCACAACATCGCCTACGGCCGCCTCGACGCCACTGAGACCGAAATCGTCCAGGCCCTCAAGGACGCCCACGCCTACGACTTTGTCATGGCCATGCCACAGGGTCTGGACACCCTCATCGG
>Ga0351885_10491_pt1 | contig 10345 bp, 8 predicted proteins | sample TotcelFGM3001L13_FD_206771 | JGI IMG/M metagenome (GOLD analysis project Ga0351885, IMG submission 206771) | Enriched cells from coal bed in the Powder River Basin, Montana, United States - Total cells FGM rep3 HSBNCT.FGM.300.1.L13 ... | reverse complement strand
AAGGGAGGTTTGCGGCGGTGAAAATCCGTGGCCTGCTCGAAGGCGTAGGCGGCTTGCAGCAAGTCGGCCTCGCCGAACACCGGCCCCATGAGCTGCAGGCCGATGGGCAGACCCCCGGAAGAAAAGCCGCACGGCACCGAAATGCCGGGAATGCCACCCAGGTTGGCTGAAATAGTAAAGATATCCGATAGATACATGGTCAGCGGATCGTCCGCCTTTTCTCCCACACGGAAGGCCGGGGTGGGAGATACGGGCGTGGCGATGGCCTGGCACTGCCGGAAGGCGGCCTCAAAGTCGCGGCGGATCAGGGCTCGCACCTGGCAGGCCTTTTTATAATAGGCCTCATAATAGCCGGCGGATAAGGCATAAGTTCCCAGCATGATGCGGCGCCGCACCTCGGCCCCGAACCCCTGGGCCCGGGTCTGGGCATACATTTCCAGCAAATTCTGTCCTTCAGCCCGGAACCCGTATTTTACCCCGTCGTAGCGGGCCAGGTTGGAAGACGCCTCGGCCACCGCCAGGACGTAATAGACGGCCACCGCGTACTCGGTGTGGGGCAGGCTGATCTCCACCAGTTCGGCCCCCAGGCCGGTCAGGGTCTGCATGGCTTCCTGGACTGCGGCCGCCACCTCCGGGTCCAGACCCGCACCGAAAAATTCCCGGGGAACCCCGATTTTCATCCCGGTGATCTCTTGCCCCAACCTTTCCTGGTAATCCGGCACCGGGGCTGCAACCGAGGTAGAGTCCTTGGGGTCGTGCCCGGCAATGGCCTGGAGCAGGATGGCCGCATCACGCACGTCTTTGGTCAGGGGTCCGATCTGGTCCAGGGAGGAGGCGTAGGCCACCAGCCCATACCGGGAGACCCGGCCATAGGTCGGCTTCAGGCCCACCACGCCGCACAGGGAGGCGGGCTGCCGGATGGACCCGCCGGTGTCGGAGCCCAGCGAGGCGATGCACAGGTCTGCAGCCACTGCCGCGGCCGACCCCCCGGAGGAGCCGCCGGGAATATAGTCCCGGTTCCAGGGGTTGCGGGAGGGGCCGAAGGCCGAGTTTTCCGTGCTTGATCCCATGGCGAACTCATCCATGTTGACCTTGCCCAGAAACACCGCCCCCGCCCGGCGCAGCCGGGCGCAGACGGTGGCGTCATAAGGGGGGACAAAGTTTGCCAGGATGCGGGAGCCGCAGGTAGTTTTCAGGCCCCGGGTGACCATGATGTCTTTGAGGGCCAGGGGGATGCCGGTCAGCGGCGTGGCCTCACCCCGGGCGAACATGGCGGCGGCGGCCTGGGCCATGGCCCGGGCCCCGGCCTCATCCACGGTGATATAGGTGTTGAGCTCGCCGTCCCGCTCTTTGATGCGGGCCAACACGGCCTCGGTCACCTCTACCGGCGACACCTCGCCCCCGGCTAAAAGAGCCGCCAACCGGCTGAGGCTCAGACTATGAATCGCTTCCCCCATGCATTGACCTTTTGGTTTTTGGTTTTTAGTTTTTGGTTTTTGGTAAAAAATCGATCCATAATTTGCAGATTGATCACTAATGAATGGTCAAGCGTTCCCGGCATCACCCAAGAGCAAGCAATCGGTGGCACAGGCTTTCCAGCCTGTGCAGAATTATGCCGGGCAGTGCCAGTCCACATCGAGTCTTACCTTAAATTTTTCAACCCAGAACCTGAAACCTGAAATCTAAAACCTGAAACCTAAAACCCGCTTCAAATGATTCTGGGCACCACAAAGGCGCCCTCCTCCCGGGCCGGGGCATTGTCCAGAGCGGTATCCCGATCCAGCCCCTGACTGACCACATCTTCCCGGAAGACGTTAAACACCGGGATCACGTGGGCCAGAGGATCAACCCCGGTGGTGTCCAGTTCCTGCAACTTCTCGACGTAGGCCAGGATGTCATTGAGCTGACGGGTGAACAGTTCGATTTCTTCGGGGGCCAATGATAACCGGGCCAGATTGGCCACGTGGAGCACTTTGTCTCGGGTCAGGGCCATGAATTTTTCCTCAATAGCGATGCAATGGCGCCGTCAGAACTACCGGGCTTATAGCGTTTGCCAAAAGTTATTTCCGATACGGGAACCCTTATAATCCCCCCTGCCCCCCTTAAAAAAAGGGGGGAACTACCAGGAATTGCTGTTAAAGTCCCCCTTTGAAAAAGGGGGATTTAGGGGGATTTGAAAACCTCCAAGGGGAAAGAATTTATCGCAAATGCTATAATCAACCGGCTATCCGCCCTGCCGGTCATACGAACCGGGGCGCACCTATCGGCGATTTTTATTATATACTGAACGATACGCCGGGAACCAAGAGAAATCCATATTTTCGCCTCCCGGCCCGGATCAGGCGCCACTCGCCACCGGCCTTCCCTGAACCCCCCAAGAACCTGACAGACCTTAACAAAACCCTGCTTAAGGCAATCTTAATGATAAATGAAATAGTTAACCGCGTGGTCAGGAATATTTGGTATTATGGTGGAAAAAGCATTGCCGAACAGATATAGTTAATCATAATATCAATATTTCGGGTGACCTATCCTGGGGGTGGGCGCCGCGCTTTTAGAGATTTTAAGCACTGCCCGATGAGAAAATGCATGCGGTGTTCCGCCCCCTCACCCCAACCCTCTCCCCCCGAAACGGGGGAGAGGGAGTAGCAAATTTATGTCGCCGGGGATAAGGCATTAAATCGGTTCCATTTTTTCCTCTCCCCCTGGCGGAGAGGGTCAGGGTGAGGGGGAAGTATTCTTCCCGGAACAAAAAGTGCGTTAGCGAATTTTATGAATTGTTTGGAAGACGAAAAAGCTGACTAAGGAGATAAACGCCATCCCGGACCACCACCAATTGCAAGAGATCGCCCGCCAGGTTCGCCTCGACATCGTAGAAATGTTGTTCAAGGCCGGTTCCGGCCACCTGGGCGGCTCGCTATCGGCCACCGATATCCTGGTGGCGCTCTTTTTCGGCGAGATGCGCGCCAAAGCCGGCGACCCCTGTTGGCTCGACCGCGACCGGTTCATCCTGTCCAAGGGTCACGGGGCTCCGGCCTATTATGCCGTCCTGTCCCGTCTGGGGTTTTTTCCCCGGGAAGAACTCCTGACCCTGCGCCAGTTCGGCAGCATCCTGCAAGGTCATCCCGACTCCGGCTGCACCCCGGGGGTGGAGATTCCCACCGGTTCTCTGGGGCAGGGTCTATCCATCGCCAACGGCCTGGCCCTGGCGGCCCGCCTCAATGGCCACGCCAGCCGGGTCTATGCCCTGCTGGGGGATGGCGAAGTGCAGGAAGGTCAGATCTGGGAAGCGGCCATGACCGCGGCGCATTACGGTCTCGACAACCTGGTGGCCATCCTGGACCGCAACCGTATCCAGATTGACGGCCACACCTCTGAGATCATGAGCATCGAACCCATCGCCGATAAGTGGAAGGCCTTCGGCTGGCACACCCTGGAGGTGGACGGCCACGACATCGGCCAACTTCTGGCGGCCTTTAAGGCCTGCCGGGAGGTCAAGGGGCGGCCCGGCATGATCATCGCCCACACCGTCAAAGGCAAGGGCGTGTCCATCTTCGAGGGCCAGAAAAAATATCACGGCACCGCCCCGAACCCGGAAGAATATCAGCAGGCGTTGAAGGAGTTGGGGGCCGTCCCCGGGTCTCCAGCCTGAATCGAGGATAATGTGGCAGCTAAAGAGAGCACCCGAGTCGAATACGGCAAGACCCTGGCGCAGTTGGGAGCCGAAAACACCCAGATAGTGGTGCTGGACGCGGATCTGTCCGGCTCTACCCAGACGCACCATTTCGCCAAGATTTTTAAAGACCGATTTTTTAATATGGGCATCGCCGAGCAGGACCTGATGGGCACCGCCGCGGGCCTGGCCCTGGGGGGAAAAATTCCCTTTGCCAGCACGTTTGCCATGTTTGCCACCGGCCGCGCCTGGGAACAGATCCGCCAGACCATCGCCTATGGCAACCTCAATGTCAAGATCGTCGCCTCCCACGGCGGGGTGACGGTGGGTGAAGACGGCGGTTCCCACCAGGCCGTGGAAGACCTGGCCCTGATGCGCATTCTGCCCAACATGGTGGTGCTGGCGCCGGCCGATGGCCCCGAAACCCGGGCCATGACACGCTGGGCCGCGGCCTATCACGGTCCGGTCTACATGCGCACCGGCCGCCTGGCCGTGCCGGTGATTTACGACGACTCCTATGTCTTTGAGTTAGGCAAGGGTTCCCTCCTTCGGGAGGGCGGCGACGTCACCCTGATGGGGATAGGGATCATGGTCCAGACCTGCCTGGATGCCGCCGGTTTGCTGGCCCAGGAGGGCATTGAGGCCCGGGTCCTTAACCTCGGCTGCCTCAAACCCCTGGACTGGGAACTGGTGGTGGACTCCGCCCGGCGCACCGGGGCGGTGGTCACCGCCGAAGAGCACATGGTCGCCGGCGGCCTGGGCAGCGCGGTGAGCGAAATTCTGGCCGAGCATTGCCCGGCGCCCTTAAAACGCATCGGCTTACGAGATACGTTCGGCATGTCGGGGAAACCCGAAGCGCTACTGAAACATTACGGTCTGACCGCTGACGATATCAAGCAGGCGGCTTATCAGGTCATAGCCCGGAAAGCCGATCACCTGGCCTCGCCGGTCGCAGATCTTAAAGCCCCTAATTTGGCAGGGAGGTAAAGTTAGTCCCGTGAATCGACCCCAAGGTTTGAAAACCCCGGGCCTCGGATGGCTCAGATCGCCCCGGCGGCTAGTGATCCTTTTAGTCCTGGGACTGGCGGCGTATTTCCTGCTGCCGGCCTGGGCTGCCCCCCCCGCCTCCAACTATGACGCCCTCCGCCTTTATACGGAGGCTCTCTTCGAGGTCTCGCAGAAATATGTCTGGCCCAAGAATGAAGAGGATATGATCTACGGTTCCCTCAGGGGGATGATGAACTCCCTGGACCCGGACTCTTCATTTCTTACGGCCAAGGAATATCAGAGTTATCTTCACGGAGTGGAGCGAGCTCCGGCTGAAGCCGGCATGGATCTGGTGGTCAAAGACGGCCTCCTCACCGCGGTCAGCGTCATTGACGGGGGTCCCGCGGCCAAAGACGGCCTGAAACCCGATGATCACATTATCAAGATTGACGGGCAGATGGTCCGCAATCTCACCACTCAGGAGGCCGGCCGGCGCTTCCAGGGCGCTCCCGGCACCAAGTTTAAGTTGCAGGTGATCCGCAACGGCGAGGTTAAACCCCTGGATTTCACCATCACCCTTGGCCCCCTGGGTGAGAACACCGTCGTCAGCAAGTACCTGGACAACGTCGCTTATGTGCGCATCCGATATTTCAACGACGAAACCCCGGTTGGGCTGGCCGCGGTCTTGAACAATATCAAGCAGCATAAACCCGCGGTTAGGGGCATTATTCTGGACCTGCGCAACAACGCCCGGGGCTCCATGGAGGAGGCGGTGCGTAGCGCCTCCCTGTTTCTGGGTAAACAGCAGGTCGTGATCGCCAAAGGGCGTTCCCCCAAGACCGAACAATCCTATTCGGGCAAAGAACGGGACCAGGTTTTCAAGACCTTGCCTCCCATAGTGGTGCTGGTGGACCAGGGAACCGCCCGGGCGGCGGAGATCATGGCCGCAGCCCTCCGCGATCAGGCCCGGGCCACATTGCTGGGAGCCAAGTCCCTGGGCCTGTGCGGCCTTACGAAAGCCTTCCCTCTGGAAGACGGCTCGGCCCTGGTGATGACCGTGGCCCAATGTTATAGTCCCAAGGGTGTAAAAATTCCGGGCAAGGGCCTGGAACCAGAGGTTACCGGGCAAAAGCCCACGGCCGAAAAAGCTCTAAAAAAGGCCCCGGCTCCAGAAAAGGCGGCCCCGGTAGTGTCCCCGGAGCAGGACCCCTGGGTGTTACAGGCGAAGGACCTGTTGATCTCCGGTAAACCGAAGCCGGTGGCCCCAAAAGAACCGACTACTTAAAATAAATCTTTCTACCGGGAAGGGCAGGAAACGGGACCCTTGGTCCCTTTACCGGTCCTGGCCCACGCATCAAGGTGATAAAGGCAGATGATCTTACGGAAATCATGGTTTTGGGGTGGCGCGGCCTTGGTCTTGGGCCTGGCCCTCGGTTGGAGTCTCGCCGGACCCGTGGCGGTCTTTGGCCAGAACCCGACTCTCCCTGGGGTCGCCAAGGGCCCGCAGCTTTCGCTCTCCCCGGTTCCGGTCAGCGACGCCAAGCTGAAAGTATTCGCCCAGGCTCTGGCCCTCATCGAGGAACAGTACCCCGAGCCCAAAACTACCAAAGACCTGGTCTATGGCGCCATTCAGGGCACCTTGGGGACCCTGGACCCCCATTCGGCGTTCATGACCCCGGAAGAATTTAGGGAATTGCAGATCGAGACCAAGGGTCAGTTCAGCGGTATCGGCATCGAAATTGCCTTAAAGGACCGCGTCTTGACCGTGGTTTCCCCCATTGAAGGCACCCCGGCCTATCAGGCCGGTATGAAGCCCGGCGACCAGATCGTCAAGATCAACGGCACCCCGACGAAAAACATCACCCTCATAGAAGCCGTGAAGCTGATCCGGGGACCCAAAGGCAGCAAGGTCACCCTGACCATTAACCGGGAAGGCTTCCAACAGCCCAAGGATATAGTCATTACCCGGGAAATCATTCCCATCCGCAGCGTCAAGGCTCGTATCCTGGACGACGGCATCGGTTATATCCGGGTTACCCATTTTCAGGATAAGACCGACAATGATCTTCAGGCCCATATCAAGAATATGAAGCAGCGCCTGGTACCCTTCAAGGGGTTGATCCTGGACCTGCGCAATGATCCCGGCGGGTTGCTGGACCAGGCGGTGCGGGTCTCTGATGAATTTTTAAACTCCGGCCTGATTGTCTACACCGAGGGCCGCAACCGCAACCAGAACATGCGGTTTTACGCCCGGGCCGGCCAGGAACGCAAAGTGGCTAACGTTCCCATGGTGGTGCTCATCAATGAGGGCAGCGCCTCGGCCTCCGAGATTGTCGCCGGAGCCCTCAAAGACCAGAAGCGGGCACTGATTGTGGGTACCAAGAGCTTCGGCAAGGGGTCGGTCCAGACCATCATTCCCCTGGAGGACGGTTCGGCCCTGCGCCTGACCACCGCCCTCTACTTCACCCCCAGCGGGGTCACCATTAACGAAAAGGGGATCCACCCCGACGTGGTGGTGGAGGACAAACCGCTGCCCACCGATAAGTCGGCGCAGAAACTGCGGGACGAACTTCTTTCCCAACACATGCGGCGGGAAGGGCTCACCGATAAGCCCTGGAACCAGCCCATCACCTCGGAGGAACTGGACAAAGATCCGCAGTTGAAGCGGGCCGTCGAGTTGCTCCGCCAGTGGCCTCCCAAAAATCTGGCCAAGCAGCCGGCGCCAAAAACATGACCGCGGTTTCGGGCGAACAGCCTCTGGTGGCCATCATCGGGCGGGCCAACGTGGGGAAATCCACCCTCTTCAATCGCCTCACGCGCTCCTCCCAGGCCCTGGTGGCCAATATCCCCGGGGTCACCCGGGACCGCCATTACGCCACCCTCACCTGGGATGACCACTCCGTCCTGCTGGTAGACACCGGCGGATTGGTGGGGGGTGAGGAAGATCTGTCCGGCATGGTGCGGCAGCAGGCCGAAGCTGCCATAGATGAGGCCGACGCCATTCTCCTGGTTGTGGACGGCCGCCAGGGCCCCCAGGCCGGCGATGCCGAGGTGGTGGACTACCTCCGGCGTACCGCCAAGCCCATCCTCCTGGTGGTGAACAAGATCGACCACCCGGGGCTGGAAGTCCATTTGCCGGAGTTCTACCAGTTCGGCCTGGAACATTTCCACCCGGTGTCGGCCACCCACGGCCTGGGTCTTTCGGGGTTGCTGGAAGCCCTGGAGCAAGTCTTGCCTCCGCCCCGGGAAGTTCCCGCCGAGGCCGATGGGATCCGGGTGGCCATCGTCGGCCGCCCCAACGTGGGAAAATCCTCCCTGATCAATTACTTTTTGGGTGAGGAGCGCCTCCTGGTGAGCCCCCTGCCCGGCACTACCCGGGACGCCATTGACACCCAATTCAGTTCTGAAGGGGTGGACTACGTGTTGGTGGACACTGCCGGGCTGCGGCGCCCCAGCAATGTGGACCGCGGGCTGGAGCGCCAGATGGTCCTGAAGACCATCAAGGCCCTGTCCCGGGCCGAGGTGGCGGTGCTCATGCTGGACGCTGCCGAAGGCCTCACCGGCCAGGACCTGCGCATCATCGGGCTTATCGAGGACCAGGGCAAGGGCTGCCTGGTGCTGGTGAACAAATGGGACCTGGTGCGCCACGAGGTCAAGGAGGCCAGAACTCTCCTGGATAAGGCCACCTCGGGGCTGGAGTTCATGGCCTATGCCCCGGTCCTGCCGGTGTCGGTGGCAACCGGCTACAACTTGAGGCGGGTCTTTCCTCTGATCGCCGCGATTCATGCCCAGGGCGACACCCGGGTGGGCACCGGCGAGCTCAACCGGCTCCTCAAGACGATTACCGAACGGACGCCCCCGCCCCGCTATCGGGACCGCCCGGTGAAGTTCTTTTATCTCACCCAACCCGAGGTCCAGCCTCCCACCTTCGTGGCCTTTGTCAACCAACCCGATGGGGTTCCGGAGCACTATCGCCGCTTCCTGGTAAAACAGCTGCGGGAGAAGCTGGGCCTGACTTACGCCCCCCTGCGCCTTATTCTCAAGGGCCGCCAGCGCCGCATCCCGGGACAGAAGTAAACCCCGGGGGCGTTTAATACCAACGAGCGGTCAAACGACAATTCATGTCATTCTGAGCGTAGCGAAGAATCTCTCCTTATATAGCCGCCGAGATTCTTCACTCTGCTGCGCTCCGTTCAGAATGACGTTCAGAATGACATGAATATTTATAATTATTTGACTGCAACTTGGCGTCAGGCAAGATATCGCCCAGGGCCCGGTTCGGTAAGGCTTTGCCCGTAGCGGGGGGAAGATTACTGAGGCGGTTAAAGAAAATTGGAGAATAAGGAACATCTCCCCTACCAATCACGGGGAGAATCACGCAGGCAAAAAGCTGATTGTGGGGCGGGAAAAAGGCTGTGGTCTATTTGACCACGCGCAACGCCGGGCGGCTGCCGGAGTTGAGTTCCTGGCTGTTCATCTTGCCCTGTTTGAGGGCATTTTTGACGCGGACGCCGTTAATTAAAAAGTAGGCAATCACCGCCCTCTCCCAGGCGGGACCCGGTTCAAACTGTTCCATGCGCGTTTTGAAATGATTCAGAAGGGCGGTGAGATCGGTTTCATCGTAAGCCAATACCCGGTCGGCAATATGTTCAATGGTTTCAGCGATCATTAAAGATATTCCCTTTATTTTCCGATTATATATTATTCTTCACTCTTTGTATGCTTGTATCTTTGTATATTGCCAAAATAAAGTCAAGGAAAAAACCTAACGGTCCTCCATTTCTTCTAAGGTACTGATAACCATGGCTAATCTGGCGGACTCGGCTGCGAGGATTGCCTCACCCTGAGCGGCCGTGGCCGGGGCCGGATTGCCCCACACCCCTCCGGGCCAGTAGCGCCTTTTATTCCGCACCAAGACATATTTGGGAAATTTGGGCCATTCCTCCGGGGCGGTGCCCCGGACCAGATCGGGGTAGGCCGCCATCATGATAGCCGTCTCCACCTCCCCGGCATGGGAGTCCCCCCGGGTCTTGACCAGGTCCGGTTGCTCCGCCACCACCTCCCGGAGCAAATCCAGCAGGTTGACCACCGCCACCCTCACTTCGGGCACCTCGGCCAGCAGTTGTTCGCCGGCCTCGAGGATGGCGCTGATGTGGGTGCCGCCGGCGTGTCCGCTGATGAACACCAGGTGGCGCATCCCCTGGCGGTAAAATTCCCGGCCCACGGCCAGGAGCAGGGTCCGCAAGGCCTCCCCGGAGATGCTCACTGTGCCTGGGTGCTCCCGGGTGGAGCGGCACATGCCGTAAAACAGGGGCGGAACGACCAAGACGGGGCGGAGCAGGCCCACCCGCCGGGCCACCTCCATGGCGTGGAAGGTATCGGTGCCCAGGGGCAGGTGCGGCCCGTGCTCCTCCAGCGACCCCAGGGGCAGGATCACCGTCTGGGTTTGCCGCCGCAGGGACTCGAGTCCCGGCATAGTCAAATTTTCCCATTGGGCCATAAGCAGGCGCGCTCCGGTTTCAAGGCCATAAGCCTTATCACCCCTGGGTTTCAGGGGGCCGACCCGTTCCTCACCGGGGCCGATATCACGATTCTACCATGTTCGGCCCCAAATAAGGTGTTTCAAATACGCGCATGCAGCAATTTTTTTTTGAGCCATATTTTTCCTGTTTTGGTGCGTAGTTA
>Ga0351885_10254_pt1 | contig 10403 bp, 7 predicted proteins | sample TotcelFGM3001L13_FD_206771 | JGI IMG/M metagenome (GOLD analysis project Ga0351885, IMG submission 206771) | Enriched cells from coal bed in the Powder River Basin, Montana, United States - Total cells FGM rep3 HSBNCT.FGM.300.1.L13 ... | reverse complement strand
GTCCAGTGGCGTGGCGGCGGAAAAGACCGGCGAGGCCTTGGAAAAATACAATCGCGCGTCGCGGTTGGCGACGGCCGTTGCGGAAATCTGGCGCCGCGACACGGGCATCGCCGCGCCGCATCTGGCGGCGATCGTGCAAGGTCAAGCGGACGCAGGCCAGCAGCTGCGGGCGACCCTGGCGGCTGCCAAACACGACGAGTTTCGTGCGGACGAATTGCAGGATCGGCTGGAGCATTTCCTGACGGAAAACGAACAGGTCATTCCAGCCGCCGGTGCGGCGCTGCGCTCGGGCGACCTGGAGGCATTTGGCCGCTGGACCGATCGTTCGCAGCGCGCCGCGGAAATGTGGTTGGGCAATCAAGTGCCGGAAACGGTCTACCTGGCAGACGACGCCCGCACGCTGGGCGCGGCGGCGGCTTCGGCTTTCGGCGCCGGATTCGGCGGCAGCGTTTGGGCCCTGGTTCGGGAGAGCCAGGCGACCGAGTTCCTGGACCAGTGGCAGCGGCGATACGCCGAACGATTCCCACAGCACCGGCAACAAGCCAGCTTTTTCGCCTCGGCCGCCGGGCCCCCGCTGTGTCGAATTGCGTAGCAGCCGGAGGAGGATCCAGGAACTGCCAGCCCCGGAAAGCTCTCTCTTGCAACCAACCAACGCCTTGCAGTATGATAACTCGACACTTACTGCTCGATTCCCCCCTCCATCCTTCAAGGAGCACCCCATGACGGAATCTCTTCGGACCGATGTTCGCCCGAGCGAGTCTCGCCGCGAATTCTTGAAAGGCTCGGCCGCGGCCGTCGTCAGCGGCTCGCTGGCCGCGACGCTCGGCGCAGCGCGCATGGCGCACGCGGCGCAGGACGGCGTGCTGAAGGTCGGTTTGATCGGTTGCGGCGGACGCGGCAACGGCGCGGCCGTGAACGCGATGAACGCGGACCCGAACGTCAAGTTGACCGCGATGGGCGAAGTGTTCGCCGATCGCCTGACGCAAGCCCGGGGCGTGCTGCAACGTCAGCTGGGCGACAAGTACGCGGTGACGGACGATTGTGCGTTCTCCGGGTTCGACGCTTACAAAGGCGTCATCGACTCTGGCGTCGACGTCGTGCTGCTGGCCGAACCGCCCCATTTCCGACCCCGTCACCTGCGGTATGCGATCGAACAGGGCAAGCACGTGTTCTGCGAGAAACCCGTGGCCGTGGACGGACCCGGCGTGCGGCACGTGCTGGAAAGCACCGAGATGGCTCGGCAGAAGAACCTGAATATCGTCTCCGGCTTGTGCTGGCGTTACGACTACGGCGTTCGAGAAACGATGAAACGTCTGCTGGACGGCGCCATCGGCGATATCGTCGCCATGCAGGAAGACTATCTGACCGGCGTGCTGTGGCACCGCGGACGCGATCCCCAGTGGAGCGAGATGGAGTACCAGCTTCGCAACTGGTACTACTTCACCTGGCTGTCCGGCGATCACATTGCCGAGCAGCACATTCACAGCTTGGACAAGTCGTTGTGGATGATGGGCGACAAGCCGCCCCAAAAGTGCGTTGGCCTGGGCGGCCGACAGGTTCGCACGGATCCGAAATGGGGCCACATCTACGACCATTTCGCCACCTGCTACGAATGGGAAAACGGCGTGAAGATGTACTCCTACACGCGGCAGATGGCAGGCTGCAAGAACACCGTCGAGGACTATATGCTGGGCACCCAAGGCAAGGCGGAAGTCCTGCGGAACTACATCCAAGGCCAGGGCGAGCCGTGGAAGTACAACGGTCCCAAGGCCAGCATGTACGACATCGAACACAAGGAACTGTTCGAGGCGATCCGCAGCGGCCAGACCATCAACAACGGGACGTACATGTCCTACAGCACCCTGTTGGCCATCATGGGCCGCATGGCCTGTTACACCGGCCAGGAAATCACCTGGGACATGGCCATGAACTCGCAAGAAGACCTGTCGCCCGCAGCGTACGAGTGGGGCGATGTCAAGATTCCCGAGGTGGCCGTCCCCGGCGTCACCAAGTTCGTGTAGGGAAGAAGCCGGGTTCGCCAGTCCGTCCCTGGAGAGGTGCGACTGCCGTTGGGGAATGTGCCGCAGCGGGCCGTGTTGGAGTTTTCGCTTTGGCCGATGGGAGTGTTTCCGGCAACTTGGTATCGTTCTATCTCCCGAATTGCCGAAAGACCGAGCGGCGCATGCACGCCAAGTGCTCTTGCGTGGTGCTTGGCGTGCTGGCCTGTCTCGCGTTCTGGGCGGTTTGGTGGGCGAGCGATGCCGAGCGAATGGGTCGCTCTGGCGGGGACGGTTCCCCGGCGAGCGATCCGAAGCGGTTCTCGGGCGTGGCGGCCGTTGCACCGTCTGGCACCCTGGCAGGCCTGTGCCGCGAGCGAGCCGACCGGCTGCCGCGGCAGCTCGCCCGACCATGCTCGATCATCGTCCGGCCGCCTTTCGTGCTGGCCAGCGATTTATCGGAGGTCGAGTTACAGGCCAAGTGGCAAGGCTTCCTCCGGCCGGCGTGCGACACGCTGCTGGCCCGGTACTTTCGGCAGCTTCCGAGTCGTCCGGTCGTGATTCTGATGTTGGCCACAGAGGTGGGCTATCGCGAAGCCGCCGAGCAACTGTTTTTTGACCGCGACGTGTCGCGATTTGGTTATTACAAGCCTGGGCGGCAGACGGTGCTCGTGAATCTTGCCGAGGGGGACGGCGCGCTGGTTCACGAACTGACACACGTCCTGATGGACGCCGATTTCCCGACCGCTCCCCTGTGGCTGCAAGAAGGACTGGCCACGCTGTACGAGGCGAGCGAAATCCGCGGGACGCAAGCTGCCGCGGATCCCCCCTACTTATCCGGCAAGAATTCCAGCGGTATTGGGACGATGGCCCTTGGGTGGCAAGGCCCGACCCTTACTCCTTTGCCGAATTGGCGAGGCGCAATCCTGCGGCGGGCGCTGCGTGAAGATCGCTTGCCCAGCATTCGGCCGTGGATCGAGGCGGCGACGTTTCGTGGTCCCGGCGAGGCGCTCGATTACGCTTTCGCCCGTTCCCTGTGCTTGTTCCTCCATCGCCGGGACGTGCTGGCGCGGTATTATGCTGCCTTGCGGGAGCGAGTCGGATCGGATCCGACGGGCGGACAGACTCTGCTGCGAGTCTGTGCCGCAGACGATTGGGCGTCGCTGGACCGTGAGTTTCGCACTTGGATTGGCGAACCCGGCAACGAGCCAACGACGCGGAAATCCACGGCAGCAAAAGGCGCTTGCGATATCCTGTGTTCGGGATGATCATTCCCTCCTATCCCATTGAGGAACCCCCACCATGCCTCCAACACGCATTCATCAGATTTTGCAGCAAGTCGGTCCCACGGCGTTTGCCGGGGTCTACGACGCGTTATCGGCCAAACTGGCCGAGCGAGCCGGATTTCCGCTGGCCTTTGTGTCGGGATACTCGGTTGCAGCGACCTTCCTCGGCGAGCCGGACTTAGGAATTCTGACGCAAACCGAGATGATCGACCAGGCTCGCCGCATCTGCGCCAGCGTCAGCATCCCGGTGATCGTCGACGCCGACACGGGGTACGGCAACCCGCTGAACGTGTTCCGGACGGTGCGCGAGCTGATCGCCGCCGGAGCGGCGGGATGTTTTTTGGAAGACCAGGTGTGGCCCAAGCGTTGCGGACACATGCGGGGCAAGCGGATCGTCGATCGCCAGGAGTACGTCCAGAAGATCCGTGCGGCGGTCGAGGCGCGCGGCGACCGGGACTTCTTTCTCGTAGCCCGCACGGATGCGTTGGCCGTGCAAGGCATGGACGAAGCGATTGCCCGGGTGATCGCGGCGAGGCAAGTGGGTGCGGATGCGAGTTTTGTCGAAGCGCCGTCGTCGGTCGAGGAGTTGGCGATAATCGGCCGCCAGGCTCCGGCCCCCAACGTGGCCAATATGATCGAGGGCGGCCGAACGCCCGTATTGCCGCGGGACGAGCTGGCTCGCCTTGTTTTCCACTTGATTCTCTACCCGTTGGCGGGCCTGTTTTCCGCAGCCCAGAGCCTCGCCGCGATGTACGCCAAACTCCGCCACGAGGGAACCAGCATCGGCGCGGAAGAGCCGCGGATGTCGTTCGAGGAATTCAACGCCTTGATCGGCGTCGAGGAGAAATACCGGCTGGCCGAACGTTTTGGGGCGGGATGACCTCAGATCGGCCTGTTCCGCCGCCGCGTTTCGCCGGCATAGATCGTCCGTCCGCCGTCGACCGGCAGGCAGACCCCAGTGACGAACGGATTGTCGATCAGGAACTGGACGGCCTGGGCGATGCTCTCCGGGTTGTCGGCGGTTTGGACCAGCGTCGATTCGATCATCTCCTGCCGTTCCGCAGCCGAGGCGTCGGGCGGGAACATCACCGGCCCGGGATGAATACAGTTGACTCGGATCTTGGGATTGCGATGCGCCAACTCGACGGCCAGCACGCGCGTCAGGGTGGGGATGGCCCCCTTGGAGACGAAATACGCGCTGTGGTCCCGATACGGCCGCTCGATCGCCCAGTCGCCGATCGTAATAATCGAACCGCCCTCGGTTTGGCCGGCCATGATCAGGCCCGCTCGGCGTGCGCACAGAAACGTGCCCAACGTGTTCGCCTCAAAATTCCGCCGCAGATCGTCGGCCGTGACTTGTTCCAACGGAATCGTTTCCCAGATCGACGCCGTGGTGACGAGCACATCCAAACGCCCGAATTGCGCCAGCACACCGTCGAACATCCGATCCACGGCCGCCTCGTCGCCCACGTCGGCTTGGAAGCCCGCGCAAGCCGTGCCGCGGGCCGCCATTTCTGCAACGGTGGCCTCTGCCGCCGACGCCGACGTATGGTAGTGCAGGCCGATCGCGTAGCCGCGCCGGGCCAGTTCCTGCGCGACCACATTCCCTACGCGACGCCGCCCACTGCCTGTGATCAACGCCACTTTCGTTTGCCGGTTTGCGTTCATGGGCAGTCTTTCGGAATCATGTACAATGGATGGCTCCACTGGGTAAGCGGACAGGAATAATGTACCCCCGCAAGCCCGGCAAGCAAGTCCTGCGGTTGAATCTGTGCAACAGCAACGTGTATCCTGTGAGGTTCTTCCGGTCGCCCTGGCAGCCAGAACTTTGCCAACCCCGTACAATCCCCTATGTTTCCTTCTGCGATCCAAGAACCTCACGCAGCCCTGCAGCATTTCCATCCGACGCTGTGCCGTTGGTTCTCGGAATCGTTCGCGGCCCCGACGGCGGCCCAAACGCTGGCTTGGCCGGTGATCGCCGACGGCCACAGCACGCTGCTGCTGGCCCCGACCGGATCCGGCAAGACGTTGGCCGCGTTCCTGGTGGCAATCGACCAGATCATGTTCACGCCGCCCCCCGTCAACGCGGACCAGGGGGCCGGCAAAGGCGTCCGCGTACTGTACGTGTCGCCGCTCAAGGCGTTGGGCGTGGACGTCGAACGCAATCTGCGCTCGCCCCTCGCCGGGGTCCGTGTGGCCGCCGAGCGGGACGGGATCGCCTACCACATGCCCACCGTCGGCGTCCGCTCGGGCGATACGCCGCCAGCCGAGCGGCATCGGCTGAACCGACAGCCGCCGGAGATCCTGATTACCACCCCGGAATCGCTGTACCTGATCCTCACCTCGCGAGCCCGCGACACGCTGCGGACCGTCGAGACGGTAATCGTCGACGAGATCCATTCGCTGGTCGGCACCAAGCGAGGCTCGCACCTGTTCCTGTCGCTCGAACGCTTGGAAGCCCTGCGTCGCAGTCGTGACAAGGGCCGCAAGCCGCTGCAACGGATCGGATTGTCCGCCACCCAGCGGCCGTTGGAAGAAGTCGCCCGGCTGCTGGGCGGCGCGGACGCTACCGGCGACGCCGACCGGCTGCCGGTTCCGCGCCCGGTCCAGATCATCGAAGCGGGCCGTCGCAAGCAATTGGACCTGACGGTCGAAGTCCCCGTCGAGGACATGGCCCGGCTGGCGGAGCCGCAGTTCCAGTCCGGTTCCGCCGCCGCCGGACCGACGCTGCCGTCGATCTGGCCCGCGATCCATCCGCGACTGGTCGAACTGGTTCGTCAGCATCGCTCGACGATGATCTTCGTCAACAGCCGCCGCTTGGCCGAACGGCTGGCCGCGTCGCTGAACGAACTGGCGGGCGAAGAATTGGCGCTGGCCCACCATGGCTCGATCGCCAAGGACACGCGGCTGCAGATCGAAGACCGCTTGAAACGCGGCCAGTTACCCGCCATCGTCGCCACGTCGTCGCTGGAATTGGGCATCGACATGGGCGCGGTGGACCTGGTGATCCAGATCGAATCGCCGCCGTCCATCGCTTCGGGCATCCAGCGGATCGGCCGGGCCGGGCACCAGGTGGGCGCCCGCTCGACGGGGATCGTGTTCCCCAAGTACCGAGGCGATCTGCTGGCCTGTTCGGCGGCCACCGAGCGGATGATGAACGGCCATGTCGAAGAGACTTTCTATCCCCGCAATCCGCTGGACGTGCTGGCCCAGCAGCTGGTCGCAATCATTTCCGAAGGCAACATCGCCGTGGATACGCTGTATGCGCTCGTTCGCAGCGCGGCCCCGTTCGCCGATCTGCCGCGAGCCACGTTCGAGAACATCCTGGACCTGCTCGCCGGCCGGTATCCGTCAGACGACTTTTCCGAGTTGCGACCACGGATCAATTGGGACCGAATCGCAGGCCACGTGGCGCCGCGACAAGGCGCACAACGGGTGGCGATTCTGAACGGCGGGACGATCCCCGACCGGGGACTGTACGGCGTGTATCTGGCGGACGCCGATGGCAAGGGCAGCCGCGTCGGCGAGTTGGACGAAGAGATGGTGTTCGAGACGCATGCCGGAGACGTGTTCTTGCTGGGCGCTTCCTCGTGGCGCGTGATGGACATCACCCACGATCGAGTGCTGGTGACGCCGGCGCCGGGCGAGCCGGGCAAGATGCCGTTTTGGAAAGGCGACGGGCCGGGGCGTCCGGCGGAATTCGGGCGAGCGATCGGCGAACTGGCCAGACGGCTGGTCCGCCAGCCGCGCGATCGTGCCGAAGCGTCGTTGATCGAGGGTCACGGACTGGACCGCCGCGCCGCCCGCAACCTGCTGGACTATCTGCACCAGCAAGTCCAGGCGACGGGCGACGTGCCCAGCGACCGGACGATCATTCTGGAATGTTTCTTGGACGAAGTCGGCGACTGGCGGATCGTCATCCTGTCGCCGTTCGGGGCGCGGGTTCACGCCCCCTGGGCGACTGCCGTGGCCGCTCGGCTGCGGGAAGAGACGCCGGGCGAAGTGGACCTGTTGTGGTGCGACGACGGGATCGTATTCCGGCTGCCCGAAACCGACGCTCCGCCGCCCGCCGAGTGGTTTTTCCCGGCGCCCGATGAAGTCGAAGACCAGGTCGTCCGCGAACTGGGCACGACGGCTCTGTTCGCTGCCCGCTTTCGGGAAAACGCGGCCCGTGCCCTGCTGTTGCCCAAACGGCGGCCCGGTCACCGCACGCCGCTGTGGCTACAGCGCCGCCGTTCGGCCGATCTGCTGGCGGTCGCCACCCGCTATCCCGATTTTCCGATCGTGCTGGAAACCTACCGCGAATGCCTGCGCGACGTGTTCGACCTCAAGGGCCTGGTCGGCGTGCTGCGGGATGTCCAGTCGCGCGCGATCCAAGTGCGGTCGGTCCAGACCAAGACCGCCTCGCCGTTCGCCTCGTCGGTGCTGTTCAATTATGTCGGCAATTTTCTCTATGACGGCGATGCGCCGTTGGCGGAACGGCGAGCGCAGACGTTGGCCCTGGATCATGCTCAATTACGAGAATTGCTCGGCGCCGCCGAACTCCGCGAGCTGCTGGACGCGACCGCGGTCGATGAGCTGGCCGGGGAACTGCAACAACTCGGCACCCGGTATCCTGTCCGCCATGCCGACGGCCTGCATGATCTGCTGCTGAAGATCGGCGATTTGCGGCGGGACGAATTGGCGGCTCGTTGCGATACGGCCGCGGTGGCCTCTGGCGAGTTGGACCTCTGGCTGGGCGAATTGACGGCGGCCCGGCGGGTGATCGAGTTTCCCATCGGCGGCGAGACACGGTATGCCGCCGCCGAGGATGCGGCCCGGTTTCGGGACGCGTTGGGGATCGTGCCGCCGCCGGGACTGCCGGATGCCTTTCTGGCCTGCGTCGAAGACCCGCTGGGCGACCTCGTCTCGCGGTATGCCCGAACGCATGTGCCGTTTCACGCCGCAGACATTGCGGCTCGATTCGGTGTGGGAGTCGCGCCGATTCGCACGGCGCTGCTGCGGCTGGCCGCGCGAGGCCGGGTGTTGGAAGGCGAGTTCCTGCCGGGAGGTCACGGCCGCGAGTGGGTGGACGCCGAAGTCCTGCGGATGCTCAAACGGCGTTCGCTGGCCAAGCTTCGCCGGCAGGTCGAGCCCGTAGCGCCCGAAGCCTTGGCCCGGTTCCTGGCTCGCTGGCAAGGCCTGACGCAGCCGCGCTCGGGACTCGACGCCCTGCTGGACGCCGTCGAACAATTGCAGGGCGCGGCACTGCCGGCCTCCGCGTTGGAACAGCATATTCTGCCGCAGCGAGTCGACGGCTATCGGCCCAGCGATCTGGACGAATTGTGTGCGGCGGGCGAGGTTGTCTGGCGGGGCTGCGAAGGTCTCGGGCCGGACGACGGGCGGATCGCATTGTACCTGACCGATCACTACCCCAAGCTGACCGTGGCGGCGGAACCGGCGGCGGGCGAACTGACCGGGCGCATCCGCCAGTTGCTGGCCGAACGCGGCGCCCTGTTCTTCGACGACATCGCCGCCGCCATCGGTGGTTTTCGCAACGACGTATTGGCCGCGCTGTGGCAGATGGTGTGGGCTGGCGAGTTGACCAACGACACGCTGGCTCCGCTGCGTTCGCTGCGCCGCGGCCCGCGGCGCACCAGCCGATCCTCGACGTCCAACCGCCGAGCCTTCCGCTCCCGGCGGCTATCGAAAACGCCCGGCTCCGAAGGGCGTTGGACGCTGTTAGCTCGACCCGGCGGCCCCGCGTTCAGTGCGACGGAACGGCAGACCGCCCTGGCCATGCAGTTGATCCGCCGCTACGGAATCCTCACGCGCGAAATGGTGGCGGCGGAAAACATCGGCGGCGGGTTTGCGGGCCTGTATCCGGTGCTCAAGGCGATGGAGGAGAGCGGCCGCGTGCGGCGCGGATATTTCGTCGCCGGACTGGGCGCTGCGCAATTCGCCGCCCCCGGGGCCAGCGAACGGCTCCGCGAGCCCGAGGACGACCAGGCTCCGGACGATCGCGGCTTGGTGCTGGCCGCCACCGATCCGGCGAACCCCTACGGCGCGGCGCTGGCCTGGCCGGCCAACGAGAGCGGCAACGCCCGCCCGCAACGCGCCGCCGGCGCTCGGGTCGTACACCGCCAAGGCCGCCTGATCGGCTACCTGGGACGCACGGGCCAACAGCTGCTGACGTTCCTGCCCGAGGTCGAGCCGCAGCGGACCGCCGCACGGGAAACGTTAACTCGTACCTTGGCCAGCCTCGCCGCCCCCGGCAGCCCGCTGTTCCTCACAAAAATTGACGGCGCCGCCGCCGCCGCGTCGGACTTGGCGGGCGTTTTGGTCCAAGCCGGCTTCACCGCCACCAGCCGCGGTCTGCTGCACCGCGGCGGGCGCGTTGAGCCGTAAACTGATAGGAAATTCTGTACGTCGAAGCCTGGAGGGAAAAGGGGGAGGAGATAAGTCCAATTATGCGGAAGAATGTGGGCGGAATATTGGACTTATCCCCTTTTCCTGCCCGCCAAACTGCCGCAGATCCTCGCTGCCGCAATGGCGGATGAACCGGCCGACCCAGCTCGCGTAAGCCCGTTCCGTCTCCAACGCTTTCCGCCGCACACGCATCTCCCGCCGCAACTGCTGCAGGCATTGCGGCTCGTGCGGATCGATCTTGCCGACCAGCTGAAGTTCGTCTTCCGTCCCCGGCCGCGAAGCCCCTGTCGCGCCGACGACGGCAGCGTTGCGCTCATCGGCGGCAAGTCTCTGCAGAACCTGGCGGGCCTCGCCCAAGCAGGGTTCCGCCGTGCCGAGCACCACGTCGCGATACGCCTCCACGGCCCGCACAGCTTGCAGCCGTTGCCAAGCCGGCGTTTTCGACGCCAGCAAGGACCGGGAAAACGCCTTGACAGACGCAAGCGACACAGGCAACCGACCGCCCTCCTCGGTCACCGACTCCGCATAGCGGCGAATCCACAGCGGAAAACACTTCCGATCGTTGGCGGGATACTTCGCTTGGCACAATCGCCGCTGAAATTCCATGACGCTCATGGCTGATCCCCTCGGACGCGTTTCACGAAATGGCCACGACAAACCCGACTCGGGCATTTTAGTTTTTATCACCGGCATGTAAACTGGGGGTGCTTGC
>Ga0351885_10486_pt1 | contig 10432 bp, 6 predicted proteins | sample TotcelFGM3001L13_FD_206771 | JGI IMG/M metagenome (GOLD analysis project Ga0351885, IMG submission 206771) | Enriched cells from coal bed in the Powder River Basin, Montana, United States - Total cells FGM rep3 HSBNCT.FGM.300.1.L13 ... | reverse complement strand
CAATATCCTCGGTGCGGATATCAAGAAATATTGTTTCGAAGGGCCGCTTGAAGAACTGACCAAAACGCATATCGTCCAGCCCGCCATCACGATCGTCAATATCGCCGTTGCCACGGTGCTGCACGAAAAAGGGGTCAAGCCCGAAGCGGCGTGCAGGCACAGCCTCGGAGAATATTCGGCGCTCTACGCGGCGGGGGTGTTCAGCCTCGAGACGGTGTTAAAACTGGTCCAGCTGCGCGGCAGTTGCATGCAGGAGTGCGCAAACAAGCATCCGGGCGGGATGGTCGCGGTCGTGGGGCTCACGATCGACACGGTCCGCGAGGTGTGCGTGGAGGCGAGCGCCAGCGGCGTTATCGGGATCGCGAACATCAACACGAAAGAACAGCTCATCCTTTCAGGCACGAAAGAAGCGGTCGCGAAGGCGGCGGAGATCATAGAGAAGCTGGGTACCGCCCGCGTTATCCCGCTCAAGGTCAGCGGGCCGTGGCACAGCCCGTTGATGAAAGAGGCGCAGGAACGGATGGCCAGGGAGATCATGGTCGCGGAGATGTCCGATCCGAAGATCCCGGTGATTTGTAATGTAACGGCCCACTACGCGAAAACCGCCGCGGAGATACGCGAGAACCTGATCAACCAGATTACGGGTTCGGTGCGCTGGCTGGAAACGGTCGAGCGTTTACAGAGCACCCACACGGACGCGCGGTATATCGAAGTCGGCCCCGGCAGGGTCCTCAAAGGGCTCCTGAGGAACATCAACCGGGACGCTGAAATTTTCAATGTCGAAAATTCCGCGTCGCTGGATTCCGTCCTGAAGGCGCTCGGCGCCGAATAGTGTTTCGGAAAGCGGGAGGCACATGGACAAGAGACCGATCGGTGTTTTTGATTCCGGGATAGGGGGGTTGAGCCTGGTCGCGGAAATCAGAAAGCAGCTCCCCCGCGAAAGCGTCGTCTACTTTGCCGATGTTGCGCGTCAGCCGTTCGGCGAGAAGTCCCCGGAAGAGGTCATCAGGATCTCCGCGGAGATATCCTCTTTTCTTGCCGGGCAGGGAGCCAAGGCGGTTGTTGTCGCCTGCAGTACCGCTTCCGCGGTCGCCCTGGCCGTGCTCCGGGAAAAATTTCCCATACCGGTCGTCGGGATCATCACCCCACGGCTTATTGACGATGTCCTAAAAACGACGAAGAACAAAAAGGTCGGCGTTATTTCGACTGAGCTGACTGCGCGCAGCGCTTCGTTCAGGAAGGCGATCGAAGCGGCCGATCCGGCCGTTGCGGTCTATTCGGTCCCCTGTTCGCGGCTGGTCAATATGATTTCGGCGGGCGATATTTATGACGAAAAGATCGTGAAGACGGCCGATCGCTATATCCTTCCGCTCGTGGAGAAGGACGTCGACACCCTGATCCTCGGCTGTACGCATTTTAATTTTATTGCCGATGTTATCGGCGCCCTCGCGGAGAAGAAGATGTCCATCGTGTCGCCTCCGTCGGCAACGGTCGGGACGCTGGCGGACATCCTGCGGGAGAAAAACGCGTCAGCCCCGCCGGCTCACCAGCCGTCGTATCGTTATCTTGCGACCGGAGACTCGGCGGAGTTTGCGCGGCTCGTGGACCGGCTCTGGAAGGGGCAGGGAACGGCCGAAAAGTTTTTTGATTCTCGACTCCAACTGCTTGCCGACCGCCTCGACCTCGGGAGATGCGCCGGCCGACAGTTCGGCAAGCGATTTCGTCACAATCCCTGTTTTTAAACGCTGTTTAATTATGCGAAACATCTTATTTTCCCCCTCATAAGCCGGCACGCCGAAACAAAAACGAAATTCGAATATCGAAGCCCGAAACAAACTCAAATCTCAAAATTCTAATTTTCAAAACATCCGTATGTTTTGGTCATTTGATCATTAGGATTTTATGTTTGTTTAGAATTTCGGATTTCGCGCTTCGAGTTTAAAGTTGCTTCCATCATTTAAAAAAAGATCATTTCTTTCATAAATCGTTCCCTGAATAGGAAAGGTTAAAGCTTTTATTACACAGCGGGAAATCGGGAACGATCTCTCCCGGCACCGCCCGGGCCAGCCCCGGCCAGTTGCAGAACGAGGCGTCGCGGACCTTGCACCGCTCGATCCTGTTCCCCTCTCCGAACTCCACCCAGCAGAAAACCGGCCCGCGCCACCCTTCGACATATCCGAAAGCCGACCCGTACGGCTTGATGGGACCGACCGGCGCTGACAGTTTTCCCTGATGACTCGCTTCAAGAACATGTCCGATGATCCTCATCGACTCAAAAACCTCGTCAACCCGCACCCGCCAGCGGGCGAAGACATCGCCGGTTGTATAGACCGGGACCTTTATATCTATTGAGCCATACAGCTCGGATGGATAATCTCGCCGCGCATCATGCGCAAGACCGGAAGCGCGAGCGGGAACACCGACAACCCCGAGATCCCGGGCGACATCCTTCTGTAAAACTCCCGTCGGCTCGACACGGTCCATGAATGTTGCCGAACCGAGCATTATCTCGACAAGGCCGGAAAGGTCCGCGCCGGTCTTCTTCAATTCATCCCTGATCGCGTCCCGATATCCCGGCAAAAGATCCTTCTTCACGCCGCCGGGACACGCGATCCCCCGCAAAAACCTGCTCCCGCTGATCTTTTCGTTGAGGGCCATGATCCGCTCGCGCAGTATCCCTGCCTGCGCCGCTGCGAACGAAAAGCCGACATCCGTCGCCATCCCGCCGATGTCGGCAATGTGGTTATAGATACGTTCGAGTTCGAGGAGGACCGTCCTGATTGACCGCGCATAGGCAGGGACCTCGATGCCCGCCGCCTTCTCAACGGCATGCGCGTAGGCAAGGGCGTGCGCGGCAGACGAATCGCCTGAAACACGTTCGGCAAGCATGACGCCGCCCGCGGCATCCATCGTCTCAAACAACTTCTCAATCCCCTTGTGCTTGTAATGGAGCCTGATCTCCAAATTGATCACGGGTTCGCCGGCAACGCTGAACCTGAAATGCCCCGGCTCGATGATACCCGCGTGGACCGGCCCGACGGCGACTTGAAACATCCCTTCCCCTTCTATCTCCATATATGCATACGAGCCCTTTTGGCGCGGAAGTTTCGCGTCCCACGGAAACTCTTTGCGGAGCGGATGTATGTCGGGAAAATTCTCGTGGAGGGCAAGCCGCCGCAGGTCGGGATTGCCTTCGGCGGCGAGACCGAACATGTCCCGTATCTCCCGCTCGTAGAGATGCGCCGCGTAGATGACCGGCGACAAAGACGGATAGACCGGCTCGGCCTCCGTAACATCGGCCCGGACGATGACCCAGGCAGACGCGTCAAAGACGCCAAAGACCGCATGGACGCGGAAGGCGCCGCCGCGCGCACGGTCATCACTGCCGAACATAGCCGTCAGCGGCGCCTGATATCCTGTATGGACCATATGGGATATCGCGGCAAACGCTCTTTTCTTTACGTGGAGATACAGCTCGTTCTCCCGGACAACGTCATGAGAAAAAATATCTTCCGGAAATTGCCGCACCAGTGCGTCTCTTACGCTTTCAACATACCCGGGCTTCATCAAAAACACACCTCATGCAAGTTTTCTGATTTCGACATTCGAATTTCATATGTTATTGTTACACCGCTCCGTTGATGATATCGACGCACTGCCGGATCGTCTGCGTCAAAAAAGAAGGGAGATACAAACCCGTCAACGTCATCATGATCCCCAGCACGGCAAGGACAGGGACACCCCATCTGTTCGCTACCCGCTGCACATCCGCCGGCGGCTGACCGAACGCCATACCGGAGATATGCTTTATCAGACCGGCAAAGATCAGGACAAGCGCCGCAAGGACAATCACGGCGGCCGCGGCATGCCCGCCGGCAAAACCGGCTTTGAGTATCATCAGCTCGCTGATAAAGATGCCGAAGGGCGGCGAACCGGCCAGCGCGAAACCGCCCGCAAGCAGGGCGATCCCGGTGAGGGGGAAAGCGGTCACGACACCGGCGATCCGCAGGATACTGCGTGATTTGTAGCGCGCAATAATTTCGCCGGCAGTGCAGAACATCAACGTTTTCGTAATGGCATGGTTGACCGTGTGCAAAAGGGCGCCGAATAAGCCGACCGCGCCGCCAAAGCCGAGACCGACGGAAATCAAGCCGATATGTTCCAGGCTCGAATAGGCAAAGAGCCGTTTGATATCGCTCTGGACAAGGATGAAGAACGTCGCGAACAGGAGCGATAAGACGCCGAAGATGATCAGGAGGTGGTCGGAATAGACCCCGCCGGCGCACTTTTTGACGATAATGTGGTAGCGGATGATCCCGTAGATGGCGCACTTGAGCAGAACGCCCGAGAGGAGCGCGCTCACCGGGCTCGGCGCCTGGCTGTGCGCGTCCGGCATCCAGGTGTGCATCGGGGCAAGGCCCGCCTTGGTCCCATACCCGATCAGGATGAATATGAACGCGATCTTCACGATCTGGGGGTTAAGTTTATCCGCCATCCGGGCAATGTCGATCCAGTGCAAACTGTGTTTGAGATCGCCGGTCACCTGTATCGACGCGTAATACAAAAGGACCGTCCCGAAGAGCGCGAACGTGATACCGACGGTACAGATAATGATATATTTCCAGGCCGCCTCGATCGAGACATTTTTATTGTAAATACCGACGAGGAACGCTGAAGCGAGCGTCGTCGCCTCGATACCGATCCAGAGGGCGCCCAGGTTCCCCGCAAGGCAGACAAAGACCATCGTAAAAATAAAAAGATTCAGCAGCGCGTAATATCTGAAGAGCTTCTTCTCCGGCAGGTGGCCGCCGGCAATTTCATTGCGAATATATCCGACCGAGTAAACGGCGACGAACACATTCACCAGCAGGATGATCCCTAAATAAAAGGCGCTGAGCGCGTCGGCATAAAAAAATCCGTCCCACGCGCTGAAGGTCCCGCCCCGTATGACACGCGCGCAGAACAAAGAGCCGGCCGCCGCGAGAAAGGCGCTCAACGACAGGTGGATGTATTCGACCACACGCCTGGTCCGCACCGTGATAGACAGAAATGCCGCCGCGAGCGGCAAAGCCAGAATCAGCTGTAAAAGTTGTACCATGTTACCCTTTCAACGCGCTCAGCTTGCTCGTGTCCGATGAAACAAACGTCTTGGTGATCCTGAAAACGAATATCCCCATGATCAGCACGCCGACCAAGATATCAAAGGCGATCCCCAGCTCGATCACCATCGGCATCCCCGACGTCAACGAAAGCGTCGCCAGGAACAGTCCGTTCTCCATGATCAGCAGGCCGATGATCTGCGTCACCGCCTTCTTCCGCCCGATCATGATAAAATTGCCGATCAAGAGGATCGCCAGGGAAATCGAAAAGCAATGGTTGATAAATTGCCCCCCCGATAGCCGGATCACGTTCTGCTCGATGTAATAAGACAACACAATGAGACCGCACGATATGATAAACGAGATCGGGATGTTAATATAAAAATCGACTTCCCGCTTGATCGTCAGCCGGTTAATGACCCGCAGGAGCATGTACGGTATCGCGACAACCTTCACCGCCACGATGAGGGCGGTCATGTAATAGAGATGGTGGTTCTTAAAGACCGCCGCCGCGATCGCCGATATCGCCGCCAGCAGGAGCGACTGGACCGCAAAGATGCCGACCAGTGAACGCAGGTTCACATGGCCGACTATCATCAGCGCGCAGATCAGCATGATCGCGGCGCATTCGTTCATCAGTTTTATGCCGATAATGTCCATTATTTTCCCGCGAATATCGCGTACAGAAACGAAAGGAACGAGAAACTGAACGATACGGTCAACAGATCAGGCACCCGGAAAAGCCGGACCTTTGCGTTCAATATTTCCACTGCCGCAATGCAAAACGCGCAGAGGATGACCTTGCCCGCGAACAGCGCCGCCGCCGCCGTGATGCCGGAGACCGTCAACTCAGCGCACAGCCCCCACGGCGCGAAGAGGTTCACCGCGATACAGATCAGAATAAACTGCTTGATATAGCTGCCCCACTCCATCAGCGCGAGACGTTTCCCGGAGTAGTCCAGTATCATCGCCTCGTGGATCATCGTCAGTTCAAGGTGCGTATCGGGATTGTCGACCGGGACCCTTCCCGATTCCGCGATCAGGACGATAAAAAACCCCGCGAAGGCGAGGACAAACGCGGGCGAGAAGATATGATACAAAGAATACGACGCCTCGCGCGCGATCGCCGTCAGGTTCATGCTCCCAAACTGGATCCCGATCGAGAAGAGGGCGACCAAAAACGCCGGCTCGATGAGCGCCGCGACCGTCATTTCCCTGCTGCTCCCCATGCCGCCGAACGCGCTGGCGGTGTCAAGGCCGGCAAGGGCCATGAAAAACCGCGCAAGCCCGAACAGGTACGCAACGACGATCACGTCGCCGAGGAAGTGGAGCGGCGTCAGGACAGACCAGACCGGGACCAGGAGCCCCGCCGCGAGCGTTGCCGAGAAAACGATCCACGGGGCCGCCCTGAAGATCCAGGACGCGTGTTCGCTCACGACCGAGTCCTTTCTCAGAAGTTTCGCCAGATTATAGTAGGGCTGGAGGATCCGCGGCCCGCGCCTGCCCGCCATCCACGACTTGAACTTCTTGGTCAGGCCGTTAACCAGCGGCGACAGCGCGGCAATCAACAGGACCTGAACGGCAATAAGAATAATCTTTTGCATAGTGACATCTTCTTCTATTGGACGCACAACAGCAGCACGATCAGCATCACAAAGATATATGCCAGATACATATGAATACTGCCGGCCTGCAGGTTGATGATCCTGACCGAATTGCTCAGCACGAACCGTGCGATCGGCCGGTAGATATATCTCTCAAACACCGGCTGGACGCGGTGTTCATATTTCTTGATCTTCTCAAAGTAGGGCTGGGTTTCATGAGAAAGCACTTCAATATTCTTCACCGGCCGGTATATCGCCTTAAATATCACCTTCAGCGGTTGAGCAAATGCGGTGGCGCTGTATTGCATCCGCGGATTGACCGATGGGATGCCGCAGTCCCACGTTGCGCCTGCCGTGTCTCGGATCTTTCCAAAGCGCAATCTGATCAATAGAAACATCACGGCGGTAAATGTAACAACCGCCGACAATATCAACGCCGGAGAAACCCCCGAAAAGCGGACGTCGAGCGGCGCGATCGAGAGCCACCCCCACCCGCACATACGGCCGTAAACATCCGCGCCGCAGAGTTCGTACGCAACGCCGCACAGCGGCCTGATGATGATCGACGGCATAATCCCCAGCAAAAGGCAGAGGCCTGCCAGGATGCCCATGCCGAGCCGCATCGACAGCGGAGATTCCACGGCGTGCGCGGCATGCTCGCTCCGGGGCAACCCGAGGAAGGTGATGCCAAACGCCTTGACGAAGCAGGCGGCGGCAAGCGCCCCGGTCAGGGCAAGGAGAGCCGTGCATACGATAAAAAGGATCTTCACGAAAATCCCGACAGAACCAAAACCGGCGAGGAGCGACTGGAACGTCAGCCACTCCCCCACGAATCCGTTAAACGGCGGCAGGGCCGAAATCGCCAGAGACCCCGCAAGAAAGAAAACGGCCGTCTGCGGCATCCGCTTGATAAGGCCGCCGAGCTTTTCCATGTCCTTGGTGTGCGTACCGGTCAGGACAGAGCCGGCGCCGAGAAACAGGAGCCCTTTGAAAAGGGCGTGGTTCATCACATGGCACAGACCGGCGATCAGCGCCACCGCGGCAAGCGGGTAAGCGCCGTGCGCGGCAAAGATGAGCGACACCCCCACCCCCATGAATATGATGCCGACATTTTCAATACTGCTGAAGGCGAGGAGCCGCTTGAGGTCATGGTCCTGGAGCGCGTACATGACGCCCAGGAGCGCCGAGACCACGCCGCAGACAAGGACGATCGCCCCCCAGCCAACGCTCGCCGCTCCGAGAAAATCGTAGATGACCCGCACAATCCCGTACACCGCCGTTTTGACCATGACGCCGGACATGAGGGCGGAAATATTGCTCGGCGCGGCCGGATGCGCCCGCGGGAGCCAGATATGGAGCGGGACGATCCCCGCCTTTGTGCCGAAACCGATAAGCATACACGCGAACAAAACATTCCTCGCACCGGACGGAACCTGCATCGTCTTGATCGTCCTGAAAAGATCGAAGCTGACCGAGTCGGTGCGCGACGCCATCAGAAGAAAGAGTACGATGATGAAGGCGGTCCCGATGTGGGTCATGATGATATAGAGGAGCCCCGCGTTGACCGACTCCTTTCGGTCATGCTCAAAGACCACCATGCAATACGAGACGATCGACATCAGCTCCCAGCCGATCAGGAAGGTCAGCAGGTCGTTCGCGCTAACCACCGCGACCATTGACAGGAGAAAAAGGTTGTACAGCGCGCCGGCAAACGGAAACTGCGGTTTCGCAAAATATTCCCGGTTGTAGCCTAACGAGTAGATCGAAACGGGGACCGCCAGCACCGATACGGCGAGCATAAAGAAGGCCGAGAGCTTGTCGACGTGAAACGAGAATCCGCCGAGGGGGAGATACGAGAATGTCTGGAAAGAAACGGCGGGGCCGCCCGCGAGAACCGACACAGCAACCGCCGCGGACACACCCGCTCCCGCGAGCGCGCAGAGCATCGCGCACCAGTTGCTTAGCGTTGCTCTTCTATATGCAAGGAGCGCCGTAAGACACCCCGTTAGAAACAGCACACTCGACAGAACAAATAGACCACTGCCATCAGAATTCATTTTCCCCTTCACCTCGTCCGGGTAAAGTCGGATTATAGAGAAATATTTCCCTGACGGCAAGATTTTTTTTACATCGACCGGCCGAACGCCTCCTCCGCGCGCGGCTCGATCGCCCGGCGCTGCGCCGGGCGCGTTTCCCGCAGGTCCGGCACCAGGACATGGACTCGTGCGCGGGTTGTTTGCGAAAGGGCCTCGAGATAATAGGGTTCGTCCGGATCCAGGTACCCGCCGAGTTTCTCGAGTTGCCTTTTTTCCACATGGTACCCTTGCAGGTTCATTTTGCTGTACTCGAACATGCCCGCGAGGAGCGAACGCGCCCCCACCTCGCGACCGACATCTTCCGCATAGGCAATCAACTGCTCCTTCACCCGTTCTTTCAGAGGCTGAACAGCGGCATAGGTATCGTTGATCTCAATGTTGTCTATCACCAGATGAGGATTACCCACCCTATCCACGGCAAGAAAGAGCCACGCCAGCGCCATCGTTTCGCCGGTATCGTCATCAAGCACCTCGGCAACCTGTATCGCCTGGTCCGTCAGATGTTCGATCATCGCCTCAAAGTGCTGGTCTGAATTGCTTGCCATACAGCATCCCGTGAAGTCCCCCATAAACAGATCGTGCGCCGGGTCCCTCTTCCACATCCTGATCGTAAAGTTCCGTCTCTTTTTCGCGAGCTCTTTCAGGACAACGGGGTTGACCAGAAGCCGTGTTAACCGGTCGATCGTTTCGTCGATGTGGCCGATCGCTTCCCGCGCGGCGATATTTGCCGCGGTCCTCCCCTGTACATGGTCCAGCGTTTTTTTTAATTGATCGAGCGCCCGCGCCTCCTTGAACACCGCAACAACCTTTCCCCAGTCTGAAAACTCCTTCCCGCCGGCAACAAACCGCGTGTGAACCGTTTCTCCCGGATCGCCGGTCATCCTGATGCTGAGTTTTAACAAAGCATTATCCAGCGCATCCCTATATTTGCGGTCCGGCCCGGTCAACGTTCCCCGGAGGATGGCGAGAAGCCCCGTCAGCCGGATGATCTCATCCTCGGGATCAACTTTCAGGGCCCGGTCCGAGAAACTGAACGGCACCTCCCTGTCGTACACCAGCCATTTTTTCTCATCGATGCCCGCGGACCGCATCTTTTCGCGCACCTGCCAGTTGTGCCAGGCAAGCGCCTTCCCTTCCTGGTCGCGCTGGCCGGTGTCTGTCATGAAGGCGTCAAACCCTCCTTCGAAAACCGACTTCAGAAGCGACCGGTAGAATGCCGCCATCTCAGGATGGTTGTCCTTGATGAATTTCATCGATATATTGAGCCGCGGAATGTACTTCTTCGGAAAACGCTCCAGCTCCTGCGGATGGATCCTGTCAACGCTGATCTCCAAATTCCTTGCCAGCTCTTCAATATATGTCCGGGCAATACCGGCATATACGCGATGCCAGCTGTCATTTTTTCCTGCCGTTAATTTCGTCGTAAAAAGCGCCGTCTTATCCACCGCGGCATAGGCGCTCAGCATCTCCAGTATCTTCTGGAACGACACCACATCTTTTTTATGCGCCGACTGATAGAATTCCCTGAGAGACACGACCGCCTCTTCAGACAGCGCGGACGGATCGAACGCGTCAAGAAAACGCCGCAGCGGATACGGGTCGCTGGCGATAAAGCCTCTTAAAAACCTGAAAC
>Ga0351885_10478_pt1 | contig 10643 bp, 4 predicted proteins | sample TotcelFGM3001L13_FD_206771 | JGI IMG/M metagenome (GOLD analysis project Ga0351885, IMG submission 206771) | Enriched cells from coal bed in the Powder River Basin, Montana, United States - Total cells FGM rep3 HSBNCT.FGM.300.1.L13 ... | reverse complement strand
CAAACACGGAACGCGCGAGTCTCGGTTTTCGTTATTCCATAACAGATGGAGACAGTAGACCGGGGCTTTTTTTTCGCATCTCTCGGTGTCCGACAGGCAGTAGCTAGCAAGCGGTCACCCACCCGATAGGAGGGCGCCTTGGACCTTAACGACGTCAAGAGCATGAAAATCAGCCTGGCCTCCCCCGACCAGATTCATGGCTGGTCATACGGCGAAGTCACCAAGCCCGAAACCATCAACTACCGCCGGCTGCGTCCTGAAAAGGATGGTCTGTTCTGCGAGGCGATCTTTGGCCCCACCAAGGATTGGCAGTGCTATTGCGGCAAGTACAAAAAGGTCCGCTTCCGCGGCATCATCTGCGACAAATGCGGCGTCGAGGTCACCCACTCGCGCGTTAGGCGAGAGCGCATGGGCCACATCGACCTGGCCACGCCTATCGCCCACATCTGGTACACCCGTCGCTCGCCCAGCTATCTGGGCCTGCTGCTGAACGTTTCGCAGCGCAACCTCGACCGGGTGCTCTACTACGCCCAATACATCGTCACCCATGTGGACGAAAACGCGCGCGAGCGCGCCCTGCGTCGCCTGGAGGATGAGGCCGAGCGCGAGCGCCAACGCTTGACGGACGAGTTCAACCAAGAGATCGGCGCCATTCAGAGCGAGGTGGACCGTCTCGAGGCGGATGCGCAGCTCCGCCAGCAGGATATTGAGGAAGAGGTCCAGCGGCGCCGCGATCAGGACACCGAACAGGTCATGAGCGCGGCCACCGCGCTTCGTGAGCAGCTCGATGGCCTGGTAGGCCAGGTGGCCTCAGCGGACCTGGTCTTTGAGCCCAGCCAGGTGCTGGTGGCCCGCGAAGGCGAAGCCGTCACGCGCGCGCAGGTGTCAGAGTTGTCGCGCGTGGTGCAAGAGTATCTCAGCCATATCGAGCTCAAGTATGCCGCCGAGCGCGAATCGTTGCTGACGCCGTTGGGCGACGAAGAGGGCGCCGGCCTGCGCAGCGCCGATGGGCGTCGCGCTGAGCTAGAAGAAAAACTAGAGACCGAGCTGGAAAAGATCAACACCCGCCTGGAAGAACAGCGCGACGAGTTGATGGCCATCAAGGTCAAGCAGTTGCTCAACGAGAACGAATACCGCGAGCTGGCCGAGCATTGGGGCCGGGTGATCCACGCTGGCATGGGCGCTGAAGCCATCCGCGAGATTGTCGAGCGCATCAACCTGGAGAAAATGGCCGACGCCCTGCGCGAAGAGATCCGCTCCACGCGCTCCAAGCAGCGCCGCAAAAAGGCGATCAAGCAGTTGCAGATCGTTGAAGCGCTACGCACATCAGGCAACCGCCCCGAGTGGATGATCCTCACGGTGCTGCCTGTCATCCCGCCCGCGTTGCGCCCCATGGTGCAGCTCGATGGCGGTCGGTTTGCCACCAGCGACCTCAATGACCTGTACCGCCGCGTGGTCAACCGCAACAACCGCCTCAAGCACCTCATCAGCCTGCAGGCGCCCGAGGTGATCGTGCGCAACGAAAAGCGCATGCTGCAAGAGGCGGTGGACTCGCTGATCGATAACAGTCGTCGCGGCAAGGCGATCTCGTTGCGCGGACGCCGCCAGCTCAAATCGCTTTCCGATATGCTCAAGGGCAAGCAAGGACGCTTCCGCCGTAACCTACTGGGCAAGCGCGTGGACTATTCCGGGCGCTCGGTTATCGTGGTCGGCCCGCAGCTCAAGCTGCACCAGTGCGGCCTGCCCAAGCGCATGGCGCTAGAGCTCTTTCGACCGTTCGTGATGAACAAGCTGGTTGAGCATAACCATGTTATCAACGTCAAGGGCGCCAAGCGCCTCATCGAGCACGAGACGCCCGAGGTCTGGGAAGCGCTGGAAGAAGTGATCCAGACGCGCCCGGTGCTCTTGAACCGCGCGCCCACGCTGCACCGCCTAGGCATCCAGGCCTTTGAGCCGTTGTTGGTGGAGGGCAGCGCCATTCACTTGCACCCGCTGGTCTGCTCGGCATTCAACGCCGACTTTGACGGAGACCAGATGGCTGTGCATGTGCCGCTATCGCAGCCCGCCGTGCGTGAAGCGCGCGAGCTGATGCTTTCTAGCCGCAACCTGCTGCGCCCGGCCAACGGCGAGCCAGAGGTTGGCCCGTCCAAAGACATGGTCATGGGGTGCTACTATCTGACCATGGATCAGCCCGGAGTCAAGGGCGAGGGCGGAGCATTCTCTTCTTATGAAGAAGTGCAGCTCGCCTACAACCTGGGCTATGTGCATGTGCACGCAGCCATCAAGTTCTTGTTGCCCGGCAACAATGGCCAGCAAGCCGAGCTGATCGACACCACCGTCGGTCGCGTGCTGTTCAATGCGCGCATCCCTGAGGAAGTGCGCTTTGTGAATCGCGCGCTCGACAAAGGCGGCTTGAAAAAGCTGGTGGCCGATGTCTATGAAAAACTCGGGCTAGAGGGCACCCCGGAGGCCGTGGATGCCATCAAAGACGTGGGCTTTGAGTACGCCATGCTGTCGGGCACAACCATGGCCGTCGATGACCTGCACGTGCCCCAGGAAAAGCAGGCCATTCTGCTAGACGCTGATCGCCAGGTGGCCGAGGTCGAGCGCCAATACCATCGCGGCCTGATCACCGAGACCGAGCTATACACTAAAACCGTCGAGCTGTGGACCAAGGCCACTGAGGATGTGACCAACGCCGTGGCCAACGAGCTCGATCCGTTTAGCTCGCTGGGCATCATGGTCAACTCGGGCGCCAGCAAGGGTGGCCTGACGCCCATCCGGCAGCTTGCCGGCATGCGCGGCCTGATGGCTGATCCTTCAGGGCGCATCATCGAGATGCCCATCCGGTCGAATTTCCGCGAGGGGCTGACGTCGCTCGAGTATTTCCTCTCGGCGCACGGCTCGCGCAAGGGGTTGGCCGACACGGCCCTGCGCACTGCCGACGCGGGGTACTTGACCCGCCGTTTGGTGGATGTGGCCCAAGACATGATCATCAACGCCGAAGACTGCGAGACCTCTCAGGGCATCTGGGTCACGCGCGAGTCGTGCGTCCAGGCCCATGAGGACCTGCACGAGCGCATCTGGGGCCGCTTTACGGCGGCGCCGGTGGTCGATCCGACCACGGGCGAGATCCTGCTAGACAACAACGAGTTCATCGACGAGGCCATGGCGATTCGGATCGAAGAGCTGGGGCTGGATCGGGTGCGCGTGCGCTCTCCGCTGACGTGCAGCCTGCGACAGGGGATGTGCGCTCACTGCTACGGCCAGGATTTGGGCCGTAACCAACTGGTCGAGATGGGCGAGGCCGTGGGCATCATCGCGGCGCAGTCTATCGGCGAGCCGGGCACGCAGCTCACCCTGCGCACCTTCCACACCGGCGGCGTGGCTGGCGCGAGCGACATCACCCAGGGTCTGCCGCGTGTGCAAGAGGTGTTTGAAGCCCGCATTCCGCGCGGCCTCTCGGTGGTTGCTGAAGAAGGCGGCGTGGTTGAGATTCGCACCGACGGCGATCAGCGCTGGGCGATGGTCACCTCCAGCCAAGTCCAGCGCGTGAACCATGCTATGCCCGCCAACTATACCATCCGGGTCGAGAGCGGCGATGTGGTCAGCCAGGGAGAGGTGCTCGCCACCCGCGAGGATGAGGCGGACATCGTCAGCAAGATCTCTGGCCGCGTGCTGGTGCAAGACAACACTGTCGTGGTGATCCACGAAGAGAACGTGGTGCAAGAGTATGAGGTGCCCATCGCGGCGCGCCTACTGGTGCGCACCGGCGACATGGTCAAGCCGGGCGATATGATCACCGAAGGCTCCAAAGACCCGCATCAGCTCTTGCAACTGCTGGGCGTGGAGGCCACGCGCGAGTACATGGTCAACGAAATCCAGCGCGTTTACCGCACGCAGGGCGTGACCATCAGCGACAAGCATATCGAGGTCATTATCCGGCAGATGCTGCACCGTGTGCGCGTGTTGGAGAATGGCGACACCACCTTCCTGCCCGGGCAGTTGGTCGACCGACTGGTGCTCGAGGACCGCAATCAGGCGATCATCGAGGCGGGTGGCGAGCCGGCCACAGCAGAGCCGGTGGTGCTGGGCATCACCAAAGCAGCTCTCACAACCGATAGCTTTTTGTCGGCTGCATCGTTCCAGCACACCATCAGCGTGCTGGCCGAGGCCGCCGTCGAAGGCAAGATCGATGGTCTGATCGGCCTCAAAGAGTCGGTCATCATCGGCAAGCTCATTCCCGCCGGCACGGGCTTTCGCTCGCGGTTTGAGCTGGAGCAGCAGGCTGGCATGGAAGAGCCCGCCTACGAGCCGCTCAGCGCTGATGTGTTTGGCGTTGCCGATGAGGCACTATTGTTGGGCGATGCCGATGAAGAGATCGACCGGCTCGAAGCCACCTACCGCGCCAAGAGCGGCCGATCCAGCCAATCCTTGGCAGATTTTAGCTTTGGGCTTGGCCTGGGCATAGATCTAGATTTGGGCGCCGATCTGGACCTCGACGCCGAACCAGAGCTCGACGCCGAACCAGAGTTCGACGTCGAACCGGACCTTGAAGAAGACGACGAGGAATAGCGTATGAACTGGCGTGCCGTCAAACGTCAGAAAAAGCGCCAGACAAGCGGAGGGCTCATGGCCCTCCGCTTTGTGTTGCTGGCTTCTTTTATAGCCATGGCCGGTTTTATAGGGTCTTTGTTGCTTGGCGCCGGGGCGGCTTTTGCCATGTACAGCTCGTATGCCCAAGAGCTGCCCAGCGCCGATGAAATCGGCCGCGCCAGCGTGGAAACCTTTGAAACTACCCGGCTCTATGACCGCACCGGCCAACATGTGCTCTACGAGTTGATCCCATCTGACGTGGACAAAGGCCGGCGCACCTGGGTGTCGCTGGATGAAATCCCGCTACATCTGCGCGAAGCCACCATCGCCATGGAAGACAAGACCTTTTACACGAACATCGGTGGCATCAACTGGGAGGGCCTGGCGCGCGCTGCACGCGGCGTGATTCTCGACGAGTATGCCGGCGGCGGCAGCTCGATCACGATGCAGCTCGTGCGCAATGTGATCATGACCTATGAGCAGCGCGCCGAGCAGAGCTATCTGCGCAAGATCCGCGAAGCAGTGCTATCCATCGAGTTGACGCGGCGCTTTCCCGGCAAAGAGGGCCGCGACCAGATGCTGGAGTGGTACCTCAACAATATCTTTTACGGCTACTCGGCCTATGGCATCGAGGCCGCTGCCCAGGTCTATTTTGGCAAGTCCGCCAGCGAGCTGACCCTCGCCGAAAGCGCCATGCTGGTGCCTCTGGGGCAGTCGCCGGCCATAAACCCCTTTGATCGGCCCGAAGACGCCAAGAGGCGCCAAGAGGTGGTGCTCGATCAGTTGTACCTGCAAGGATACATCGATGCCGATGAGGCCTGGCAGGCCAAGCAAGAGCCCTTTGTCATTGCGCCGCCCGAGAATGCGCCCCAGGCGCCCCACTATGTCTGGTACGTGCGCGACCGCCTGGTCAAAGAATATGGCGCCGACGTCGTCTATGGCGGCGGCCTGCAGGTGATCACCTCCATCGATCTGGAGGTGCAGGCCGAGGCCGAGCGCCTCGCCAATGAGCATGTGGCGTCCATCATTGACAAGTACGGGACGAACAACGCCGCGGTGGTTGTGATCAATAACCAGACCTCCGAAATCGTCGCCATGGTGGGCAGCCTCGACTACTATGATCGCAACATCGATGGCCAGGTGAACATGGCGCTGGCCGAGCTGCAGCCCGGATCGAGCTTTAAGCCGTTCACCTACGCGACGGCATTCGATCAGGGCTATACCGCGGCACAGATGGTTATGGATGTGCGCACGGCGTTCCCTGATCCGCCGAGCACGCTGCCCTATGTTCCCGAGAACTATTCACGCAACTATCACGGCCCAATTCTGCTGCGACGCGCGCTAGGCAACTCGTACAATATCCCGGCCGTAGCCGTTATGAACCTAGTTGGGCCCGAGGCGGTGGCCCGGACGGCCCGAGCCATGGGCATCGAGTCGCTCAATGCGGCCTCCTACAACCTTTCATTGGGGCTGGGTGGCGCCGAGGTGCGCCTGATTGATATGACGTATGGCTTTAGCGTCTTTGCCAACAAGGGCGTCATGCTGGGAACAAGCAAACTGCCCGGCGAGTATCGCGAGGGCTATCGGGCTCTTGATCCGATTGTCATTCGGCAGGTGTTTGACTCCAAAGGGCAGGAGATCTTCCGGCTGGTGGAGCCCGAACGCCAGCCGGTGCTGCGCCCCCAGGTGGCCTATCTGATCACCAGCATTCTGTCAGACAATGCAGCGCGCAGCCAGGCCTTTGGCCCCAACAGCCCGATGGTTCTTCCAGACCGGCCAGTCGCCGCCAAAACCGGCACTACCAATGACTTTATCGACGGCTGGACGATGGGATACACCCCGCAGTACACCGTCGGCGTGTGGGTGGGGGTGATGGAGCATGACTCTGCGGGTCGCTCGATACGCGGGCGCATGAAAGTGAGCCCCGATGTTGGGAGTCCAGACGGGGTGCGTGTCGCCGCGCCTATCTGGCACAATATCATGGTATACCTGCACCAAGACCTGCCGGTGGAGCAGTTTGTGCAGCCCGACGGCATGGTGACGGCAGTGGTGGATGCCACTTCCGGCAAGCTGCCCACCGGGAACTCGCCCTCGACGCTAACAGAACTGTTCATCGAAGGCACGGTGCCCACCGAAAAGGACGACGTCCACCACGCCATTCGCGTCGTCAAATCATCGGGCAAGTTAGCCGGCCCACAAACGCCTGAAGAGGATGTCGAGACACGCGTCTATGCGTTCTTCCCGCCCGATGCTGACGACTGGGTGCGCGAGAACAATATCCCGCGCCCGCCCACCGAGTTCGACGAACGCTTTGGCCCCCACGGCACCAATACCGACGTGGCGATCGTCAGGCCACGACTTTTCCAGGTCGTCAGCGGCGCGGTGCCCATCACCGGCAACGCACGCGCCGGCGGACAAGAACGCTACTGGGTCGAGTATGGGGTAGGCATGAACCCAGGATCGTGGGCACGGATCGGCGGCGACCACGGCGAGCACATAGAGAATGGCGTGCTCGAGACGTGGAATACGGGCGGACTCGAAGGGATCTACACCGTACGGCTGAACGTCGTGGATGCCGGTCAGCTTCGGCAAAGCTCCGTCACAGTGATGGTTGACAATGTGCCCCCACGCATCAGCCTGGAGCTCAGCACTCCTTACAGGATCCTGGTCAAGCAGCAGCTTGAGCCTACCTATGTGCTGCAGGAAGAGGACCTGGTTTACAAAGTGGGCGAGGATGAGTGGATCAACATCAATGTCGAGGCTCTGGACAACACCCAGATGAGCCACGTCGTCTTTATGATCAATGGCACACCGATCGGTCAGAGTACCGTTGCGCCCTACTCCTTCCGTTGGGACCTCAAGCGCGGCATCCCGTCGTCGGTCTCGTACCGCTTTGACCTGGCGGCGCCCGTCGATCGCGTGGATGGCGACACCACGATCCATGAAGAGGTGCGCCCCGACGGCGACGGCGTGCTCTATGAGCGCACCGAGACCCGCGGCGACCAGGTGTCTCTCACGCAGGTGCGCCGCGACGCGGCCGGCAACGTGACGTACCGAATCGAGTCGCCCTCAGGCGTGATTGACTGGCGACCTGTGCCCAGCGGTGAGGGGGCACAGATCTCGGCGATTGCCTACGACGCCGCCGGGAATCGAGCCTCTACCGAATCCAAGAGCGTGCAGATCACACGCTGAGCGGGCGGCGACCCGGCTAGACGCCGGCGTCGTGCAGCTCTTGTTCGCTCATGCCAAAGTGATGCCCGATCTCGTGCGCCACGGTCCGCTGGATGTGGCGCACGAGATCGGGTTCATCGTCCGAGATGTATTGCAGCGCCATGCTGAACAGCGTAATGCGGTCAGGCGGCGCCAGATGGTAGCCTCGCCCGCGGCGGCTCAACGGCACGCCCTCGTACAGCCCCAGCAAGAGCCCTGCGCGCCGCGCGCGCTGTTGCTGCGACCGCGTGGGCCAGGGCGCGGCCTCCACCACCACGTTATCCATCCGGGCGATGACCCAGGCGGGCAAATCGGCCAGGGCCTGATCTAGCAGCTCGTCAAAGCGTTCCGCGCTGACGGCGATCATCGCAGCCCCAGCTTGGCGATCTCGGCGGCATCAGGCGTCACGACAATGGCGCTTTCGTTGCGATAGGTCACCATGCCCGGCCCCGCGCCCGGAATCGGGCGCACGTGCTTGCGCGCCACATGGTCCACCTGCACCCGCGCCTCGCTGCGCGCCGCCGAATAGTAGGCCGCCAACCGCGCCGCCAGCGCCAGCGTCGCGGCGCTGACCTCGCGCTCGCCGCAGCGAATCACCACATGCGAGCCGGGCACGCCGTGTGCGTGCAGCCATCGGTCGTCGGGCGCGGCGCGACGAAATGTGACCTCGGCGTTTTGCCGACTGTTGCGCCCGACCAAGAGTTGCAGGCCGTCTGGCGCGGTGAGCGTGATCGGCCCCGCCGATGCCGCCGGCATAGCCTTGCGACGCGAGCGCAGATACCCTGCCTCACGGAGCGCTGCCTCCACCTCATCGAGTTGCGCCCGATCAGTTGCCAGGGCGGCGTCGGTCGCCATCTGGCGCAACGTGGCGATCTCGAGTTCGGTGGCGGCGATCAACTCGGGCACCTGAGCCAGCGCTGCCTGCCGCTTGCGGTATTGCTCAAAAAGGGCTTGAGCGTTCTCGGATGGCGACAACTCGGGATCGAGCGCGATGCGCACAACCTCATCGGCGCGGGCGCCAGCCTCACCGGTGACCTCAGCCCGCGTCGCCAACACCTCGCGCTGTCCCGGCTCGATGCGCCAGGCTATCGCCAGAATGGCGCTGGCCTCGAACTGCAGCGCCTCCAGCTCCTCGGGCGAGACGAGCCCCTCGCGCATCGAAGCCAGGCGGTGCTCACGCCGCTCGATCTGCTGAGTGATCAAGCGCGTCAGGCGCAGCCGCGCACGCTCATAGCCATCCAGCGAAGGCGCGGGGGCGCGGACCGCCTCAGCGCTTGGCTGACCCAAGACGCGCTCGATGGCTGCCAGCAATGTCGGGTGAGACTCCCGCTCCGGCCAGTGGGTCAGCTCATAGGGCGCAAAAGCGCCCGGCGTCCGCGCCGTCGGTGTCAGCGCCGTTGGCTCCTGCTCGCCTTGCGCCTCGCGATAGCCCACGCTGGGCTGCCAGGCGCCGCTGGCGGGCAGCCCCCACAGCACGCCCAGAGCAACCAAAAGACGCTGCGCCAGAGCCAGATCCATGTCGCCAGCCGGTGAAGCCTCACCCGTGGCGCGGAAAACCACTTCACGGGCCAGCAAGGGGCTGACTCCCGCCACCGCCTGCGCCACGCGGCGGTATAAGGGCCCTTCCAGGGCCATGATCTGTGCCAACAGCGCCTCGGGCGAGGCCTGCAGCGGATGCAGCTTGTCTTGCGGTGGCGGCGGCGCATATGGGCGGCGCGGTAACACCTCGCGATAGCGGTTGACACTGCCCGGCACTCGCTTGGCCGCCTCCATGATGCGCCCATCGGCATCCACCAACACGAGATTGCTCAAGTTGCCCATCAGCTCACACACCAGGCGGGTCGCCCCATGCTGCCCGCCAAAGGACAGTATCAGCACTCGCTCCAACTCGGGCTGGATGATCTCCACCAGGCGGGCGCCTTCCACGTATTTGTGGAGCAATAGCGACAGCGGCGACGGCTTTTCCTCGCCACGCCGGAGCTTGTGGCTCACCACGCGAATCTGCGGTGCGGCCGTTTCAGCACTGAGCAGCAACTGGTGCCGCTCGCCGGCATACAGCTCCAGCCCCAGCGCCAGCTCTGACACGCGCACGATGCGCTGCACCCTCCCGCCCACCAGCAGGCCGGTCAACTCCTGGCGCAAGGCCGCCAGCGCCAAAGCGTCAAAACTCATGGCATCAGCTCCTCGATGCCATAGCGTTGATCCACGCCATCTGGCGCGGCCCGATAGGCCGCGTCGATGACGGCCAGTAGCCGCTCGGCGTCATAAGAGCCGCGCACCCGAATGCGCTCGATCTCGAAAGGCGCCGCCGAGCGTTGGTTGACGCCATAGTTCACAGTCACTGCCCCCCAATAGTGCGCGTCATGCAAGACCTGCATGGTTCGCGCGTCATAGCTGCCCGCCGGATAGCAGAAAAAGCGCACTGGCTCGTTCAGGCGCGCCTCCAGCGCCTCGCGCGAGCCCAGTAGTTGGTAGACCAGATAGGCATCTGGCTGGCCGGCCAGAGCGACATGCTCATAGCTGTGCGAGCCAAACTCCATGCCTGCCTGGTGCATCTCCATCACCATGTCCCAGCTCAGGTATTCGGGGCGGCGGTCGTCTAGCGTGCGCGTGACCACGAAAAAGGTGGCGCGCATGCCCTCCTGCTTGAGAATCGGAAAGGCCTGCGTATAGTTGTCGCGATAGCCATCATCAAAGGTAATGATGATCGGCCGGGGCGGCAGCGGATAGCCCGTCTGCAGCGCCAGCAGCAGCTCGCGCAAAGAGATGGTCTCATAGCCGGCGGCGCGTAGCGCCTGTAGGTGCCCACGAAAGCGCTCGGGCGAGACGGAAAGATC
>Ga0351885_10477_pt1 | contig 10697 bp, 7 predicted proteins | sample TotcelFGM3001L13_FD_206771 | JGI IMG/M metagenome (GOLD analysis project Ga0351885, IMG submission 206771) | Enriched cells from coal bed in the Powder River Basin, Montana, United States - Total cells FGM rep3 HSBNCT.FGM.300.1.L13 ... | reverse complement strand
GCACGATCCCCAGACGCTGGGCAAAGCGCCGGAGGGTCGCGCGGTGAAAGGCGTTATCCACTGGGTTTCGGCGGCGCACGCCTGCTCGGCCGAAGTGCGATTGTACGATCGGCTGTTTACCAGCGAAGATCCCGAGGATGTCGCTGCGGGGCAGGACTATCAGCAGAACTTGAACCCCGCCTCGCTGGAAGTGCTCCGCAACTGTCCCGTGGAACCCAGCTTGGCCGGGGCTGCGCCGGGCAGCCGGTTTCAGTTCGAGCGGCTGGGGTACTTTTGCGTTGACGCCAAGGATTCCCAGCCGGACGCCCTCGTGCTGAACCGTACCGTTTCCCTGCGAGATTCTTGGGCCAAGATCGAAAAGGCTCAGGACAAGGGGCGACGCGGATGAGTTGTGCATCGGACCCGATCGCGATCCGTCCCGCCGAAATCACCGACGCCGAAGCCATCGAGGCGTTGGTGGAACCGTACGTACAGCGGCGTGTCCTGCTCCGTCGCTCGCTCGAAGAACTCCGTGACTTGACGCGAAACGGCTTCATCGCCGAACGGGACGGCCGGATCGTCGGCTTTTCCGCCGTCGACATCTACTCAAAAAAACTGGCCGAACTCCAATGTCTGGCCGTCACCCCGGATGCCCAACGACAAGGCATCGGCAAGCTCCTCGTGCAAGCCTGTATCGACTGTGCCCGCGAGCATCAAGTCCTGGAGGTGATGGCCATCACCGCTGCCGAGCAGTTCTTTCGAGACTGCGGCTTCGATTACGCCCTGCCCGACCAGAAGAAGGCGCTGTTCATCAACACGCGCCCGCGGTACTAACCTGCTGCCAACTCGCTTGGGCTCTCGTTGGCGGCATTTCGTAACGTTCCGATCGAAACGGCCTGACACCGGGCTTGTCCTCTCAGAACGCAGATTCGGAATTCTGTCAAGCTTTTTCCGTGGTTATTGCGTGGAAAGGCTTAATGTCTGGGACAACTTTTCCAGATACGTTAAACGGGATGGTTGCATAGGCAAGCTAGGAAGATTAGATTATTAGGTGATCCAGACGGCTGTCTGCGTGTCGATCAACTGCGTGGACCGATGCGTACGTTTCCGCGATGAATAGCCGACTTACCACAGGTTTACACGAAGATTTGGGAGGCTAAGCGAATGCGTAAGTGGTTCTCTATCGCCAGAGTGGCCCTGTTGTGGGCCGTCGTGTTCTTGATGACGATTGATTCGGCAATGGCCTGCCGATGGCTGTGCGCGTGGAAGACGCGCCGCGCCGCGCGTTGCTGCCCGAGGGCTTGCGTCGTTGCGCCAATGACGTGCGAGGGAAAAGACAAGGGTATGGAGTTGGACGCCGAAGTCACGGACGAAGTGCCGCCTCCGCCGCCCGTCGCTCCGGAAGCGGCGCCCGAGGTCGAACCGATGAAAGAGGAAGCCGCGGCTCCGGAACCGGCCCCGAAGCCGGTGGATTATCCGAAGGAAGCTCCCAAGCCGGTCGAGATGAAAGAAGCGCCGAAAGCAGCGGCCCCTGCGCCGGAACCGAAGCCTGTGGAACCGGCCCCTGCTCCGGAACCGAAGCCCGTGGAACCGGCCCCTGCGCCGGAACCGAAGCCGGTGGAACCGGCCCCTGCGCCGGAACCGAAGCCCGTGGAACCGGCCCCTGCGCCGGAACCGAAGCCCGTGGAACCAGCCCCTGCGCCGGAACCGGCCCCTGCGCCGGAACCGGCGATGCCCGAGGAACCGGCGATGCCCGCCGAGGAACCGAAGGAAGAGCCAGCCGCAAAGGATCCGCTCGACAGCCTGTTTGGCGACTTGCCCAAAGAGCCTGCCGCGGAACCGGCTCCGGCGATGGAGTCTGCGCCGGCCGAACCGCCGGCCGCAGAACCGGCCAAGGATAGCCTGGATGACCTGTTCGGACCGCCGGCGGCAAAGCCGGAAATGGAAGCCGCTCCAGCGGTCGAGCCGGCCGCGCCCCCCGCCGCAGAACCGGCCAAGGACAGCCTGGACGATCTGTTCGGACCGCCGGCGGCGACGCCGAAAGCGACTCCCAAGGAGCAGCCCAAAGCCGACGCGTTGGACGATCTGTTCGGACCGCCGGCGGCTCCCAAGCCGGCCGCGGCTGATCCGTTCGGCATGAGCGAGCCCGCCGAGTTGCCCATGAGAACTTGGGTGGACGACACCGGCAAGTTCCAGGTCACGGCCCAGCTGGTCGAGGTTCTGGATGGCAAGGTTCGGCTGCTGAAGGACACCGGCACAACGACGACCGTCGCCATGCAGCGGTTGAGCGATGCCGATCAGCAGTACGTCCAGACGCTGGTGGCACTGCAAGGTTCGAGCGTGATCGGCCGCCTGGCCGCTCGCTAGAGCTTCTGGATGCAAAACGGATGCGCGCCATCGGGCGCGCATCCGAGGCTCGTTGGGCTCAGACGTACAGAATTCAATTTTGCCGGTCATCGACCTCATCTTGAGGAAGACGGCTTGCCCCGGCAAAATTGAATTCTGTACGTCTGAGCCTTCGTGTTTGGGGACAGCGTCTTCCACGGGCTGGCAGGGGTGCGAGACGACGGCCCGCCGTGTTGTCAGCGAATTTCAGGCCGCCTGCGCGATGCGGTTTCGCCAGGACGAACAACCCTACCTCCTGCGACAACATTTCTTTTCCTCTCCGCTCGGCCACTCGGCTTGCTCCCTTGCGTCCCTGGACAATTGCCCGCGGCAGACCAGCCGCAATCCCTCCTCCACCTCGGTCGCATCTTGACGATTCTTGCCGCCGATGCGTGCGCGGGCAGCCCTCGGCGCGGGCAGGCATGGCGTCATCGCAATGGTCGTTTCGGTCCTGCGTTTTGTGACCTACGGAACGATGGTGTGCATCGCGAACTCCAGGCAAACCTCAACGCTAGCCGTCTGCAGATTGGCGAAACTGTAGAGAGCTTGCCGAATAGTTAAACCAGACAGAAAGGAATTCGGTTGGGCACGGACACGCCCACGGACAATCGGCGCCCGGTGAAGTCGTCGAAGTCGAAGCGCAGGCGGCGTATTCGAGTTGGAACGCGAGTTGGGCGGTTATCGCCAGCACCACGGCTGGGGGAACTGCCTGGCACGGAACCGACGGGCGACACGCTGCCGGATTGCTGTAACAGCAACAGGTCGTGTCCATGTTTGAGAATCGAAACCTGGCTTCCGATTTGTTTGCCTTGGGCCTGCTGGTCCTGGCGGTCTTCTTGGGCATTGCGTTGCTGACGTATGACCCAGCCGATCCGATCGGTGAGCCGTTTACCCCGTTGAATCGAATCTACGCTCCCGACCTGGTGGTCTATCCGCTGAACGAGACCGTCGCCAACGGCTGCGGAACCTGGGGCGCCTATGCCGCCGATCTGCTGTTCACGGCGTTCGGCGTTTGCGCCTATTATCTGGTCGTCTCGTTGGCCGTCTTGGACTACCACCTGCTTCGCCGCCGCGAAATCGATACGCCGTTAGTGCGTGCGATCGGATGGGTGGGGTCTCTGGTGGGCTTGGCGGCAATCGTCGCGATCGTCGCGCCCGGCATGTCGCCGGGGCCGGTGATCGGTTCCGGCGGTTACTTGGGGGCGTTGGCCAAGGGCATGCTGCACACGCAATTCGCGACCTCGGGCAGCCTGATTCTGGCGGCCAGTCTGTTCGGCGGCGGCTTGCTGTTGTGTACCGATTACGTGCTGCTCCGCCTGCTTGTGATGGCCATCTCCCTGGCCTTGATTGGCCCGGCGCGCGCGGCTCGACTGTTGCCGGCGCGCCGCGTGGCCAAGGCGAAGCCGGTGAAAGAGGAGATCGAGGAAGAAGTGTTGGACGAGTTCGACGAGGTCGTCTCCGTCAAATTCCGCAGTCGGCCGACGACCGACATTGCGGAGGACGAGTTGAGCAGCCTGGATCAACCGGCGGCCGAGGACGACGAAGTGGTGGCGGTGCGGCAACTGAAGCGGCCTCCATCGCTCAAGACGTTGGCGAACGCGACAAGCGCGACAAGCGCGACGAGCGAGCCGATTCCGGAAGCGGACGGCAGCGACCTGCGCATTCGCAAGCCGACCGACCGCAATGCACGCGAGGCCGTGATGCAGTGCCTGGACGAGGCCAGCCGCGGCAAGGAGCATCTGGACTATGTGCTGCCGAGTTTGGACTTGCTGTTACCCGGCGAGGACTTTTGTTTTGACGAGCAAGAGAAAGAAGTCCGCCGCAAGGCGAAGGTCTTGGAAAAGACGTTCGGCGATTTTGGCCTGAAGGTCAAGGTTGTCGAGATCGAAACGGGTCCGGTGGTGGCCCAGTACGAGGTCGAACTGGAGGCCGGACTGCGGTTGTCGAAGGTCACCGCGCTGGCCGACGATCTGGCGATCGCGCTGCGCGTGCCCAGCGTGCGGATCGTGGCCCCGATTCCCGGCAAGAACACGGTGGGCATCGAAGTCCCCAACGAACAACGCCAGGTGGTGCGGTTGCGCGAAGTGATCGAAGAAGGCGGGGCCCAGGTCCGCAAGATGCGCGTGCCTTTGTTCCTGGGCAAAGACGTGTCGGGCAGTCCGCTGTTGGTGGATCTGTCGACGTTGCCGCACTTGCTGATCGCCGGGCGCACCGGCACCGGCAAGAGCGTCTGCTTGAATGCCATCATCACGTCGATCCTGATGACGCGGCGGCCGGACGAAGTGCGGATGCTGATGATCGATCCGAAGATGGTCGAATTGAGCGGCTACGGGCGTTTGCCCCACCTGATGCATCCCGTGGTCACCGATATGCGCAAGGCCGAAGCCATTCTGGCTTGGGCGGTCGACAAAATGGAAGAGCGGTACGCGCTGCTGGCTCGCGCCGGCGTGCGGCACATCGCCAGCTATAACCAGCTGGACGAAGAGGAGCTGATGAGCCGCTTCAATCCGGAGTCCGAGGAGGAGCGAGCCACGATTCCGCTGCACCTGCCGTTCATCGTGATCGTCGCGGACGAGATCGCCGACATGATGATGACGGCCGGGAAGGAAGTCGAGCAGCACATCATCCGCCTGGCCCAGAAGAGCCGGGCGGTCGGCATCCACTTGATTCTGGCCACGCAGAAGCCGACGGTGGACGTGATCACCGGTTTGATCAAGTCCAACTTGCCGGCCCGCATTTCGTTCCAAGTGGCCAGCCGCACGGACAGCCGCGTCGTGCTGGACGAGATGGGCGCGGAAAAACTGCTGGGCAACGGCGATATGCTGTTCTTGTGGCCCGGCACCAGCATGTTGCTTCGCGGTCAAGGCACGTACCTGGACGACGAAGAGATCTCCCGCGTGGTGGATTTCGTCAGCACGACCGAGCCGGATTTCATCCACGAATTGGTGAACCTGAAGGTCGAGGAAAAAGCCGAAGGCACGGTGGGCGAGTTGAAGAAACGCGACGAGTTGTACGAGACGGCCGTGGACATGGTGGTTCGCGAAGGCCGCGGCAGCGTTTCGCTGTTGCAGCGAGCCATGGGGGTCGGTTACGGACGCGCCGCCCGGCTGATCGACTTTATGGCCGAAGACGGCATCGTCGGACCGTATGCCGGCTCGCAGGCCCGCGAGGTGTTGATCTCGCTGGATGATTGGGAACGCATGCGAAAGGCCGGCGCCGAAGAGGCGACCATTCCCGGGCCTGCGCAGGCAAAGAAAAGCCGCAAAGTCTCGCTGCGTCCGCCGGTGAAACCGCTGGACGAATTCGACGAGGACCTGGATTTCGAGTGCGATCACGACGATTTTGACGAGGAAGAAGCCGAGGGGGCCAAATTCCTGACCCGCTTCTCGGCATCCTGAGCTCGCGTTGCGATGGGAGGGAGCGGCTGCCCGACGTGAACTCCAACGGGAACGGCTCCTGGACGGCGAGCAGCCGACAGACGGCGGGCAGCCGCGTGTCGGGCGCCGCGGGTTGGCAACAACTCGGCGACCTGCTAAGGTGGTGGCAACACTCTTACAGGAGACCCGCCATGCGTTTTGTGCTCGCCTGCTCGTTGCTGTTGGCTGCTTGCCACGTTTTCGAGATCGCCCCCCTCGCCGCTGCCGGCGACTTGTTCGTTGCCCCCGACGGCAGCGATACGAATCCTGGTACCCAAGAAAAACCCTTCGCGACGATTGCCGGGGCGCGCGATGCCGTGCGGCATCGGATCGCCGAGGGGTTGACCTCGAACGTCACCGTGTACCTGTTGGCAGGGACGTACCGAGTAGCGGAGCCGCTGGTTTTCGGTCCCGAGGACTCTGGGGATGACAACTTTGCGGTCACCTATGCCGCGCAGCCCGGCCAGGCGGTTGTCCTCAGCGGCGGCCAGCCGATCACCGGTTGGAAACGCGGCGAGGGCGAGATCTGGATTGCGCCGGCACCCGGCGTTCAGGAGGGCAAATGGAACTTTCGGCACCTGTTCGTCAACGGGCGGCGGGCCGTTCGGGCACGCACACCGAACGTGGACGCCGAGAACCCCGACTGGCAGCTGAAAGGCGCCGACTTGGCCGCCGACTTGTCGCGTTACACGTTGACGTTTCCTCCGGGATTGCTTGGCGCTTGGTCCCACCAGGCGGACATCGAGGTGATGGTCGCCGGCAACTGGGAGATCAATCGCTTGCCGGTCCAGAGCATCGACCACGACGCGGGCGTGGTGGTGCTCGCACCGCCCCACGCTCAGGGCCACGACGCGATCCGGCCGGGCCCCGGCCGCTGGTGCCATTTCGAAGGCGCCCCCGAACTGCTTGACCAGCCCGGCGAATGGTACCTGGATCGCCCCACCGGGACGCTTCGCTATTGGCCGCTGGCGGGCGAGGACATGCAGACGGCCGAAGTGATCGCGCCGGTGGCCGAACGTCTGGTGGAGGTCAAGGGCCTGCCGGATCGACCGGTGCGGAACCTGCACTTCCGCGGCCTGCGTTTCGAGCATACGGGACTGGGCTTGCCCGAAGTCGGATACCTGGGCATCCAAGCCTGCCACCACACCACCGGCACGAAGTGGACGGGAACCTGGGGCCGCGTGCCGGCGGCGATTTGCTGGAATTACGTCGAGCGGTCCAGTCTCGAAGACAGCGTGCTGACGCGACTGGGCGGTTGCGGTGTGGAACTGGTGACCAGCTGTCACGACAACCTGATCCAAGGCAACGAGATCACGGATGTCAGCGGCAACGGGATCATGCTGGGCGGTCCCCGGGGCGAGGCCGAGGTGCCCCAACGAAACCGCATCCGCAACAATCACGTCCATGCCTGTGGCGTCGAGTACTACGGCGCGGTCGGCATCTGGGTCGGCTTTGCACAACAGGCGGAGATCGCGCACAATCTGGTGCATGGCTTGCCCTACAGCGGCGTTTCGGTGGGTTGGCAGTGGAACCCCGAACCGACGCCCTGCAAACAGAACACGATCCAGTACAACCACATCTACGACGTGATGAACCGCTTGTGTGACGGCGGCTGTATCTACACGCTGGGCTTTCAGCCAGGGACCGTGATCCGCGGCAACCACTTGCACGACGCCCGCCGCAGCCGGTACGCCCAAGGCGCCCCGAACAACGGCATGTTCATCGACGAGGGCAGCAAAGGATTCCTGTTCGAGCAAAACGTGATCTACGATACGGCCGCCGAACTGGTCCGCTTCAACCAATGTCGCCGCGAGTGGCATACCTGGCAAGACAACCACTTCGGCCCGGCGGCGGAGGTCAAGGAAGCGGGCCAGGCCGTCATCGCCCGCGCAGGTCTCGAGCCGGCGTACCGCCAGCGGCTGGCAGACGGCTCGCCGTGAAAACGCGGGCTCAAGGCGTCCCGTTCAGGGAATGTCCAGATCGATGACTTGGTGGCCCGGTTTTATGTCTTTGCTCAGCGGCGTTTCGATCAGCGACAGGTAGGCTTGCGGCACGCGCGAGCGACGAACGGAGGGCAGTGGTTTCTCCTCGCTTTCGTCCTGGTCCACCGTGCCGTGGTCCCGACGGGCCACGCCTCGGGAAACCGACATGTCCTGAATCGTCACGCGGTGCCAGCCGACCGCGGCGCCTGGCTGCTGATCGCTGTTGCGCAGCTGGAAGTGTCCCTGCAAGTCGGTCAGGCCGGTGGCATGGGACCAGTCGGCGTGCGGACCGGATTCCGGGAAAAAGCTCACCAAACAATCATCGAGCGGGACGCCGTTGCGCCGCAGGGTCCCTTCCACGGTGGCGGGAGGTTCTTGCCGACGGCATCCCGGGCACGCCACCAGCGCCAGCGCGAGCCAGATCCATCGGAAATGTCGCCGTCCAGGCTGGCCAGGGTTCATAAGCTGCCCTCCGCCTCGCCGCCCTTTCGCGTGCTCAGGGCCCCCAACACGACCAGGGGAATCGTCTCGGAAACGAAGCGGACGGAACCGTCGCATAGCGCCAGATTGGCGCCGCCCGGATGGCTGCTGCCAAAGGCGCAAGTCCGCAGATCGATGTAGTACTTGAAATCGGCAGCGCTATTGGCGGGCGGAACCGCAACGGCTCGGTTGTCGTAATCGAACGGCAGACGGTAATTGACCGGAGCATAGCTGCTGAGCGTGACATGCGCGAGCACCAGGCGACTGGCGCCACACCAGTTTCCGTAGTTGCGGAAAGTCCAATCCCAGCCTTGCGCGGCAAAGGTGTTGTAGTTCGCATCCCACCGGCTCCGCTCGCCGAACAGCAGCGTGTTGCTGGTGCCGTCGGTGATGTCGGCCAGGCGCACGGGCTGTTGGTTGGCCACGGGTTCGGAATACGGCCCCGCCATGAAGAACACCCCGTCCGTGTTCAAGAAACCCGAGTCGGGATGATAGGATCGGGTGCCACCATTTCCCGCATAGCTTGTCATCGCGATGTAGCGATCCACGGCAAACCCTTGGATGTGCTGCGTAAAGTGCATCGGGTTCTCGCTGTCCGGCTCCGACGGACACAGCAGATTCGGCCCGTGGGCGGCGCGAGATTCCAAACCGCCGTTAAACGCCGTGTCCGGATCATCGAAATCCCAGCGGTCGTAGAGATGGCCCATTTCCAGATAGGGCAGCAGGTGGACGAACAGGCTGATTCCGCGAGTTCGCGGGCTCGGAGTTGTAAATCGCCACCCCATCAGGATCGCAGGCGGGAAGGAACGCACGGTGCCGTGATAGGTGTGCGCCGCCAGTGCGATTTGTTTGAGCGTGTTGGTGCAGTGCGTCCGGCGACTGGCCTCGCGGGCCGCCTGGACGGCCGGCAACAACAACGCCACCAGAATGCCGATGATCGCAATCACCACCAGCAGTTCGACGAGGGTAAAGCCGCGGGCGCTGGCGGCCCGAGCCGCTGGGCAGAGCCTGACCGTTTGTCGGAGTCTGGAGACACTCCAGACCGCGGAACGATGCCGCTGGAATGCAGCGGTCACAAGAGCATGATCATCCATTGACGAACGCCTTTCATGTTGGATCCCTTTCCTCGAATCGAAATTCGCGTCTTTCGCGGTTGCGGACGGCACAATGCGTAGCAGCCACCGCCAGCGTATCTCGTGTACCGTGCCGCCAGTCCGTTGTCAACTAGGGCGACCAGGCCAGGGGGGCCGAAGCGGACAGATTTGGCGATTCACGTGGCCCCGTCTCTGAGACGCGGGATCCGGTCTCGCAGATACCGGACGACGTGGGGGCGCAGGCACAATGCCGCTTACTTTGTAGCGGCACGGCGCGAGCCGTCCGGTTTCACACTCGTAAAACCTGGCGGCTTGCACCGCTCCGCTAACGAAAACACCCCCAATGGTCCCAAAGTAGATGGCATTGGGCGCAGGCACGCCAGCCAGCCCCGACGTCAGGCGACGGAGACCGCGTTCAAGGACGTCCTTCGCTCTCGCCGCCCTGACGTGTGCTGAGCGCGCGCAACGCAACCAGCAGCATCGCTTCGGAAAAGAACCGTTCGGAACCAGCCGCACAACGCCAGCTTCGCACCGCCCGGATCGTGGCTTCCGTAAGCACAGACCCGGAGGTCGATGTCGTACTTGAAATCTGTGTTCCTACATCAACCCCCGGGGAACCGGAGGGGAAATGGCGAGCCCGGTGGCGTAAGCCCCGGGGTGAATTGTTTCAATCCGCCCCCCCGGGGAACCGGAGGGGAAATTCGGCCGGCATATCGGCCCCGCGTCAAGACGGTATGTTTCAATCCGCCCCCCCCGGGGAACCGGAGGGGAAATGCCCGGCCTACGCGTGCGAGCATTGCGCGACCGTGGTTTCAATCCGCCCCCCCGGGGAACCGGAGGGGAAATGCCGCCGCCGAGACGTGCTCATACGGCCCCGCCGTGTTTCAATCCGCACACCCGGGGAACCGGAGGGGAAATGCGGGCTCAATGCTGGCAGTTCGGCCGGGCCGTCTGTTTCAATCCGCCCCCCCGGGGAACCGGAGGGGAAATAGAGAACCAGGAAGTGAGATTCGCGGCCTACACCACGTTTCAATCCGCCCCCCCGGGGAACCGGAGGGGAAATGCAGCGGCGATTGCGGCGGCATCTCTCGCCACGGCGTTTCAATCCGCCCCCCCGGGGAACCGGAGGGGAAATTCGGCGTACGAGCCCTGCTCAACGCTGCCAGACGAGTTTCAATCCGCCCCCCCCGGGAACCCGAGGGGAAATACGCCAGCGCCAAGGCCTAGCCAGCGTGCGACGCGGTTTCAATCCGCCCCCCCGGGGAACCGGAGGGGAAATACGCCACCCTCCGAGAGCTGACACTTGCCTGTCAAGTTTCAATCCGCCCCCCCGGGGAACCGGAGGGGAAATGCGAGATCCT
>Ga0351885_10472_pt1 | contig 10894 bp, 10 predicted proteins | sample TotcelFGM3001L13_FD_206771 | JGI IMG/M metagenome (GOLD analysis project Ga0351885, IMG submission 206771) | Enriched cells from coal bed in the Powder River Basin, Montana, United States - Total cells FGM rep3 HSBNCT.FGM.300.1.L13 ... | reverse complement strand
CACCAGGTCATTCTGTAACATCCGGTCCTCCAGCCGCGTACGCCGAATCAATCCCGCCATGCCAAAGAGCATTGGCAGTATGGACCACCAGGACCCCAAAGCCAGGCCGCTGCACAGCAAAAACAGGAGGCCGCCGCTATAGCCGGGGTGGCGCACCAATCGGTAGGGACCTGTAGTAATCACGAATTGACCGCGATCTGCCTGGATACGTACTGCGGATGAGAAGAAAGGGTTGACCAGCATTGACCATATGCCCAATCCCATCCCAAAAGCATAGCCGATCAAGCCGGCGATCTGCACCGCCAGGGGCATATGCCCGGACCAGTGAAAGCGCCCCACATCCAGACCGGCGATCGCCAAATGCGCGGTTAGAGTAACATAGAGAAGGCCTATGGAGGCCCGGTCACGCTCTCCAGGGCCAGGGTGCAGGCGTTCCTTAATCAAGTCAGGGTCGTGCCGGTAGAGCCACAGATAACCCAGCGAACTAATGACTACCATCACCCCGATATAGGCCCAGAACATGGGCAGATTTAAGCGGCCCGCCGTGGCGAACAAAATTCCCGCTATCCACCCGAACCAACCCAAAAATATTGCCACGAGTGTCAAAGCTCGATTCCTTTGACGAAAACCGTATTAACCCAGGCTGTTCAATTGCAGGGTGATGGGCTTGGTGTCCGCGGCGGGGCCGTCGAACTGGATGGGGCCGGGGAAACGGTAGTGGTCTTCATGGGACCACTTCCGCCGTTCCTGCTCCAAGAGCTTGAAGGCCGGCGATTCCAGGTCCACCTTCTGCTTGGCGATGACCAGTTCCAGGCGGCCCTTGCGCTCTTCCAGGTGCATCAGGGGCGCCAGGGGAATGCCGATGGGCTGCCAGTCCGTCACCGGCAAATGCAGATCCTTGATGGCCGCCATGTAGCCGGTGGCGCCGTTGGCCAGGAGGCTGTAAGCTGCAAACCCCAGGTTGTAGCCGTAGTCGCAATCGAACTTGGTGGGGAAGGTGCCCCGACCGTCATAGCCGTAGTAATGATTCTGGGTGCGTAAACTGCCCTTGTAAATGCCTTTGGCCTTCTGCTTGCGGAGATAGGTGGCCACCATCTCCAGGAGGATGCGCTCGGTGTTCACCAGGGAAAACGGGAAGTTGCCGTGGCTGTCCCGGGGCAGCAGCAGGCCCTTCTGGAGCAGACCCGGAAAGCCCAAAAAGACGCGGCTGTCGTAGTCCCGCCAGATGTCGCTGTTGTCAATGAGCTGCACCTGTTCTTCATAAGAGAGCTTGTGGAAGGACTCGTCTTCCGAGGCCTCCCGGTTGTAGGCGGCAATGATGTAGCTGATCTTGATAATCAAAATGTTGACTTCGTGGATGAATTCCAGGATGCCCTCGGGAACCAGGATGGTGCCGTAATTCTTGCCTTCCCGGGCCCGGTCCACAATTACGTCGGCAATCAGGCGCACCACGTTGTGGATGGTGAGTTCCTTTTCTTCGATCTCTTCCCCGATGAGGATGACGTTGGGATGGGTCTGGAAGGCCACCTCCAGGGCGATATGGCTGGCGCTGCGGCCCATCAGTCGGTTGAAATGCCAGTATTTCAGGTCTGACTTGCAATCGGAGTTGAGATTGCCCACCTCGGTGGCAAAGGCCATACAGGCGGAGTGAAAGCCAAAGGGAATCTGGAGCAGCCCCGGCACCTGGAGGTCCCCGTCAATGGTCTTGGGGATGCCGATGACCTGAGTGCCGATACCCCGGAGATTTTCCGCCAGAAAGGCGGCGTTGGTGTTGGAATCGTCGCCCCCCACCACCACCAGCCCGGACAGCTTGAGAACGGCGCAGGTTTCCCGGCATTGCTTCATTTTTTGGGGGGTATCAATCTTATCCCGGCCGGTGCCCAACATGTGAAAGCCCCCGGAATTCAGGTGATTGGCCACCATGTCGGCGGTGATCTCCACATGTTTATCAGTGATGATGCCTTTGGGGCCGGCCAGAAAGCCGATCACCTGGTTGTCGGGGTTCGCCCGCTTGGCCGCCTGGAACAGGCCGGCAATGACGTTGTGGCCGCCCGGGGCCGGACCCCCGGAGAGCACCACGCCCAGACGCATGTGTTTTCCCGGGCGCGGCTGGCTATCCGGCACAATTTCTATCAGCTCGTTTTTGCTCACAAAAGGCAACTGTTCCCGGGCCACCCTGATCACGTCCAGGGCAAAGCCCGGCAGGGGGCGGATGCTCCCGGCGCCTGCCGCCAGGTGGGGGCACAGATGCGGCTGGTAGGACCGGCGTGCCGCACGCAAAGCCGTTTCATTGCCAAGCAGTGCCTCGATCTTGGTTTGCCGGGGTTTTCCTGCCATTACAACCCTCCTTCCCGATTCCGATTACCGTGGTTTACTATTAAACCATCAATTATAGTATTTGCCATAAATTCCTTCCGCTTGGAGATTCTTAAATCCCCCTAAATCCCCCTTGGCCAAAGGGGGACTTTAACAGCAATTCCTTGAGTTCCCCCCCCCTTTTTTAAAGGTTGGCAGGGGGGATTATAAGGGTTCCCTGAGCGGTAAAAACTTTTGGCAATTGCTATAGTCTGCCTATCAGCCCATCTATTTCATTAACTCCCGCAACCGCCGCAGGTTTTCCGCCACCGGTTTGTCGTTAAAGAGGCCGGAGCCGGAGACCAGGACGTCGGCCCCGGCGGCGGCGATGTCGCCGACGGTGTCGGTTGCCACCCCGCCGTCCACCTGGATGAGGACGTCCAAATTCTGTTCGTCGATCATCCGGCGCAGGCGCCGAATCTTGGGGAGGACGCCCCGGATGAACTTCTGGCCCGAAAAGCCGGGGTTCACGGTCATCAACAGGACCATGTCCACATCTTTAAGAACGTATTCCAGGCAGTCCAAGGGCGTGGCGGGGTTCAGGGTCACCGTGGCCTTGGCGCCGGCATCCTTGATCTGCTGGATGAGCCGCTCCAGGTGTACGGTGGCTTCCACGTGGATGCCCAGCCAATCGGCCCCGGCCTCCACGAAGGCCTCGACATAGCGCTCGGGATTGCTGATCATCAGGTGGACATCCAGGGGGAGCGCAGTGGCCCCTCGGACGGCCCGGGTCACCGCCGGGCCGATGGTGATATTGGGGACGAAATGCCCGTCCATAACATCCACATGAATCCAGTCGACCCCGGCCTGCTCCGCTTCCCGGACATGCTCCGCCAGCCGGCCGAAATCCGCTGATAAAATCGAGGCGGAAAGTTTTCTCATGAAGGCTCCCATTTTTCATGCACCCGAAGGCTACGTTCTCAGGTCAACTTTCTCCCGGTATCAAGAAAAAATCAAGGTTGGAATGACACGGAAGGGAATTTTTATCCTGAAAAGGCCTAAATCCCCCTTTTTCAAGGGGGACTTTTTCTGCAATTCCATGTAGTTTCCCCCCTTTTTTAAAGGGGGGCAGGGGGGATTATAAGGGGTCCCCGAGCGGAAAAATTTTGGCAATTACTATAACTTCTTTTGCTGAAACCTGACTGCTGATAGTCGAACGCTTCCATTCCCCGGTTCAGGCCCGGAGCGAGCCGCCATCCTGGGCTAAAGAGCCGGCGGCCGCCAGGTCTGTCAGCCATAAAAGCTCGCCGCGGTGCGGCTGGATGAGTTGGGCCGGCAGGCGCGCCGGGTCCCGGGGACCGTGCAGAACTTCCCGCAAGACCCCGGCCTTGGCGGCTCCCGCCACCAGGAAGGCCACCACCGCCGCCTGGTTGATCAGTGGGGGCGTCAATGTGACCCGGTAGAGGTTTTGCGCGGCCGCATAGACCGCGGCGGCCCAGCGCTCGGTTTCCGCCAGCACCGTTGTCCCCGGGAACAGCGAGGCGGTATGGCCGTCATCCCCCAGGCCCAGGAAGACCAGGTCCAGGATAGGGGGCTGCCCCGCAAAGAACTCCCGGAGCTGCGCCTCATACTGCCGGGCCGCGGCGGCCGGGTCCGGGGCGCAGTTCATCGGGTGAATCTGGCGGCCAGGGATGGGCACGCGGTCCAGCCAGGCTTCCTGCGCCATGCGGGCGTTGCTCCGGGAGTCGTTCAGGGGCACGCAGCGCTCATCGCCCCAGAAGACGTGCACCCGGTCCCAGGGGGCCTGATCCACCAAAGGCGGAGTCGCTAACAGCTCATAGGTGCGCCGGGGGGTATTGCCGCCCGACAGGGCCACGCTGAACCGGCCCCGGGCGGCCACGGCCAGATTCGCCTGTTCCACCAGCAAGTCGGCGGCGGCCCGGCTCAGGGACTCCAGGTCAGGATAGACCTGGATCATGGCTGAACCATGGCGACCCGGCAGACGGGCTGGTCTTCCTGACATTGGAGAAAAGTGGGGGGCACCCAACTGCGCCCATCTTGGGCCAGCAGGGTCTCGGCCGTTTCCGGCCCCCAGGTGCCTGCGGCATAATTGGGCACGTCCGTGGGCTTGACGCGGTCCCAGACCTCCAGAACGGGAGCAAGTATGGACCAGGCCGCCTCAGTCTGGTCGGCCCGCATGAACAGAGTGGCATCTCCCTGCATGACGTCCAGCAGCAAGGTTTCATAGGCCTCCGGGGTGGCAATTTTGAAGGCCTCCCGGTAGAAGAATTGCATCATCACCGGGGCCAGGCGCATGGTCAGGCCCGGGTACTTGGCCTCAAAGCGGAGGAAAATGCCTTCCTCGGGCTGGATAGCAATGATGAGCCGGTTGGGCCGCCAATCCATTACCGCCCCGGCCGGGAAGGTTTGGTGCGGCACCTCCCGAAACTGGATGGACACCTCCGAAATCTTGGCGGGCAATCTCTTGCCGGTGCGCAGATAAAAAGGCACCCCCTCCCAGCGCCAGTTGTCCACCAAGAGTTTGAGGGCGGCAAAGGTATCGATGCTGGAATCGGGGGCCACGCCGATTTCGGCGCGGTAGCCCTGCACCTTTTGCCCCTCGATGCTCCCGGCCCCGTACTGGCCCCACACTGCGTGGCTATGGACCGCCTCCGGCAAGATGGGGCGGACGGCCCGAAGCACGTCCACCTTCTTGTTACGCATTTCATTATCGTTGAAGGAGATGGGCGGTTCCATGGCAATAAGGCACATGACGGTCAGCAGGTGATTCTGCACCATGTCCCGCAGGGCTCCGGCATGGTCGTAATAGTGGGCCCGGGTACCCACCCCGCCGGCCTCCGCCACGGTGATCTGCACGTGGTCGATGTAGTGGCGGTTCCAGATGGGCTCGAACAGGGTGTTGGCAAAGCGGAAGGCCAGGATGTTCTGGACCGTCTCCTTGCCCAGATAGTGGTCGATGCGAAAGATCTGGGATTCCTGAAAGATCTCTCCCAGGTCGTGGTTCAACTTCCGGGCGGAGGCCAGATCATGGCCGAAGGGTTTTTCTACCACGATGCGGGACCGCTTGCGGTCCTGGTTCAGCCTGGCCTTGCCCAGTTGCCGGGCCACAGGGTCAATCATCGGGGGCGGCAGGCCCAGGTAAAAGATGCGGTTGGCCTTGGCATCCCAGGCCTTATCCTGGTCGGCCAGTTTCTTGGCCAGTTCACTGAAGACCTCCGGTTTGTCCAGGTCCGCGGCCATGAAGGTCAAATGGGACGCAAAGCCCCGCCATTCCTCGCCGGTGGTCTGGCCCCGGCGGGAAAATTTATCCACGCCCTCCCGGAGGTGCCGGCGAAATTCTTCGTCGGTGCTGTGCCGGTGGCCGGTGCCGATGATCAAAAACTGCTCCGGCAACCAGTGGTCTAAATAGAGATTGTACAAGGCGGGAATGAGCTTGCGCCAGGTTAGGTCGCCGGCCCCCCCGAAGATGACGAAGACCGTGGGCTCCGGCCGCTGATCGGTTCCCATAAGAACTCCTTATGCCATTTGGCGATCACTGGACAATTTTTGTAGGGGGGGACCTGCGTGTCCCCCCTGAGGGCGCAGACACAGGTGCGCCCCTCCTCAGATATGCAGCCCACTCACTCCTCCTCCCACTCGGTGTGGAAGACGCCGGGGGCGTCCAGGCGCTCGTAGGTATGGGCTCCGAAGAAGTCCCGCTGGGCCTGGATCAGGTTGGCCGGGAGCCTAGCGCTGCGGTAGGCGTCGAAGTAGCTCAGGGTCGCCATCAGGCCCGGGGCCGGCAGCCCCAGGGCCACGGCCATCTGCACCACTTCCCGCAAGTCCGCCTCCCGGCTCATAAATTCCTTGCCCAGGTGGGGGTCTAGAAGGAGGTTGGGCAACGTCGCTTTGGTCTTGTAGGCGGCGCGGATGTCTTCCAGGAGGGCGGCCCGGATGATGCAGCCGCCCCGCCAGATGCGGGCCACGGCCTCCAGGTCCAGGTCATAGTTGTACGTGACGGACGCCTTCCGGAGCAGGGCCAGGCCCTGAGCGTAGGTGGCGATCATGCCGGCGTACAGGGCGTTTTTCACCCGGCCGATACAGTCCTGCCGGTTTCCTTTAAAGGTGTGGGAAGGCCCGGCCAAGACCTGGGAGGCGATCTGGCGCTCCTCCTTGTAACCCGACATATCCCGCATAACCACCGCGATGTCGATGTTGGGCGTCGCCACCTGCAAGTCCATGGCGTCCCAGGAGGTCCACATGCCGGTACCTTTTTGCTTGGCCTTGTCCAGGATCTGGTCGATCAGGGGCTTGCCAGTGCGGTCATCCTGCCGGGTAAAGATTTTGGCGGTGATTTCCACCAGGAAGGAGTTGAGTTCCTCGCGGTTCCAGCGGTCATAGACGGGGGCCAGCTCGGCCGGCGTCAGTCCCAGGCCCCGCTTGAACAGATCGTAGGTCTCGACGATCAGTTCCATGAGGCCGTACTCGATGCCGTTGTGGACCATCTTGACGTAGTGGCCGGCGGAGCGCGGCCCCAAATAGGTGACGCAGGGCTCGCCGTTAACCTGGGCCGCAGCCGCCTCCAGAATGGGACCCACCCGGTCGTACATCTCCCGGGAGCCGCCAGGCATGAGGCTGGGGCCATAGCGGGCCCCGGCTTCCCCCCCCGGAAATTCCCAGGCCCATAAAGTTAAGCTGTTTCCCGGACAGGAATCTGTCGCGCCGGTTGGTGTCGGTGAAATGGGAGTTGCCGGCGTCGATGACGAGATCGCCGGGCGTCAGCAACGGCAGAAGTTCCCGGAGCACCGCATCCACCGGGTCGCCGGCCGCTACCAGCAGGATGAGGGCCCGGGGCGGGCGCAGGAGACCGATGAATTCCGGCAGGTCATATCCAGCCTGGATGGGGCGGGCGCCCACTTCGTTTTCCATGAAGTCCTTCGTCTTCTCGGTGGTGCGGTTATACACCGCCACGGCAAACCCATGGTCCGCCATGTTCAGGACAAAATTGCGCCCCATAGTCCCAAGACCGATCAAGCCGATGTCACAACCCTGCTGGTCCATAAACCATCTCCGTTCAACTTAGCCTTCAAGTCACACTCAGGTGCGCCTCTCTGGCGGGCGGCCCCGCAGGTCCGCGCCTACACCCTTCATGCCGGTGCTTCGCCGTTTTTTCGCCGGGTTTCCCGGTCTCATACCGAGTTGCGCTCAAAAAGGGACAAAGTCTATGTAGGGGCGCACCTGTGTGTGCGCCCTCTTGGGGGGACACGCAGGTCCCCCCCTACAAAAATTGTCCATTGATCGCCAAATGGTCTCAATCCTCCAACGCCAAACCCAGGCCTTCCAGAGCCTTGCGGGTGCTCTCGAAGTTGGTGTGCTGAATGCCGTTAATGCCCAGGCTCTGGGCTATTTCGACAAACAGGGGTCGGTCATCGATGTAGACGGACCGGGCCGGCTCCGCCTGGGAGATGTCCAAGGCGACGCGGTACATGTCCACATCGGGCTTGCGGAAATGAACAAAACAGGACGACACGAAAAAATCGATGAAAGCGGTCATATCGAACTTCTTAATGCGATGGACGGTCAATTCCCGGCCTTCATTGCTGATCGCCGCGGTCTTCAAACGGTATTTCCACTTGAGGCCGCTCACCAGGTTGATCATCTCGACCTTGGGCCTGGACTGAGCGAACATGAACTCCTTGAAGTCTTCACGGGTAAAGGGCCGCTCCCGGTAAAACAACACGTGGTTGAGGTAGGTGTCCAGGTCGAGCTTGCCTTCCTCGTAGGTGTCGAAGCTCATTTTGTGCCGATCGTTCAAGTCATCCAGGTCCAGTCCGAATTTTTGGGCCGCATCCCGCCGCAAGTGCCGGTCCCAGGCGTTGGTGAGCAGGACGCCACCGATATCCAGAAACAGGTGAGTGATGAGGCTGGAGTTCATGGTTTGCCTGGGGTCAGGATCTCCCGGCGCTTGTCCTTGAGGGTGGCCATGAGGGAGTCGAAGGGCTGGTTGAACTTTTCTACCCCTTCGTCTTCCAGTTGCTGGGTGGCGGAATCGAGGTCGAGGCCCAGCTCCGCCAGGCGCGCCAGGTTGCCGGCGGCCCGGTCTTCCCCCTCGGTCAAACGCGCCGCCGGGTCGCCGTGGTCCCGGTAGGCCGCCAGGGTCTCCGGGGGCAGGGTGTTGACGGTGTCGGCCCCGATGAGAGGCTCCACGTACTTGAGATCGGGGTACGCCGGGTTCTTGGTGCTGGTGCTGGCCCACAGGAGGCGCTGGGGCCGCGCCCCTTGCGCCGCCAGTTTCTGAAACCGGGGGCTCCCGAAGATTTCCTGGTAGATGACGTAGGCCCGCTTGGCGCTGGCGATGGCCACCTGCCCCACCAGGTCCCTCGCCGTCTGGGCGGCCGGCCCGCCTGCCGCAGCCAGTTTTTCCAGCTGCGGGTCCAACAGCACGTCGATGCGGCTCAAAAAGAAACTGGCCACCGACGCCACCCGGCCCAGGGGCCGGCCCTGGGCCGCCCTATCCTCCAGGCCGGCGATATAGGCTGCGGCTACTTCCCGGTAGCGGGGCAGGCCGAAGAGCAGCGTGACGTTGACGTTGATGCCCTCACTGATAAGCTGCCTGATGGCCGGCAGGCCCTCTAGAGTGGCCGGTACCTTGATGAAGACATTGGGGCGGGCCAAAGCCTGCCATAGGAGGCGGGCCTCGGCCACGGTGCCCTGGGTGTCGCGGGCCAGGTGGGGGTTGACCTCCAGGCTGACGAAGCCGTCCTGGCCGGCCAGCCGGTCATACAGCGGCCGGAAGAGGTCGGCGGCCCGCTGCACGTCCTCGACGGTGAGGGCCTGGTAGATCGCCTCGACGGAGGCGCCGGCCTGGGCCAGGCTGCGGATGGCCTCGTCGTAATCGGCGCTCCCCGCAATAGCCTTTTGAAAAATGGCCGGGTTGGAGGTGACCCCCTTGAGGCCGTCGTCGTCAATGAGCTTTTTCAGCTCGCCGGCGTCGATCATCTGCCGGCGGATATAATCCAGCCAGATGGACTGGCCCAAGGCGCTCAGTTTCAGCAAAGGGTTAGCTTTCATGCCGGTTTTTCTCCTATTTTTCCAGGGCCTTGATTTTATCGAGGCGGCGTTTGAACCGGTCCGTCCCCTTGAAACCGGCCTTCAGGAAGATTTGGATCAACTCCCAGGCCAGGGCATGACCGGTCACCCGGCCCCCCAGGCACATGATGTTCATGTCGTCGTCTTCCACCCCCTGGTGGGCGGAGAAGGGATCGGTGATCAGGGCCGCCCGCACTCCCGGCACCTTGTTCGCGGCCACGCTGGCGCCCACGCCACTGCCGCAAAAAGCCAGGCCGCGCTCCACCTCGCCGTGGGCCACCGCCCGGGCCAGGGGCACCACAAAATCGGGGTAGTCGTCCTGGGGGGTGTACTCATGGGCGCCGAAGTCCACCACCTCATGGCCCAGGGTCTTGAGTTCCTGCCGCAGTTGTTCCTTCAGTTCAAAGCCGCCGTGATCCGCGGCGAGGCCCAGGCGCATAGGTTTTTCCCCTTTCCCTGATTAATGGCGGAATGCGCCGACGCACTCCGCGAAAGGCCGGTTGGCACATTGTTATAGATGCAGGGGCGGGTTTAAAACCCGCGCCTACGGCAATCATCCATCTTTCTAGGTTCCCTGCTTTATCTGCTTCACCAGCCTGACGATGGCGCTCCGGGAGATGTCCTCATAATCCAGGAGTTCCGCCGGCTTCCCGGTCTTGGGCTTTTTGGTCACCGCCAGGGAATAGAGACGCACCGGGTTGGGGGCCAACGCCGCCATCACCGCCTCGCCGATGCCGCCGGCGGGATAATGGTCTTCCACGGTAATCAGGCCCTTGGTGGCTTTTGCCGCGGCCATCAGGGTATTCGTATCCACCGGCTTGACGCTGTAGAGGTCGATGACCCGGATATTGACGCCCTCTTTGTGCAACTCCTCATAAGCAGCCAGGGCTTCAAACAGGGTGACGCCGGCGCCGATGACCGTGGCCACGTCGCGCTCGCTCTGGCGCAGCACCTTGCAGCCTCCAATGGGAAACTCTTCATCTAAACCGTACATGATAGGCGTGGCCATGCGGGTGGTGCGTATATAGACCATGCCTTGATATCTTAAGGCTTCTTCCACCAGGCGTTCGGTGGACACCGCGTCCGAAGGATAAAGGACCACGCTGTCTCGGATCGACCGGAACATGGCCAGGTCCTCCAGGCCCATCTGGGACGGCCCGTCTTCGCCGATGGAGACCCCGGCGTGGGAGCCGCAAAACTTGAGGTTGGGCTCGGAGTACTGGCTCATGCGGATCTGGTCGAAGGCCCGGGAGAAAAAGGCCGCGAAGGTGGACACAAAGGGGATTTTGCCCCGGGTGGCCAGGCCCAGCCCGGCGCCCACCATGTTTTGCTCGGCGATATACATTTCGAAAAATTTCTTAGGATAGGCGTCTTTGAAGGTCTCGGCATAGGTGGAGTTGCTCACCTCGCCGTCCAGGCTCACCAGGTTGGTAAACTGGGGGGCGAGCCGCTTTAAGGCGTTGCCGTAAGCCTTTCGGGTGGCCAGGGAGTCGCCCGGCTTATAGGACAT
>Ga0351885_10470_pt1 | contig 10956 bp, 10 predicted proteins | sample TotcelFGM3001L13_FD_206771 | JGI IMG/M metagenome (GOLD analysis project Ga0351885, IMG submission 206771) | Enriched cells from coal bed in the Powder River Basin, Montana, United States - Total cells FGM rep3 HSBNCT.FGM.300.1.L13 ... | reverse complement strand
TTCCTGGCCCGGCAGCCGCCGCTTTTCATAGCTCAACAACTCCTCGGTGACCTTGAGCCGCCCGATGTGGGCTGTGAACCGGGCCACCTGCCGGGTCGCCAGCACCTCCAGGATTTCCGTCTCCTTGTCCGTCTGGATGCGGGTAAAATAGTTGGGCTCGATGGGGTTAACCCAGACGTTGTGCCGGACCAGGTCCAATTTCTCCACTACCCAGGACTGGGCCTTGTGGAGATAAATGGCCCCGGGGTGGCACTCCCGCAAGGCCCGGTGGCCGTCAATGGAGCCCAGGGGGCGCTTCTTGCCGGTCTGAAAAATGGCGAAGCTCTCCCCGATACCCCGGATGTTCACTTCCTTCTGGGGGAAACGGGCCCTGGCAAACCAGGCGTCTCCGGCGGCGGAATGCAGCAGGTGGCGCTCCCGGGCCAGCTCCTCGATCACCGGCGCATACGCCTCGAGGTCGAAATAGGCCTCGCCCCGGGTATTGAGCGGCAGTTCCTGGGCCGCGCAAGGCAGGTGCGCCTTGACCACGAACGGGTTGTCCGGCGTCAGCACCGCGGTCTCCATGGGCCGGCCAAAAAACTCTTCCGGGTACTTGATAAAGTACTGGTCCAGGGCGTCGGCCTGGGCCACCAGGATGGTGAGGGAGTCCCGGCCCTGGCGTCCCACCCGGCCAGCCCGCTGCCAGGTGGTCACCATGGTGCCGGGATAGCCCACCAGGATACAGACGTCCAGGCCGCCGATGTCGATGCCCATCTCCAGGGCGCTGGTGGAGATCACGCCTTTCATCTTGCCGCTGGCCAGCGCCCCTTCGATCTCCCGGCGCTCCTCCGGTAAAAACCCGGCCCGGTAGGAGCTGATAAACTTGCTCATCTCCGGCGCCAGGCGTTGGGACCAGACATGGATCAGTTCGGTGAGCTTTCTCGCCTGGGTAAAACAAATAGTGTTGAGACCCTTCCGGATGGCCCGGGCAAAGATCTGGGCCGCAGTAACCGGGGCGCCGCCCGGGGGGTTGAGAAACAGAAAGTGCCGCCCGGAATGGGGCGCGCCGCTCTCCGTAATGATTTCCACCTCCAGCCCGGTGAGCGAGCGGATAAAAATTTCCGGGTGGGCGATGGTGGCGGAGGACAGGATAAATTGGGGGTGCGAGCCGTAGTGGGCGCAGATCCGCCGCAAGCGCCGCAGCACCTGGGCCATGTGACTGCCCATGATGCCCCGGTAGGTGTGGACTTCATCGATCACCACGAACTTGAGCCGGGCAAAAAAGCCGGACCACGAGGCGTGATACGGCATCAGCCCCATGTGGAGCATGTCCGGGTTGGTGATGATCACATGCGGCGGCTTGGCCTTGATGGCCTGGCGCTGGGCCGGCGGTGTGTCGCCGTCATAAATGGCTGCGGTCAGGGTAGGGGAGGGCAGGGCCGCATCCAACTCCTGGAGGGCTTTCAACTGGTCCTGCTCCAGGGCCTTCAAGGGAAACAGATACAGGGCGTGGCCCCGGGGTTCGGCCAGGAGCGCTTCCAATACCGGCAAATTATAAATCAACGTCTTACCGCTGGCCGTGGGCGTGGCCACCAGCAGGTGCTTCCCGGCACGAATCGCGGCCAGGGCCTCCCCCTGGTGGGAGTAGAGCCGGGGAATCCCCAAACGCTCCAACGCCGCCAGCACCACCGGCGACAGCCCCGCATCCCCCACCGCGTACTCCACCGGCTTCTCAGGCAAATAATGATAATGGCTGAGAATATCCCGGTGTTCAGCAGATTCTTTCAGCTGATTGATGAAATCCTGGAGCATCTTAAATGACGGTTTTCCGTTTTCCGTTTTCGGTTGTGAGTTTTGTGTTCACGAAAACAAGGTAGCCGCAGGCTTCAGCCTGCGCCAGCAAACATGTAGGGTGCGTCCTACGCACCATGTCGTTCTCTCGTTCCCAAGTTGTACTTGGGAACGACCTTATTGCCCAAGTTTAACTTGGGCTCCTCATAAGCGTTCCCAAGCTCAGCTGGGGAACAAGATTAGGAATGGTGGCGCAGGCTTTCCAGCCTGCGCAGTTTTTCTCGTTCCCAAGTTGCACTTGGGAACGAATGTGGAGCCCAAGCTCAGCTTGGGCACATCATCACCGTTCCCAAGCCCAGCTTGGGAACGAGGAGAGACCTGGTGGCACAGGCGTCTCGCCTGTGCTCCACGGGCTAAAGCCTACGGCTACCCAAACTGACCACTGACCACTGGCTACTGGCCCCCCTCACCTCGTCCCCACATCCACATGCGGCCAGTCGACGTTATAGCCGTAGTAGGCCCAGGACTGGGGGATGCGGAGGCCGACCCAGCCCGCGGCCCGGTAAACCCACATGGGCAGGTGCCGGGCGTCCATTTTATGCATAGCGTCCCGGTTGTACTGGCGGAGCGATTTGCTTACGGGGTTGGGGGTCCCGTCCACCACCCCGGCGTAGTTGAAGTCATTGATGTCCATGGCCAGGCCCAGGCGGTGGTTGGAGGCCGGAGCGTGGCGGCCGTGGTAGATGTCCGCCAGGCTGGCATAGGAACATTGCGCCAGGGTGGCCGCCATGGAGGCCCCGTCGTTATCGGGATAACTCAGGCACTCCGCCGATACGGGACCGGAGGCGGCGCTCACCGCGTAGGTGTCTTCCCCGGCCCGCACCGTTAAGAGGGGCAGCCGCTTAGACGGGTCATACCAGCCTTCCCGGAAGATGTACTCCAGGAGCAGCGCCACCAGGGGGGCGAACTTGCTGTTGACCTCCACCTGGATCATCTCCGGGCGGTAGCGGGTCTTGTCGTTGATCTCAGCCAGGGTGCGCACAAACCAGACGCAGCCCGAAGGCCGGGGCGTGGTCAGGGCCACGGTCTGCCACTTCTTCTCGAAACCGCTGTAAGTCTTGAGGCGCTGGGCCTTGGCCGGTACCCATACGGGGACCTCCAGGGTAACGCCCACCGGATCGCCTCCGGGCCAGCGGCGGCGGCGCACATCCTCCCAGGAGATTTCCTGCCCGGGGGGGAGCAGATTCAGGGTTTCATGGCGCAGGCCCACCAGCCGGCCCACCCCCAGCAGGCGCTTGGCCAGGGTTACTTTCTGGAGAAAATCGATCTCCCGGTCCTTCTCCGACATCCGGGGAGCATAGGTCAGGGCCGCCTGGCGCAGCAAGCGGGCCGTCCGGGGGGCCTGGGCCGCCTCCAGGATACGGGAATGAGGGGGGGAAGAGGAGTCAGGCCGCCGGGCGCCTGCGGGCGCTCCCGAGGCAACTCCCGTCAGCCAGCCGCACAGCAGCAGAGCCGGAATCAGGGTCCAGGCCAGAACTTTCGAGTGCATCCTTAATTCTATGTGAATAGGCCGGTCCAGTCAATGCGATGGCTTGGAAACGGCAGGGGAGGGCAGGCGGATAACGTTAGGGTAATCTCGGAAGAGGATTTTTTTTGAATTCGACAAAAAACCCTTGACCAACAGCTCAATTTATATTAAACATGTTTAACAACTGAACAGGTTTAATTATATATGAACCGGCGTGAGGCATCAAAAAACGAGACCCGGCAGTTGATCCTGAGGGCGGCGCGCCGGTTATTTGGCCAAAAAGGCATGGAGGAAAGCACCATCCGGGATATCGCCAGGGAAGCCGGCGTTTCCCCGGCCTCCGTCGTGGTCCATTTCAAGAGCAAGACGGCCTTGCTGGAAGAGGCCCTCAACCGCGATATCGAGGCGGCCCTCTCTGACCTCGTGGCCTCGATGCCTGAAGATGCGGACTTCCTGGACCGTTTTATGCACCTATCTAAGGGATTTTTCCGGCTCTACGACCAAAACCGCAAGCTCTACCGGGCCCTGATCCGTTACACCATTTTTGAGCCCGCCGGCGAAACCCCAAACATCACCAATGTGTCTGACTCCTACCTCCGGTTTTTGTCCGGCCTGGTAGAGGCAAGCCAGGCCCGAGGCCTGATCAGGCCGGAAGTGGACGCTGCCGTTGCCGCGGGATCGCTTTTCTCTTTGTATCTCGGAGCCCTCATTATGCTTTTCCGCCGGCCGGAAATGACGGTAGAACTGGTGGCGGAGGCCCTCGCAGCTATGACTGACCAATACCTTAAGGGCATCACCCGGATAGAGCCGTAAGAGCCCTTGAGGTTAAAAGCAAGAGGTGATCCATGAAAATCCTGCTGGTCCAACCCGCCAAACCCGAGAAGGCCATGGGGGGCGAGGATTTTTCCATCTTTGAACCCCTGGCCCTGGAATACCTGGCCGCCGGCGTGGCCGGAGACCATGATGTCCGCATCCTGGATATGCGCCTCGATCCCGATCTTGATGGAGTTCTGGGAAAGTTTCAGCCCGAGGTGGTGGGCATCACGGCCTATACGGTCCACGTCAACACGGTTAAAAGACTTTTCGAGCACATCAAGGCCTTCAACCCCGGGATCATTACCGTGGCCGGCGGTCACCATGCCACCATCCTGCCCGAGGATTTTTATACGCCTTTTATCGATGTCATTGTGGCGGGCGAAGGCGTCTTTGCCTTCCGGGAAGTCATCCTCCGGCTGGAAAAAAATCTGGCGCTGGCGGAAATTCCCGGGGCGGTCGGCCTGGAAAACGGCGCGGTGGTGATACGCCGGAATGACCAAGACCTTGATCTCGACGCCTTGCCCTTTCCCCGGCGGGATCTCACCGCGGTGTATCGGCCATCATATTTCAGCGAGTGGATGCGGCCCCTGGCCTCCATCCGGACCTCCAAGGGCTGTCACTTCCGCTGCCAATTCTGCGCCCTGTGGAAATTAACCGGGGGGCGTTATCTTACCAGGAAACCGGAGCGCATCGTCGAAGAGCTGAGCGCCATCCAGGAGAAATACGTCTTTTTTGCCGATGACGAATCGCTGCTGGATACGGAGCGCATGGGGGTGCTGGCTGATCTCATCCAAAAGGCTGGGATTGACAAGCGCTTCTTTCTCTACGGGCGCAGCGATACCATCGCCCGGTACCCGGACCTGTTGGAAAAGTGGAAGAAAGCCGGGCTGGAGCGCGTCTTTGTCGGGCTGGAAGCCATGCGCGACGCGGACCTGAAATTGATCCGCAAGGGCTCCACGGTGGAAAACAATCTCAGCGCCCTGCGCATCCTGAAGGAGCTGGACATCGATATCTGGCCCATGTTTCTGGTCCGGCCCGACTTCAACCGCCGCGACTTCGCGGATTTGCGGCAATACTGCCTGAGCCTGGATCTCCCTTTTATCGGCTTTTCCGTCTTGACGCCGCTGCCGGGAACCGACCTCTATGATGAGGTGAAGGACCAGTTAATCACAGCCAATTACGACTACTTCGATTTCTTTCACACCCTCCTGCCCACCACCTTGCCGGCGCCGGACTTTTACCGGGAACTGGCCAATTTGTTCAAGCGCTCCCGGTCCCTCAAAAACCAGCTCAGGCTCATGGGTAAATATCGTCTCCGGGATTTACCCTCACTCTTACGGGCCTATGGCGGTTTGATGGCGCGGTTGAAGAATTTGGCGGAGGATTATGCGGTTTAGTTTGCTGATAGGTTGCAGAGAAAAGGCTTGCAAGAGAAGTTCAGGGTGCTAACTCCAGTTTTATCGCCGCCTCATTGAGCCTCTTATCCAGGGTCCAAAGGGCGACCCCGGTCAACCTGGCCGAAGCCAATAGATGTATATCAATGTACCCCAGACCTTGCCCCATGAGGCCATAATTTTCAATAAACTGCATTACTTCTTCATGCCTTGCCTGGATTGCCTCGGGCAGCCTCTGCAGAATAGAGATAATCTCTGACCGGTTCTTGAGATTGCCACACGCCAGTTCACCGGCAATGAAAGGATGGCACACCACCTGCCCGCTATGCAGCAAGGCCTCCAGTCCGATGCCTCCATGCCGCAGATGGGCTACCCAAATGGAAGTGTCAACCAGGACCACGTTATGACTCTTCTCTTCTTCGGCGGGGGATCCCATCCAGTTGCGGTTCGGTTCCCGCCAGGGCAGCAAGTCTCTTGGCGCTTTCCCGGGCTATCAAGGCTTCCAGACCGAGCCTCACCAGGGAGGTTTTTTCCTTAATGCCGGTCAACTCCGCCGCCTTTGCCAGTAATTCGTCTTCGATGTTCAGGGTTGTTCTCATGCCGCCGCCCTCAATCAGATGCATTAATTATATGTAATAATATGTATCATAAATATGCTCTGTCAAGGGGTATTGGTAGCACATCGCGGCCTTTAGGCCGCAACCAAAAAATGAACTAATTTCTTAGGCAAATCAACTGGTTTAAAGCAAAATCTTGTTGAAAAAACCAGAAACTCGGATTCAGTAGCACAGGCTTCCCAGCCTGTGCATGGTAGGGTGCGCACGGTGCACCAATATGGCGGGCAATGCCCGTCCTACATGACGTCAACCTCACTCCGCCTCCAAAATCAAACACTTCAAATAGAGACTTTCCGGCAGCGACAGCAGGGCCGGGTGGTCCCTGGCCGCGCCCCGGCGCTCAACCAGGCGGGCCTGACGGTGGGCGTCCGCCGCGGCCTCCCGGACGATGGCCAGAAACTCCGGTTCGCTCAGGTTGTACGAACAGGAGCAGGTGACCAGAACGCCTCCGGGGTTCAGGAGTTGAAAGGCCCGGCGGTTGATCTCCTTATAACCTTTATATGCCGCGTCCCGGTCCCGGCGGCTCTTGGCAAAGGCCGGCGGGTCCAGGGAGATGCAGTCGAACCGCCGGCCTGCGGCCACCGCCTCTTTCAGGAAGGTAAAGACGTTGGCCTTGACCAGGTCCAGGTTCTCATAGCCATTGAGGCTGGCGTTTTCCTGGGCTACGGCCAGGGCCGCACCCGAGCTCTCCACCAGGGTGACCCGGGTCGCCCGGGGGGCCAGGTGCATGGCAAAGGCGCCCTGGTAGGCGAATGCGTCCAGGACTTCCCCCCGGGCAAGGGCCGCCGCGGCCGCGCGGTTTTCCCGCTGGTCCAGAAACAGCCCGGTTTTCTGGCCGGCCCTGACGTCAACCCAGAGTTTTACCGCACCCTCCCGAACTTCCACCCGGGGCGGCAACTCGCCCCAAACCGTTTCCACCCCCAGGGGCAATCCCTCCTGGACCCTGACCTCGGCATCGTGGCGCAGGGTCACCGACAGGGGGGAAAGGTGCGCCTTGAGCAGGTCCAAAATCTCCGGCAGACGCCGCTCCATACCCGGATGCAGGGTCTGGAGGGCCAGATGGCCGCCGTAGGAGTCCACCACCAGGCCGGGAAAGCCGTCCGCCTCGCCGTAGATCAGGCGGCAGGCGTCGGTATCAGCCACCACCCGCCGCCGATAATCCAGGGCCCGTTTGAGCCGGCCCTCCCAAAAGTCGCGGTCCACCGGTTCATCATTTTCGCTCACCATCCGCAGGGCGATGCGGGAGGCGGCACTATAAAAAGCCTGGCCCAGGAAGCGGCCGTCCGGTCCGGCCACGGCCACTAAATCACCCGCCGGGATTTCCGGCAGGTCTTCCAGGTCATTGCGGTAGACCCAGGGGTGCCCGCTACGCCGCCACCTGAGTCCCTTGGCTGTCAGCCGGACGACCTGCAAGTGGCTGGGGTCCGATGTATCTTTCTTCATAAATTTCCCCGCTATCGAGGGCTCAGGCGTGGAAAGAGAGCCGATGTAAAAAGTTATACCATTTAACAGAAAACCGAAAACGGGAAACGGAAAACGGTATCAGGAGGGTAGGGGGGTCAGGTGCGCTCGCCCCTGGTATCAAAACGCTGCCACTGCTGCAGTTCCTGTAATTCGGCGCATTTTTTCCGGATAAATCGGGCCGCAAAATCCGCGTGCCCGAAATAGCCGGGCGCCAGGGCCAGAATCCGGTCCTGCATCTCCTGAAGCAGGGCCGGGGCACTTGAGGCGGCAATAAAGTTACGTTCCTGCCGTTGAGAGAAGATAATTTCCTCTCCCAGCGCCTCGACAACCCGGGCGGCTTGGGGTTTCAACTCCGGCGGCAGCGTCTCGGCCCGCACGGGAATGGCTATCCGGGCCTCAAGGCAGACGAACCGGCGGTCGCCTACCAACGGCCGGGATAGGTCCCAAAATTCCAGGGTCAGGCCATTGTCCAGGGTATGGCGGTTGAGCAAGCGTGGAGAGTTCATCGCCCTGGACCAGCGCCATAGTGCATTTTTTTCATTAAGGTTCAATCCTGCCGTCATTTAGGGTATAGTATAATTATCCTATAACTATAGCAAAATCAGCCCAAAGGTGCATCATGCAGCGGAAAACCTGGATAATCGCCGTGGCCATCGTGGTTCTGGGCGGGGCGGTGGCCGGCGGCCTTTACTGGCGCTGGGCCAATTCTCCCCGCTACGCCTTGCAGCAGGCGGCCCTGGCCCTGCAAGCCCGGGACATGGATAAGTTCTTTAACTATGTGAATCTAAAAGAGATATTAAATAATATGGCCGAGGCTTCCAGTAAGGATCTGGCGGCCCCGGAAGACCAGCCGGGGGATGAATGGACCAAATTTTCCCGGCAACTGGGGCGCAAGTTCGCCTATCTGTTCCTGCCCAAATTATTTGAGACCTTCGAGGCCCAGATACGAGTGGCGGTGGAACGCTACCTAGTCAACCTGGACTACTCCAAGATCCTGGTAATCGCCGCGGCCGCCACCGTGGCCCAGATCGAAACTCAGGGTGATGCAGCCCTGGTAACTCTGACTGACCCCAAGACCAAGGATACTTTTCAATTTAACATGCGGCGGCAACCCAACCAGGGTACCTGGCAGATCGTGTCGGTGAATTACGACGATCTCAAAAGGTTCTCCAAGCGGGAATTCTATCGTTAAGTATAACGTCTGATAATATATATTATGTCTACTAAGATATGCTGACGGAAGAAAAGTGCCCCCAGTGCGGTTTTGTGATCCGGAGGCACCGCAACCCGGTGCCCACCGTGGATATCATCATCGAGTATAAGGACCAGGGCCTGGTTTTGATTGAACGGGCCAATCCGCCGCCCGGCTGGGCCTTGCCCGGGGGATTTGTGGATTACGGCGAATCCCTGGATGCCGCGGCCATACGCGAGGCCAGGGAGGAAACGGGGCTGACGGTGACCCTGCTGGGGCAGTTTCACACCTATTCGGACCCCCGGCGCGACCCCCGGCAACACACCATCACCACCGTTTACGTGGCTCAGGGCGCGGGCCTTCCCAAGGCCGGCGATGACGCCCGGCGCCTGGCGATTTTCCCCCCGGAGCAGTTGCCCGCAGTCCTGGCTTTCGACCACAGCCTTATCCTATCGGAATACCTCAAAGTTCGCCCTCAATGGCTGGATAATATTAATAAGGTTTATTAGATATTGTGGGTAACATACTACTACCACTTTATAAAACGTTTAGCACCGTCGCAGGGTTGGTGGGCTGGCCCTATTTCTTCTGGCACCTGAAATCCCGGGGCCAGGGGGAAAGCTTTATGCCTCGCCTGGGCCTGAAGTTGCCGGACGGGCCGGTGCCCACGGGGTCGCCCCGCCTGTGGCTCCACGGCGTCTCCGTGGGTGAAATCCAGGCCGCCATCCCCCTGGTAGCCGAGCTCCGGACCCTCTTGCCCACGGCCGCGTTTATTATCAGCACGGGCACCGAAACCGGGCAGATGCTGGCTCGTAAACATTTTTCCCCCCAGGGCGCCCTGGTCTGCTACTTTCCCCTGGACATTCCCTGGGCGGTCAGGCGCTATCTGGAATATCTGCGGCCCCAGGTGTTCATCGGCCTGGAATCGGAGATCTGGCCGAATTTCTTAAGCCAGGCGCACCAACGGGGCGTGCGCCTGGGCCTGGTCAACGCCCGGCTCTCCGATAAAGCCTTAAGAAGGTTTGTTAAATATAGACGCTATCTATCCGGTATATTTAATCTTTATGATTTTGTTGCCGCTGGGTCTCTCCCTGATTATCAACGCTTTCAGCGCCTGGGGATTGCCCCCTCCCGGCTCCATCTCACCGGCAACCTGAAATACGACCGTCTGCTCCAGGGCCGGGACGAATTTCGATTGAAGGAATTTCGCGCCTTCCTTCAGGGTGCTGAAAACGAACCGGGGCTGGCCGGAGCGCCAATATTGATCGCGGCCTCCACCCATCCCGGCGAGGAGGAATTGGTGGCCGAGGCTTTTCAGGAGCTTTTGGCCCCCTACCCTGCTCTGCGCCTCGTTTTGGCCCCGCGGCATCCCCAACGCGCCCCCGAGTTGGCCCGCCTCTTGTCCCGGCGCGGCTTCACCTGCCGGTTGTGGACCGAGCTCAAATCCGGCCGGGCGGCCCCAAGCGCGCCGGTGGTGATAATCGACACCATCGGCGACCTCTTTACCCTGTACGGGGCCGCCGACGTCGCCTTTGTGGGCGGGTCCCTGGTGCCGCATGGCGGGCAGAACATCCTGGAGCCCGCCGCCTGGGGCCGGGCGCCCATCTATGGCCCCCATCTCGAAAATTTCCGCTGGGCCAGGCAGATCCTGGAGGAAGCCGCCGCCGGGATTATGGTCCAAGACGCTGCAACCCTCGCTCAAGCAGTCCGCCAACTCCTGGATCAACCCCGGGAGCGCGAGGAGATGGGCCGGCGAGCTCAGGCGGCCCTGGTCCCCCACCAGGGCGCGGCCCGCCGCCAGGCTGAGTTGATCGCGGCGTTGGCCCAAAAAGTTACTGCATAGCAATACCCCTTCGGCCAACTCTTCGGTGGTCAAAATAGGCCCCAAAAAGCCCTAAGCGCCCGGCGCCTGAGTTAGCCCCAAAAAGCAGGCGAGGGTAAACCCTTGGTTGCACCGGAATCGCCCCGCTATCGGCCTTATATGAAGCCGGTTTTTTAGTTATAGATAACAGCTTGATATTCCAAAGATAATTTAACGACGAAGCAAGAGCCGGCACCTGGTGTGCCGGCGTCCCTGCTCAATCGAAACGCGGCAGGAATCTTGATCCATAATCCGGATGAAAAAAAGAACCGCCTCGGCTCGTAGCTATGGTATATTTAAAGGAAAACTATGGA
>Ga0351885_10434_pt2 | contig 10980 bp, 12 predicted proteins | sample TotcelFGM3001L13_FD_206771 | JGI IMG/M metagenome (GOLD analysis project Ga0351885, IMG submission 206771) | Enriched cells from coal bed in the Powder River Basin, Montana, United States - Total cells FGM rep3 HSBNCT.FGM.300.1.L13 ... | reverse complement strand
TCGATTACCTCGCCTTCGGCAAGGATAACCAGGCGTTCCATGAGATTTTCCAGTTCCCGGACGTTTCCGGGCCAGGGGTGCTGCCGGATGAGGTCCATGGCCGCAGGGCTGATTCGTTTGAGGGGCTTTTTCTTGGTCCGGCTGAATACCTGCAGAAAGTGTTGGATGAGGAGCGGGATATCGGAGACCCGCTCCCGGAGCGGCGGCACCCGGATAGGGATGACATTGAGGCGGTAAAAGAGGTCTTCCCGGAACCGGTTCTGGCGCACCAGCTCTTCCAAATCCCGGTTAGTGGCGGCGATTACCCGGATATCCACCCGGAGGGTCTTGATGCCGCCGATTCTTTCAAAAGAGTGGTCTTGTAAGACCCGGAGGATCTTGACCTGGAGGCCGGGGCTCATCTCCGAGATCTCGTCTAAAAAGATGCTGCCGCCGTTGGCCAGTTCAAAGCGGCCGATGCGGGTGCGGACGGCGTGGGTAAAGGCGCCCCGTTCGTGCCCGAAGAGCTCGCTTTCCAGCAGCTCTTCGGGAATCGCGGCGCAGTTGACCGGAATCAACGGACCTTCCCGACGGGGGCTGTTATAATGGATGGCATGGGCGATAAGCTCCTTGCCGGTACCGGATTCGCCCAGAATCAGGACGTTGCTGTCGGTATCCGCTACCTTGCGGATCAGGTCGAAGACCCGAGTGATGCCGTCGCTGGTGCCTACCATATTGGCGAAGCCGTAGCGCCGGTGGAGCTGTTTCTTGAGGTGCAGGTTTTCCCATTTCAGGCGCCGGTGTTCCAAGGCCCGGGCCACCACGAGTCGGAGTTCGGTGGGATCTACGGGTTTGGTGAAGTAATCATAGGCCCCCTGGTGCATGGCAGACACTGCGTTGGCGATGGTGCCATAGCCGGTGATGATGATGCACGGGACCGCCGGCGCCTCCCGCTGCAGATATTTCAGCAGTTCCATGCCACCCAAACCTGGTAAGGCCAGATCGCTCAGCACCAGGTCAAAGGCCTGCTCCTTCAAGTGGCGCAAGCCGCTCTCCCCATCGGCGGCGGCAGTTACCTCGTAACCTTCTGCCTCCAGGATTTCTTTCAGGCTGCTGAGCAGGGCCGGATCATCATCCACCACGAGAATTGAAGCATTATCCCGTTTCATTAAAGATCTCCCTAGGTTATTATAAAGGTACCCTAAAACGGACTTTGCGTCAAATTAATGACAGGGAGGAAACTGCCGATAAATAAGGCGCGCGGGAAAAAGGTTGACTTCGAAAAAATATTATTGTTATGCTTTGACAACCTGCGGGAAAGGAGACCCAGTGGTTGCAACTTTAGCTGTAATTTTATGGGCTTATGGGATGTACGCTCTGCTTTCCTTTCTATTTTATCGCCAGGGTGGTTATGTCCGCAGCCGAAGCCGTTGGCGCAAACTGGGCCGGTTTATGCTGGTGGCTGGGGTAACCGCCGGGACGGGGTTCATTGTCTGGTGTTGCCTCTACCCTGACAAACATGATCAGAGGCTGAAGCTTGCCGGGTTCCTCGGGACCGTGTATGCTAAGGGATGGCCGGACCGGGTGGATGCCGTCCAATATCCCCCGGTCAAAACTCCGATCCAAGGGTCATCAGAGCAGCCGGGGTATGCCCTGTTGCATCCGGAGACGATGGATAGTCAGATAGGACCGGAAAAGAAGCTTCCCAAACCCAGGCCAAACCGGGATGCCTCCAAGGGGCGCGCCGTTGCCTCCCAGGATAAGGCCGGCAAAAGCGCCAAGGTCACGAAAGCCTCAGCCCCTTCGTCAAAGAAGGACAAATTGACCGCCAAGAGCCGCAACAAGAAAAAGATCCGGTCTTCTGCCCCGAGAGGCAGCCGGGCCGATGCCGGTTAGAAGCCTGGGGGCCGCAGCCCGGCCCATGGTCGACCCACTTCCGCTGTGATCCGTTACGTACCGAGACATCCGATTGTTTTTGCCTCCAAGGCCCTGATGCGGCGCCTCCGGTTGCCGCCGCACCTCCCCCGTTCAGGGTAACCAGTGCCCCAAAAATCAGCCAGCCAAACGGGAAAAATCGCCCGGGCCGCCGGGACGGTCAGTATCGCGGTCCTCTTCAGCCGGATTCTGGGGCTGGTGCGGGAACAAGTCTTTGCCGGACTATTTGGGGCCGGCCTCGCCTTTGACGCCTATGTCGTCGCCTTTCGGATTCCCAATCTGCTGCGGGACCTGTTTGCCGAAGGGGCCTTGAGTTCCGCTTTCGTTACCGTTTTCACCGATTATGACCAGCGCCTGGGGCAGGAGAAGACCTGGGAACTGGCCAATAACGTGGTCTTTTGCTTCACCCTGCTATTGAGCCTGGTGGTCATGGCGGGCATCTGGTTCTCCCCGGATATCGTGGGGGCCATGGCTCCGGATTTCGCCACGGTCCCGGGAAAGCTGGAACTCACCACCCTGATGACCAGGGTCATGCTTCCCTTCCTCATCCTGGTGTCCCTGGCGGCTCTGGCCATGGGAGTCCTCAACACCAAGGGCAAGTTTTTTGTCCCCTCGGTGGCCTCCAGTTTTTTCAATCTGGGCTCCGTCGTCGCCGGCGTGGGTCTGGCTCTGGCCGCCCCCAGGTTCGGGATAGCCCCCATCGTCGGCATGGCCTGGGGCACCCTGGTGGGAGGCTCGCTGCAGCTGGTGTTCCAGTTGCCGCTGTTGTGGCGGGTGGGGTTCAGGCTTAAGTTCGTCCTTAATCTCAGGGAACCGGGACTGCTGCGGATCTTCAGATTGATGCTCCCCGCGGTGGTGGGGCTCTCTGCCACTCAGATCAATATCTTCATCAACACCTTCTATGCCTCCAGTTGCGTCCAGGGCAGCGTCTCCTGGCTCAGTTACGCCTACCGCCTGTTCCATCTGCCCATGGGCCTGTTCGGCGTGGCCCTGATGATGGCCACCTTGCCGGTGGTCTCCCGCCACGCTGCCAATCACGACCTGGCCGCCCTCCGGGAAGCCCTGCGATCTTCGTTGTCCCTGGCCATCCTGGTCACCCTGCCGGCGGCTTGCGGCCTGTTTTTCCTGGCCCAACCCATCATTGGGCTCATTTATCAGCATGGCCAATTCACCGTCGTGGATACCCAACAGACGGCCGCAGCCCTGGCCTTCTACTCCCTGGGACTGGCAGCCTTTGCCGGTGTCAAGATCATCGTGCCGGTTTATTATGCCCTGGATGACACCCGGGTACCGGTGCTGGGCTCCTTCGTGGCCGTGGCCGCCAACTTATTCATTATCCACCTCACCCTGGCCACCCTGCAGCACCGGGCCATCGCCTTATCCACCTCTCTGAGCCTGATAATGAACTTTTTATTCCTGGCGGCGGTGCTGTACCGCAAACTGTCCGGTTTTAAGGTGGGCGGTCTTATGCTCACTTTCATCAAAGTAGCCGGGGCCAGCCTGATTATGGGCCTGGCCGTATCCTGGCTCCATCCTCGCATTATCGTCTGGTTGGGGTCATCTCTGGCGGGGAAGGCCCTGGGGCTGGCCGGGGTGATCGGCATCGGCATCGGCCTTTATGCCGCCATGGTGTCACAATTGCGGATTCCGGAATTCCAGGAGCTGGTGCGACATGTGCGCAGCAAGCTCACCCGTTAAGGTTCAGAGTATGCCGGCGGCCAAGCTGACCGGGGGGCGCCGCACCTAGTTTAACAAAATCTCGATTCGTCCCGATAGATTCTTTAGACCTCAGGCTGATCCGGGGACATGAGTCCCGGGCTCAGCCCTGCCGGCAACCGTCCCGGATGTGCGGCTGCATGAGGCGATTTTGAGGCTAAGGGATCTAACCGGTGATTTGGTGTCCGAGACTATTCCGGCGGACTTTCTTCGGTGTCGTCATGGTATTGGCGATTTTTGCCGTCCCCGCGGTTTCCCGGGCCCTGGATATTATCGCGCCCATACAGTTGCCGCAGTTTTCTCTCCGGATACCGTCAGTGCCCTTGAACGAGACCGTCATCCGCATCCCCATGGTCGTCTCCCGGCCCGGAGGCGACCAGCGTCTCTCCCTGGAGGCGACTTTGTACCGGCCGGCGGGTCCCGGGCCATTCCCGCTGGTGGTTCTCAGCCACGGCACCTCCCGCGACCCCCGGGAGCGAGTGGGGAAGCGTCTGCGCTATGACGCCCAAAGCTGGAAATTTGTCAGCATGGGATTCGCGGTGGTGATCCCCATGCGCCGCGGCTACGGCCATTCAGAGGGAGATTACGCCGAAGGCGAGGGTCTCTGTGACCACTCTCATTTTTATGCAGCCGGGCTGGAATCGGCTCGGGATCTGCGGGCCACCGTGAACTATGTGTCAACCCTGCCTGATATTGACCCGCAACGCGTAGTGCTGGCGGGCCACTCCAGCGGCGGTTTCGCCTCGCTGATCCTGGCCAGCCAGGGATTACCGGGGGTGCGGGGCGTGATTAACTTCGCCGGCGGGCGCGGTTCCAACGCGCTCGAGAACTGTTCGCCTGATAAGTTGATCGAGGCCTGTAGCCTGGCCGGACGCACCACCATGGTGCCCACCCTCTGGCTCTATGCTCAGAATGATTCGTATTTCCCTCCGGGTTTGGCCCGAGAGATGTCCACCGCCTTCCGCCAGGCTGGCGGCCAGGTCGAATTCGTTCTGCTCCCGCCCTTTTCCGACGAAGGGCATTACTTCTTCACAGACGTGCGGGGGTTGGCCCGGTGGACGCCGGCGGTCAACCGGTTCCTCAACCATCTTGGGTTCCCCGGGAAGATGCCGCGACCTTAAGTGATACGAACTCAAGTTGCGCTCAAAAGCATAAGTAATTTCTACCGGACTTGCCTGGGATTTAGGGGAATTTTAGAAACTCCAAGGAGAAAAAATTTATGCGGCAAACGCTATAACCAGCGGCAGTGGTGGGGAAATCCAGTTTCTGTGGTAAAATGGGGCCGGTGGCGTCCGGAGGTGCCGGGATCATGGGCTCAGCTCCAGCCCGCCCCGGCACATTGACCAGTCTCTATCCACCAGGAATGCCTATGGATATCACCGCACGTGAGGTAATGGATACCCGCTACTCCACCCTGTCACCCCGGATGACCATCGGGGAGGCCTTCAGGGTCTTTCAAAAAGCCGGGGAGGAGCACCAGCAGACCGTGTTCGGCATGGTGGTCACTGATGCGGCGGGGCAATTGGTGGGCATGCTTTCCCTTTATGATCTTTTGCTGCTCATCCGGCCCAAGCATATCCACATCTGGGGTGAAATTAAGGACGTGGAGGTCTCGGGCATCCTCGATGCCGCCTTGACCCGGGCCCGTTCCATGCTGGTTTCGGATGTCATGACCACCGACCTGATCACCATAACCCCGGACATGCACCTGTTAAGGATTATCGACATTATGATCAAAAAGCATGTGCGGCGGCTGCCGGTCCTGGAAGACGGGAAAATGGTGGGCATAGTGTATCTGTCCCGGGTCTTTCAGCATCTCCTGGGAAGATCGTCAACCTGAGGCCGGGGCCGCGCCGCCTGGAGGAAATGCCTTGCAGGACAGAAGTCGCCAGAACATCATGAAGGATTTGACGGTCAAAGAGGCCATGCGGCGGCTGATCATTAATCTCACGACCGAGGCCACCCTGGAGGAGACCATCCGTTATGCCATCAAGTTCAAGGTAAACGCCATCCTGATTACCGACGCCGACCAGGTCGCGGTGGGGGTGGTCACCAAAACCGATCTCATGGGGGCCTATTATGCCGGCCTCCCGCTTTCGACCCCGGCAGCCTCGATCATGGTGGGCCCGCCCCTGTTTTGCCACCTGGACGACTCCCTGGACACGGCCTTAGATGGCATGCGGACTCACAAAATCCACCGGCTCTACGTCCGGGAGGCGGCCGCGGCGCCGGTCGTGGGCGTCCTGGCCTACCCTGACATCGTGGGTCTGCTCTACCGTTATTGCCATCAGTGCGACAAAAATCTGCGCCGGAATACCGGGGACTCGGAGGACCTTTTGGCCGACCATGTGCATCTCCGGGAAGTGATGACCCCGGGGGTCTTTGCCCTGGGGGCCAACGACAGCCTGCTCCAGGTGATGGAAGGGCTGGCGGCCCATAAATTCGGCGCCCTGCTCATCACCGGGGAAGATGGGGCGCCGGTGGGAGTGATCTCCAAAACCGACCTCATCGTGGCCTATAAGCACCAAACTCCCCCCGAGGCCCCGGCCCATACCGTGATGACCAGGAGGGTGGAGGCCTGTGATTGTCAAGACATCCTGGTTAACGCCTTGCGCCGGATGATCTTTGCCGATGTTTCCCGCCTCTTTGTGTACCGGGAATCTCCCCGCCACATTGTGGGCGTGTTCTCCCTGTCCGACGCCACCCGTTTCCGCTCGGGAACCTGCCGGGCCTGCGTCAGCAGCCGCATCCGCCCCCACTAGTTTCGTGATCCATAAATAATCCCAAAAAAACCAGCCCGATCTTGAAGGCTGGGTGCCATATAGCGTTGCCATAAATTCCTCACCCCTTTGGACGTTCTTAAATCCCCCTAAATCCCCCTTTTCCAAAGGGGTACTTTAGTAGCAATTCCTTATAGTTCTCCCCTTCATTCAAGGGGGGTTAGGGGGGATTTGTGAACATCAAGGAGTGCAAATGACTTTTTTAGCAATTGCTCCACGCCCACCTACCGGGGAATTTCCCCTTTTTTCCCCTCGACATTAAATTAAAATAAGTATATAAATGATCATTGATATGGCACTGGACAGGGGCCAATCGGAGGGTGCTTTGCCGCAAGTAATTCACAACCGCAAAATACCTTTGGAGGATTTCCTCCCGGCGGTGGCCTTCGTGGCCAGGAGCCTGTCGGATGAAAACCGCCTGCGCATTCTGCTGTGCGTCAGTGAGGCCAAAAAGTCCGTCTCCGGTATCGTGGAGGAACTCAACCTGTCGCAGCCGCTGGTGTCGCATCATCTGAAGGAACTGCGGCGAGCGCTGCTGGTCAAGGTCGAGCGCCGCGGCCCCTTTGTGTACTACGAAATTGCCGACGCCCGCATCTTGGCGATTTTGGCGGCGTTGAAAGACCTGGCCACGGATTTGTTGGCTGCCAGGACGACCTTTTAATCCAGGGAGGAGATTGACCGCATGATGGCCGGAATCAAGGAATTATTGGGGCGGATGGCTCCGGAGGCAGCCTTGGTTGAGATCGGCACGGCGCTGAAAAAGCTTCTGCCCACGGTCTCGGAGGAAGATCGCCTTAACTTCGTAGTTAACCTCATCGGCGGCGCCGGCGACGACAAGGTGGCCAGCATGGTGCACCTCTGACTGGCGGAATGCCTGGACGAAGGTGTCGATCCAACGCATATGTGTCAGAAGCTGGTGGACCGGGTGGCCCAATCTCAACAACTCATGGCCGTGGCCGACCCCGAACTTTTGGTCTTGTTCGAAGACTGGCTGGACGAACTGGAGCAGGAGGTAATTGCCTTCTTTGTCCACCACCGCCCGGTAAATCCCGAGACCCTGGCGCATAATTTCGGGTTATCGCTCCGGGGAGCGACTTTTTTGATTTCGAAGCTACAGCGCGAAGGCAAGTTGTCTTGAGCACCTGGGAGTTGTCATGCAAAACCGCCGCACCACTTTCTTAGCCCTGGCAGCCGTGATCCTGACCCTGGGGACGCTCTGGTATATGCACCGCCCGGTGATTGTCACGGAAACGACCATGACGGAGGTGAAGGCCGAGGCCACCCGGGGCGGCTATCGCCTCATTACCACCGAGGCCCTGGCCGAACTTTACCGGCAGCAGCGCGACAAGGTGCTCCTGGTGGACACCCGCCAGGACTGGGAGTGTCGCAGCGGCCATATAGACGGCGCGGTCAATTTTCCCCTGGAGCCCACCGCCTGGTCCCGGTGGCGGTCCCAGGCCCGCCTGGCGGCTTTACTAGGCCCGGACCTGGACCGCCTGGTGGTATTTTACTGAGCGGGCCTGGCCTGAGTCCGGAGCGACTCCGCGGCCCGGGTGGCCGTCAAGCTGGGTTATAAAAACGTCTACCGCGATCCCCTGGGGTTCCCGGAGTGGCAGAATCGCGGTCTGCCGGTGGCCAGCGATCCCCTGGGGTTGTGCGATTACGCCCCGGAGGCCCAGGCGCCCGGCCGGCTCACAGGCTGGGCCATGGTTTGGACCCTGCTGGGCATCTTTATGGGCGGCATGGCGCTCAACCTCACCCCCTGCGTCTATCCCATCATCCCCATTACCGTGTCATATTTTGGCGGTAAGAGCGGCCGGGGCCGGGGCCGTCTGCTGGTCCACGGCCTCCTGTACCTGGCGGGGCTGGCCGTTACCAACTCCGCCCTGGGAGTGCTGGCGGCCTTGACCGGCGGGCTCATGGGGGCCTTACTGCAAAATCCCCTGGTGCTGGTGGCGGTGGCCGCCATCCTGGTCATCTTTGCCACCAGCCTGTTCGGCTTCTGGGAACTGCGCCTGCCCGGGGGCCTGACGCAGGCGGCTTCCAAATCCTACGCCGGCTACCTCGGCAGCCTCTTTATGGGGCTGACCCTGGGGGTGGTGGCGGCGCCCTGTATCGGCCCCTTTGTATTGGGACTCTTAACCTGGGTGGCTTCTATCGGCTCACCCCGGCTGGGGTTCCTGGTTTTCTTCACCCTGAGCCTCGGGTTGGGATTGCCCCTGTTTATCCTGGCCATCTTTTCCGGCAGCCTGGAGAGACTGCCCCGGTCGGGGGAGTGGATGCTCTGGGTGCGCAAACTCATGGGCTGGGTGCTCCTGGCCATGGCGGCGTATTTCATCCGGCCCCTGCTGCCCGAGACCTTGAGCCTGGCGCTCCTGGCAGGGGTGGCCCTGGCGGCGGCCATCCACTTAGGGTGGTTGGACCGCTCCACGGCTACTTTCCGGGGTTTTGCGTGGCTCAAGACGGCCGCGGCCCTGACCGGCGTGATTATCGCCACCTTCCTGGTAGGTTCCTGGGCCGTGCGGGGGCCCGGCGTCGCCTGGCAGCCTTACTCCGACCAGGTTCTGGCTCAGGCCCGGGCAGATCATAAGCCGGTGATCATCGATTTTTACGCTTCCTGGTGCACCCCCTGCCGGGAGTTGGATGACATCACCTTTCATCATCCCGAGGTGGTGAAACTGGCGGCCCGGGATTTTGTCATGGTCAAGGTGGACCTCACCCAGAAGGGCAATCCGGTGCATCAGCGACTGCTCAGCCAGTACGCCGTCAAAGGCGTGCCCACGGTGGTTTTTCTGGACGGCCAGGGCCAAGAATGCCCGAGCCTGCGGCTGGTGGATTATCTGCCGCCGGAGCAGGTCCTTATCCGCATGTTTGCGGTGGGTAAAAAATAACTCTTTATACGACAAGCCCCCGTAGGGGCGGACGCGAACCGCCCAATAACGAACCAAGGAGAAACAACCATGCTGAAAGTCAGGGTATTTATGAACGATCCCTGCGGCCTGACCTGAAAGCGGCTGCACGAGATCATGCCCAGGTTGGGGCAGAAATACGCGCTTGACGTGGAAACCGTGGCCAAATCCCGGGAAGACTATCAGGCCGAGGCATACGTGGCCTCGGGCCTGCCCGCGGCCCCGGCGGTGATGGTGGAAAACGAGCTTGCGGCCCAGGGGCCGAGCATCTCGGATGAGGGTGTGGAAATGGTGATCCGGCGGCATCTGGGACTGCCGCCCGGCGATGCATAAAAACTGTGAGCCGGCATTAAGGAGAAGACCCCGCACCCTGTAGCACCCTGTAGGACGGGAAAGCGAAGCGCATCCCGCCATTTTTCAGGCAATTGCTGCAATAAGGAGAACAACCATGCTTAAAGTCAGATTCTTTATGAACGAGCCCAATGGCAAGCCCTGAAAGCATTTTCAACAGATGATGCCCAGGTTGGGCCAAAAATATGCCATTGAGATCGAGACCATTTCCAAACCCATCGCCGACTACCAGACGGACGAGTATTTTGAACTGGATCTACCGACAGCCCCCGCGGTGATGGTGGCCGAAGAGATTGTGGTGGAAGGCGCCGATGTAGCTGAAGCTAAACTGGAGGCCGTAATCTGCCGCCGCCTGGGTCTGCCCCTGCCGGAGCCGGAGAAAAGCGGGATTTGGAAACGCTTATTCGGGAAATAAATTAACGGCTTAACACAATTGCTCATAGGGACTGTCAAAAGTCTTTTCCGATCCTTGGTATCCGCAAATTCCCCCTGACCCCCCTTAAAAAAAGGAGGGAACTATCAGGAATTGCTGATAAAGTCCCCCTACGGAAAAAGGGGGACTTTTTTGGGGGGGGTTAAGAACCTCCAAGGAGAAGAAAGTTAGGGCAAACGCTGTTCTTCCGACCTGGAGGGTTCCCTTTTCCCGCAGTGACGGAGTAACATCCCCTCTCTAACTGTCAATCTTTTTTTAAAAAATCGCGCCAGAAATTACTTGACATAATGTCAGCGCATGGCGATTCTTTGTTCATGTTATCTTGTTAAGAAAGTTTGCCCCCGGATCACTTGCCGCGCCTTTCTCTGCGTACCTGCCCCATTCCGGCAACGGGGGCCAGGAAAGCGAACCCTGGCCAAGGAGGCCAACCCTTTATTCTTCCAGCGCCCCATAAGGCGAAATATGGCCCGAATCCTTCAAACGTTAGACCGGCTGCGGTCAACCAAGGGTTCGCGGTGAGTTCGCCAGCCTCATGGAATTGAGGGAACACGCCTGACCCGGTTGAGGCATGTACGCGGGCTGGGCCTCCGATCTTTTTTGGTTAATTGCCTCAAGCGCACCTTGCCACCTGCGAGGAGTGATTTATGGGACAGGAAAGGAAGCCTCCCAGGGGAACTCCAAGACTCCGGGAAAAAGCCGAAACGCTTCTGCAATCCAACGCACCTGGGTTTCGGGAGTATTCTCTGGATGAAATGCATGTCTTGGTGCATGAGTTGCAAGTGCATCAGATTGAATTGGAAATGCAAAATGATGCATTACGCCAGAGTCAAATATCGTTAGAAGAAGCCAATCGAAAATACAGCGACTTTTATGACTT
>Ga0351885_10467_pt1 | contig 11099 bp, 2 predicted proteins | sample TotcelFGM3001L13_FD_206771 | JGI IMG/M metagenome (GOLD analysis project Ga0351885, IMG submission 206771) | Enriched cells from coal bed in the Powder River Basin, Montana, United States - Total cells FGM rep3 HSBNCT.FGM.300.1.L13 ... | reverse complement strand
ATTCAGCTGAGGGCTCCCGATCATCGTCCACGCCGCCAGGCGGTTCCCCGTGTTTGCGAACAGCTTGTCGAACTCGCTCTGCTCGTTGAGCATCCGGGCGAGGTAATACTTGTCGTCATATTTTTCGGTCATCCGCGGCGTCACGACGATATACGAATACCCCTTCGCTTTGAAAAGCTCCTTCGTCCCCTGCGTATGGAAACCGCCCATTACCATCGCGACCGCCGTTGCCTTGCGCTTCTCCATCTCGGTGATCGTGTTCTCGACCAGCGCCTTGTCGCGCTGGATCGCCGCTTCATAAAAGCCTTCACAGGCCGCGACGTTGAGCCGCTTATTGGCTTCAAGCCACGCGAGCGCCCCTGACGCTGAATTCTTCAGCCCTGTCTCATCCGCGACGCGTGCCACCCGTCGGATAAGCGCATCCGGCTCAATGAATCTTTTTTTCTCCTTATAATATGCCAGGTCCCGCCGGGTCATCCGCAGGTCCAGCAGATTCTTCAGGACCTTCACCTGGTCGATCGTCTCATCGAGGACCTTTTCGTTCTTATTGACATACATCTTGCCCTTGATCGCCTTCTCGATCCGGTCAACCTCATCGAAGAGAGCGCCCGCGTTCACCGCACTGCTCTTGATCACGATTTCGATGTAGCCGGCAAGGTTCGGATATTTCATCATATCGAGCTTCTTTGCGGCGGCCGCGTTTTTTAGGAAGGAGTAGAACATGTCGGAGGTGCTCTTGCCGATACGCAGATAAAGGGACTGCTTGACCAGCTCTGAGAGCTCCTCTTTCACCATCTTTTTCTGGAGATCTTCGATCATCTGCTTGCGCTCACCGTCGATCTTTTTCGAGTCGATCTTCTTCTCGATCTCCATCGTCTCCATAACGACGGTAAAATTCGGATAATTGACCGTGTCTTTGAATATCTGCGCCCCCTTTTCCCCAAGGCCGTGCTCACGCGCCAGTTTCTCGATGAAGCCGCAATAGTCGGTGAACTGCACGGTGTTCGTGTCCCAGCCGTCGCGCATCGTAACGAGGGCCCCGAGGCCTTGCGAAAAGACCTGCAGTTTGAGTACATCGATGAGGTTCGTCAGACGCTCGACAAACATTTTTTCTTTTTCGAGGCCGGCCTTCGCTTTCTTAAAAAAATCGAGGTTTTCTTCATAGAGCGCCTTGTTCTCGACCCCCCACAGCGGGAGCGGCTCTTCCTTAAAATTGATCGCGTAGGTCTCGGTGCCGGTCAGCCAGCCGATCTTGACAAAATAATCGCTCGACTCCTGCCGGACCTTCGGGTCGGGAAAAGACCGCTCGAAAACCGGGTCAACGAGGCCCTGAGCGCCCTCGGTCGCGACCAGCTTCAGCGACCTTGCAATATCTTTGTCGACCGTCATCATCTCGATGATGTTCGCGATGTTCGTCTGCGCCTCAAAATTGCAGTGCGAGTCCTGGATCTGGATGATGAGCTTTTTTGAGTTTGCCGTCCCGGCCGACGTAAACCGCTCGGTCACGGAGCCGAAATTCTCCGGGACAATAAGCTTTAAGGGGTCGATAAAGAACACCCCGCCCGGATCACGAGAGGGCGCTGGGTCCTCTGCGCCGCCCCTTCCGGTCTCCAGCAGTCCCCGCGGGACACCGTAAACGGTTGACGTTATCGCGAAAATAAGGGCGATAACCAGGTTGGCGATCCTGAAAACCGGCGACACGCGAGAAACGCCTGCAGACAGTAAGCTCATTTTCATAACTCACCTCTTTGTTTGCGTGGATAAAATATTTGAGAAAGTTTGTCATTTGCCTTAACAGAATAAATTATAATGATTTTTTACGATTTGTCAAGAGGTTAGCAATAATTTAAGCATATTTCGTTCCAGATTGGCATAGGCGTGCTGGTATTTACCATAGCGCATGTATCTCTCTGAAGCACAGATAGATACGAATAGAAACGGAAAGGGCTAACTTTTTATAACGATCTAATTTTGAAGGGATTGAGATATTTCAGAGCAATTATGCATAAAACCTCTGAAATAGAGCAAAAATGTACTGAATTTGTGATCAATAAAAAAGGCCCACGAAATTAATCGTGGGCCTTTTCTTTTATATTACCCCGGCAACTTTCTACTCTCCCAACCGCGCAGGTTAGTACCATCGACGCCAGAGAGCTTAACTGCCGTGTTCGGAATGGGAACGGGTGTGACCTCTCCGCTATAATCGCCGGGAAAAAACTTTTCAACTAAATATTGAGGATATTACTTTCGCTTAAAGATGTCAGACGAAAATTTTCTGAAAGAAAATTTAATGGTCAAGCCGCACGGCGTATTAGTACCGGTTAGCTCAACCCCTTACAGGGCTTACACACCCGGCCTATCGACCTCGTAGTCTACGAGACGCCTTTAGTTGCTTGCGCAAGTGATACCTAATCTTGGAGGAGGCTTGGCACTTAGATGCGTTCAGCGCTTATCCTTTCCATACATAGCTACCCAGCAATGCCCCTGGCGGAACAACTGGAACACCATTGGTATGTCAATCCCGGTCCTCTCGTACTAGGGATTGCTCTCCTCAAGTATCCTACGCCCACGATAGATAGGGACCGAACTGTCTCACGACGTTCTAAACCCAGCTCGCGTACCGCTTTAATTGGCGAACAGCCAAACCCTTGGGACCTTCTCCAGCCCCAGGATGCGATGAGCCGACATCGAGGTGCCAACCCGCTCCGTCGATATGAACTCTTGGGAGCGATCAGCCTGTTATCCCCGGAGTACCTTTTGTCCGATGAGCGACAGCCTTTCCATACAGAACTGCCGGATCACTAAGTCCTACTTTCGTACCTGCTCGTCTTGTTGGACTCGCAGTTAAGCTACCTTATACCTTTACGCTCTGTGCACGATTGCCGACCGTGCTGAGGTAACCTTAGAACTCCTCCGTTACTCTTTAGGAGGAGACCGCCCCAGTCAAACTGCCCACCTGGCACTGTCCTACCCCTGGATTCACAGGAAGTAGTTAGAATTCCAATGCGGTAAAAGTGGTATTTCATTGTTGCCTCCACCCCAGCTAACGCCGGGGTTTCAACGGCTCCCACCTATACTACATATACCGAACCGAAATCCAATATCAGGATACAGTAAAGGTTCACGGGGTCTTTCCGTCTTATCGCGGGTGACCTGCATCTTCACAGGTACTACAGTTTCGCCGAGTTCCTCGTTGAGACAGCGCTCATATCGTTACACGATTCGTGCAGGTCGGAACTTACCCGACAAGGAATTTCGCTACCTTAGGACCGTTATAGTTACGGCCGACATTCACCGGGGCTTCGGTTCAAAGCTTCGCCTTGCGGCTAACCTTTACCCTTAACCTTTCGGCATTGGTCACGTGTCAGTCCCTATACATTGTCTTACGACTTAGCAGAGACCTGTGTTTTTAGTAAACAGTCGCATGAGCCTCTTTACTGTGAATCCAAGACGCTTCGTGATGTAAAACCACTGACGAACTGGATCACCCCTTCTTCCGAAGTTACGGGGCTAGTATGCTGAGTTCCTTAACGAGGATTCTCTCGCGCGCCTTAGGATATTCTCCTCACCCACCTGTGTCGGTTTGCGGTACGATTACCCGAAGCGCTCGCTAGGAGTTTTTCTTGGCAGTGTAGCATCAATCACTTCGCCCAAAAGAGGGCTCGGCGTAACCTCTCAGCGTTAACGGCGGCCCGGATTTACCAAAGCCACCCGCCTACGGGTTTGCACATGCACTTCCAATCGCATGCTGATTTAGCTTCCTGCGTCGCTCCATTGCTGGTAACGCTCTTCAGGTAGTATCCGAATATTAACGGATTGTCCATCATCTACGCCTTTCGGCCTCGACTTAGGGATCGACTAACCCTGGGAGGACGAACCTTCCCCAGGAAACCTTGGGTTTACGGCGGAATGGATTCTCACCATTCTTATCGCTACTTGTTCCGACATCATCGCTTCTATACCGTCGACCAGTCCTTACGGTCTGGCTTCTACCAGTATAGAATGCTCCTCTACCAGATATCCCGGACGAATCCGGGATAAATCCGAAGCTTCGGAAATAGACTTGAGTCCCGATTATTATTGGCGCGAGATCGCTCGATTAGTGAGCTGTTACGCACTCTTTAAATGATGGCTGCCTCTAAGCCAACATCCTAACTGTCTGAGCAATCTCACATCCTTTGCCACTTAGTCTATATTTAAGGTCCTTAGCTGTCGGTCTGGGCTCTTTCCCTTTTGACGACGAAGCTTATCCCCCGCCGTCTGACTCCTGTGATACGGTTAGCAGTATTCGGAGTTTGGTTGGTTTTGGTGATCTGGTAGGACCCCTAACCCATCCAGTACTCTACCCCTGCTAACTATTACACAAGGCTAGCCCTAAAGCTATTTCGAGGAGAACCAGCTATCGCCATGTTTGATTGGCCTTTCACCCCTACCCACAAGTCATCCAGGCGGTTTTCAACCCGCAAAGGTTCGAGCCTCCATCCCGTGTTAACGGAACTTCACTCTGCTCATGGGTAGATCACATGGCTTCGGGTCTACTATATGCAACTTGTCGCGCGTTTGGCACTTGCTTTCGCTACGGCTTCGATCCGTACTTTCGTACGGAAGTTAACCTTGCAGCACACAGTAACTCGTCGGATCATTATGCAAAAGGCACGCGGTCAGGCATTCCGCCGGCAAGCCGGCAGCATAGCCCTTCCACACCTTGTAAGCTATCGGTTTCAGGTACTATTTCACTCTCCTAACAGGAGTTCTTTTCACCTTTCCCTCGCGGTACTAGTTCACTATCGGTTGCCAATTAGTATTTAGCCTTACCACATGGTCGTGGCGGATTCCCGCTGGGTTTCCCGTGTCCCGCGGTACTTAGGTATCTCACCGAGAGAGACCATACCATTTCGCATACGGGGCAATCACCCTCTATGGCCGGTCGTTCCAGACCGTTCTGCTATGATATGATTTTTTGACTCTCCGACTTTTCTATGACAAAGTCAGGTGTGACCCTGCAACACCCCGTACGCAACGCTCATAGGCTTGCACGTACTGGGTTTAGGCTGTTCCCCGTTCGCTCGCCACTACTAGGGGAATCACTATTGTTTTCTTTTCCTCAAGTTACTAAGATGTTTCAATTCTCTTGGTATAACTCTTACACCCTATGTATTCAGATGTAAGTACTCCGGTATTACCCGGAGTGGGTTTCCCCATTCGGAAATCCCCGGATCAAAGCCTGTTTGCGGCTCCCCGAGGCTTATCGCAGCTTACTGCGTCCTTCGTCGTCTTTGGCACCTAGGCATCCACCGAAAGCTCTTTGTAGCTTGACCAAAAACTTTCCTTCAGAAAGTTTTCGTCTATGATCTTCTTTTTGATTCTCGCGAATTTGTAATACCCTTCAATATTTAGTTGTCAAAGAACGAATTTATCGACACGTCCCTGCCAGAAAACAGCAGTTCGGTTATCTTCAAACTCAAAACCGGAAATTATGGTGGAGCAGAGGGGAGTTGAACCCCTGACCTCCGCAGTGCAAGTGCGGCGTTCTCCCAACTGAACTACTGCCCCTCAAACCGCTCGTCGCACTGACATGCAGTTATTGGTGGGCCTGGATGGGATCGAACCATCGACCTCGCGCTTATCAAGCGCGCGCTCTAACCATCTGAGCTACAAGCCCACACTCCATTTTACAAATAGAGTAGAAGCGCAGGCTTCCGTGGCCTCTAGCTCTCTCGATTATCCGGTTAAATTTTCTAAAGAACAGCACCCCTTGAAAACTGGATAGTACAATATACAGCACACTGTGTTGAAACATTGCTTATTATCGGGAAGGGTTTTCACCCTTCCCGTAACAAGACCGACCTAGGTTAATCCAATGACGTCTTGCGACGTACTGGACACCTACTCCTTAGAAAGGAGGTGATCCAGCCGCACCTTCCGGTACGGCTACCTTGTTACGACTTCACCCTAATCACCAATCATACCTTAGGCATCCGCCCCCCTTACGGGTTGGCTAAAATGACTTCGGGTACAATCAGCTCTCGTGGTGTGACGGGCGGTGTGTACAAGGCCCGGGAACGTATTCACGGCGGCGTAGCTGATCCGCCATTACTAGCGATTCCAACTTCACGAGGGCGAGTTGCAGCCCTCGATCTGAACTGGGGACGGTTTTCTGGGATTTGCTCCACCTTGCGGTTTGGCGTCCCTTTGTACCGTCCATTGTAGCACGTGTGTGGCCCAGGGCGTAAGGGCCATAATGACTTGACGTCATCCTCACCTTCCTCCTCGTTAACCGAGGCAGTCTCTATAGAGTCCCCAACTGAATGATGGTAACTATAGACAAGGGTTGCGCTCGTTGCGGGACTTAACCCAACATCTCACGACACGAGCTGACGACAGCCATGCAACACCTGTGTACATGTCCCGAAGGAGGTCCCTACTTTCATAGGGATTTCATGTACATGTCAAGCCCTGGTAAGGTTCTACGCGTTGCGTCGAATTAAACCACATGCTCCACCGCTTGTGCGGGCCCCCGTCAATTCCTTTGAGTTTTAGTCTTGCGACCGTACTCCCCAGGCGGTACACTTAATGCGTTAGCTTCGGCACAGGAGGGGTCGATACCTCCTACACCAAGTGTACATCGTTTACAGTTAGGACTACCGGGGTATCTAATCCCGTTTGCTACCCTAACTTTCGTGCCTCAGCGTCAGTATCAGAGTAGTGAGCCGCTTTCGCCACAGGTGTTCTTCTCAATATCTACGCATTTCACCGCTACACTGAGAATTCCACTCACCTCCTCTGTACTCAAGCCTTGCAGTTTCGAATGCAGGTCCCTGGTTGAGCCAGGGGTTTTCACATCCGACTTGCAAAACCGCCTACGCACCCTTTACGCCCAATAAATCCGAACAACGCTTGCCCCCTTCGTATTACCGCGGCTGCTGGCACGAAGTTAGCCGGGGCTTCCTCCTCTGGTACCGTCAAGGCCTGGCGATATTAGCGCCAAGCTGTTTCGTCCCAGACGACAGAGCTTTACAATCCGAAGACTTTCATCACTCACGCGGCGTTGCTTTGTCAGGCTTTCGCCCATTGCAAAAGATTCTCGACTGCAGCCTCCCGTAGGAGTCTGGGCAGTGTCTCAGTCCCAGTGTGGCCGAACATCCTCTCAGACCGGCTACCCGTCAAAGCCTTGGTGAGCCGTTACCTCACCAACAAGCTGATAGGCCACGGGCTCATCCTCAGACGATAGCTTATAAATAGAGGCCATCTTTGATCAAAGCGACATGCGCCGCTTTGATATCATCCGGTATTAGCCCCGCTTTCGCGAGGTTACCCCAGTTCCGAGGGCAGATTACCCATGTGTTACTCACCCTTGCGCCACTATCCCCTTGCGGGGATCGTGCGACTTGCATGCCTAAGCCACGCCGCCAGCGTTAGTTCTGAGCCAGGATCAAACTCTCCATAAATAAACGAGAACTGAACTGACCTAAGCCAATTCAGTTATTTGACTCCGATCACTAGCGTGTGTATATTGTACTATTCAATTTTCAAAGAGCAAAAAGTTTCAAGGGAACAAAAACCCTTTAGTGCTTTTTTGCACTTTCAACTTTTAGATTTTCAAATCCTAATCTGCCACTACTATATTACACTCTGTAATACGTGTCAACACTTATTTTGCATTTTTTTAAGGTTTTCTTATAATAACTACAACTATTTAAGGAAGAGATACTTATCAATCGCAAAAAACGATTCTAACGTACTTTTTCTTCCCTATCTGTAAATTGTATTTGTCTTTTTCTATCACTATTTCGAGATCGCTCTTCTCTATTTTCTCGCTGTCCAACTTCACACCGCCCTGCTCTATGAGTCTGCGCGCATTGCTGTTTGATGTCGCTCCTCCTGCGAGCGTGATCAATTTGCAAATCCATATTTTTCCGTTGTCCAGCGACGCGCGATGGATCGTTTTCTCCTCTGCGGCCTGATCGAAGACAACCGTGCTGTCCGCGCTCTTGCCGTGTTTTGCCTCGAAGAGTTTTTCGCACTCGTCGGCGTGTTCGTCTCCGTAATACTGCGCACTGATCATGCGCGCGAGATTCTGTTTGCATTTCTTTGGATGCAATTTGCCGCTCCACACATCCGTCTTCAACAGTTCAATTTCCTCCAGTGAGACATCGGTGAGGAGTTCGTAGTAACGGAACATCAGCTCATCGGAAACCGACATGATCGGAGCGAATATATTGTACGCCCTCTCCTGGTCGTCCTTGCCGCTCTCTAGGGGAATGTAATTCCCGAGAGACTTGCTCATCTTCTGCACGCCGTCGGTCCCCTCGAGGATCGGCATCATCATGACGACCTGCAAATCTTGTCCGTAATCTTTTTGGATGTCGCGGCCGAAGAGAAGGTTGAATTTCTGATCGGTCCCTCCGAGCTCAATGTCAGATTCCAGATACACTGAATCATATCCCTGGAGCAGCGGATACATGAATTCAAGCAGGCTGATGTCTTTGTTGTTCTCGTACCGTTCCTTGAAATCGGCGCGGGCCAGGAGCTGGGCGACAGTGCTGTGCGCGGTGAGCCGCAGGATATCAGCCGAGGTCATCGGCTCGAACCAGTGGCTGTTAAAAACGATCTTGGTCTTGTCCTTGTCGAGGATCTTGAAAACCTGTTTCTGGTAAGTCTTCGCGTTCTGCTCCACTTCCTCTTTCGAGAGCTGTTTACGGAGCTCATTCTTCCCCGTCGGATCGCCGATGCGCCCCGTGAAATCGCCGATAAGGAAATATATCTCGTGGCCGAGGTCCTGAAAATGCTTCAGCTTGCGCAAGAGGACCGTGTGGCCGAGATGGAGGTCCGGAGCGCTCGGATCGAAACCCGCCTTGATCCTGAGCGGCTTCTTCTCCTTGATCGATTTTTCAAGCTTCCTCACCAGCTCCGGCTCGGAAATGATCTCGGCAACGCCCTTTTTAATGAGCTTGAGTTGTGTCTGTAAATCGGGGTGCATAAATAAACCGGGTCAAGCGCCAATGGGCAAGGGGCAGGAAATACGGACTGTGCGTCTTCCTTGACCCTTGACCTCTGACCCTTGACCCGCTTTCTTATTATCTGCCTTCCGTATCCTTCTTGAACTTCAGATACTCTTTCACGCTCAGGGCGATCTTACGTTCCGGCGGGTCGACCTTGATGACCATTGCGGTCAGTTCGTCCCCTTCTTTCACAAGGTTCTCTGCATTCGCCGGCGCATTATCGTCCGAACCGCCGAGCTGCGAAACATGGACCAGGCCTTCGAACCCGTAGTTGAGCTCGACAAAAGCGCCGAAACCGGTCACCTTGTTGACCTTCCCGGTAACGATCGTCCCTACCTTGTACTCCTGCTCGATCTTGTCCCACGGATCCGCCTCGAGCTGTTTCAGGCCAAGGGAGATCTTCTTGTTTTTCTGGTCGACCGAGAGAACGATCGCGTCAACCTTGTCTCCCTTTTTCAGGTACTCGGACGGATGGTTGATCTTCTTTGTCCAGGAGATGTCGGAAATGTGGATCAGCCCGTCGATACCTTCCTCGAGCTCGACGAAGGCGCCGTAGGAGGTGATGTTCCTGATCTTGCCGGCGATCTTCGTGCCCACCGGAAATTTCTCTTCAACGGTCGTCCAGGGATTCGCCTCAGTCTGCTTGATGCCGAGGGAGATCTTCTTGGCCGACTGTTCGATATTGAGGACCATCGCTTCGACGATATCGCCGATCGCCAGGATCTCCGACGGATGATTGATGCGTTTTGTCCAGGAGAGCTCGGAGATGTGGATCAGCCCTTCGATCCCTTTCTCGAGTTCGACAAACACACCGTAGGGCATGATATTGACCACGCGCCCCTTTACCTTGGACCCGACAGCGTACTTCTTTTCAACATCGTCCCACGGGTTCGGAGTCTTCTGCTTCAGGCCGAGAGAGACGCGCTCTTTTTCCTTGTCGATGTCGAGGATGACCACTTCGATCGCATCGCCGATCGCCACCAGTTCAGACGGATGGCTGATGCGGCCCCAGGTCATATCGGTGATGTGGAGCAGGCCGTCAATGCCGTTCAAATCGATGAAGACGCCGAAATCGGTAATGTTCTTCACGGTCCCCGGACGGCTGTCGCCGATCTTGAGCTCGGTCAGGAGTTTCGCTTTGTCTTTGGAGAGCGTTTCTTCGAGGTACTGCTTGCGCGATACAACGATGTTCTTGCGCTCATTGTTGATCTTCACGACCTTAAATTCATAGATCTGCCCGAGGAGGTCATCGAGGTTGCGCACCGGCTTCATCGCGATCTGCGACGCAGGCAGAAACGCCTCGCAGCCGATGTCGACGATCATGCCGCCCTTGACCTTGCGCACAATCTTGCCCTTGACAAGTTTCCCTTCGCCGCACTCGGAAATGATCCGCTCCCAGCTCTGCATCTTGTCTGCCTTCTGCTTGGAGAGGACGATCATCCCGTCGTTGTCTTCGAGCTGTTCGATGAGGACTTCGATCGTGTCACCTGGCTTGCACTCGGCAATATCCAGGAATTCGGAAACCGCTATGGCGCCTTCCGATTTGTAGCCGATGTCGACAACAACCTCGGAGTTGCGTATGTCTAAAATCGTCCCTTTGACGATGCTGTTTTCTTTGAATTCTTTAAACGTCTGCGCGTACATTTCGCGCATCGCTTCGATCTCAGGATCGACCGCGACCTCACCTCCTTTTTTCAAATTTTTCTTTACTGCTGTTTGTGTAACCATTATACACTTCCCCCTTTTCTGTATTCCCGCCATAGTGTGGAGACTGACTCGATCCCCCGGCGGGTGAAGGGATACCATAGCAAAAACGGCGAAAAAGTCAAACATTTATTATGCGGTTATCGGGCAGATCGGCGTCACGAGTCATAGGCACGCACCGTCGCCCGGAAAACGGACACCGAGAGGATGGTCTGTGCGGTCCGGGGAGCGGCGCTGAAACGGTTCTGTTATTATGCGGCAGTGTCGAGTATTTTTGCCTGATTTTCGATGGTATCGATGGAAGGAACATACGGCTGTACCGCCGGCGGCTGTAATGAAAACTCCGACGCATAATACATCTTATCCGCTATAGGGCTGAACAGACCGAACTGC
>Ga0351885_10462_pt1 | contig 11381 bp, 12 predicted proteins | sample TotcelFGM3001L13_FD_206771 | JGI IMG/M metagenome (GOLD analysis project Ga0351885, IMG submission 206771) | Enriched cells from coal bed in the Powder River Basin, Montana, United States - Total cells FGM rep3 HSBNCT.FGM.300.1.L13 ... | reverse complement strand
CCTGAGTCTTCGCGGTTTCGCTTATCGCGTCGACAAAAGAATCAACATCCAGCCCGGAACCGTCCTCTTTGAAAAGACGGGCGGCTCGAATCTTTAGTCCAAGCATGTCTGACAGCACGAGGTCGTAGTTTTCCCATCGCCTGTCGTGGCACACGATGGTGTCGCCGGGCGATGCGAAGAGGCGCGCCACGTACGCAAGCCCCGACGTGACTCCGGGAGACACTATCGGCTGCCCTATCAAAGCGTGGTCGAATTTATAGAATGGCGACAACTTTCTGACAATCCACTCTCGCCATGCTGCCCGATATCTGGGAAGACCGCATATCGGCGCGTACGGCGCTATCTTTTCCGGATCCAGCGCCTTTAAATGCTTCATTACCGAAGGAAGATAAAATGTGCGCACATCGTCTCCGCCGCCTTCGAGAAACTCTGATGATTTTCCCTGAGCGGAGCCGATGGTGGCGTTGATCTCAGCTTCCTGTTTGGCTCTACCGCTCCAATAAAAAATCCCTTGAGGGAGCACAAGTTCCCTACCCTCGGCAGACATTGCGCCAAGAAGCCCGGCGTCTTTAAGCGTTTCGAACTTCATCTTTTTTCTCCACATATAATTTTTCGGCGACAGGAAAAGATTTCTGCGCGCCTTGAACAGCATGATTCCGCAGTTGCCGGGTTATTTCCTCTTTTTTGAGGATGTTTTCGGTTTTACGGGCGGCGTGGCGGGGTCCATCTCCACCGGTTTCCCGTCTCCCCAGATACTCATCAGATCGTAATAATTCTTAGCGTCTGGAGTAAAAATATGGACGATGAGATCGCCGAAATCCATTATTATCCAACCTGAAGCAGCCGCGCCGTCAAGCCCGTGCGCCTTTGTGCCCGCTTCTTTAGCTCCGTCAAGCAGATGTTCTTTCAGGGCGTCAAGGTGAACTCTGTTCTTTCCCGATACGAACAAAAAGTAATTCGTATAGTCGCATACTCTCCTCACGTCGATCAGTTCGATGTCGAATCCCATCCTGTCGAACGCTAGAGAGGCGAGCTTTCTTGCCAGTCTTTTTCCAGCTATCAATGACGTCTCCTTATTGGTTAAGCTTGTCTCTGCCGATAATCACTTCGAGATCAGCCAGCGAGTCCTGATCATAATCGTTCACCACTTCGGCGCCCAGCAGTCTCGCCACCGAGTTCGTGAAAGGTGTTTTATGCTTGACGACGACGAGCGTTCTGTCGTGGTCGAAATTCCTTGCGTTATCAGTTTTTATAACGTTAAAACCGTAATATTCAAGCCGTGCGCGATAAATCTGGGCGATCATCGGCGAGCCGCAGCCGTTTTCCACGCTAATCCTGACCAGCCTGTTGCGAGGATGGAACCCGCCTTTCAACAGCCCTCCGGCAAGATACGGCAGTTCCTTTTCGTGCGGCGTCACATAGCTGATGCCGCCTATGGTCTCGGGAGTCCCGGGCATAGTGAAGAACATTGTGTTGCGGCGCATCTGATCGTCATATGTGCGGGAAAGAATGACCGCGTCGTTGAAAGACAAATTCGTCACTATCAGGTCATTCTTCATAAGTTCCACAGCGAGTCTCGGAAGATGCTTGATTATCTCGTATGACGCCGCTTTTTTAGAAAGGGCGTCGATAAGTTTCTGTTGTCTCTCAATCCTGCCTATGTCCCCGTGAGCGTCGTGCCTGAAGCGCGCGTATTCAGTGGCGGTCTTGCCGTCGAGATGCTGTCTGCCCTTAGGAATATTGATATATAGTCCTTGCGCGCGGTCAGTGTAGCGCAGGTTCTTGTCAACATCGATCTCGACACCGCCCATAGCGTCGATCATGGCGGCGGCGGCTTTGATTTGAAAAACGCAATAGAAATCTATCTGTATTCCGAGAAAGTTTTCGAGCGTTCTGACAAGCAGCTCGGCCCCTCCCCTTTGATACGCGCTGTTTATCTTGTCCATCCGCGACACGCCGGGAATATTGACGCGCGTGTCTCTGGGTATCGACACCACATTGGCGTATTTCTCAGTGAGAGAAATATTCATGATCATAATGGTGTCAGTGCGTTTCGCTCCGCCGTACTCGTCCAGTCCGGCAACCAATATGTTAAACTCGGTCAGGCCGTCAAGCCTTCCGCCGCCCTGTCCCCATATCACCGATGTCACAATGCTCGGATTAACTTTCCAGATGTACAAAACAATCCCTGTGGTTAGGAGGCAGAAAGATATCAGAAACCATAGGGCTATGATATACCATGGCCTGCGTTTCACGCTCTTGAAGGACTGTTTTGCTATTCGAGTTCTGTCTGGCATGGATGTAAAAAGCCTCACTTGTGCGATTCGCTGTAGATGCCGTGATTTGAGATGTACTGCTCCACCGATTCCGGCAACAGATATTTGATGGGTTGTCCGGCTGCGGTTCTTTCCCTTATGTCCGTCGAGGAAATCGCCAGCGCGGACGCTTTCAGTATTTTTATCTTTTTGAAGACTTTCCCACCGAGGCATTCCCTCGCGCGTTCCGTGTCATATCCGGGCCTTGTCGCGGCGATAACCACGCACTTTTCCAAAATCTCCGCCGCTCGGCTCCATGTCATTATTTCCATGACAGCATCCAAACCCGATATGAAATATATTGAGGGATTAAGCTCCGCATATTTCTCAAGAAAATGGTTTATCGTGTCTATGGAATAAGACGGCCCTATTCTGTCTATCTCAATCCTCGAAACCCTGAAATTCGGATTTGTGGATGTGGCTAGCACTGTCATCAGATACCTGTGTTCGCTCGGAGCAACGGCGCTGCCGTCCTTGTGCGGAGGGTCTCCGGTCGGGACAAAAATGACGCGGTCCAGCTTGAATTTACATCTGGCTTGTTCAGCCGCAAGAAGATGTCCGTAGTGAATGGGATTGAACGTTCCGCCCATGACGCCCACTCGGAACGTTTTTCTTCCGGTCGTTTTTTTCGACGGCGCGAGTTTCGGCGCGCTTGAAGCCGACTTTTTTTTGTTCATTTGCCGCTGTTGGAAAGCCCGGTTCGGAGGTTTTTAAGCCGCCCCGCGATCAGCCGCGCTTCAGCCATGTCCGCCATCCTGTCCCTTGTCGCGGAGCCTCCGCAGGCTGTTCCGTCCTCTCCGCGCTCATCTGCCTCAATTTTGTCCTTAAGACTTCGTTCTCCCGGAGCAACACCTGATATTTCGTTTGAAAAGCTCCGTTGTCTGAATGAGTCTTTTCGAGTTTGTTTTTTATTTCTTCCAGCGCTCCGGCCGCCGTGTCCACATTGTCCAGCCCGGCTTTCTTTATTTCGCCCATCTCATGTCTTAGCGTGGACACAGTAGCGTTCAATCTGCCGAACTCCGCCCTAAACGTTTCGGCAAGTTCCATGACGAACCTCTTGTTGCCGGAATCGTTTTTCAACATCTCGCCGAGAGCCAGATCGATCTTCCTTTCAGCGCGCGCCAGCGCTTTTGCCATAATAGCGGCGTCCGCTTCCGTCTTTTTGCTCTGCTTCATAGATTTCTCAAGCCGCTCGTTCATTTGTAACATCTGACTGCCTAGAATGGCGAGCATGTGTTCAAGCCTGTCAATCTTTTCCACGCTTGCCGAGGCTTGAGGAACCAGCGCTTTTTGCGGCTCTGCGGGAGCTTCGGACAGTTTGGGTTTCGGCGCTCCGAATCTCTCTATCAGCGTCTCCTTGATTTCCGGCCAATCAAGCTTGCTTTCTTCCCTCAGTTCCCGAATAGCTTTCAAGGTCTCAAGAGCGCCGGAATCAAGCTTCTTTCTCTTGCCGTCTCCTGCAAGAGTGAAAAAATCAGGGAACAAATCTTTATACTTGACGACTGTGCTCTTTGGTATGTCGAGTTCCAGCGAGATTTCTCTTAGCGAAAATTGTTTTTTCATTCAGGTTATCCGACGCCGATATACGGCGCGCCTCGACTTAGTCCGCAACGGGCCAAAGCCCGGTTTTTTTCGCGGTTCTCGCCGCCAGTTCGCTTTCCATGCTTCTGAGCCGCTCTCTCAACTCCGCTATCTGAGCGTCTCTTTCTTTCAATGCAACGACGCCTCGCTCGACATCTTCTCTCAACAGGGCCAAGCCTCTTTCGTTCGACGCTATAACCGCGCGCATTGTCTCCAGCTCTTCCTGCTTGCTTTTCAATAATTGCGTGTCTTTAGGCCCGGCCGCTTTTGCGTCCGATAGTTCCGCCCTTAGCCGTGATGTCTCGTCATTCAGTTTCCTGACCTCGGCTTTGAGGTCTTCTATCTCCTGTTCCTTCTCCAAAAGATCGGGCCTGACTATTCCGCTTTCCCTCTCCCTAGAAAGAAGGTATAATCGTTTTCCTATTTCCTCGTTCTGCCGCTTAATAGCCGCCAGCGTCTCCCTGATTTCATCAAACACGGCATCGCTTTTCTCAGATTGTTTCGATGGAGCCGCGACAGGCTCCATGCCCGGCGTCTTCTCGCGCCGGATTGTTTCCAGCGTGGTCTTTATCTCTTCAAGAAGCCCGGATTCCGATACTACGGACTTCCCGCCTTCTTCCGCGTCTTCCGCTTCTGATGCCAGTATCTTGTCCAGTTCCGCGCGCGGACAATACCAGACATTTCTGACTTTTCGGGCGCGTATTCTTCCCGATTTGATATACCTGCGCACCGTCTTGTCGCTTTTCGACAGATATTCCGCGGCACGGCTGATATCCAGCAGTTCATCGCCGGGATATTTGTCTTCGCCCATGCCTCAGTCTCCGCGTGCGCATCTCTTTTTCGCGCAAATATATGCATCTTCCGATATAATATAGACCGGAATTATATAGCATCATAACAAAATTCAAATAAGCAATCAACAGATGAAAATTAAAAGTGTTATTCCGACGCTCCGGCAACGGCAATCGCTAGAAATCGATCGCCTCGCGCGGGACGTCCGGGTTCGGATTGCCCTGCGCCGGGTCCGAGTGTATCATTATCTCTAATCATCGCGCCGCAGCGAGCGGTCTTGTTGGTTGATAATTTGGTTGATAATGATAAATAAATCTGATTTTTCAATGCCGGACATGGTCGTGGTTGCCCGCGACATCTGGGGAACCATGAGACGAAGGCGCCACTTCCTTTCCCTCGAATGGGCGCGCGACAGACGCATACTGTTCATCGAGCCTCCTGTTTCTTTGCCTCGTTTGCTTTCCGGAAGGCCTGACTCTTTAAGCCGCGCCTCCCGCGTCCTGAAACCCCCTATCGAAGTGGAAAAAAACATATTTTCTTTCACCCCTGTCAGACCCCTTCCGGAGTCTGTCCCTTACGCGCCCCGCTTCAACGCGGCAACTTTCAACAGACAGGTGGCCTCAGCGATAAAACAGGCGGGAATAGTCCGCCCGGTCTTATGGATAACTCCCGAGTATGGGGTTTCTCTCCTTTCATCCGTCAGTCATTCAGTTTCTGTCTATGACATCACAGACGATTGGACAACCGCGGGCATAACGACTTCTCACCGAGACCGCATCGTCAGAGACGACGATCTTATGCTGCGTCGGGCGGACATCGTTTTCGCCGTTTCGGAATCTCTCAGGGATTCCAAACGACAACTGCGTCAGGATATTCACCTAATGCCGAACGGCGCAAGAATCGATCTCTACGAACAACCTCCGGCCCCGCCCCCGTCTCCGCTGGACTCAGTTAAACGTCCGATTGTGGGATACGCCGGCACGGTTCATCCTGACAGAGTCGATGTGTCTCTCATTAAGAAAGTCGCCGCGCTCGGCGCAGGCGAGTTCTCTCTTGTCTTCGTCGGGCCTTGCCTTCTGCCGCGCGCGGATATTTTAGCTCTGGAATCCTTTCCTAATATCCTCTTCATTCCCGCTCAGCCAATGGAGATTCTTCCATCTTTCATTTCCAACTTCGATGTCTGCGCGATACCACACCTGCTCACCGCCTTCACGCACAGCCTCGATCCGATAAAAGTTTACGAATATCTCGCCGCTGGCCGGCCAATCGTTTCAACCCCCGTCAAAGGCATAATGGGATTGTGCGAATATATTGACATCGCGGAAGACGCCGAAGGTTTTTATTCGGCCATAAAGAATGCTCTGTCTGGAGAAGGAAAGTCAGACGTCGCAGCCCGGCTCTCCGAAGCTCAAAAACACTCATGGAGCCGCCGCGCCGAGGGCATAGACCACATCATCCGGTCATGGATTGAAAATCACCCACAACAGCAAAAAAGCGACTGAACGTCGCGCAGGAACCACCTCCAATCCTACAAAACGCCTCGTCCGCCCGTCCCCGAATATCGCAATGCCCTTTATTTTCCCGGCGTTTTTTCCTATGATGAACAATCAGGCAGACACATTTCGCCGGCTTTTTTCACCATGCCGGGATGGAAGCGAAGAAAGGAAAAAGATACAAGGCAAATCAAGCGAGAACGAGTGAGCATACTTTTGCGTATGCGACCGAGTTCGAGCCGATGATTCAACGCGACAAATCGCGCCTTATTCAATTTTTCCGGATTTTTCTTTTGAAAAATCCGTGTTAGCCGGGGAGAAACGACTATGTCCAGCAAAGTTTACTTCACTGACGCCAGAGCGCGTTCCGGAAACAACATGCGGGACAAGCTGACAGCTCTTTTCGACGCGGTGGGAGCGCCGGAAGTGGTGGCGAAAAAGGATTTGGTCGCCATCAAAATCCATTGGGGCGAGCGCGGCAATCTCGCTTACCTGCCCCCTCCCATCACCGCCGCAATCGCGGACAAAGTCCGTGAAGCAGGAGGCATCCCCTTCATTACAGACACAACCACCCTTTACGCCGGATCGCGCAGAAATGCTCCCGACCACCTGATGACCGCTTACTCAAACGGGTTTTCGCCTTCCACCATAGGAGCGCCCGCAATCATCGCCGACGGCCTCTTCGGCGACGACTACGTAAAAGTCGACATCGACGGCAGCCATTTCAAAGAATGCAAAATCGCGTCAGGCATATACCGCGCGCAAGCCCTCATCTCTCTGGCGCACTTCAAAGGACATGGCGGAACAGGCTTCGGCGGCACGATTAAAAATATCGGCATGGGCTGCTCGGCTGCCTCCGGCAAACAAAACCAGCACTCTGACGTCAAACCGAAAATCAGCCTCAAAAAATGCGTCGGCTGCGGCTCCTGCATGAAGAAATGCCCCGCCGACGCAATATCTTTCAACGAAGACGGCAAAGCGGTCATCGACCGCGCGATCTGCATCGGGTGCGCAGAATGCACGGTAGCCTGCAGGTTTGAAGCCATCGCCGTCTCGTGGAAATCCGACCTCAAGCTGATGATGGAAAAAATGGCGGAATACGCGGCGGCCGCCCTAAAAAACAAATCCGGGAAATGCGTGTTTTTTAACGCCATCATCAAAGTCAGCCCGGACTGCGACTGTTTCGATTTCAACGACATCCCCATCGTGCCAGACATCGGGATCGTGGCGTCCAAAGACCCGGTGGCAGCGGATCAAGCGGCTGTCGATCTGGTGAACTCCGCCCCCGGCATCGCCGCCTCCGCGCTCGGCGAAAACCACTCGTCGGACGACAAATTTCGCGCGCTCAACAAAGTTGACTGGCGGCATCAACTCGACCACGCCGTCAAACTGGGCGTCGGCTCCAGAGATTACGAACTTATTAACATTGATAAATAATCGCGGCCGACGTCAGGCCGACTCTCAGCAACACATGCTAAAGGAGAACAAGTTATGACTGAAACCCTGATCAAAACAAGCCGCGAAGGAGCCGCATTCGTCATTACCCTCAACCGGCCCGACAAAAGAAACGCCATGACAAACGATATGATGAACCAGCTCGAACAAGCCGTCACATCCGCAGCGTATGACAGAGAAACCCGCGCCGTCGTCATTCACGGAGAAGGAAAATGCTTCTGCTCGGGAATAGACTTCAACGTCCTCGCCGGAATAGGAAACTATACCCCCCCCGAATTCAGATTTTTTCTTGCCGGTTTCCAAGGCATTTTCAACAAGCTGGAAGCGATGGAAAAACCAGTCATCGCCGCCATACATGGATATTGCTTCGGCATGGGAACGGAGCTGGCGTTGGCGGCGGATTTCAGGATCGCCTCTGAAGACGCGGCCATCTCGATTCAGGAAGTCGAGTTGGGCCTGATACCGGACGTAGGCGGAACCACCCGTCTGACAAGAACAGTGGGAGCCTCGCGAGCCAAAGAGATGATTATGCTGGCGCGCAAAATCGACGCTCGGCGCGCGTATGAAATCGGCCTAGTGAACGAAGTGACGCCGGAAGAAGCAGCGCTCGGCGCCGCGCTCAGTTGGGCCGAACAACTCAAAAACTGCGCCCCCCTCGCCGTCGGCATGGCAAAACGCATCATCGACAGAGGCTCCCATCTTGACAAGATGACATTCATGGAACTCGAAGGCCTCGCCCAATCCACCCTGCTCAACACCGGAGACGTCAAGGAAGGCGTCATGGCGAGAATCCAGAAGAGGACTCCCGAATTCAAAGGAAAGTAGCCCTTTTTCGCCTGTGACAAGAAACGCCGATTGACTTAAAAGAAGATACGAATTATCCTTTTTGAAGCAGTTGGAGAGGTGGCTGAGCGGTTGATAGCGCCGGTCTTGAAAACCGGAGTGGCGGCAACGTCATCGGGGGTTCGAATCCCTCCCTCTCCGTGAAGTCATCGGCATAGAAATGTCGATGGCTTTTTTCGTTGACGTTTCCGCCTTCTAACAAAAAAAACGCTGTCTGGGCGGTTTTCTGTGACCTCGCCAATTTTGGGATGTAACGCGCTTTCTTCTCCCGCTTCGAGCAAAAGCACGTTGGAAGCCATATTTGCGCCTGATTTCTCGTGCATGTGCGAACTCTTGCATGCCCCAAAATTGTTATGCAACTTACCTGCACAATTTATCTGATACTCCCGGGGTTGCGTTCGCTTGGATTGTGGCTTACAATATAATGTACAATTTGATGTAAGGAGTTTGTCATGGGAACACAGATCATCACGGCTTCAAAATTGAGAAGCAAGATTCTTAAGCTTATAAAAGAATTGGATAAAGCATCTGACCAGTACATTATAACCCATAATGGAGAACCTGCCGCGACGCTGATGAGTTATGAAGAATATCGCAGTCTTCTGGCAACTCTTGATGTAATAACCGATCCGGAACTTGTAAATGGCATCAGGGAAAGCAGAAATGATAAACGACGGGGGCGGGTGCTTTCTTTTGACGAAGTTTTTGGTGAGCCGTTATAAATATGCGAATAGAAATAACAAAGCGCGGAAAAAAGGATATCGACAAACTGACATCGCAGATAAAAAAGCGATGTGCGGACGCAATACGTGTTTTAGCAGAAAATCCTTTTAGGGGAGAACCTCTGAAAGGAGAATTCCACGGATTGCGCAGGTATAGAGTAGGAGATTTTCGTATAATTTATGAGATTGATATTGAGAGCGAGCTTATGACGATTCATGCGATTGGACACAGACGTGATGTTTACAGATGAAAGAGGAACTTCATGAAGTGTGCAAAGGAATCTATAAATGATGCCCTTATCAACCTTTCGGGCAATCTGAATACAAAATTCTTTCAAGACAAATTATTACCGATAAACTTGGCATGCCTTTTATCAGGCAATGCCATCTCATTTGGGTTCACCAAAAGATGCTCTAAAAGGTTGCGGTTTGGCGAGCGTGGAATAGGGAGCAAATTTGCGTGAAGTTACTGTCCGTAAATGTGTGTAAATTCTTTTTGGCCGCAATGACTTCACTGTAAGGACAGGTTTGTAATCAGTTGTCAAATGGTTTCGACTGTGCGGAGCGCGAAAAATGCTGTCGAGTCGTTCCTCGTCCGCTATCGCAAAATAATAAAATATTCGCTTTCGGTTTAAGATATTAGAAACGCTCAATCGGGGATATTGTCTGCCGCTTCGCCGTCTTCTCTGAAATGATAATTCAGCACTTCATCCGCAGCGCCTTCGCAAAAAGCGCGAGTTGCGGCTTCCAGCTTCGCGAATTTCTCAATTAGGTAACGGGCTGCCGGTGTGAGCGTGGTATTGTTCGACTTCGAGCGGCCGCTGTTTCGAACGACAAGTTTTACGCCGAGTCTTTCTTCTGTGGCGTTTATCTTGCCCCAAACCGCTCTGTAGCTCATGCCGAGATGCCGCGAAACCTCGGCCAATGAACCCAACTCGTCCAACGCTAGCAGAATCTGATAGCGTCCTTCTCCGAACACTATGGCTCCGTTTTCATCTACTATTCGCGTTCTTGTGTCAACTCTGAGACTTCCTGACATTTCATCTCCCAAACCTTTTCAATCATTCTCTAATGTTAACACAAGATGTATTATACGCGAATCAATAGTCCTTTGTTCATAAGTTTACCTTTATCGGATTTTGTGGTTTTTGAAACTGCGACGATCACGAAACACAAGTTCAAACGCTGAATATCTCATGGCAATATTTTACCTCCTTGTCGAATAATCCCGAATTCTTCGTTAGGATTCGTGAACGTTTTTTAGAGTGGACGAAGCGCGAGGCGCAAGACGCGTTTTTGCAGTCGGGGCGTAGTTGCTCCGCCACATAGCAACTGTTATCGGGCGCGGAAACCGCGCCCCTACCGAACAATATAGATGGGTGGCCCTCACGAATTTGTTTATACGTGAGAAGCAATTCGTCGCTATGAAAATCTTCCCGGTTCGCCGTATATATCAGCGAATTCGGGATAATGCCGGACAATATGAAGCGGTTTACATACCGCCGACAAAGACTGTTTTCTTTTGCTTGCCGCGATGAAAACGATGTTGCCTCGCGCTGTTGCGGACTGTGGCAAAAAACAGAATCACAGAACTCCGCTTTGTTCCAATAGCGCGGTGTCGTTTAGAATGTCCGACGTTTTGCCTTCAGCCGCGACGGCCCCGCCGCTCAAGAGAATGACTCTGTCGCAAAGCTGCGCCAACATGTCCAAATCGTGAGAGGCGATTATTTGGGTACGGCCTAGTGAACGCATAAGATTGATGATTTTCTTTCTCGCTCTCGGGTCTAATCCAGCCGTCGGCTCGTCAAACACGAGAACTCTGGCGTCCATTGCGGTTACAGTCGCTATGGACACAAGTTTTTTCTGTCCGAAGCTGAGATGAAAAACGTTTTTCTTCAGTATCGATTCATCAAGACCGACTTCGGACACGCTGTGTCGGACTCTCTCGATAACTTCCTTTTCGGAGAGTCCCAGTTGTCTGGCTCCGAAAGCCACATCGTCGAAAACGGTCGGGCAGAAAAGCTGGTCGTCGGGGTTCTGGAAAATCAGGCCGACCCGCTGTCGCACCTGCCGGATGGATTTTTTCGTCACCGGGGTTCCGAACACTCGAACGTCTCCGCCGATGATGATGCCGTTCAGGTGAAGTATCAAAGTGGATTTGCCGGCTCCATTGTGGCCAA
>Ga0351885_10460_pt1 | contig 11400 bp, 9 predicted proteins | sample TotcelFGM3001L13_FD_206771 | JGI IMG/M metagenome (GOLD analysis project Ga0351885, IMG submission 206771) | Enriched cells from coal bed in the Powder River Basin, Montana, United States - Total cells FGM rep3 HSBNCT.FGM.300.1.L13 ... | reverse complement strand
TGCCCTTTTTGCCAATGGAATTCGCATTTTTGGTCATCATCATAAGGATCATTCCCCTCAAGGTATCTTTTGTGCTAACGGACAATGTTCCCAATGCATGGTCATGGTGGATGGAATACCATTAAAAGCCTGCATGGAAGTTGTAATCGAGGGAATGGGAATAGAACCACTTGATGGTTTTCCAATTCTTCCAAAAATTGAAGATGTATCAGTAATGGATTCGATTCAAGAATTGAGTATTCCATTATTAATCATAGGGGGAGGTCCGGCTGGTTTATCCGCAGCCATAGAATTAGGAAAATTAGGTGTTCAATCTATATTGATTGATGATAAACACCGTTTGGGTGGAAAATTAATTCTGCAAACCCATCGCTTTTTTGGATCTACACAAGCTGTATTTGCTGGGACACGGGGTATTGACATCGCAACGAAATTAGAAGAAGAATTGCGAAATTATCCAAGTGTTGATATTTGGTTGAATTCAACTTCGTTAGCTGTTTTTTCTGACAAAAAAGTTGGAGTTTTGAAAAATGGAGAAACGTACATCCTGATCAAACCAGACATTCTGCTGGTTGCCTCTGGGGCAAGAGAAAAATTTATCACGTTCAAAGGGAACACGCTTCCCGGGGTCTATGGTGCTGGTGCATTTCAAACCCTGGTGAATCGCGATCTAGTCCGCCCGGCTGAAAAATTATTTATTATTGGTGGAGGAAATGTCGGGTTAATTACTGGATATCATGCTTTACAGGCAGGAATTGGTGTAGTCGGATTAGTTGAGGCGTTACCGGATTGTGGTGGTTATAAAGTTCACAAAGATAAATTGCTGCGAATGGGTGTTCCTATTCTCACATCTCACACAATATTAAGTGCAAATGGTGAAGATAAGGTCGAATCAGTGACCATCTGTCAGGTTGATGATAAATTTCAACCAATTGAAGGGACTGAAAAATCTTTTGAGTGCGACAGCATTTTAGTCGCGGTTGGTTTGGATCCAGTTGATGAATTTTACAAAAAAGGAAAACAATATGGATTAAATACATTTGTTGCTGGGGATGCTGAAGAAATCGCCGAAGCATCAGCAGCAATCATATCTGGTAAAATTCGTGGCAGAGAAATTGCCAGAACTCTTGGTATTGAGGTGGGTGAAGTTCCGGATTCCTGGTATCGAACATCTGAAATCCTGAAATCCAAACCTGGAGCAAGTAAGAAAATTCAATATCCAGAAATTGAAGAAGGTGTTTTCCCAATCATACATTGCACGCAAGAAATCCCGTGCAATCCTTGCGCTGACCTCTGTCCACATGGTCTGATCTTCATTGACCAAAAAGATATCCGTGGTATCCCGACCTTCCTGGGGGATGGTTTTTGTTGTGAAGTGTGTGAACAATGTGTGGCGGGATGTCCCGGTTTAGCGATCACACTGGTTGATTATCGGAACAATCTTGAGATGCCAACTGTATCCATTCCTTATGAATTTAATCGTGATCCAATCCAGGAAAATGATATGGTGATGGCGATGGACACAGAAGGAAAACCCTTGGGTGAGTTTGAGGTTGTCTCTGTTCATTCAATTCCATCAAGTGATCGAACCCTGGTTGTTCATGTCCAAGCACCGAGAGAAACCGCAACAAAAATTGCTGGCATTCGCATGCAGGAAAGTCTGATTACTCACCCCATGGATCATTATATACAACACGTAGATGATGATATGATCGTTTGCCGATGTGAACGGGTTAATGCAGGTGAGATCAGATCGCTCATTCGTCAAGGCATTAGAGATTTTAATGAAATTAAAACCGTTACCAGAGCTGGAATGGGTTCGTGTGGTGCAAAAACCTGTGCATCGATTATCAAACGAATTTTCAGAGAAGAGGGAATCTCGGACGAGGAAGTAACTGATCAAACAAAAAGACCTCTATTCATGGAAGTTCCATTAGGTTTATTTGCCGGGATTAACAAAGATGAGGACCAAATTGATGAGTAATTTGCAAATTCAACATTTTGATGTGGTAATCATTGGTGCAGGGTCTATTGGAGCTCCTACGGCATTTTTCCTTGCCAAATCAGGCTTAAAAACGCTTGTACTAGATAAATTCCCTAGTGTTGGGCAAGGCTCTTCAAAACGCGCAATTGGCGGGATCCGGGCAACCCATTCAGACCCGGCAAAAATTCGTTTATGCCTACGATCACTGGAGATTTTTTCAACCTGGAAAGATGTATATGGAGATGATATTGAATGGTTTAAAGGTGGATATACATTTGTGGCCTTTCGCGACCAGGAAGAAAAGACATTAAAGGATTTGTTACGAACACAAAAAGAATTTGGTTTGAATATCAATTGGTTTAACAAAGAAGAATTCCGAGAGATTGTTCCGGATATCAATCCAAATGGTTTATTAGGCGGAACATACTCACCAGATGATGGCAGTGCGTCACCCTTGTTGGCAACCCATGCATTTTATCGGCAAGCAATACGGTTAGGTGCAGAATTTCATTTTAATGAAGATGTTCAAGAGATTATCGTTAAGAATGGAAAAATTGTTGGTGTTAAAACAAATCTCTCAACGTATGGTACTGATATAGTAATCAACGCTGCCGGTCCCTGGGCAAAAGAAATATCAAAGTTAGTCAACGAAGAGACACCTGTGGAGCCCGATAGTCATGAAGCAGCCATCACCGAATCAGTTTCACATTTTTTAAATCCGATGGTTGTTGATATCCGACCTCAACCTGGTTCCTCAAATTTTTATTTCTATCAACATTTAACGGGGCAAATTATTTTTTGTATTACCCCCAAACCGAATATCTGGGGTTTCAACGTGGAAGAAACCAGCGAATTTTTACCAATGGTCGCGAAAAGAATGATAGAAGTTATGCCTCGGTTGAAAAATATTCGCGTTCGGCGAACCTGGCGTGGCTTGTATCCAATGACACCAGATGGCTTTCCCATCATTGGCTGGTCTGAAAAAAACAAAGGATTTTTATTGGCTGCTGGAAGCTGTGGTCAAGGATTCATGTTAGGACCAGGAATGGGGGAGTTATTACAGCGTTTTGTAACCAACAATCTGACGGAGCAGGATCAAGAAATTCTACCATTTGTTTCTCCGTACCGAGATTTTAGTGGTCAGGAATTGCTAAAATAATTTACTTGTTTGTGTTTAATTGTAAGAACAGTAAAACATGGCAATTACCTGAATAATCCAAATTCTTGGATATAATCTACCACGAGAGAATTCTTTATGAAAATTGAAGCACTAATGGATTCATTACCAGAAAATTATAATTTCGTAGACCGCGAAATGGTTATGAAAGCCTATAAATTTGCTGAGAAAGCACACGAAGGTCAAACCCGGGTGTCTGGCGAACCTTATATCACCCACTGTGTTTCAGTTGCTTCCATTCTGGCAGAACTAAAGGTTCCTCCTGCTGTTTTGATCGCTGGATTGTTGCATGATACAGTTGAAGATAGTCCCGTTACTACAGTGGATATTAAAAATAATTTTGGTGAAGAGATATCAAGATTGGTAGATGGTGTAACAAAACTAACCAATTTACCAAGAGTATCGAGGGGAGATCAGATAGCAAAACATCCCCAGGATTTAAATTCTGATATTTTTGAAGATGATAATGATTTATCAGAGGATATATTCCCATCCATCCGTGATCGAAAAAAAGACCTTAGCAATGAAACCCTTCGAAAAGTATTTCTCGCAATGGGAGATGATATCAGGGTGGTGTTAATTAAATTAGCAGACCGACTTCATAATATGCGCACTCTAGGTTATATGCCGGAAGCTAAGCGAAAAAGAATTGCGCAGGAGACATTGGATATCTTTGCTCCACTCGCCAATCGCCTAGGTATCTGGCAAGTAAAATGGGAATTGGAAGATCTTGGTTTTCGATATGTGAATCCTGACAAATACAAAGAAATCGCAAATAATCTTTCTATTCGTAGAGGAGATCGGGAACAGGAAATCAGCCAAATTGAAGATAATTTGCGGCGGATTTTATTGAATGCTGGAATTAAGAACGTAGAAATTTCTGGAAGATCCAAACATATTTACTCTATATACAAGAAAATGGTAGAGAAAGATAAACCATTTGATATGGTTTTAGATTTACGTGGTTTACGTTTGATTGTTGATGATGTTCCAAGTTGTTATGCTGCATTAGGTGTCATCCATACCCATTGGCGTCCAATTCCACATGAATTTGATGATTATATTGCAGCACCAAAAGATAATTTTTATCAAAGCTTACATACTGCCATCATTTATGAAGATGGGAAACCTCTTGAAGTTCAAATTCGCACCTCGGAAATGCACCAAAATGCGGAATTTGGTATCGCTGCTCACTGGAGATATAAAGAACGCGGACCTCGTGATCAAACATACGAACAACGTATAAATTGGTTACGTCGATTAATGGAATGGCGTCAGGAAGTTGAAGATGCACAGGAATTTGTCGATGGCATGAAAAGTGATGTGTTCCAGGATCGTGTGTACATATTTACCCCACGAGGAGATATCATTGACCTGCCATCAGGAGCTACCCCAATTGATTTTGCCTATCATGTCCATACTGAAATTGGAAATCGCTGTCGTGGAGCAAAAATAAATGGCAAATTAGTTTCCTTAGATTACGCACTTAAAACGGGTGATCAAGTAGAGATTTTGACTGCGAAACAGGGTGGTCCCAGCCGGGATTGGTTAAATTCAAATTTAGGTCTGGTAAAAACACAAAGAGCAAAATCGAAAATCAGGAATTGGTTCAAGAAGCAGGACCGTGATCAAAATGCTGCGCAAGGTAAGATCATGTTGGAGCGTGAAATCAAGAGATTAGGTCTAAAAACCTCCAGCCTGGAAGAATTATTACCAAATTACGATTTGAAAAAATTGGATGACTTATTTGTTGGAATTGGATGTGGAGATATTTCGATCAGCAGGATTGTCAACCAATTAATTGACACAGAACCCGGAACAGAAGATCCTCTATTAATTCCAAAACCCGTTTCAGATCAACCGATATCCAGCGATTCCATCACTGTTCTGGGATTAAAAGGCTTGCTAACCGTATTAGCTCGATGTTGTAAGCCAGCACCAGGTGATGATATTGTTGGGTATATAACCCGTGGCAGAGGTGCAACAATCCATCGGGCAGATTGCCCAAATATGTTGCGGTTAAATGAACGGGAAAGAATTGTAAAAGTATCCTGGGGAGAACTACAGAAAACATATCCTGTTGCCATCCAGGTAAAAGCTTATGATCGCCAGGGATTAATGGGAGATATTTCCAATGTTCTTAGCTCAGAGGGTGGAAATCTGATTGACATTGAACTCAAAGTTTCCCATAATTTAGCAACTATAAAATTGGTAGTTGAAGTAAGTGATATTTCACAATTAAGTCGATTATTAACCCGCATTGAAAACCTACCAAATGTAATGGAAGCTTATCGGATGCGTTCAGCGTAAGTATAAGGAAAAATTTTGGAAAAATTATTATCAGTAGATGAAGCAAAAAAGATCATTCTAGAAAAAGTTAAGCGAAAAGGTGATTCTAATTATTCATTACATCACGCATATGGGCAAATATTATCCCAGGATATCTTTGCCAAATTGAACTTACCACCGTTTGATAACTCAAGTATGGATGGCTTTGCTGTTATTGCAAGTGATGTCGGAAAGGCCTCTCCAGAGAACCCGGTTGAACTTGAGGTTATTGAGGATATAGCTGCAGGTTCATACCCAAAGATGAAAATTATTTCCAGCCAGGCTTCCAGAATTATGACCGGAGCCCCTATTCCACAAGGAGCTGACGGCGTCATCCCCGTTGAATTCACAAATTATTCTGAAAGGTATGCTCAACAAGCATTACCAAAAACAATTCTTGTTTATCAATCAATCAAACCTGGAGATTATCTTCGCCCCGAAGGTCAGGATATTCAAATTGGAAATCAATTATTTTCAAAAGGGCATAAATTACGTCCTCAAGATCTGGGTGTATTGGCTGCTCAAGGAATTGATAAGGTACCTACAGTTCAACAACCAGTTGTTGCTCTATTATCATCTGGTGATGAATTAATTCAACCTGGAGGAGAATTACTACCTGGGAAAATCTTTGATTCAAACTCAATTACGATAAGAACATTAATTGAGTCCTTTGGCGCTAAAGTTGTTGATCTTGGTGTTGCGAAAGATGATTACCAAGATATAAAAGAAAAATTCCAAAAAACTATTGACAAGGAAACCGATTTGATTGTTTCCACAGCTGGTGTCAGTGTCGGAGTATATGATTATATCCGGGATGTAATTCTGGAAGATGGTAACCTAAGTTTTTGGAAAGTAAATATCAGGCCGGGAAAACCGTTAACGTTTGGTGAGTACAAAGGAATTCCATATTTTGGATTACCCGGTAACCCGGTATCTGCATTTGTATCAGCATTAATTTTTATCAAACCATTTATCAATCGACTATTAGGCATTCAAGAAAACGTGGTTTATAATACTGCGGTCTTACAGGAAGAAATTATTTCTGATGGAAGAGAAAGTTATCTACGGGCCACAATCAATCATCAGGATGGCATGTACCATGCGAAATTAGCCAGCCATCAGGGATCAGGAAATATTTTCTCATTAGTTTATGCAAATGCTTTACTGATTATTCCAGCTGGTGTAAAATCCGTGCCTGAAGGGAAAACGGTAAAATTTTTTTGGATCTAAAAAAAATAATGATGATAAAAAAAGCCATAATTATTGTTGCAATCCTTGGCATGTTGGATGCAATCTATCTAACAATTATTAAGTTCACGGATAATAAAGCCCTATGTATTCAAGGAATTGGTGATTGTTGGTCTGTCAATAACAGTCGATATTCAGAATGGAATGGAATACCGATATCGCTGTTTGGAATTCTTGCTTATATGAGTATTATCGTGATCCTGACAAGTCAGAATAAATTTAAGTTTTTTACAAATTTTGGAAGTATTTTCGTATTCGGAATAGCACTTTCTGGCTTTTTATTCTCAATTTACTTGACATACTTACAATTTGCTGTTATTAAAGCGGTTTGTCCGTTTTGTATCATTTCTGCAATAACAATGATGACTGTTTTTATACTATCGCTAATTAATTTAACAAAAGAACAAAGAGAATCCATTTTGGAATAAAATTGATTTATCAGGAGGAATATTAAATGCCAAAAATTAGATGCCATTATGAGGATTGTGAATTCTTAGATGAAGGTTTTTGTTCTGCTGCTCTCATAGAACTTGATCCGGATAAAGGATGTATTACGTACACACCTTCTGCAGATTCTATCCCTGAGGAACCCTGGGATAATGATGATGAAGATGAAGTGGATGAATGGGGCGAACTAACCAGTTTAGAAGAGGAAGACGAGGATGATTGGTTAGATGAGGATGAGGAATACTAATTACAATAAATGCAGCCCAAAAGGCTGCATTTTTGTCTTACAAACCAAAAAAAGTGGGCTTACCACTTTTTTTTTGCTAGCTGGGGGTAAGGGATTCGAACCCCTACAAACTGATTCAGAGTCAGTTGTCCTGCCATTAGACGAACCCCCACTGACGAAAAGTTTATCACATTCAGATTTCATTGTACAGGGATTATCTGGGGTTTTTTTAAGTTTTTGAACCCATATTAAATAATTAAATAAATTTTTTCTTTCGATTAAGCTTCAAGTATCCTGATTGAATCTTCCAATCTCGATATGACCTTTTCTCGACCGATAATTTCCATTGTTTCAAACAAAGGCGGGCTAATCATACTTCCAGTTACAGCTACGCGCAAAATACCAAATACTTGTCCGGGTTTATATCCTGAAGTTTCGACAAATTCACGCATTGGAGGTTCAATGACAGCATGATTTATATTCAGGTTTTTTGATATGATCTCGTAAATTTTCTTTAAAATCATTAATGACTCTACTTTTGTGGTATTTTTTGCAATCAAATCCTCAGGATTAATTTCTATATCTTCGTCAAATAGGAAACCAGCCAAATCAGGTGCATCATCCAGTGTCTGTAAACGTTCTTGAATAATCGGTGTTAACATCAATAATTTTTCTTCACTGGGATTAATACCCTTTTCGAGAAAGAATGGTTTTATTCTTTTAGACAACTCTGGAATACTGAGTCTACGAATATGCAGCCCATTAAAATAATCAAATTTTGTGAAATTAATGGCTGCTGGTGAAGGATTGAGTTTTTCCAAACTAAATTTTTCGATCAGGTCATTCATCAAAAAGAATTCGGTGTGATCGTCGTAGCTCCATCCCATCAAAGCGATCCAATTAATGATGGCCTCAGGCAGATAACCTAATTCAAGCAAATCTTTGATAAAAATCGATTTTCCATCATTTGCCAATTCAATCGCTTCACGCTTACTCATTTTTCCTTTTCCAGATGGTTTCAGAAAAACACTCAAATGCACCCAGACTGGTTCTTCCCAGCCAAAAGCTCGATGAATCAAACCATGGAGAGGAAATGTAGGTAGCCATTCTGAACCTCTTAGAACATGAGTAATTTTCATCAAATGGTCATCAATCGGAGCAGCCAGATGATATAAGGCAAGGCCATCTGATTTAACAATGATGGAATCATCAAGAGTACTATTTTCAACGACTATATCCCCTCTGAGATGATCATGAACCGTTGTTGTACCTGTTTTTGGCATTTTAAATCGAATTACATGACTTTCCCCATTTTTTATTCTTTGATCTGCTTTATCAATCGGAATATCTCTACAGGTTCCATCATATTTCGCTTGAATTTTATTTTTTATTTGTTCTTCTCTCACATTTTTCAGACGATCCTGTGTGCAGAAACAATAATATGCATGATTATTTTCAATCAGCTGCCTGGCATATTTTTGGTAAATTTCTTTTCTTTCAGATTGTCTGTAAGGGCCATATTCACCACCAATATCCGGTCCTTCATCCCATTCCAGTCCTAACCAATGTAAACCATCAACCAGCTCTTTTTCTGCGCCTTGCACATATCTTTTTTGATCTGTATCTTCAATTCTCAGAATAAATTGTCCCCCGCTTTGTCTGGCCAATAAATAATCATATAATGCAGTTCTTGCACTTCCTAAATGCATATGCCCCGTTGGGGAAGGTGCAAATCGTACTCGGGCTGGTTTCATTCTAAAAATTCTCCCATCATTTAATCTCTGTGCCTATGCGCAGCAACGCTTTCCACAAATCCAATTCCTAATAATAAAGAGGCTAAAGAACTACCTCCGTAACTGATAAATGGTAAAGTTAATCCAGTAACAGGAATTACATTCAAATTAACGCCAATATTAACAGCCATCTGGAAAAAGAGCAATGTCCCCACCCCATAAGCAATTAATTGACCAAACATATCAGATGCTTTTTGGCCAACTCGAAAGCAGCGGTAAATTATAAATACCAATATCGCTATAACAAACAATGTCCCTACAAATCCAAATTCATGTGCCATTGCTGAAAAAATAAAATCTGTGTGGCGAACTTTTAGAAACCGCAATTGTACCTGGGAACCTTGTCCATACCCCATCCCCAACAAACCACCGGAACCGATTGATATTTTTGCCTGATCGACATTATAGGTCTCACCATATCTGGCATTTGGGTCAGGAAACAAGAAATTTAAGATTCGATTTTGTTGATAATCTTCCAGAAAATTGAACCCTATGATTCCAGCAACAATTCCAATTGCTAAAAATATTAATAAATATTTAAATGGCAGACCAGCATACCATAAGAGCGAGAACCAGATCACAAAAATTACGATGGACATACTTAAGTTTGGTTGGATAAAGATCCATAACACCACAAACGCAGTGATCATAAAACTTTGAAAAATCCAATTCAGGTTTTTATCCCGATCTTGCGTTTTATAAAAGAAATCTGCCAGGATCACAATCATGATCGTCTTTACCAGTTCCGAGGGTTGAATTAAGATGACTCCTGTATCAAACCACCTTGCTGATCCATATACCGCTGTACCAATCACATAAATGCCCATTAACAATAAAACTGATACGATGTACATGATTCTTGTTAGAGAAGAAAGATACCGGTAATTAATGAATGAAGTTAGAAATAAAACTGCAACTCCACCAACAACAAAAATTACTTGTCTGGAAACAGAATTTGCAATTTGTTCATTTCCAGCAATTGCTGACTGGATCATAGCTATGCCAAATATGCATAAAATTAATACCCCCCCTAATAACAAATAATCAAATTGTTGCCAAAATTCTCTTTTTAACATTTAAATCAATAATACTATTTACTTAATTATCTTTTTCGGTTCGGCGCTGCAATAATAGGAATATCTGCAATTAATCGGTGTTCTTTACCTTCTTGTGTCATATTAATTTTCACCTTATTAGGTTCTATATTTATATATTTGGAAATCACACCAATTAATTCATTCTTTAAATTTTCCAATTGACCAGGTGTAATATCAGTTCGATCATGAATAAGAACTAATTTCAATCTTTCTTTGGCGGTGTTTGCGCTCTTTTTCTCTTTTTTGAAAAGTTTTTCGAGGAAATTATCCATTAATCACCTCTGAATTTCATCATTTTTGCCAAACGATTGATAAAACCATTATTCGATTCCAAATTCATGAATGGAACCTCCTCACCTAACATTCTTTTTGCAATATTTCGATAAGCCTGGCCGGCTCTGGAATCCTTTGAAAAGGTTACCGGTTGACCTCGATTAGATGCTACAACAACTGATTCATCTTCAGGTACAACCCCGATCAAGTTAATCGCCAATAATTCCAGAACATCCTCCGTGCTGAGCATATCGCCTCGTTTTGTCAATGTCAGGTTAACCCGATTCAATATCAATTGTGCAGGACCTTTCTCTTCTGCTTCAACCAGACCAATAATGCGATCTGCATCTCGAACCGACGACACCTCAGGATTTGTGACGACAAATACAATATCAGCGGGAGCCAAAGCATTTCGAAAACCTCGCTCAATACCTGCTGGCGAGTCGATAATGATCCAATCCATCTCGTCTCTTATTTCTTCACATAATCGGATCATATCACTCGGTGATACAGCACTTTTATCTCTGGTCTGTGCTGCTGGAATCAAGAAAAGTTCAGGTAATCGTTTATCTCTAATCATCGCTTGACGGATTCTGCATCTTCCTTCGACAACATCTACAAGGTCATAAACGATGCGATTTTCCAGTCCGAGAATGACATCTAGATTTCTCAGTCCTATATCACCATCAATACAAACAACTTTTTGACCCTCCTGGGCTAATGCTACAGCCAAATTTGCTGTGGTAGTAGTCTTACCTACCCCACCTTTACCACTTGAAATTGTTACCACTTTTGCATTCATTAATGTTTGGTTACCTCGATTTTGG
>Ga0351885_10459_pt1 | contig 11432 bp, 11 predicted proteins | sample TotcelFGM3001L13_FD_206771 | JGI IMG/M metagenome (GOLD analysis project Ga0351885, IMG submission 206771) | Enriched cells from coal bed in the Powder River Basin, Montana, United States - Total cells FGM rep3 HSBNCT.FGM.300.1.L13 ... | reverse complement strand
TTCGCTTCTTCTGGAAAGAGTGGAAGGGGAGAAGGAAAAAAAGTGGCTGAGCGTTGTTGTTGACGAAACGAAAAGATGCCGAAACATCGTCGCCGGGCTTCTTGAGTTCTCGCGCCAGTCCACGCCTGAAAAGACGCCTACGAAAATCAACGATGTGATTGTAAGAGCGATTTCGCTGGTGGAAAATCAGGAGTCTTTCCACAATATAAAAATATCCAGAGACCTTGCGCCTGATTTGCCTGATTTGAACGTTGACAGAGGACAGATGCATCAGGTGTTCATGAATCTCCTCATTAACGCGGCGGACGCTATGAAAGGAAAAGGGACAGTGCGCGTGGAGTCGCGCTTGTCCGTCATCGAGTCAAAAGTGGCTGCGCCTCGCAGTTTCGTGGAGGTTGCTTTCTCCGACACAGGCTGCGGAATCCCGCAAGAAAACCTTGAGCGGCTTTTCGACCCGTTTTTTACCACCAAAGGCCCCACTGAAGGCACGGGGCTGGGCCTTTCAATATGCTTCGGAATAGTGAAACGCCATAACGGGGACATTACCGTTAAAAGCGTCGTGGGACAAGGCTCCACATTTAACGTGAAACTGCCAGTGGAAGGGGATGGAAATGGTTAAAAAAATCAAAATGTTGATTGTCGATGACGAGATTGTCGTGCGCCAAAGCTGTATAGACATATTCAGCGAAAAGAGCGACCGCTATGAAATCTCCACCGTCTCTTCAGGCGAAGAGGCGCTGAGAGTTTTAAGAGCAGACAAATTCGATGTGATTTTAACGGACCTCAAGATGCCCGGAATGCCCGGCTTGGAGCTTGTGAAGTCCATAAAAAAAGGATATCCGGAATGTTCGGTTGTGGTGATAACAGGTTATTCGACTGTGAACACTGCCGTAGAGGCGATGAAACTCGGTGCGGATGATTTCATTCCCAAACCTTTTACTCCGGAGGAAGTGTTTTCCGCTGTTGAAAAACTGGGGCTTAAAGCCGATAGATAATCGCGAAAGAAAATTTATTTCATATTGGGACGTTTTGATATAAAATCATTTTATTAAAAGAGCGGAGATATAGTCCGCTATTATTAAAGCAATGAATTAAGTCGCATCTGGGTGAGCGCTGTGAACAAACCGTATATAATCCATGTTTGACATTTTACGCGCGTGGGTTACGGCGCGCAGTCCCGGCTAAAGGGGCGGACGCGCGCGTTTGCTGAAAGGGGTCGAGATTATGCCGCAAAGCGGACTGGCGGAAATCATAGAACAATATAAAGGAAAGCCCGGATCGCTTATACCCGCGCTTCAAAAGGCGCAGGCCGCGATGGGATACCTGTCTGGGGAAACTCTGGAACAACTCTCAAAAGGGCTGGGGATTCCGTTCTGCAGGGTTTTCGGAGTGGCGACTTTCTATTCCCAGTTTTATTTGTCTCCGAGAGGGAAACACACAATCAAAGTGTGCGTGGGAACGGCATGCCATGTTAGGGGCGCAGGAGCCGCGTTGCAGGCGCTGGAGGAAAAACTCGGCATAAAAGCGGGAAACCCGACGGAAGACTTGAATTTTCAATTGGAAACGGTGGCGTGCCTCGGCACATGTTTTCTAGCGCCCGCGATTATGATTGACAAGGATTATTACGGAGAGCAGACGCCTAAGACAGTTGGGAAGATATTGAAAAAATATATCGGAGACGGCGCGGACGCAGAAACGCCCGACCCGGAGGAATGACATCATGGCGCGTTTAAAGAAAACCAAAGACTTAGCGAAATACCGAGATAAGCTGAACAAGGAGCGAGACTCCGATGCGACTGCCGTCAGGGTGTGCATGACGGGCTGCAGGGCAAAGGGAGCCGACGCTTTCGCGGAGTCTCTCAAGGACGAACTAAAAAAACGCGGCTTAGAGAAAAAAATCAAAGTCATAGAAACGGGCTGTCACGGCTTCTGTTCAATGTCCCCGGTCGCCGTGGTCGAACCGGGCAATATTTTTTATGGCAACCTTAAAGCGGAAGACGCGGCTGAGATCGTCGAAGAGACCATTATGAACGGCAGAGCGGTGGAACGGTTGCTGTTTGTTGATCCTGAGACACAAAAGAAAGTCGTTAAAGAAAAGGATGTGCCTTTCTATAGCCACCAGAAAAGATTGGTGTTGAAGAACTGCGGCGTGGTCGATCCGAGGGAAATAGACGATTACATAAGCAGGGGCGGATACTCTGCGATAGCGAAAGCTCTCGACACGATGAAACCGGCGGATGTGGTCGAGGAGGTATTCAAATCCGGCTTGAGGGGCAGGGGAGGGGCCGGATTCCCGACAGGGCTTAAATGGAGATTCGCTCACAACGAGAAGAGCGACAAAAAATATCTTGTGTGCAACGCCGACGAGGGCGATCCGGGAGCGTTTATGGACCGCGCCGTGCTGGAGGGCGACCCGCACGCCGTCCTCGAAGGCATGCTTATCGGCGCTTACGCGATCGGAGCCGACGAAGGCTACATTTATGTCCGCGCGGAGTATCCGATAGCAATCGCGCATCTGAATATCGCTCTCCGGCAGATGGAGGATCTTGGGCTGCTGGGCCGGAACATATTAGGGACGGATTTTTCGTTCGATCTTCATATAAAAGAGGGCGCGGGCGCTTTCGTGTGCGGCGAGGAGACGGCTCTCATGGCCTCTATCGAGGGCAAACGCGGGACTCCCAGAGTCCGGCCTCCATTCCCGATCCAGTCGGGCCTCTGGGGGCATCCGACCTGCATCAACAATGTGGAAACTCTAGCGAACGTCGCGTCCATTATTGATAACGGATTCGATTGGTACGCCTCGATGGGAACCGAAAAAAGCAAGGGGACGAAAGTGTTCGCGCTTGCGGGGATGATAAGGAACACGGGGCTTGTGGAGGCTCCGATGGGCATGACGCTCAGGGAGATAATATTTAGCGTCGGCGGCGGCATCCCGAACGGAAAGAAGTTCAAGGCGGCGCTCACCGGCGGGCCGTCGGGCGGCTGCATTCCGGAGCAGTTCTTGGACCTTCCGATAGATTACGATTCGCTCGCGAAAGTCGGCGCGATTATGGGCAGCGGCGGACTGATCATCATGGACGAGTCAACATGCGTCGTCGATATCGCCAGATATTTCATGACATTCACTCAGTCCGAATCGTGCGGAAAATGCGTTCCCTGCAGGATGGGAACAAAGAGAATGCTGGAACTGCTGGAGAGAATCACCGACGGCAAGGGAACGATGGAAGACTTGGCTCTGCTGGAAGAGACAGCGGAAATCGTGAAGGACACTTCACTGTGCGGTCTGGGGCAGACGGCTCCCAATCCGGTGATAACGACTCTGAAATATTTCAGGGACGAGTATCTGGCGCACATCGAGCAGAAGAAATGTCCGGCGCTCAAGTGCAAAGCTCTTCTCACCTACACGGTGGCGGAAGACAAATGCAAGAAGTGCCACAAGTGCGCTGAATCATGCCCGGCAGACGCGATATCCGGGCAGAAAAAAGAGATTCACAAAATAGATCAGGCGAAATGCGTCAAATGCGGAATGTGCCATACTGTGTGCCCGTTCGACGCAATTGATCTGTCCTGACGCGGAGGAAAGGGAATGAATGAAATCAATTTTTTCATAGATGGGCGCGAGGCGTCAGCCGCCGAGGGAATGACAATCCTCGAAGCGGCCAAAGCGAACGGAGTGGAAATCCCCCACCTCTGCCATGCGGATTATCTCCAGCCGACAGGCGCATGCAGACTGTGCGTCGTCGAGGTGGAGGGCCAGCGCGCTCTTATGCCGTCTTGCGCGGTTAAGGTTTCCGCGGACATGAAAGTGTCAACAAAAACAGAGCGTGTCGTCCGCGCCAGAAAAATGATGCTCGAACTTCTTCTTTCCGCTCATCCTAAAGACTGCATGACATGCGACATGGCTGGAAAATGCCTGCTTCAGAAATATTGTTACGAGCACGGCGTCTCGGACACGCGCTTCAAAGGCGGGGCCACGTACAACTATCCGGAACATCGAGACAATCCGTTCTATGTGAGAGACTACAACAAATGCGTCCTCTGCGGACGATGCGTCAACGCGTGCGCAGAGATTCAGGGCGATTTCATAATCGACTTCGCCCATCGCGGTTTTGCCACGATGATTTCCACTCCGTTGAACAGAGACATGAAAGACGCCGGATGCGTCTTCTGCGGGAACTGCGTAGCGGCGTGTCCCACCGGAGCCTTGAGGGAAAGAGACGCGGCGGGCGCCGCGCGAGAATGGGATCTTCAAAAAGTCACAACCACCTGTCCTTACTGCGGCTGTGGCTGCCAGTTGGATCTGAATGTCAAAGACGGCAAAGTCGTGAAAGTCACATCCAATCCGGCCGCGCCCGTAAACGGCATCGCTCTATGCTCGAAAGGCAGGTTCGGTTACGGTTTTATCCACAGCCCCGAACGCCTGACCGCTCCTTTGGTAAGAGAAAACGGCGAGTTGAAGCCCGCGACATGGAAGAAGGCTCTTGACTACGCGGCGAGAAGATTGTCCGACATACAAAAGGAGAGCGGCTCCGACTCTATAGCCGGTCTCGCGTCGGCAAGATGCACTAACGAGGAAAACTATGTTTTTCAAAAGTTCATGCGCGCCGTGATAGGCACGAACAATGTGGATCACTGCGCGAGACTCTGCCACGCTTCGACAGTGGCGGGGCTTGCCATATCGTTCGGCAGCGGAGCCATGACCAACACTATAGCCGACATCTCGCAGGCGGACACGATTCTCATCACGGGGTCGAACACCACCGAGACGCACCCGATTATCGCCCTCCAAGCAAAAAAGGCGGCGCGGCGCGGCGCGAAAATCATTGTTGTCGAACCGCGACGCATTCAGCTTTGCGACATCGCGGAAATTCATCTGCGCCAGAAGTCGGGAACGGATGTGGCATGGATAAACGGATTTATCAACGTCATCATTAACGAGGGGCTTCAGGACGCCTCTTTTATTGAATCGCGCACCGAAGGCTTCGAGGAATTAAAAGCTGCCGTCGAAAAATACACTCCGGAATACGTCGAGAATATCACAGGCATTCCCGCGGACGACCTGCGCGCCGCCGCTCGCGTTTACGCCAAAGCGGACAAAGCGTGCATCCTTTACTCTATGGGAATCACTCAGCACACGTCAGGCACGAACAACGTCATGTCCATCGCCAATCTGGCGATGCTGACCGGCAACATCGGGAAGCCCGGAGCCGGAGTCAATCCGCTCAGAGGCCAGAACAACGTGCAGGGAAGCTGCGACATGGGCGCTCTGCCGAACGTTTTTCCCGGCTATCAACAGGTTTCCAACCCGGACGCGAGAAAAAAGTTCTCCGCCGCATGGAAAGCTGAACTGCCTGAATCTCCCGGATTGACCGCGACGGAAATGATGCGCGCCGCGACAAACGGCGTCATTAAAGCGATGTGCATCATGGGCGAGAACCCTATGGTGTCCGACCCCGATATAGGACACGTCCGCAAAGCTCTTGAAAACTTGGACTTCTTGATTGTTCAAGACATATTCCTAACAGAGACGGCAAGACTGGCGGATGTTGTTTTACCCGCAGCGAGTTTTGCGGAGAGCGACGGAACTTTTACGAACACCGAGCGGCGAGTGCAGCGCGTCAAAGCCGCCGTGGCTCCTCCCGGCGAAAGCAAGCAGGACTGGCGCATTATAGGCGAACTCGCAATGCGGTTCGGCTACAGGATGGACTATGAAAGCCCAGAGCGGATAATGGAAGAGATAGCGTCGCTCACACCTAGCTACGGGGGCGTTGACTACGAGCGCATCGACAGAGAGGCCGTGCATTGGCCTTGCCCGTCAAAATCGCATCCCGGAACGCCAATACTTCACACAGGCGCTTTCACTCGAGGCAAGGGAAAATTCGTTGCGGTCGAATTCTCCGGACCCGACGAGACCCCCGACTCCGATTACCCGATGACTCTCATCACGGGCCGCATACTTTATCACTATCACACAGGAACGATGACCCGGCGTTCCCGGCCCCTCGACGAGCATGTTCCTCAGGCGTTCTTCCAGATCAACCCGGAAGACGCGCGAAGGCTGAAGATTTCTGACGGTCAGTTCTGCGATGTGGAATCGAGACGAGGAGCGATAACCATCGCCGCAACTCTGTCGGACGTTGTCCCGGAGGGATCCATCTTCGTGCCGTTCCATTTCGCAGAAGCGGCGGCTAATATGCTCACGAACTCCGCGCTTGACCCGATAGCCAAGATACCGGAATTAAAAGTGTGCGCGGCGCGAGTGTCGCCTCGGGCGGAAGCCCCGCAAATGCTGAAGTATTGATTTTGAATAATACTCTTTAATTATGCCAGTTTCTAATTGGTTTTACCCATCGCACACCCGCAACACGGTTGCGGGCGCCACCCGGCACAATGGGTAAAATCAAATAATACTCCGTATAGTTTTCCAGACAAAGCGCGCTTCGAGGCGTCTTGCCGAGTTTTAGCGCAGTTTCAACCGTCATTCCAGCTTGAGAAATATATTGCCACGATTGACGCGCTCTGCGGCTAGCGTTTCGCCGTGCCCGGAATATTGCTCACACTCCCCGAACATTCATTGCGCTCAAGAACGAGTGAGGGTGGCGCCAGGAATGGTTAATCATTTAAGTAGCGCTATATCTGGTATAAGAAATTTGATAATCATCAATATTCTTAAACTCGCATTCGCCGAAAGAGCAGTCGAACCGGGGCGATTTTCATAGTGGCGAACTGCGTCTCACGCACAAAGCAAGTTTGTGAGCGCCACCCGTCTATATTGTTCATGAACCGTATGTTCTATTCACTGGAAAAAGCGCCTTGCGCCTCGCATTTCATCCACTCTGAACAATCGCGCTCGAATCCTAACGACTGATTCGGGTTAAATTGCACAAACGAGTTTGTGAGCGCCATGCTTTTATTTTTCAAAAGGAGGGGTTGCCCTGCTAACTTATGTATGAAAAATCATTTCAGGATTTTAATTCTGTCCAGCGGCCAGAACCTAGCCCATCCTTTGCTGCGCACATATTTCAGAGGCAACGGCCCCCAAACGTGACTGTCGTTGCTGTTGTTTCTGTTGTCTCCCATCAGGAATATGTGTCCTTCAGGGACTTTTACGGGAGCCATGTTATATAGGGGAGGGGATTTGATATATGGTTCGTTGATAGGCATCTGGTTGACATAGACTGTCAGGTCTCTGACTTCTATGGTGTCTCCGCCCACCGCGACTACTCTTTTAATAAAATTGGTTTTCGGGTCTTTAAGGAATGGTATGGGTATCGGGCGCGGAGTCCGCTCTCCTTCTTTATTGAAGACGACGATTTCCCCGCGACGAGGTTCTCTTAGTCTGTAAGAAAACATAAAACCGACAACCCTGTCGCCTATGTAGATAGTCGGCTCCATCGAGCTTGACGGGATAAAATATGTCTGGAGTATAAACGGACGGATTATGCCGAAAGCGACTATGAATGCCAGAACAATCGCTTGAAGAAGGTCTCTGACATATTGTTTGGGCGTCGGTTTGACATTAAAAGTGGCGGTCTGCTCTCCGTGCGGAGAAGCGATCGCCACTTTGGTTTTTCCTGTGGGTTTGAGAGGCTTTATCTTGAAGGTGACAGAGCCGCCTCGGGCCGTTTTTTCTTCCTTGTATCTAAGCTTGCGGCACTCGGCGGTCACAGGGATATCTTCTTTGGCCGCCTTGCCCCTTGAATCTTTGAAAGAGCATTTGACGACCACTTCTGAAAATCCGTCTGACACCACCGAATCCGGCTTGACCTCCACCCGCATTGCAGGGCCGTTGTCTTTACCGTCTGGCATGTTCAAAAACCGAAGCGGGGCCGCGTCATGTGGCGCTTTCAGAGGCCTTCTGCTTCTTCTTGATGACGATGCGTTCTTTGAGTCTCGCGGATTTGCCGGAGAGGTCGCGCAGGTAGTACAAGCGCGCGCGCCTGACTTTGCTGTGGCGGACGACGGTGACTTTTTCCACTCGGGGCGAATGCAACGGGAATGTTTTCTCGACGCCGATCGAGAAGGACGTCTTGCGCACGGTAAACGTCGCGCCCAGCCCCGCGCCTCTCTTCCTTATCACCACGCCTTGAAAAACCTGCGTGCGTTCTTTTCCGCCCTCGACAATCTTATGGTCCACTTTCACCAAATCCCCGACTTCGAACTTCGGGGTGTCTTCGGCCTTTTTCATGTACTCTTTCTCAAACTGATCAATCGCCTTGATTCTCATACCGCTGCTCCTGTCATTTTGATCTTATTCGCAAAGGTTTCGCGTTTCGCGCCCTTTATTCGTTTCCCTTTAGTTCCAGCGACTTCAGAAATTTCATGTCCTTGTCGCTCAGTTCCGCGCCTTCCAGCAGGTCCGGCCTCCGCTTGAGCGTTATCTCCAAGCTTTTGAGCCTTCGCCATTCGGCGATTCTCGCGTGGTGTCCGGAGATAAGTTCCTCCGGAACCGCCATCCCCTCGAATTCCGGGGGGCGGGTGTAAAGCGGCGGGCCTAAGAGCGAGTCCTCGAACGTGTCCGTCTCCGCCGATTCAGCGTTGCCGAGCGCTCCGGGAACAAACCGGGCCGCCGCCTCGATCATCGACAGCGCCGCAAGCTCTCCGCCCATAAGCACGAAATCCCCGATGGAGATTTCATCTGTCGCTCGGCTCTCGACAACCCGCGCGTCAATGCCGCCGTAGTGGCCGCAAACGACCGTCCATTCAGGCGTCTCGCCGTACTTGCGGGCGAGAGCGGAGTCGAATCTGCGTCCGCGCGGCGTCGTGAACACCACAGGCATTCTTCCGGGAGTTCCCGGCGCTCCTGCGACATCGTCTATCGCCGCCGCGAGCACATCCGGTTTTAGTATCATCCCGGCTCCGCCGCCGTACGGTGTGTCGTCGACGGTTCTGTGCTTGTCTTCGGCCCAGTCCCTCAGTTGCGCGGCGAATACCTCTATAAGGCCTTTTTCGCGGGCTTTGCCCACTATGCTCAAACCGGCGTAGAATTCCACCAGTTCCGGAAAGAGCGTGATCACGTGGACTTTCATGTCGTCCAAGCCTTGTCGATCGTCATTGAGCCGCGTTCGAGGTCGATCTCTTTGACGCACGCTTTAATGGCCGGCGCCAGATATTCAGTTTTTCCGTCCGCGGAACGTATCACATAAAACTCGTTGCCGCTCGCGGACATCACAGCCTCCAGAATCCCCAGCTCTTCTCCACCGATGTCAAACACCGCGAGGCCTTCTAGCTGGAAGACGTAGTATGTGTCCTTCTCAGTTATCGGAAGGGTTTCTTCCTCCGGAATCCTGACCAGACAGCCCTTGAGCTTGGCCGCGTCTTCCGGGGTGTCGATCCCCTCGAATTTCAACAGAACGTTGCCCGAGTGCTTCTTCGAACATTCCAGACTGAGCGCTCCGGGTCCTCCGGGTTTGCCGTCGGCCTTCTCCAAAATTACCTTCTGAAGCAGAGCGAACCTGTCATGGTTGTCGGTGAGAGGCGAAACCTTCACCCAACCTCGAATGCCATGGGAGCCTCTGACGACTCCGATGTTGACAAGCCGGCTCATCCGAGAAGCTCTATGGATACCTTTTTTCCGTCTTTCACAGCCGCGGCCCTGACAATCGTGCGGATGGCGTTGATTATCCGACCCTGTTTTCCGATCACTTTTCCGATGTCCGATTCAGCGACTTTGATCTCGTACACGACCGCTTTCTCGCCCTCGACTTCGGATATGGTCACTTCTTCAGGAGTGTCGACTATCGACTTCACCAGCAGTTGCAGTAATTCGTTCATACGAACACCTCCTTTCGGACATTCCGTCAACCGGCGCTTACTTGCTCAGCAAGCCTTTTGCCGAAAGCAGTTTTTTAACCGCGTCGCTCGGCTGCGCGCCTTTGTTCAACCAATCCAGCACCCGGTCTTCGTTCAGGGTTATGGATTCGGGGTAGTTCGCCGGATCAAAGTGTCCCAGTATCTCCACGAATCTTCCATCTCTGGCCTTCGATTGCTCGGCCGCTACGACTCTGTAATGCGGGACATGCTTCCTTCCGGTTCTTGCCAGTCTCAACCTTACCGCCACATTTCACCTCCGGTCAATCTTATGATTATATATCATTTATTTGAATTTTCCAAACCCCGGCTGCCTTATCGCGCCTTTCTGCATTTGGGTTATCATCTTCTTCATCATTTCAAACTGCTTTAAAAGCTGGTTCACTTCCTGCACCGTCGTTCCGCTTCCCTTGGATATCCTTCTCTTTCTGCTCGCGTTGATTAACCCGGGATTCTTTCGCTCGTTCGGCGTCATCGAGCAGATTATCGCCTCGATTCTTCCCACCTGCTGCTCGGCCATGTCGTCGGAGACATGCTTTCTCAGGCCGCTGAAACCGGGTATCATCCCCAGCAGGTTGGCTATCGGGCCGAGCTTCCTCACCTGTTTTATCTGGCTCCTGAAATCCTCAAGATCGAACTTGTTGGACATCAGTTTCTTTTCAAGTTTTCTGGCGTCCTCATCGTCCATGTTGGCTTCGACTTTTTCAATCAGGGAAAGCATGTCTCCCATGTCGAGAATTCTTGATACGAACCTGTCAGGATGGAAGGATTCGAGAGCGTCGAATTTTTCGCCTGTCCCTATCAACTTGATAGGTTTGCCGGTGGCGTATTTGACGGAGAGGGCGGCCCCGCCTCGAGTGTCGCCGTCCATCTTGGTCAGCACGATTCCCGTCACGCCCACCGGGTCGAAGGAAGTGGCGATGTTCACAGCGTCCTGCCCGGTCATGCCGTCCACGACAAGAAGAACTTCCGTCGGGGCCACCGCGGCGATGATGGCGCGCACTTCATCCATCATCTTTTCATCCACGTGCAGCCGCCCTGCGGTGTCAAGAAGCAACAAATCGTAATTGTTGTCTTCCGCGTGAGAAACAGCTTTGCGGGCTATGGAAACAGGGTCGTTGTCGCCTTCCGGAAAAAAGAAGGAGACGCCTGTTTTGCCCGCGACGATTCTCAACTGCTCTATGGCGGCCGGACGGTAAATATCCAGCGGAGTGGCGAGGACGCGCTTGCCTTTTTTCGACTGCTGCCCAGCGAGTTTGCCGCATGTGGTCGTCTTTCCGGAGCCTTGAAGCCCGCATAGCAGATACACTGTGGGTTTCTTCGGACCGGTGGCCAGCGCGGCGTGTTCTCCTCCAAGCATATCAATCAGATTGTCTTTCACAATCTTGAAGAACTGCTGGTGCGGGGTGAGGCTCTTGAGGACTTCCTCGCCCATCGCGGCTTCTTTCACATTTGCGATGAACTTCTTTACGACCTCGAAATTTACGTCGGCGTCGAGCAGGGTGAAGCGAAGCTCGCGCAGCGCCTCCTGCACATTGCTTTCGGTGATGCGGCCCTTGCCGCCCAGCTTGCGGAATATCCCGCCTAGCTTCTCTGTGAAGCTGTCAAGCATACCCTATCCC
>Ga0351885_10457_pt1 | contig 11508 bp, 10 predicted proteins | sample TotcelFGM3001L13_FD_206771 | JGI IMG/M metagenome (GOLD analysis project Ga0351885, IMG submission 206771) | Enriched cells from coal bed in the Powder River Basin, Montana, United States - Total cells FGM rep3 HSBNCT.FGM.300.1.L13 ... | reverse complement strand
TGGCTGGAATGTAATTGGGACAGCCGAGGTGGATGCTGATGGAAAAATGGTAAGTGTCACTGGAAAAATCATTGAAACACCAGCACATACCATCGAAACATCTGATCATTTTCTTAAGGTGATGCCTAAGTTTGATGAATTTCCGGAAGTGATTGTTCCGGAAGTGAAGGCCGAAGTGAAGGCCGAAGTGAAGCCTGAAGAAAAGATTAAAAAGTAAATTTTTGGATCCTCTTATTGCGCAGGACAATCTACGCAGTTCTGCGCATAAGAGGATAGGAGAACGTTATGGCAAATATCCTGACTGCAGCTGAGGGCGCGAATGTTTTGAGATGTGCGAGCACGGACGCTACCATGCTCCAACTGCTCCCGATGATCGATAAATACATCCAGAATGCCACAGGGCATGACTGGGCGAGCGATACTTCCATTTTGCCTGAGGCAAAGGCTGCTGCGCAGATGTTGCTGGTGATGTGGTATGAAAACCCTGCCATGATTGCCGGTGGAATCAGCTCGTTGAATTTTGGGCTGAGTGCTGCATTGGTGCAGTTGGAAGCGATTGCTTTGCGGTATGTGGAATTTGAGGGAATCAGCTCAGCTGGTTATATCAGCCTGCCAGGTGTGTCGGAAGGTGATTCAGTTTCCAGCCTGGTTGGAATCATTGGTATTAGTGGAAATCAATCAGCCAGCTTTGAAACTGTCATCTCGCAGAGCGGGTACCTTCGGCAACTTTCCGAATCGGATTTATCGGATAAGTGGTTCAGGGTGTACATCAAAACTCCAGGAGATCTATGAGAATCAGCGAAAAGCCTTTTAACCCGGGTGAGCTAAGGACTTCGATCATCCTCAAAACCCGAACAGTAACGACAGGAACAGGTGGTTTTCAGTTTCCTGGATGGTCCACCCTGGCGACTGTATTTTGCAAATGGGTGAATGCGCATGGATCTGAAGTATTGACCGCAAACATGGCCGGGGCGGAAGCGCCAGCCACTGTCACGATCCGATACCGAAGCGATGTGGACCCGACTTATGCGGTTGAAAAAGGTGGAGAGCTGTGGGAGATTGTCTCAATGGATAATATCCGCGAGAAAAACGAGCTGATTGAATTGAAGGTTCGCAGGATGAGGAGCGGATAATCTCATGACTATTTGGGAAAGAATCGTGAGCGCTCTGACCGGACTTGGCAAGACTATGGCTGCCAATGTTTTGATTGTGGCCAGTGAAGCTGAAAGACCAGATGAGTATCTGATTTATTCTGTGGTCACCAGCCCTGCAGAACTATTTGCCGATAACCTGGAAAAAGGCCGCAGCTGGACCGTTCAAATTAGTTATTACAACCGATCCGGTCTGGCAGGAATGCCGAATATCTCCGGAGCGATGGCTGCTGCTGGATTTATGCCCAGTTCACAGCGGGAATTGCCATACAACCAGCAAACACGCCATTTCGGGTATGCGCTGGATTTTGTTTATGTTGAATAGGAGGACTTAATGTCCATTTCAAATGATGAATATAAGAGTGTTGTTGGTGTTGACAGCCTCTATATTGCGGAAGTCACTCAGGATAATGCAGCCGGTTATGTGGCTGGAACGCCGGAATATCTGGCACCAGTCGCAGAATTGAGTGCAGAGCCTGCCGTTAATAGTGAGACGCAATATGCTGACAATCAGGCTTATGACACCATGAGCTCAGTTGGGGAGACGGAGATCACAGCTGTGATTACCAACATCCCAGCGGAGGTGTATGCAAAAATCACAGGCCAGGTGTTTGATGCCACAACCGGGCGAGTGTATGAGAATGAAGGTGCTGCCCCTTATTTTGCTTTTGGTTTCCGATCACTGAAAAGTAACGGAAAATACCGCTATTACTGGTTTCCAAAGGTGAAATTCTCTCTTCCCAAAGAAGAGCAAAGCACCAAGGCTGATTCTCCCGAATTCAAGACCAGGGAATTGTTGATCACTGCCATCAAGACGGTTTACGAGTTCGATTTGGGCGACATCAACGATTCTGTGAAGCGCGTTTGGGGTGATGAAGATACGACCAACTTCTCTGCCACGAACTGGTTCACAACCGTTCAGGTTCCTGGTGTGGCCTCAGTTTCTGCTTTGGCATTATCAGATGCTGATCCTGCAGATGGTGCTTCTGGTGTGGCTGTTACCAAGACTATCGTATTAACTTTCAATAACGCCCTGCAGACTGATGCAATTGCCAATGTGGTGGTTGTAAAGGCGGACGGGACAGTGGTTGCCTGTACCAACTCGTTGGATGCTACCCACAAGATATTGACGGTTAATCCGAATGCGAGTCTGGATGCCAGCTCCACATACATCGTAGCAGTAGGTGTAACTGATATCTATGGTCAGACACTCAATGATGCCATCAACTTTGCTACTGCGTAAAAAAAACAAATAGATTCCTCCTGATGGAAACATCAGGAGGAAAAAATATGAGGTGTAAATATGGCAGTTCCTACCCCGATGGTGATCCGTTTATATGATGTAGAAAACGAGTATGAAGAATTCACCAGGTTATTTGTGCCCTGGAAGCTGCTCAAAGTTGCAGTTCGATTATCGAAAGAGCTGACACTGGATCCGGATAATATTTCGGAAGAGGATGCTGATGCGTTGGCATCGCTGGTGGTTGAAGTGTTTGGAAATCAGTTCACGATTGAGGATCTTAACGAAAAGGCCGATATTTCGGACATGATCAGTGTTCTGCAAACGATCGTGAGCAAGGCGACCGGTTCAAACCCTACACTTCCGGGGTAAAACCCGGAATTACGAGTGTGGAAACGGATGATATTGATTGGCTGATCGACCTGGAAATTTCTTTGGTGAAGCTCTTTCATTGGAGTTTGTATGAGATAGATGAAACCTCGATTGAATCATTGCTGCCATTTGTTTACAGGTTGACGAATAGCACGAAAAAAAAGCAAAGCAGGACTTATTGTGATGAGGTGGAGTTTCTTTAGCTCAAAGCTCAAAGCAAAGAAAAAGAGAAAGAAAGAGAAAAAGATGGCGACAAAAACATATATCAGTACAAAAGGATTTGAAGAATATCTGGAACGGATCGTTGCTGCGGGAAAGGATATTGATGCCGCTGCTCTGAATGCATTGCAGGCTGGTGCTGAGGTTGCCAGAAAAGGAATGGTTGTGCGGGTGGCAAAAGATACCATGAATTTACAGGATCACATCCAGATTGATGGTCCCCATCAGGATGGCAATTATTCATTTGTTGAAGTTGGGATCATTAATAAAAAAGAATTCACGGATGCCAATACTGCCCGATATGGCAATGCACAGGAATATGGGACCAGCAGCATGCCCGCACATCCTTTTATCCGACCCACGATGACAGGCGACAAACGCAAAATTATGAATGCGATAAAAGCCAGTTTATTTGCAGACGAAGTGATGATGTGATCTTGAATCGAAAGGATTGACCCATGAGCGTTGAGGACCTAACCGGAAAAGTAGGACTGGATGCATCTGATTTCAAAACTGAAATCCGAGCCATGAATCGTGATATACGCCTTCTGGAAAGTGAATTCAGGGCATCTGCTGCAGCGCTTGGGGATTGGGGTAACAGCACTGAGGGATTGGAAACCCGGATCAAATCTCTGGGCAGTCAGTTGGATATTCAGCAAAGCAAGGTGGAAGAGACACGCAAGGAATATGAGCGCCTGGCAGAGCAAAAAGGAAGATCCTCCACTGCTGCCAAGGAATTTGAGATTAAGCTAAACAAAGAAACTGAAACGCTTAACAAGATGAAAACAGAGCTGAAAGAATCTGTTGATGCTCTTGATAAGATGGGTGATGAAAGTGATCAGGCTGGCCGAAGTGTGGACGACCTTGCAGAAAAAGAGGATAAGGCAACCAAATCAACATCGAAATTCAAGGATGTAATGAAAGGTTTGGGAACGGCTTTGAAAACATCCGGAAAAGTGATTGCCGGCCTGGCTGCCAGTGTGGCAGTTGTGGGGGGAGCAATTACCGGCATGGTGGTGAAAGCCTCTGATGCTGCCGGTGAGCTGGTGGATCTTTCCAACCAAACCGGGATCTCCGTTGAAGAGTTACAGGAAATGAAATATGTCGGGGATCAGGTGGGTGTTTCACTCGATACCATGACCGGTGCCCAGGCAAAAATGATTAAATCAATGGCAATGGCCAAAAAGGGAACTGGTGATGCAACTGTTGCCTTTGCAATGCTTGGTATTTCTGTAACCGATTCCAGCGGTGAGCTGCGGGATTCTCAAACCGTAATGGGCGAGGCATTGGACGCTTTGGGCAAAATGACCAATGAAACCGAAAGAGACGCCGCAGCAATGGCTATTTTTGGCAAAAGTGCAATGGACCTGAATCCATTGATCAAAACCGGCGCTGAGGAGCTGGCAGCCATGACAGAAGAAGCCCATAAAATGGGGGCGGTCATGGATGAGGAAGCGGTCATGGGATTGGAAGCGTTTGGGGATGAGCTGGCGAGCCTGAAAGCGGGATTACAGGGAACTATGGGAACAATTGCAGCTGCATTCCTGCCTGGATTTCAAAAAATTACCGGAGCTGCCAAAGGCTATATGGAAGAGTTTGCCGGAATCGTGAGCGGGTCGGATGGTGACCTTGGCAAAATGGCTGAGGGAATCGGCGGGCTGATTGGCAAGATTGTGAATGACATTGCCGGAAAGACTCCTGAGCTGATGAATGCCGGCCTTGGTATTATCCAGGGAATTATCACGGCGATTACCACCAACCTGCCTATCATGATCCCGGGGGTTATCACGATCATCACCAGTCTAGTGCAGTTCCTGGTGCAAAATCTGCCGCTGCTGTTGAAAGCGGGGATTGATATATTGATGGCTTTGATCGATGGGATCCTGCCACAACTGCCGATGCTGATTGATACGGCACTTAAAATGATTGTTACATTGGCCAATGGAATCACAGAAGCGATTCCAACTTTACTGCCAATGATTGCGGAGATCATTCCTCAGGTCATCCTTACCTTAATTGAAAACCTGCCATTGCTGATTGATGCAGCCTTACAGCTGATCCTTGCTTTGGTGGATGGTCTGATTGTTGCTTTACCGATTTTGATTGAGTATATCCCTGAAATTGTTCAGGCTATTTTTGATGCTCTGATCGTGGCTTTGCCATTGATTGGCGATGCTGCCGTGAAACTTGTCCTGGCATTGATTGAAGGGATATCAAAAATGATGCCAAAGATTGGTGAAGCTGCAGGGAAGCTGATTGTCGTTCTGGGACAGGGTATTGGAAATTTACGCTCTAAAATTCTTGAAGTTGGAAAGAATATTGTAAGTGGAGTCTGGCAAGGAATAAAAGATAAACAAACATGGTTCCGGGATCAGGTCTTTGCTTTCTTCTCCAATATTGTAAAAGGGATCAAAACAGCCCTTGGAATCAAATCACCCTCCACAGTATTTGCCGGGATCGGTGAAAATCTGGCGTTGGGATTGGGCAAAGGTTTCTCTGGAGCATTTGGGGAGATTGAGCGAAATGTAAACAGTGCGATTGCCGGATTAACTCCAAACCTATCCCCGGTGATGGTTGGTGGAGGATATGCCGGCCAAAACGGGGGAGGGTATATGCCAAATATCAACATCAAAGCAAATGTTTCCAATGAGATTGATATGTACAAACTTGCCCGGCGAGTGGCAGCCGAAATCAAGAAAGGTAAATAGAATGATTGATCTAATCCTGGAAATGCGGGCTGGAGAAAGCGATCGGGTAGTAATTGACCTGAATGCTGCCGGATATCGTGTTTTGAATGGTTATTTCCCGGAAACAGGCAATGAAAGCATGGTCACTGATTCGTTTGACCTGATGGTGACCGGTACAACGGAAGCTGATCTGGAATCGAAAATCAGGGCGGTGGAACTGGCGTTGTCGTATGCCAGGGATCACCAACACGGGCCGGATGGAGTCTGGCTGCTTTTCTCTCCGCACTCTGGCGTTCTGGATGAATGGCAATCGCGGGTGAGTGGCGGGGTGGTTCTGCATGACAGTAAATTGGCAAGGCGCTGGAAGGAAACAAAAGCGAAAGTTGAGGTTGTTGTCGAAAGGCGTGGTTATTGGGAGACGGTCGATCCGGTTACTTTGACGGTGGATAATGGCGGCGGGGATCCAGGAACATCTGCCAACATTGTGAATCATGAGGATGCTGGTGCCGGGGATGATTTCTTTGTTGAGATTGAAGGTGATGATATTATTGGCGGTTTGCCTGCCCCTGCCATCATTGAATATAAAAATACTACCAACACCGCCAGAACGGTTAATAATTTATTGGTTGGCCATTTTGCTGCCAGTGCTCCGCATAACCCACCAGTGGCGACCAGTTTGATTTTGGAAGGGACCGGAAGTAATGATGCGAACTGTTCTGGGGGTGCTTATCTCGGCCTTTCCTGGAGCGATGAAAATGAGAGCCAGGCAGCCAACTGGAGCGTTGCTACGTTGGCTTTCAGGCAGCGCAGCTACAAATTTGTGGCAAGATTTCAGGCAACTTTTGCCTACAGCGATCTGTGGATGAAGATTAAACTGCTTTCCGGGTCTGATATCCTGGCTGAAACACGCTGGGCGCTGATGGAAGCATCCAGGAGTCTGCAGGTGATCGGATCGATTCAGATTCCACCATTCCGGCATGGAAATTATATTGATATTGGAAATTTGACCATTGGGCTGTATGAGAAACGGGCTGGTGGTGCCGGAACTGCGAATCTTGATTTTCTGGCGATGATTCCCCAGGACAGCTGGAGAAAATTCAAAGCCATTTCCGGGCTGGCGTATAACGAAACATTGATGGATAACCCTGTGACAGAAACATTGGTGACGGCAGCTGGTGAAGCTTTCAAAGTTACACACATGCTGGATGAGGGCAATCCCGTGATGTTGCAACCAGGTGTTAAAAATGTACTTTACTTTCTGCATGATTGCGATGATGGAAGTGCTGCGATTGCCAGAACTGCCAACGTTGCGGTCAAGTACCATCCACGGAGGTTATCGGTATGAAGTTTTTGATGAAGCGCAGGGATTTTGATGATCTGATCATTCCACTGAATCTTGAATTTGAAGTGGAGCGATATTCCTGGTTTACTTTTGGCGGTCCGAAAATAGCGAGTGTGATAGCAACTGGCAGTCGATCAGATTTGTTTGAGCTGGTGAATCACATGCGATCGCCGGTGGAGATTGTGACCGAAAAGGGTGACGTGGTCTGGTGGGGCTTTTTATCCAACATCCAGATCAATTGGGATGCGATCACTTTTGGGGTCGATCTGGAAACCATGTTTAACAATGTGGCAGTTGCTTATACCGATCAGAATATACGGTACACGACCCAATGGTCCGGAGATGCTGAATCGATTGCCGAGTATGGCCAGAAAGAGATCCTGCTTTCCCGATCGGACACGACCGAGACAGAAGCGCTGCAGCAGAGGGATACCTACCTGGCTGGATCGAAATACCCGGTGCCGACCTTGAGCTTTGGTGATGAGATGACAGGCTCGGCAAGGATTATATGCCTTGGGTGGATTTTCACACTGGATTGGCGTTATTACGAGAATTTATCCGGGAAAGAATCGTATGATATCACAGGAAAAGGCGGGCGTGAGATTGGCGAAGATGACAGGCCGATTTTTGCGCAAGCGATTCAAATTGGTGCCGATGTTGCCTGGGCTGCTACCTCGATCTGGCTGCATGTCTGGAAAGTTGGAGCGACCGAAGATAACCTGGTTGTCTCTCTGAAAGCTGATAGCGGTGGAATTCCGGGAGCCACATTGGCGAGCGCGTCAGTGGCACCCAGTGAGATTGAAACGAATGCGGAGTGGGTTGAATTTGTGCTGAATACGGCCGTGACATTGAACCCGGGGACAACCTATTGGATTCATATTGCCAAAGCTGGAACGGTTGTCTTTGAGGGACCGGATTATTATATGGTGGATACCAACCTGAATATGGGATATCCACGTGGAAATCCGAAATACTACAATACGAACGTGAATGCCTGGGTGGATGCGAGTCATAAGGGCGATTTGTTGTTTATGGTGGTTGGCTCCCAGGAGACTACATCGCAGATCAGCACACTGGTTGCGACCTGTGGAGAGTTCTTGCAGGGTGTGATCATGGAAGTGGATAGTGGGGTGGATTCGAATCCTTACCGGGATGGAGACAGTCCGGCTTTGTATGAGCTGGAAAAATTATTAATGGCGGGCACCTCCAACAGTCGGAGATTGTTGTGCGAGGTGACACAAAATCGCTGGTTGCGGATTTATGAGGAACCCGCAAAGCCGGCAGCCACCCGAAACAGTTATGCGTTGAAAGAAAATGGTGAATTGCTGATGAAGAACCTCACGAGTCTGGATCAGAGTCATTGTCTGATTGCCGTGTGGTGCCATCTGCAGGATGTGATTCCCACCAGTGTGGATCTCTCTATGATTGCGGATCCCAGTTTGTTTTTGATTGAAGAAGCTGAGTATGACGCGATGAATCAAAGGTATCACATTGTGAGAACCAGAGATCAGGGGAATGTGATGGATTTGGGTGGGGTTATTCAGGGATGATTTAGGTTTTAGGATTTAGGCGAAAGGCGAACACCCAAAGGGTGTGATAAGGAGAAAAAAATGAGAAACAGATTACCAAAAGGAAAAGGATTTTTTATCTGGGGTATTAAAACAACTGAGGGCGGTGATCCTCAGAAACTTGCCCAGGAAGCTAAACGATTGGGATTAGGTCATGTTTTCTTACATATTCATGATGGATATTTGGGAGAGGAAAATGTTTTCTATGGTGCTGATCTTACCCCTTACATCAAAGCGCTTAATGATGTTGGTGTGGAGTGTTGGGGATGGGGTGCTGTTTATAAAACAACCTGGCTGAGCGGAGCCAAGAGAGCGATTGAAGCATTTAAAAAACATCCGGAGTTAATTGGATATGGTCTGGATGCTGAGGCACCCATCAAAGGTGCACCCACAGAAGCTGAAAATATTATGAAAACGATTCGGGCAGAAATGCCGGATATCCCGATTGGATTGAGTTCATACCGCTTTCCAGATTTACACGGGGATCTTCCATTTGCAGTTTTCAGAAAATATTGTGACTTTGATATGCCACAGGTCTATTGGGAGCAATCCACCCTGGCGAAAATGAATTTAGTCTCATCGTATGAGCAATACCAAAGAATGAGTCCGAAACTACCTTATTTTCCAACCGGACCTATTTACAAGGTAAATAATTGGGCACCAACCGTTGCGCAGATTCAGGAGTTTTTGAATACCTGTAAAGAATTTGGTTTCGAAGGTGTGAATTTCTGGGTATGGTTTCAGGCAAAACGGGACCTACCAGCATTATATGAATTCTTTGGCCAATATAAATATGGAGAAGAATCACCTACTCCTACGCCTGGGATTGATGTTTCCGCGGAGCTGGCAGCGATTCGGGCAGCAACCGCATCCATTGAACAAAAGGTGGCCAGTTTATGAGCGTGAATCGAGCCAGTGAGGTCTGGAAAGAAATCAAACCGTTCGCCATCCGGGATATGAATTCCATGCTGGATAGTAAAAGCGGGGATGGCAATAATGAACTGTATGCGATCATTCTGTATGATGAGAGTGCACAAAAGATCAAGTATTATGCCATGAACGCGGATGGACTGACTGCAGCATTATTGGCGGCTAGTAATGGTGATGCTGTTTGGATTCCAGCAGGGACAATAGACGGGTTATCAGGTAATACAATTTACTCTTCCTTGTCTGATAACACAAAAGCCTTTTCATTAGGCGAAGGCAACTCTGGTAATGATCCTGCTATAGGCTGGAATGCGGTTGGGTTTGATGATACTGGTTGGGGTTATGCCACATTAGAAACAGATGTAGCAGTAAAAGTTTCCCCTGCTGATGCTTTGTGGATGGATGTGCCAAAAAATTACAGATTGATATTCAGGCATAAATTCACACCCGAAATTGGAGCAACGCAAGCTATATTAACTTGGGACGCAGATGATTGGACTAATGGAATATATGTTAATGGTGTGCTGGTTGATCAATGGCTGTCAGGCGTATCTGGAGACGACCATCCTCCAAGAGAAGTTGATATAAGTGAGTTTATTAATTTTGGTAGTGAAAATGTTATCTGTATTGATCAATTTGATTCTCAAGCATCAGCTCCAGGAGCATGTTCAGTGAGTTGGATTGTGTCTGTGAATAATTACAATACTATAACTGTTCCAGAAGGAGTTGAATTAGTTGGACTGGGTAAAAATAGTATATTAAATTCAAATGTTGTAAATAATGGGATTCTGACTAATATTTTGGTATCAGGGACAATTAGTGGAAATGGAAGCATCAGATTAGTTCCAAATCCAACCTATGAACTTTTTAGCCACCAAATAAAAAGTTTAGTCGCAACCGGGACATCTCCATTTTTGATCGATAGTACAACGCTCAATATCAACTTAAATGCAGATATGGTTGATGGAAAACACGCCAGTGAATTTTCAGAGATTTCTTTGATTCCAGTTCAACATATTGATGGCAATGTGAGTAATCCCCCCAGTGAAGCTGATTTAATCTCTGTTATCGGATCTCCTACAACCGAATTGGGGAAATATGCTTATGTTATCAATGACAATGGGAATTTCTCAAATTTATATCTTGCGGTTGCTTCTGGTGGCCAGTGGTGGTTAACAACATTATCTCAGGCGGATCAAAGTACACCAACTGTCACCGTTGAGAGTTCGGCAACATTAGCAACAGCATCAGGACGCTGGTTTGGAAGAGCGTCATTGATTGAATTATCAAGTGGTATTTGGGTTCTGGCATATTATGAAGCGGAAAAGCATTACACTAATGATGGTGAGTTGCATTTGAAATTCTCGGATGATTATGGGGCAACCTGGAGCGATGAAGATAAATATTTAGATGGGACTGCTATAAGCGGATTCCCAATGAACCCACCTGACTGCGATGCCGGGGAAGATGCCGGTGAGCCGTGGTTAATACTCTGCGACAATGGTGATTTGTTAATCCATATGTGGCATATTGACTATGGGGTAACCGCAAATGGCACATACCAAAGTCGATCAACAGATGGTGGAAAAACATGGAGTACACCAGCACAAATTAACTTTATTGGGATTGTCAGTGATAGTTTAGTCTTTATGACCGATGACCATTTTGTTTATGATGGTGTGATTTATGCAGGGGCTAGAATCCATGAAAGTACAGCACAAACAAATGCAAAATCTGTATTTGTGAAATCTGAGGATAATGGAATTACCTGGGATTATATTTCTGATATTACAGATTTTGTTAATTATCCTACTTGGGAAGTGGGATTGGAATATATTGGAAACAATAAAATTCTCGCTATTTTGAGAGATGTTGGTCTTGAGAAAACTTATAAACGAGTCTCTTTGGATTTTGGGGCAACCTGGGAAACGATAGAGGATATAACCACTGCGTTTAATACCGTGGGCAGAAACAGGGTCTATACCAGGTCTCATTTGCATGG
>Ga0351885_10445_pt1 | contig 11624 bp, 10 predicted proteins | sample TotcelFGM3001L13_FD_206771 | JGI IMG/M metagenome (GOLD analysis project Ga0351885, IMG submission 206771) | Enriched cells from coal bed in the Powder River Basin, Montana, United States - Total cells FGM rep3 HSBNCT.FGM.300.1.L13 ... | reverse complement strand
ATTCAGAAACCGGCCCCGGAGAGTTATGGACACGAATCTTAAAGCATATTTCGACGGGCTTGTCGGCTCGCTAGGGAGCAAAGTCGCCGAGCAGAAGACGGCGCGCAGGCTGCTCGCGTACGAAACCGGCAGAATAGGGCAGAAGCTTTTTGACGACAACTACGCTCACGCATGGACGGGCGTGTTCGTCCCGTTCGAGATATTCCGGGCGATGGATGTGGGCGCGGTGTTCATCGAGTTTGTGGGCGCGATGCTCGCGGGCACGGGAAGCAGCGCGGCGTTCCTCGCGGACGCTGAAGGGTTCGGGTACACCGGAGACGGATGCGCGTATCACCGCGCCATGATCGGGGCCGCGAGAAAAGAATTGCTGGGCAAGCCGCAACTGCTTATCGGCGCGACAACCCCCTGCGACGGCGGCCTTAAAACAATTTTGAATGTGGCGCGCATGACGGGCGTGGAGCCTTTTACGCTCGACATCCCTTACCCGCCGGTCACCAAGGATAAAATCGACTGGCTCGTCGGCCAGTACGGAGAAATGACTAGCTACATCGAGAGGCTGACTGGCAAACAATATGACCCGGAACGAATGAAGGAGTCGGCAAGGCTGTCCAATAAAGCGACCGCTCTTGTGAAAGAGCTTTACGAACTGTGCAAGCGGCGGCCCGCTCCCATCACAAGCGACACGCTCAGGAATTTCCAGATTGTCTTCGCTCTGCTCATGGGCGGAGAGGAGGGCGTCGATGTGGCGGAGACATTTCTGTCCGAGACGCGCGCCGTTCTCGATTCCGGCTCCGCCGCCCCCGAAAAGCACAGGCTACTCTGGGTGCAGAACCGCATCCAGTTTAAGAACAACATCATAACTTGGCTCGAAGAAAAGTACGGAGCAAAAATCGTCGTGGACGAATTGAACCACATCTATTGGGACGACCTCGACGAAGACAACCCGCTCGAAGGGCTTGCCATACGCCAGATAACGCATCCGCTTAACGGCCCGCTCGAACACAGGCTGGCGATACTCGACAAGCTGGCGAGAGAGTATTCCGTTGACGGAGCAATAAACCCGTCTCACTGGGGATGCAGGCAGAACTGCGGCGCGAGGCAGTCCATGAAGGATTCCCTGCGAGGGGCGGGCGTGCCGATGATAAATCTGGACGTGGACTGCGTCGATCCGAGGAACTATTTCGAAGGCCAGCTTCTGACCCGCCTTCAAGGTTTCATGGAAATGCTGTGAGCCGCCTGTTCCCTATTTGAATGATTGGTTTTTCCATTGAGCATCAATTCCCGCGCAGTTTGCACGATAAATTACACTTGTTATGCGATGATTTTACTCATTAACATGTGTGCCATGCTCAAAGCTCTTTCCTTTGAGCATGATTCAATTTTATTCATACCTAATGGGTAGTTTCATCTAACATCGCATATAAAAACTTTTCATTATCAATTTGTGATAACCGCATCATGCGCAAAGGAAAGAACTTTGCGCATGGCACACAAGTCATGGCACACAAGTTATGGCACACAAGTGAATGAGTAAAACCATCTATTAACAAGCGAATGCGATTCTTTCGAAAAATTAATCCTGCGTAAACATAAACTTAATATGTAATTAACGCGCGCTTTGTATAATGATATAGACGAAGCCGAACCGGGAGGACTATATCAATGAAACGAACGGCGGGAATAAGCGCTATGCTGACAGCGGCGTTGTTGTGGTTAGCGGCGTCGGCGTGGGCCGCTCCGGCGAAAAACATCATCCTTTTCATAGGCGATGGCATGCATCTTCAACACGAGGTCGCCGCGAGCAACTACCTTTACGGCGAGGATTTCGCGCTAGTCTGGCACGGTTTTCCTTACAAGAATTACGTGACGACTTGGGACACTTCCACATACAACCTTTACTCTATCATGCAGGGCAAACCGACTTTCGATCCCGATAATTTCAATCCGATATACGGTTACAATCCGGAAAAGGCGGGAACCGAGCCGTCCCCATTGTCCGAAGACACAGAGGCGAGATTGAAATATTTATTTCCTGATTATTCAAAGAAAACCCCGCCGATGTTAAGAAGAGGACCGGCCACGGACTCCGCTTCTGCGGGCACAGCCATATCCACCGGCGCTAAAACGGAGCACACCAGAATCGCTTGGGACTTCGAGGGAACGGAAGACGGCAAATTGAAATCCATATCTGAAATCATGAGAGAAACCAATGGAGCATCGATAGGAGTGGTGTCGACCGTTCCGTTTTCGCACGCCACGCCGGCGACTTTTTCCAGTCACAACAAGGGACGGAACAACTTCTACACCGGCTTTAAGAACTACACCGAGCTTGGCATAGCAGATGAGATTTTGACCGTCACGCGCCCGGATGTCGTGATAGGCGGAGGCCATCCCGCGCTCAACAATCCGAAATGGGAAACCACGAAAGGGTACATATCAAAGGCTCTGTACGAGGGCGCAAGCTCGACCGGGGAATATGCCTTCGCAGAAAGGCGGGCGGGGGAAGACGGGGCGGAGCTGCTGTCGGCGGCGGCGGCAAAAGCGGCGACGGAAAGAAAAAAACTTTTCGGCCTGTTCGGAGGGCCTGCCGGGAACTTCGAGCCGCCGGTTCCCGCAGACGCGCCGGGCGCTCCCGCGGTGGACCGGGCGACGACGGAGAATCCGTTGCTGCGGGATGTTGTTATCTCCGCTCTCGAAGTCCTCGCGCTGAACGAAAACGGTTTCTTTTTATTGGCGGAGCAGGGCGATATCGACTGGGCGAATCACGCCAACAATTTCAGTTGGATGATCGGAACGATGTGGGACCTGAACGAGGCGGTGAGCGCGGCGGTCGATTTCATCGACAGGCCGGACAACGCTCTCGACTGGGAAAACACCTTGCTCATCGTCACAGCCGATCACGCCAACAGCCTCATGCGGCTTAACCCTGAAAAGAAACTCGCCGCCGGAGACCTGCCGGAGCAGAAATGCGCGACGGCGCTTTGCGAGTACCCCGGCGGAGAAGTTTCCTACGCCACCGGCGGGCACACCAACGAGCTTGTCAGTCTCTACGCAAAAGGGGCCGGAATAGAGTCGTTTTCGAAATATGAAGGCTCGTGGTATCCGGGGACGAGGCTAATAGACAACACGCAGGTTTTCAGAGTAATGAAAGAGGCGGCGGTCGGCATCGAATAAAACGGCCGCGACTTTAGTATTGAAACGGTTTACGGGGAACGCTTTTATTGATATAAGGATCGTTGGGTTCTTTCGCGCGCTCAATTAAGTCGGCGACAATGAAATAATCCGCTTCGGGGCGCTCCGTGTTTTTAATAGGAGGCGCTTCAGGATTTTTCTTTCTGATTCGTCCCATTGCCATTATCCAATCGCCTTTGGAAAACGTATTCGTCTGTTTGCCTGAAATATCGATTGTCACAGGGAAAGAATGGGATTTGCAGCATGACACGACGTTTCTTGAGAGAGTGAGACTATCATTGTCCGTATTTATTTGCGCGACCCATCCCCGCAGAGCGACGCGGTCTCCTTCAAACGCGTCGCCCCCGGCGCCGAGAAGCATGTGAAGCTCGGCGATGTTCAACGGAGCATAAGACAACGCGTCGTCAGAGTCGTTACTGTCAGTCTTCTTGATGGAGATATCCGATGGATGCGGTTTTTTCAGCGCTTGAAAGTCAACCGGGCCGAAGAGCTTCAGTTCATGGCCGTGTTCTTCCTCGAACAAAAAAGAGAGAGTTTCAACGGCTGAATGCGCGTCCGTAAGTCCTTTGAAGACCGGGAACAGCAACACGGCCATCGCGCATAATGCCGCCGCATCTGAAAATATAATGAATCTCGATTTGGAGCGCCTGCGCTTATCATTCGGTTTTCTTGATGAAGGAATAAAGATTGAAATTGCTATAAGAAGAGCGGCCGCAAAAAGAGCCGCAGGCTCATATTCTTCGCGCAAATGGTGTCCTGTCGATTCTGCCGACGCTAGAAAAAGCAGAAAATATCCATACGCGAAGAGCGTGATTTTTCTTGCGAACCTGACGGAGGAAAACGCTTTGCCTTCAGCGCGTCCCATTCACGCAAGCTCCTTTTTCCTTATGACCATAGCGGAAAGCGTGACGGCGACAATCACATACATCGCCGCTGAAAAAACCATGGCGAACAAGAGATTGGCCGGAACCGACAAAGAGCCTGAAAGGACCGGGCCGGGAGAATACGCGCCGAGGTTGGGCAGCGCGTAATAAAAAAAACGGGCCATCCCCTGCGCTAGCGGAGAAGCGCTGTCCCAATATATTCTAAGGTCGTCCACCATGCCCCCCGCCAGCAGGATCAATATCCCGGAAAACACGGAGAGATATTGAGTCGTAACGCAGGAGAACAGCACGATGTAGTTGCACAGGATAACCATTTCCAGATAGATGAAAAAGCAGGCGAGAAAAATCTCCGGCTTCCACACATTGGTCTGGAACTTCAGGTAAATCAGCAGAACAGTCGCCAAAGAGAAAATCAAGATGGCCACGGCGACGAGCAGGCCGAGAGTTTTTCCCACCACCCACACCGGACGCGGGAGCGGCTTGGAGAGCGTGCACAATATCTCCTTGTCGCGTATTTCTCTTCCGAGCAGGTTCGAACCTGCCATGAGAGTTATAAAAACGCCCGCGACGAACACCGCGCCGACACCGGTGTCGATGAACATCTTCATCCTTTCGACCACCGCCATCTCCGCCACGACATAGCCGCCGAAGATCATCGCCACGCCTACGAAAAAGACGCCCGCTATCGTGCGGTCCTTTAGAAGCTCGGCGACTGTGGCCGCAGAAACCCAGAAAGCTCTCCTTATCATTTTTCGCTCCCCATCATGGACATGAATATGTCTTCAAGCGTTTCCCCCGGCCTGCTTTCGGATATGCCCTTCATGGTGTTCTCGTATATTATTCCGCCATCGCGGATCACGCATATCCTGTCGCAAATCATCTCTATGTCAGAGAGAATATGCGAACTGAAGAAGACGGTTTTTCCCTTCTCGCGCCGCTTCATAATCACATCCCTGAACATCTTGCGGCCCATTGGGTCCAAGCCGTTCATCGGCTCGTCCATTATCAGAAGCTCCGGGTCGTTTATCAGAGCCTGCGCGAACCCTATTCTCTGCCGCATTCCTCTGGAATGCTTGGCGACCGGAAGGCGAAGCTCCCTGTCCATTCCAAGCTCGTCCGCGAGCGCCCCGATCCTTTTGTTTATCTCGGCGTGCGACAGCAGGAACATCCGGCCCACGACGTACAGCGCGTTGTATCCCGAAAGATAGGGATAAAGAACCGGGTTATCCGGGAGGAAACCGATCCGCTCGCGGCTTTTCCACGATCCGGGGCTGTCTCCAAGCACAAGTATTTTCCCCGACGTCGGCGTAATAAACCCCATCACGCTCATCAGAGTCGTGGTTTTCCCTGAGCCGTTTGGGCCGAGAAACCCGTAAATATCGCCTTTCCGCACATTGAACGAAAGGCCGTTCACGGCGGCGACTGTCTCCTTCCGGAAAAAGCCGGTCTTGTAAATTTTTTTCAGATCGGAGATTTCGAGCGCGTTCATATCCTTTTTCTGCCGCCTTTCGGAGTCTCGGCCTGATACTCTCTCATCCTCTTGTAGTGTTTATTTCTCACTTCGGGCTTATTGGTCGCGCCCTCCTCGGCGATTATGTAAGCGCCGCCGAAAGGCTCCTGAGGAACTTCGGGAAGCAGTCGCGACGCCACAAGCTCTTCGACGTCTCTCGGCTTTCTGCCTTTCATCTTCTCAAAAAAACCGGCGGCCTTGTCTATCTGATCTATGTGCATCTCCACCATTATCATTCCCGCTTGGTTCTGAAGCTGTATGCGAGTCGCCTCGTCTTTCGCTTTCTCGATGGAGTCCGCCAGAAATCCGATGGCCATCTCATAGTTGCGCCCGGCGGCGTAAAGGTTGGCCACCTCGTCCGCGGACGAAGAATACTTCCCAGCGTTGCGATGGGATATCTCCGCGTACATTCCTCCCATTGCCCAGTCGCCTCGAAAATAATAGTGCATGAACGACAGGTTCGAAGCTATCATGGCAGACTTGGGATTGTTGCGCAGGCCGGCCTCGGAAAGCGAGAAAGCCAGATCCAGCTCCTCGTCCCACGCCAGCAGGGTCGAGCCGTAGTAATAGGCGTACTCGAACGAGGGGTCAAGAATCGTCACCATGCGGATAAGCTCGTACATTTCCAGCGAATCGGCGGTGGTCCGCGACAGGCCCGCCTGCGCCATGAGTCCTGATAGCTTGACCCCGGACGCCTGCTCCTTGCGCATCTCGAAAACCTGATCCGATTTCAGCGACATCGCGCGTATCCAGTAAATGTTGGCAGTCGCTTTCTTCACTGGCTGGGGCAGCATGTTGAGCACGCTTATTTGTGAATACTTCGACGGACGCTCCAGCAGAGTTTCGTCCGACCACATGGCAGTCTTCCATTGTTTGTGAAGAACATTCGTCTGTTCGCGCAACAGCGTAAGCACAATGAAACACGCCGCCAGCAAAAACAGGGCGTCCGCGTGCTCGGCAAGGAATCTAGCCGCTCGCGAAGTTGTGGAACCGGTCGAATTCATGATGACAAGCGCCGAGACAAGAGGCTTTCCCTGTCCGCTCCAGCGCGTCGCTCCCGATGTTAATTATAGCGATCCTGAGTCGCCGACGCGCATAATTAATGTAATGACCTGAAAGAGAGCTTGTCAAGAAAACCGCCGTCCCGAAATCAAACATGGAATAGGGAGCTTTATTTAAAACGCTCAAGCGCTTATAATATGCTCCGATTTTGGAGCGGCACGGGATGTTCACCTGCGGAGGAATTTAATGATTTACAACGACGTCGAGAAAATTGTGGACGACGCGATATCCACCACCGGAAAAAACATTATCCTCGGATTGCCGATAGCGGTCGGCAAGCCCACGGTGATCGCGAACGAGTATTACAGGAGAGCGAAAGCCGATCCGAGCATAAAACTGACAATGATGAGCGGCCTGACTCTCCAGACGCCCGCTTGGAACAGCGACATAGAGCGCAGGCTGATTCAGCCGCTTTCCGACAGACTCTTCGGCGGTTATCCCAACCCGGTCTACATGAGAGACGCGCACGCGGGGAAACTTCCCTCGAACGTCGATCTTCAGGAAATCTATCTTTCGCCAGGCACGGGGCTTGGCAAACCCGCCATGCAACAAGGCTACATGTCCAGCAACTATACCCATGTCGCAAGAGACATCGAGGCCGCCGGATGCAATACGGTCGCCATCATGGTCTCCGAAAAATCAGCCGCCGGAAAATACAGCACGGGAAGCAACGCGGACGCCACCGTCATGCAGCTTTGGGACATGAACCGGGCGCGCGCCGCCGGGCGCAATGTCGCCATCCTCGCTCAGGTGAACCGCAACATGCCTTATATGTGCGGAGCCGGAGAATGTTCCTCCGACGAATTCACCGGCATGCTCGACTGCGAGGCTGGACATCACCCGATCTTCGCTCCGCCGAAAGAGCCGATAACCGTCACCGACTATTCCATCGGCTTCCATGTCAGCGCCCTCATCAAAGACGGAGGCACTTTTCAGGTCGGCTTCGGCTCGTTGGCGGACGCCATCGTGTACGCGCTTCAACTGCGGCACGAAAAAAACGACATTTACAGAAGAATCGTTAGAGACACCAAAGTTGACGAAAAGTTCATGCCGATAATTCAGAAGGTGGGGGGGGAGGAGCCTTTCGAGAAGGGGCTGTACGGCTGCTCGGAGTTCATATTCGACGGGTTCATCCGCCTGATGGACAGCGGCATCATCAAGCGCCGCGTGTACGATCATCCCATCCTTCAAAGCCTGCTCAACGAGGGAGTCATCGGCGAAGAAGTCACCGCCGACAACATAAATGTGCTGCTCGACCGGGGAATAATCGGCCCGTGGATAACCGAGGAAGTCTTCCGCGCGCTGCGCAAGTTCGGCATTTTTAAGGACAATGTGGCGTGGGACGACGGCTGCCTTGTGTTGCCGAACGGCGAAAGAATCCCGGCAGACATGCGGGACATCGTCGCGCGCAACCGAGTGGTGAACGAATGCCTCGGCGACAAGCTGACCAACGGGCTGCTCATCCACGCGGGCTTCTTCATCGGCTCGCGCTGGTTCTACGACCAGTTGATGAACATGGACGACTCCCGTCGCCGCGAAATAAAAATGCGAGAAATTAGCTTCGTCAACCAGATCCCCGGACAAGACGAGTTGAAACTCCTTCAACGCCTTCACGGACGCTTCGTCAACACCGCCATGATGGCCACCGTCCTCGGCGGCGTCGCTTCAGACACTCTGGACAACAATCAGGTCATCAGCGGCGTCGGCGGCCAGTATAACTTCGTGTCCATGGGACACGAGATTCCCGGCGCGCGCTCCATCATCGTCGTCCGCAGCGTTCGCCCCGGCTCCTCCGGCCCGGAGTCCAACATCGTCTTCAGCGTCGGCAACCTCACCATCCCGCGCCACCTGCGCGACATCTTCGTCACTGAATACGGCATCGCCGACGTGCGCGGAAGAACAGACCGCGACACAATCATAGAAATGTTAAAGATAACAGATTCCCGTTTCCAGCCGGCCCTGCTGAAGAAGGCGAAGGAAAACAGCAAAATCCCCTCCGACTACCAACTCCCGCTCGCTTTCAGGGGCAATCTGCCGGAGGCGGTGTCGAACCTAGCAAAGCCTTTCATAAAAGAAGGCCTTTTCCCGACTTTCCCGTATGGAACCGAGTTGACAAAAGAAGAGCTTGGGCTGGCAAAGGCGCTTCGGGGATTAAAGGCGAGGCTTACTCCCAAAGGGTTCCGCCCGACGGGGGCCGCTATCGGCAAAACGTTCAGACCGCCCGCCGCCGCCAAACCGTACCTAGAACGCATGCAGCTTGATTCGCCCGCGGACCGCAAAGAGAAAATCATGCAGAAACTCGTCCTCTATGCGCTCGCCGAAGACGGCGTTATATAATCCGGCCTATTCTGTTTTGCCGTGTTCGTTTCGTCGTTACACTATTCGTCAATCGGCATCTTAGCGAATACTTCTATCGGGAAACCGCGCCCTATCGCTCTGTATGGAGTTTGATTTATTACCGCCGCCATATCCCACGGACTTAGTTCTCTTCTATGGTCTCATTCTCAATCTTGGCGAGTGGCCCGGTTTTGAGCTTTTTGCTTAGTTTATCCGTCAAATGAATTATCATTGTCGCCCTTTATGTTTATGAAACTATCCGCCGTCTTGCGACGGTTACGCAAGCGTTACGCGGTCGTATCGTCAGAAGAAGTGGATTTGATATCTGCTTCTATCAACAGTTCTTCAACCTGTTTTTTCAAAACTGGAAGATGCTCTCGGATTACTTCCCATACAACTTTCTGGTCAACGAGATCGTATCCGTGAACCAAAACATTGCGGAAAGAGATTATGCGCGGATAATCGCCTATGCGCGCCGCAGTTTCAGGATCGAACTTTGCGATACGGCCTATGGCTTCTCCGGCGATTTCAAAGCAGCTTTCAACGCTATAGCGGACGCTCAAATTTGTCTTGTATTCATCGAGGGTTATTCCGGAAACCGAGGACAGTATGAATTCGCAAGCCACTTGGGGGTTTTATGCCGCATAAAGAACCTTCCTTGTGCGGTTCATCTCTCGAAGAAAGAAAGGGTTCTTCGGCGCTCCGGACATGACAAGGTCGATGTCGTGTCCGAGAAGGCGAATCAAACCGTCTCTCAAGTCATGATATGTCGCCATCCACGGGCCGAGATTGCTATCCGGCAGAAATTCCACAATGAAGTCGATATCCGACCGCGAAGCGTCGAAAGTGTCGTCCGCCGCAGAGCCGAACACCTCAAGCCGGGCCACGCCATATCGCTGGCATAGCTCTCTGATAGCTTCCATATTCCGCTCAATCAAGGAAATCATTGCTGACTCCCGCAATTAGTTTCAGGTTTCTTCCTTGAAAATTTTACCCGACTTTGTGTTCGACGGCAACTGCCGCTTGACGCCGACAACTCTGTGTTTTACGCAAACATCAGAGCAACCGACAAATCGCGTTCTGTGTTATTGAATTCTGTTTTAAACAGCCGGGGCGGGCTGGCGACTCAGTTGTTGATTTTGAACAGCCGGGCGGCGTTGTCGCGCAGCACTTTCTGCCGCACTTCTTCAGGCATGCCTTCTGTGGCGACGAGCGTCCTAGCAAGCGTCACCCCCATCGGATAGAACGCCCAGTCAGAGCCGTACAGAACTTTGTTGACGTCGGCGTTCTCGATGATGTAGCGAGTCTGGTTGACTGGTTGGCCCGCAAGGTCCAAATAGACATGCTCGAACTCTTTAGCGTATGCCAGCGCCTCGTCTATGTTGTTCAGCCCGGAATGGCCGAGGATGAACTTGAGTTTCGGGAAAGACTCGAACACCACCCGGTATCTGTGCATCTGGGCGAGTTTCTGCATGAAAGGAGGCTCGGAGCCGGTGGACCCGGCGTGGCAGAGAACGGGCAGGTCAAGCTCTTCGCAGACCTCAAAGATGCGAAGCGCGCGTTTGTTGTCTGGAGCGCAAAACTGGAATTCGGGGTGATATTTCAGGCCGCGCGCGCCGTCCGCCGCCATGTCTCGTATCCTTTTCTCATAGCTGGGCGTCTGCGGATGAACCGCCGCGAACGGTATGAGTCTGTCGCTCGTCTTGCACGCCGCCATAGTCTGCCGCGCGTGCCTCGACCTTATCGGAACCTCAATCGGCAGCGACATTATGTGCGTGACGTTGAAGCGGTCCATCTCCTCAAGCAGGTTGGGCACGGTCTGCGCGCGGGCTATCGGCGGACACCGGAAGAGCATCATATATATGTCGTTCTCAATCATCTTGGCTTCGGCGTCCGTCGGGTGCGCTTTCTCGTTCAGAACGTCCTGCGGCTCGTCGTAATTGTAGAAATACTGAGTCGGCCCGTAGTATTTCAGGTGGTCCACCACTCCGCCGAAAAAATAGCTCCAGCCCAGATGCGAGTGGTCGTCGATTACCGGCGGAACTCCTGCGTCAGGGCGCACTCTCAGCTTGCCGTCGTCTCCTATCATGAACCACGGAAACTTCGCGAGGTCATTGTACACTTTTATATCTATTTTGCTGAGATCCATTAGCGCGTCCCCCAAAGAAGAATATGCCCCCGCCGCAGGCGTCAGTATTATAATTATCGAAAACCGATTTGTCGAATTAGTTCGTGTTTTCACCGAAATACAAGAGTTTAGATCCCGGATTCATCGATAAGACGTCGAACCGGGGCGATTTCATAGCGCTAACTAATTTGTTGCCGCCGTTCTTTTTTGTTAATGAACCCCACGCTCTATTCGCTGCAAAAAGGAGACTTGCGTTCTGCGATTCACGCGCTATGAACAATCCCTGTTGAATCCTAACGAAGGATTTGCGCCCCATATAAAACCGGAGGCAGAAAAAAACCGCCTGCGGTTGGTCTTCTTTCAGAACCTAAGGCGGATTTTTTGTTAATTGAGCAATCGCTCAAGACAGATTAGCCAGAATATGAGAAAATAGAAATCAGGCCTGAGCGCAGGCAGATTTGGACAAGGCTTTTGTAGCGCGCCTGCGGTGTTTGACGTCTTCATATTTGAT
>Ga0351885_10455_pt1 | contig 11673 bp, 4 predicted proteins | sample TotcelFGM3001L13_FD_206771 | JGI IMG/M metagenome (GOLD analysis project Ga0351885, IMG submission 206771) | Enriched cells from coal bed in the Powder River Basin, Montana, United States - Total cells FGM rep3 HSBNCT.FGM.300.1.L13 ... | reverse complement strand
CCTCGTCCAGGATGAGTATGCCACCGGGAAGGGCGGCCCGAGGTGGTTCCAGGTGATTAGGACCCCGGTCACCGATGAGCAGGGGAATCCTTCCGGGCTGATTTGCTCGGTGCGGGATATTACGGAACGCAAAAGGGCTGAAGAGGCCCTGCAAACCCAGACCCGGGTGCTGGAGAGCATGACGGAAGGGGTCATGGTAACTGACGCCGACGGCAAGATTATTTATGCCAACCCGGCCTTCGATGCCATGTTCCGGTATCAGCCGGGGGAATTAATCGGGCAATCCGCCTCCAGGCTCAATGATTTTTCTGCCGCGGAGAGTCTCAGGTTTGCCCAGGAAATGGTCGAGCAGTTGAAGACGAAACGCATCTTGTCCGGGGAGGTCAGGAACCGCCGGAAAGACGGAACCCCATTCTTTACCCAAGCCCGGATCAGCGCTCTGGAAATCGCCGGGAGTAAGTGTTGGGTTACAGTTCAGGAGGACATTACCGAGCGCCGGCAGGTGGAGGCGGCGCTGCGGCAGAGTGAAGCCAGCTACCGGATCGTCACCGAGGCGTCTCTGGCGGGCGTCTATGTGATTCAGGACGGCAAATTCCGCTACGTCAACCCGATGTTGGCCCAGGCCTTCGGCTACACCCCCGATGAATTGATCGATCATCTGGGCTCCGCGGACCTCGTAGATCCGGAAGACCGCGACCGCATCAGTGGGATCATTGAACGCCGCCTGGCCGGAGAAGGCTTACCATCACGCAGTTATTTTAAAGGTCTGTGCAAAGACGGATCGACAATCTATGTGGAATCCTTGTCCCGGCAGGTGGAATACCAGGGGCGTCCGGCCATTATGGGAACCTTGCTGGACGTCACTGAAAGGCGGCTGGCGGAGGAGGCCCTCAAGGCCTCGGAGGAAAAATACCGGACGATTTTCGGAGCCGTAAACGACGGCATCGTCGTTATCGATCCGGCCTCGGGCCATTTCCTGGAGGTTAATCAAAAATACCTGGAAATGGCCGGATACGATATTAAGGAAGCCGCGGCGCTCAGCCTGGAGAAAGTGTGCAGCGCCGATTCTCCCTTCACGGTTCAGGAGGCCCAGGAATTAAAGCGCAAGGCCCTGGAGGAAGGACCGCAGCTCTTTGAATGGTGGGCGGAAGATCGAGACGGCCGCCGGTTCTGGATCGAGATCAATTTAACCCTTACCCCCATGGGTGGACGGGACCGTTTGCTGGCGGTCATTCGGGATATTTCCGAACGCAAGCAGGCGGAAAATGTCCGGCGCCGGGCGTATGAAGAACTGGAACATTTGGTGGCCGAGCGCACCGCCGGATTGCAGTGGGCTAATGCCCGACTGCGCCGCGAAATCGAGGAGCGCCGGCGCACCGAGGCCATCATCAGCCTGCAGCGCGATTTGGCCCTGACGCTCAGCGGCAAGATGGGGCTGCAGGAGACCTTGCGGTTATGCGTGGACACCGCCATCTCCATTTCGGGCCTGGACAGCGGGGGGGTGTATCTGGTTGACCCCGCTTCCGGAGACCTGGACCTGGCCTATTACCACGACCTCTCCCCCGAGTTCGTGCGGCAGTCGGACCATTACGCCGCCGATGATATCAATACCTATCTGGTTATGGCGGGAAAACCCCTGTATGCCCGTATAGAAGATCTGCCGGGATTAATGGATGAAGAGGGCTTGAAGGAAGGTCTGCGCTCGGTGGCAATTATCCCGGTAATTCACCAGGACCGGGTTATAGCCTGTATCAACGTTGCTTCCCACCAGTATGAAGAGGTGCCGGCTACGGCTCGGGCGGCCCTTGAGACCCTGGCGACCCAGGTGGGCAGCGCCATCGCCCGGGTCCAGGCGGAGGAGGCCCTGTACCGTGCCAAGGAGGACCTGGAAATCCGGGTGGCGGAGCGCACCGTCCAATTGCAGCAGGCCAACGAGTCGCTGGAAGCCGAACTTCAGGTTCGCCGTGACGTGGAAAAATCCCTGCGCTTCAGCGAAACCAAATATCGCACCCTGATAGAGCAAATCCCGGCCATCACCTATACTATCACCCTGGCGGCCGGGATCGACTTCCTCTACGTCAGCCCCCAGATTGAGACCTTGCTCGGTTTTTCTCCGGAGACCTGGCGGGCGGATGTAAAGAACTGGGAAGAGCAGATCCATCCGGAAGACCGGGAGCGGCTGCTGGACGAAATCATTCATAGTCTGGAAACGGGTGAGCCTTTTTCCACCGAATACCGCCTGCTGGACAAATCCGGGCGGGTCGTCTGGTTCCGGGATGAGGCCCGGGTGGTTCATGATCCGGAAGGCCGGTTTCTCTTCCTGCAAGGATTGGCCCTGGATATCACTGAGAGAAAGGAAGCCGAGGAGGCCCTCAGGGAAACCACCCACACCTTGCAGACCCTGATCCAGGCCTCCCCATTGGCCATTATCGCCCTGGACCTCGATCTCAATATCCGTCTGTGGAACCCCGGGGCGGAACGCATGTTCGGTTGGAAGGAGTCAGAAGTGCTGGGGGGTTATCTCCCTTGCGTTCCCCCCGACCAGTTGGGCGAGGAAGACACCCGGCTCAAGCGGGAGATGGCGGGAGAGGTGCATAACGCCCTGGAACTGCGACGCCTGCGCCGGGACGGCTCGGTCATCGACGTGCATCTGTGGAATGCCCCGCTGCTGGATGGTGCCGGCGAAGTTATCGGCAATATGGGGATTCTTGCCGATATCACGGCGCGCAAGCGGGCCGAGGAAGCCCTCAGGGCCTCCGAAGCCAATTATCGCACCATTTTCAATGGGGTGAACGACGGGATCGGCGTGGTGGATATGGCCACCGGAAATTTTCTGGATGTCAACCGGAAATGGCTGGAGATGACCGGTTTTACGGCGGAAGAGGCCAGAGGTCTGAACGTTGGCGCCCTTTGTCTGGTCGGGGCTGAATTTACCCCGGAAGACGCCTATCAGCGCGTCCAGGCCGCGATCCGGGAAGGCCCGCAGCTCTTTGAATGGCTGTCCCAAACCAAGTATGGCCGGCCCCACTGGGTGGAGGTGAACTTGAGGCGCGCGGTCATCAACGGTCAAGACCGCCTGCTGACGGTGGTGCGGGATATAACGGCGCGCAAGCAGGCCGAGGAGGCATTGCGCCGGCAGGCCGAACTTTTGGACCTGGCCCACGATGCCATTATCGTCCGGGACCTGGACAACCGCATTGTCTTCTGGAATTCCGGGGCCGAGGAAACTTATGGCTGGAGCAAGGACGAGGTGCAGGGGCAAATAGCCCATCAACTTCTATCCACGGAGTTTCCCCAACCGCGGGGGGAACTGGAAGCCGAGCTTTTCCGCCAAGGTCAGTGGCAGGGTGAACTGACGCATACCAGGCCGGATGGCCGGCGTATCGTCGTAACCAGCCGCTGGGCTTTGCAGCGGGACAAAGACGGCAAGCCCGTTGCCATTCTGGAAATCAACCGCGACATTACCGGGCAGAAGCAAGCCGAAACCGGGCGGGCGCGCCTGGCCGCCATCCTGGAGGCCACTTCCGACCTGGTGGGCACCGCCGACCGGGAGGGCAGGGTGCTTTATATTAACCGGGCCGGCCGGAAGATGTTGGACATCGGGGAGGATGAGGATGTTTCCCGGCTCACGGTGAACGACCTGCAGCCCGAGTGGGCTTACCGGCTCATTCTCGAGCAGGGCGACATCGAGGCCCTGGACCAGGAGGTATGGAGCGGGGAAACTGCCTTCCGGAGCCGCGGCGGGCAGGAAATTCCCACGTCCCAGGTGATCATTGCCCATAAAGGCGCCTCGGGTAAGGTGGAGTTCTTCTCCACCATAGCCCGGGATATCACCGCCAGCCAGCAAGCGGCGCAGGCTCTGCAGGAAGCCAACAACCGGTTGCGGACCCTGGTGCAGGCCTCTCCCCTGGCCATTGTCGGCCTGGATCTGGAGGAGCGGGTCATCAGCTGGAATCCGGCGGCGGAACGCATGTTTGGTTGGAGTCAAGATGAGGTCATGGGGCGGGCCTTGCCAACTATCCCCAAAGAAGAAGAGGAGGCTTTTAAGGCTTTACGACAAAGTAACTTTCAGGGCACTGCCCTGCTGGGCCTGGAGGCGCACCGGCAACGGCGGGACGGCTCCGTCATCGACGTCAGCCTGTCCACCGCGCCGCTCCATGATGGCGCCGGCGCCGTGATGGGCAATATGGGCATCATCGAGGACATCACGGAACGCAAGCGGCTGGCAGCAACCCTGCGGCAAGCCAGCCGCGCCCTCAAGGCCATCACCGAATGTCACCAGGCCTTGATTCGCGCCACCGATGAGATGGAATTGTTGCACGAGGTCTGCCGGATTATCGTCGAGGTGGGTGGTTATCGCATGGCCTGGGTGGGCTATGCCGAGGCCGATGCCCACAAATCGGTGCGGCCGGTGGCCCAAACCGGGTTCGATGAGGGGTATGTGGAACAACTCAACATCACCTGGGCCGATAAAGCCCGGGGCCGTGGACCGGTGGGTACGGCCATTCGGTCGGGTGAACCGGTGGTCGTCCGGGACACCCTCAAGGATCGCGATTTCGACCCCTGGCGCGCCGCAGCGCATAAACGCAGATTTCGTTCAGTCCTGGGCCTTCCCTTGATCCCCTTTGGATCCCTGTGCATCTATGCGGCGGAGCCCAATGCTTTTGACGATGAGGAGATCAGCCTGCTTTTAGGCCTGGCCAACGATTTGGCCTATGGTATTATGGCCTTGCGGGGCCGGGCCGAGCAGCGGCGGGCCGAGGCGGCCCTGAAGGAGTCGGAGCAGGAACTGCGGCGGCTGGCGTCCCAACTCCTGAGCATCCAGGAAAAGGAGCGCCGGCGGGTCGCCAGGGAATTGCATGACGAACTGGGTCAGGCCCTGACGGTTCTGAAGATCAACCTGGTGGCCATTGAAGACCAGCTGGCGCCGGATCAGCAGCACCTGAAGGCAAATTGCGAACACATGCTGTCTTATATCGATACGGTCATTGAAAATGTCCGCCGGCTGTCCTGGGACCTCAGTCCCTCGAGTTTGGAAGATCTGGGCCTCTCTGCGGCGCTGGGATATTTGGTGGATGAGACCTGCCGGACCCATAATCTGCAAAGCGCGGTGGTGATGGACGAAATCGATAATCTTTTTACACCTGAAATCCAGATCAACATTTATCGCATTTTTCAGGAATCCTTGACCAATGTGGTCAAGCATGCCCGGGCCAGCCTGGTTTCGGTGAACGTTGCCCGAGAGGAGGGCAAGGTATCTTTTACGATCCGGGATAATGGCCGGGGGTTTAATGTGAAGCAGGCCATGTCCGGCAAAGTTGCCAAAAAAAGTCTGGGTTTGACCGCCATGCATGAAAGAGCCCTCATGGCCCAGGGCTCGCTCCAGCTCTCGAGCCGGAAGGGCCGGGGCACCACCATTGAGTTTTCCATTCCAACAGCCAAACGCGGGAAATGATTATGTATAAAATTGTCTTGGCCGAAGATCACGTTCTGGTGCGCGAGGGGATTAAAAAAATCATTGAGGCCTTACCGGGACTGCACGTCGTGGGCGAGGTGGGGGACGGCCTCCAACTGCTGGACCTGCTCAAGGGCCTGGCGGTGGATATGGTGATCCTCGACATCTCCATGCCGTCTCTCCCGGGGATAGAGGCCACGCGAGAGATTAAGAAGACCTACCCGGCCGTCAAGGTGCTGATCTTGACCATGCACAAAAAGAAAGAATACCTGAATAATGCGATATCGGCCGGAGTTGACGGCTACTTGTTAAAAGAGGATGCTCCCAAGGAACTCCTCAACGCCATCGACAAGATCAGGCAAGGGATGACCTACGTGTCCCCTCTCCTTTCCAATGACCTGATCAACCTCTATGTCCAGGGACAGCGCCACGACGACGCCGAACCGTCCGATCCCCTCTCGCCTCGTGAAATTCAGATCATCAAGATGATCGCCGAGGGCAAATCGAGCAAGGAAATTGCGGAAACCCTTTTTCTCAGTTTCCGCACCATTCAAAATCACCGGACGAAAATCATGAAGAAACTTAATCTTAAGAAAAATACCGACTTGGTGCGGTACGCCATCCGCAAAGGCTATACGGTCACGTTCGCTTCCTAACCCCTGCCGTAGTCCCCCTAGACCCGAATAGGGCAATAAATCCAGCCAGGAAGGTGGCATAAAGAGTACTTTGCTCTATAAAATAGAGTACTTTGCCTCATTTTCTTTTTTAAGATAAATTTGGTATGGTTAGCTCATGTTTAGTTTAAACAGTAACTTAATATTTTAAAGAAACGGAATAACTATGGCACATTTATACAAAAAACTGAAAAAAGGTCACGAATATTTCTATATTCGGGAAACCCAACGGGTCTATGGCAAGCCCACCACCATTAACCAGGTGTACCTGGGCACCGCCGATAAAGTTGAGGCGGCTTTGGGAAAAGGCGGGTTCTCGCCCAAAGAATTCGGGTCGGTTTTCGCCCTCAACGAACTCGATCGGGAGGTGGATCTGGCCGGAATGATTAATGAGATCCTGCCACCCAAAAAACGGGTGAGAGGGCCTTCGCTGGGAGAACTGGTCTTCTATGCCGCCCTGAACCGGGCCATCGCCCCCACCAGTAAAAGACAACTGGCGAACTGGTACGAAACCACGGATATTCAGAGAATTCGTCCCCTGAGGCTGGAATCTTTGAACTCCCAAAATTTCTGGAACCACTGGGATCGGATCAGCGATGCCGACCTGGAGAAAATCAAGACGACCTTTTTCAAAAAGATCCATGCCCTCTTACCGGATCAGAAACATCGGCTGGTCATTGAGACCGCCGATATCTCCGCGCCCCCCAAGCCGTCGGTCTTTGCCGGCATGCCCCAGCCGGATCAGGATTTCCTGGCGGAACACCTGGCCCAGCAGAAGTTAGGATTGGCCCTGATTACCGAGTGGAGCCATGGGATCCCCTTATATTACCAGAGCTTTTCCGGTGGTGTGCCCACCACCGGTTTCCATGATCACCTGGAACACCTCCTGAGCAAAGTCTCCAACCTGGGTGTGGCGATTGAAGATGTTACCTTGCTGGTTAATCAAGACATGGCTGCCGCGCCCATTATCGAGCAAATCGACGCCAAAGACGGCATGCATTTCATTGTTTCCTACCCCCCTGATTTTGCCCCCGAGTTGATGGAAATCTCCTTGAAGGATTTCCGGCCCCTCCCGGGCAATCGCGGCGCTCAGCTCTCTCCCGTCGCCAAGGAAGATGAGAAGATCCTGTTTTATGAAACCAAGGCCACCTTCTGGAACCAGCCTCGCCGGGTAGTCATTACCTTTGACCCCAAGAGCTTTCATAAGAGCTACCAGGATCTGGGCAAGAAGGTGCAAAGAGTGCGCAAGGAGATCCTGGCGTTGGCGCAGCGCCAAGCTCAGGACGCCGACCAGGCCAGCGCCATCGAGTCCGTCAAGACTCACCTGGCGCAACTCTGCCTGCGCCTCAAGATCAGTCCGGACCTCTTCCAGTTAAATTTCGTGCCGGGAAAAGGTCAGTTACGCCTCGAGTTCCAGCTGGATCATCGCCAAATGGCCGGCGTTGTACGCCACTTCGGAAAGAATATCCTCATCACCGATCGCGAGGATTGGGGGGTGGAGGAGATTTATGACACCTGCGTGACCCGGGCAGTCCTGGGACCCGAATTGGGCGATGCCAAAAGCACCAATGGGAACCGGCCGTACGGTATCGCCAAGGATAACCGCAGTCTTTTCCAAAAAGCCTTGCTGCCGTTATACCACTGGACCGATTCGAAAATCCGGGTTCACCTGTTTGTCTGTGTGGCGGCGCTCAATTACCTCACGCTGCTCAGCCAGCGACTGGCTGCCGCGGGTATCAACATGACCCCTAACGAGGCCATGGAGGAGTTGCGGGAATTGCGGACCGCCATTTACGCCAAGGATCCCGAAGGCAAGCTGAAACGAGTCCTCGAGGAAGTCAACGACCAACAGTCCGCCATCCTCAAAACCCTGGGATACGTGGTCGAGGATGGCAAAGTCGCCGCCCTCTGATCTGAAGCGCCCGGGGCGGGACTGCCTGCCAGTCTAAGCCTTGATTCACTCCCCGGTGGCCGGGGCCAGGACCCTGCCACCGGGACCTGCCGCTTCACTTTCTGCCGTTGACCCCAGCCTCAAAATTCCGGAAACTATGATTTACCGTGTAGGGGCGGACCTATGTGTCCGCCCTGGGCTAGGGGCGCACACACAGGTGCGCCCCTACAGGATAGAAGCCGTTCTTACTTTTATGAGCGCACCTGGGTTTAAAACCCGCCCCTGCAGGGGCTATCCTCCATGGAGGGGCTAAGGCTTCGGTCATGAACATCTAGCCCTCTTGCCCCTTCCCTTGCCAAGATCAAGTCAGGGTATTACTTTATGACGGGATTGGCTGGCGCCCTTCAGAGCCCGAGCCTCTGCCCAAAAAAAAACGCGGCTGTTGATCTGCCCGGTTATGAGCGCCATGATCGTTACCGACAATCTGGGTAAGAACTACCAGGACCTGGTGGCCCTGGACGGTCTATCTTTGCAGATTCCTCCGGGGGAGATCTTTGGCTTGCTGGGCCCCAACGGCGCCGGCAAAACTACCACCATCAAGATTCTGACCACTCTGGCCCGACCCAGCCGGGGCACGGCCCGGATTCACGACTTTGACGTGGTGCGCCAGCCTCTGGCCGTGAAAAAGCTCATCGGGGTCTGCCCCCAGGAAATCAACCTGGACCGGGAACTGACCGCGTACGAAAACTTGTGGATCTACGGGCGGCTCCACCGGATGCCGGATCTTGCGGCCCGGATCGCGGAACTTCTGACGTTCGGCAACCTGGAGGAACGGGCCCACAGCCTGGTGCGGGAGTTCTCCGGCGGGATGCAGCGGCGGCTCCTGATCCTCCGGGCCCTGGTGTCACGGCCCCGGGTGCTCTTTTTAGACGAGCCCACCGTGGGCCTTGACCCCCAGGTGCGGCGCCAATTGTGGAACCTCATCCAGGAACTCAAGCTTTCGGGCATCACCATCATCCTGACCACCCACTATATCGAAGAAGCGGAGATGCTCTGTGACCGGGTGGGGGTCCTGAACCGGGGCCGGCTCATCGCCCTGGACACCCCGACCGCCCTGGTGGCCAAGGTGGGGGGGTACGTGGTGGAAACCCTCAACAGCGGGCGGCGGCAGTATCTGCTGGTCCGGGACAAGGAGGCGGCCTATGCCCGGGCCCAGACCGAGCCCACCGGGGTCATCATCCGCCAGGTCAACCTGGAGGACGTGTTTATCCAACTCACCGGGGAGCGGCTGACCAATTGAACTGGTTTCCCATCTTCTACCGTGAAATCCTGCTGTTCCGGCGCCGGTTGCTGCGGCTGGGCTACGTCGTCTCCGCCCTCTTTTCCCCCCTGCTCTATCTCCTGGCCTTTGGGCTGGGATTGGGAAAACGTGTCACCATTTCCGGGGGCACCTATCTGGATTACCTGCTCCCCGGCCTCATCGCCATGACCTCCATGACCAATTCCTATACCTGGATTGCCACCAGCATGACGGTGGGCCGCCTCCACTTCCGCACCTTTCAGGTCTATATCCAGGCCCCGGTGACCGCCACCGACATCGTGGTGGGCCAAATCCTGGCCGGCATGGTCCGGGGGTTGTTCGCCTCGGGCATCCTCCTGGGTTTGGGGCTGTTTCTGGCCACCGGCTTTCACCTCAACCTGATGTTTTTCCTGGTCTTACTCCTCAATTGTCTGGTGTTCGCCGCCTTTGGGGTGATCGTGGGGATGAAATCCCGGTCCCATGAAGACACGGCCACGTTCACTAATTTTTTTATCATGCCCATGGCCTTTTTCTGCGGCACGTTTTTCCCGGTGGACGAAATGCCCTGGCTGGTCCGGGATATCATCAAGGCGTTGCCTCTGACCCATACCAACCGCCTCCTCCGGTTTCCCTTCTGGAATCTGGAAAGCCTGGAGTCCGTGGCCATCCTTGCGGCCTACGCCGTGGTCTGCCTGGTTTTGGGGATTGTCATCATCCGCCGGTACAGCGAATAGGAGATGTCAAGATGCCCCCTGAAAGTCCTCAACTCGAAACCTACCTGAACAAGCTGGAACAACTCAAGACCGTGTTTCCGGTGCCGGTGTCCAACCCGGTGCTGGACGGGTATTTTGTCCATACGGTGTCACGGTTTCTGGACCAGGTGGATGACCTGAAATCATCGGCGCCCCTCCTGGGCCAAATCCGGCCGGAGCATTATGAAAGCGGTCCGGCGGCCGGCTTCCCGGAGGGCATGAGTTCAGTGGCCGAGGTCACTCGCGATCTGGCGGAGTACTGCCACGGCATGACTGTCTGGGCCCACCCCAATGCCCAGGTCAACGTGATTCCACCCACCAGCATCCCCAGTATCCTGGCGTTTATGGTCGCGGCCATGTATAACCCCAACATCATCTGGGACGAATACGCGGCCCGGTTTGCCGAGGCCGAGATTCAGTCCGTGGCCAGGCTCGCCGATCTCTTCGGGTATGATCCCCGGGGCGCCGGCGGGGTTTTTACCTTCGGCGGCACCGGCACCATCCTTTATGGCTGCAAGCTGGCCCTGGAGAAGCTGTCCGGCGGCCGCACCATGCGGGAAGGCATCAGGGAGGACGTCAAGATCGTCTCGTCCGCTGTCTCCCATTACTCCCGCCTCAACGTGGCCGGCTGGCTGGGACTGGGCACCGATAATCTGGTGGCCATCCCCACGACCCGGGACCACGAGATGTCCCTGGCCGGCCTGGAGGATTTCCTCCGGCAGACCCTGGCCCGTGGGGAGAAGGTGGCGGCGATCATCGCCACCATGGGAACCACGGACGCCTTTGGGATTGATGACCTCACCGGCATCGTCCGCCTGCGGGACCGGTTGTCCCAGGAATTCGCCCTGGGATATCGCCCCCACGTGCACGCCGATGCCGTCATCGGGTGGGTCTGGGCCGTGTTCCGGGATTACGACTTTGCAGCCAATCCCCTGGGCTTTCACGCCCGCACCCTCAGCTCCCTGCAGCATTCCCTGGGCCGGCTGGGCGATTTATCCCTGGCCGACAGCATCGGTGTTGATTTCCACAAAACCGGCTACACCCCGTATGTTTCCAGCGTGTTTATGGCGAAAGCCCGTGAGGATCTGGCCCTGCTCTCCCGCCATCCGGACCAGATGCCCTATCTCTATCAGTTCGGCTACTATCATCCCGGCATTTATACCCTGGAGTGCTCCCGTTCCGGCGCCGGGGCGCTGGCCGCTTATGCCAACATGCGGTTGCTGGGCAAGGAGGGTTACCGGATTCTCATCGGCCACACGGTGGAAATGGCCGAGATGCTCCGGGAACGGCTGGAGCGGCACGCCTTTATTCAAGTGCTCAATGACGGCAATTTTGGGCCCGTGACCCTGTTTCGGGTCTACCCTCCGGGGGTGGAGGCGGATGCGGCCTTCCGGCGAGAGATCAGCGACCCGGCGTTTGGAGAGGCTCTGAAGGCCCACAACGCCTACAATCGGCGGATTTTTACCTTGATTCATGAACGGGCCATGCGAGGGGAAGGGGTCCTGTTGTCCTGGACCGATGCCTATCGGCACGCCTCATATGACGGGCAAACCGGCCCTCCCATTCCCGCCTTGAAGTCATTTATCCTGAGCCCCTGGACG
>Ga0351885_10451_pt1 | contig 11729 bp, 7 predicted proteins | sample TotcelFGM3001L13_FD_206771 | JGI IMG/M metagenome (GOLD analysis project Ga0351885, IMG submission 206771) | Enriched cells from coal bed in the Powder River Basin, Montana, United States - Total cells FGM rep3 HSBNCT.FGM.300.1.L13 ... | reverse complement strand
GCGACCTCCTGGATGGTAAAACAGTTATCAGCTTTCAGCAAGAACCGTTATTTACGGCCGGGCGATAAATGCCGGCTCAACCTTGATCAATCTGATTATTTTATCAGAAAAACCCCGGATTAGGAAGAGAACCGCGGCGTCTCCGGGTCAGGTTCATCACCCAGATAGGCCGGCTGCAACTGGGGATGGGCCGATAGCTCCGCCCCCGCGCCTTCCAGCACCACCCGGCCGGTGGACAGGACATAGCCGTAGTGGGCGATTTTCAGGGCCGCGGTGGCGTTCTGCTCGATCAGGAGGATGGTGACTCCCTGTTGGTTGAGGTGGGTGATGAGGTGAAAAACCTCCTTGACCAGCAAGGGCGCCAACCCCAGGGAGGGTTCGTCCAGGAGCAGAAGCCGCGGCCGGCTCATCAAGGCCCGGCCCACGGCCAGCATCTGCTGCTCGCCGCCGGAGAGGGTGCCGGCCGCCTGGTCGCGCCGTGTCGCCAGGCGGGGAAAGGTGTCGTAAATCCGGTCAAGGTCCCGGGCCAGACCCGGCTGGTCCCGCCTCCAGTACGCCCCTAAGAGCAGGTTCTCGTAGACGGTGAGATTGGCGAAGATGCGCCGGCCCTCGGGCACCAGGGCGATGCCGGCCCGGATGATCTCGTGGGTGGGGAGCCCCTGGATCTCCCGGCCCTCAAAGACAATGCGTCCGCCCCCGGGCACCGCCAGCCCGGTGATGGCCCTGAGCGCGGTGGTCTTACCGGAGCCGTTGGCTCCCAGCAAGGTGACGATCCGTCCTTGGGGGACGCCAAAGCTGACCCCGTTCAGGGCCTTGATGGCCCCATAGGAGACCTGAAGGTCGAAGACTTTTAGCACGGTATGATTTTCCTTAGTAGCTATCAGCGGTCAGCTTTCAGCTTTCAGCCAAAAACGTAAAAAGCAAATTTTATGGCTCGCTTCCAAGCTGGGCTGGGGAACGCCTAGAGCTTGGCACTTTCGTTCCCAAGTGCAACTTGGGAACGAGTGAATTATTGTTGTAGGGGGGGACCTGTGTGTCCCCCCATTGAGGGCGCACACACAGGTGCGCCCCTACGTGCTGAAAGCTGAAAGCTGACAGCTGATAGCTGATAGCTATTTTCCCAAATAGGCCCGGATTACCTCCGGGTTGTTCCGGATGTCGGCCGGGAGGCCGGCGGCGATGGTGAGGCCGTGGTCCAGTACGGTGAGGTGCTGGCAGAGGCCCATGACCAGACGCAGATTGTGTTCAATGACCAGCATGGTTAAATCATAACGGTCCTTGATGTCCTTTATGAAAAAAATCAAATCGCCGGTCTCCTGGGGGTTGAGGCCGGCGGCGGGCTCGTCCAGGAGGAGGCAGCGAGGTCCCGTGGCCAGGGCCCGGGCAATCTCCAGGCGGCGCTGGTGGCCGTAGGGGAGCTTGCCGGCCGGCTGGTCCGCGGCCTCGGCCAGGCCTACCTCTTCCAGCAACGCCACCCCCCGGGACCGGCGGTCCCGTTCTTCCCGGCGGTAGCGTGGCAGCCGCAAGACGGCCTCCCCCCAGGTGGCGCGGCTGCGGCAGTGAAACCCCACCAGCACGTTGTCCAGAACGCTGAGTTCGCCGAAGAGCCGGATGTTCTGAAAGGTCCGGGCGATCCCCCAATCCGCGAGACGGTGCGGGGGCTCCCCGGTAATCTCCCGGCCGTCCCAGACAATCCGGCCGCTGGTGGGTTTCAGAAAGCCGCTGATGAGGTTGAAGACCGTGGTCTTGCCCGCCCCGTTGGGGCCGATGAGGCCGTAGAGGCCCCCTTCCGGCACCGCCAGATTCAGGTTCTCCAGGGCCGAAAGCCCCCCGAAGCGCATGTCCAGATGTTCGGTGTGGAGCAGAGCCATGGGGGACCTTATGGTTTCCCGGCGCCGGGCGTCGAACCGACGGCCCCGACCCGCCAGAGGCGCCCCAGCCCGGCCCAGGAAAATTCCCGGCGGCCCATGAGACCCCGGCGGCAGAAGATGATCACCAGCAGCAGCGCCAGGGAGAGGATCACCATGCGCATCCCCGGAATGCCGGGAATGGTGAACCCGAAGATGGCGGCCGGCTCCTCCACGATCCTCAGCCACTCCCCTGCCAGGGTGAAGCCGGCCGCGGCCAGAATCGCCCCGGTGGTGGAGCCCAGGCCTCCTACCACAATGATGATCAAGAGATTGAAGGTGAGGAAAAAGGTGAAGAGCGACGGCGATATGGTGGTGATGAGGTGGGCCAGCAACCCGCCTCCCACCCCGAAGAAAAAGGCGCTCAAAAGATAAGCCCCCAGCAGGTGGCGAAAGGTGTTGATCCCCATAGCCTTGGCCGCGGTCTCGTCTTCCCGGATGGCGTTCAGGGCGCGGCCGTAGCTGGAGTTGACCAAGGCGGCGACCACCGCGGTGGCGGCCACCGCCACTCCCCAGGACCACCAGAGGTTGGTATAGGGGTAGAGCCCTTTGAGGCCCAGAGGTCCGTTGGTCAGCCCCTGGAGATTGTTGGCCAAGACCCGCACCACCTCGCCGAAGCCCAGGGTGACGATGGCCAGGTAATCGCCCCTGACCCTGAAGACCGGAAACCCGGTGAGCAACCCGAAGGCGACCGCCACCAGCCCCCCCGCCAGCAACGCGGCGGGAAACGGCAGGGATAGCTGGCTCAGCGGCCCGTACAGGGGGGTGACCAGGAAATTCAGGGTCTTTTCCGCCGGGGTCATGGTCAGGAGCGCCGCGGTGTAGGCCCCCAGGGTGATGAAGGCGTTAGGCCCCAGGTGCAGCTGGCCGCAGACCCCGTTGATCAGGTTGTAGGCCACCGCCAAGGTTATAAAGATGGCCACGTTGTTCAGGAGCCGCACCTGATACTCGTCGGCCCAGCGCTCCGCCCCCCACAGGAGCAGAAACAACAGGGCCAGAGCGGTTAGGGTTAGGTATCGGGTGCGAATGGGTTTGCTCCTTTGGAGTTAGTGGTCAGTGGCCGGTGGCCAGTTTTTGGTTTTTGGTTTTTAGTTTTTGGTTTTTGGCGCGCCCCTGGCGGGCACTGAGGCACACCCCCACCCCTAAAAAAATGCTTGATTAATTATTGTCAATGGACCAGTAACTTCTGGCCACTGGCCACTGGCCACTGGCCACTGACTACTGACCACTGCTCACAGCTTCTCCTCCCCCAACGCCTCTCCCAAAAGCCCCGTGGGTTTGAGCAGCAGGAGCACGATGAGCAGGGTGAAGGCCACCGCGTCCCGGTAACCGGCCCAGGCCGGAAAGAAGGCCACGATCATGACTTCCAGGAACCCCAGGAGCAGCCCCCCCAGGACCGCTCCGGTGACGTTGCCGATACCGCCCAAGACCGCAGCGATGAAGGCTTTCAGCCCCGGCAGGATGCCCATGAAGGGATTGACCTGGGGATACTTCATGGCCCACAGGAGCCCCCCGGCCCCGGCCAGGAGCGACCCCAGGAGAAAAGTAAAGGCGATGATGCGGTTGACGTCGATGCCCATGAGGCTGACGGTCTCAAGGTCCAAGGCGATGGCCCGCATGGCGCGGCCTACCGCGGTGCGGTAGATGATGAGAAAAAGCCCGGCCAGGAGGGCGCCGGTGACCAGAGGGATGAGCAGGCTCAAGCGGGGCACGAACAGCCCGCCCCAGGCAAAGGCCCCGGTGAAAATCCCGGGGACGGGAAAGGGCTTGGCCCGGCCCCCAAAGATAACCAGGGCGACGTTCTCCAGCAAAAAGGAAGCGGCGATGGCCGAGATCAAGAGCGAAATCCGGGGGGCGCGGCGCAGCGGCCGGTAAGCGCCGCGCTCCAGCAGCACCCCCATGAAGCCGGTAAGCCCGACGGCCAGGCCGAAGGCCGCCGGCCAGGGCCAGGAAAACAGCCCCACCCCCATGACCGCGATGTAGGCCGCCACCATCAGCAGGTCCCCGTGCGCAAAATTGATGAGCCGGAGGAGGCCGTACACCAGGGTATAGCCGATGGCGATGAGGGCATAGAGACTGCCTAATGACAGGCCGTTGATGAGCTGCTGGAGGAAGGTGAGTAAATCCACGGGGGTATTATACTAAAAAATGCGCCGGGGACGCGGAAAAGGTCTGAGGAGCTTAATTTTACAGACTAGCCGGGAAGACTGCCTCAAGACCTACCCATGGCGTAAGCTTCAATGCAGTCCCGATGAGCCGTTGGCCCAGTCGCAAATTATAAAAAGGTGGTGGGGCAAGCCTCCGTGTCCGCCACCGTTGGTGGCACAGGTTTTTAACCTGTGTACCCGCACCGGTAAGATACCGGTGCCACCAAAAACTTTCCGGAACAAATTATTCCTCAAAACCGGCCAAAAGCCTATACCGGCATCACAAAATTATCGGGTGATAACCACGGGAGGTGATGGTGGCATAGTGGAAGGGCGGCCCCACCTCTTCTTTAATCGCGGCCATCTTTTCCAAAAAGTCCTGGCTCAGATGCAGGATTTCTTCCAGGTCCGCCCCCTGGCTGAGGGCCTTGAACAGGCGCATCTCCATCCCCAGGTTCCGGGGCATGACCAGCACGTTGCCAGTCAGCATCCGCCGCAGGGGAAGCTCGTTGTCCTCGCTGCCCAGGAGGATCATTTGAAAGTGGGGCGGGGGACTGTCGGGAACGTAACCGGCCAGAATGAAGTAGATGCGGCGAAAACCTTCGGCCTCGGGGCCGTGGGTTTCCAGGTGGCGGCCGTAACCCTGGGAGAGGAGGGGAAGCGCAAACTCCACCATTTCCTCCAGTTCCAGTGGGCCGGGATGGCGGGCGATCTGCCGACGCAGGGCCAACGACAGGGAGACGCTCACCCCGGCGCCGCCACTCAGAATGCCGCAGCGCCGGTTCAGGGCGAAGAGCTTGTTGACGTTAAAGACCTCCGGCTGCCCGCCAACGTCGAACCGGGTAGCCCGGCTGTCGGTGGCCAACACGATACCGTGCTCGTTAAATCCCGCCAGGGCCTGGGTCATGAGTTCTGCCTTAGGAAGAAGTCTTTTGGGGAGCCCTAAAGGGGGGACACACAGGTCCCCCCCTACAAGAGAGCAGGGAAGGCCGGCTCACTTTGCAGCCTTCACCGCCTCCTCGGGTAACGGCGCCCCGTCGGGATTATAGAACAGCCGCATTCGCGCCGGCGGCAAAGTGAACTCCAGGGAACCCAGGAGTTTCAAGGGGATGGTATCCGGCGTCAGATCTTTCCAGGCCCGCCGGGGTTTACCCAACAGTTCGGCCAGGTCGGGGATGGCGACCTCCTGGGGCTCGCCGGTGGTATTGATCACTGCAAGGACCCGGCCCTTGCGGCTCTCCCGGGATTTGAGCAGCAGCGCCACCGGCTCCCCCGTGGGGTTGACCCGGGTCTGGGGGCCTTCTTCCAGCAGCACCGGGCAGTTCTTTTTCATGCGGTTTACCCCCTTGATAAAGGGACTCAGATCGTAGGAGGGCGCCTCCCAATCCTCAGGCCGGGTCTTCACCACATTGAGGCGCTTCTTGAAGCCGTACTCATAGCCCATGGGGATCATCACCCCGGTGGAAAAATAGGCTGCGAACAGGTAGCGCTGCCGGGCCACTTCCGGGGCGCCGCCGCTTTCTGCCGCCAGCCGCTCGGTATCGTGGCTTTCCGGGAAGCTGATGGAAGGGGCGATGCGGCGGAAGTCATTGTACTGCTCCAGGCACCAGTCTTCCTGGAAATCCCACCACTTGGAGCTGTTGTAGAGGAAGTCGAACCCGGAGGATGACAACTGGGTGCACTCCTTCACGCGGCACCCCAGGGTCTCGGCGAAAAACTGGGCCCGGGGCTCCAGGTTCTTGGCCTCAATGATGAGGCGCGCCCAAAAATCGCCCGGGATTTTGTAAGCCGCATCGGCCCTGAATCCCATGAAGCCCAGGCGCAGGTACTTGGCCACCACCCCATCGAAGTAGTGCAGCAACCCCTCAGGGTCCGGCGGCGGCCAGTACGAAATTTCCGCCAGGTCGCCCCACACCGTCACCTTGGTAGCATCCGCGGGGTCAACGGCGCCGGGGTGCTTGATCCGGCCGTCATCGTCGGTGGCGTACCATTCGGGATGCTGGGTGACCAGGGGCGAGTCGATGGCCGTGTGGTTGATCACCAGGTCCAGCATCACCTTCAGGCCCCGGCGCCCGGCCTCCTTCAGAAAGTGCGTCAGGGCCGCCTCGGGGTCCTGGCCCGACTCGGGAGCAAACAGGGGATTGAAACCGTAGTAATCCTTGACGGCATAGAGGCTGCCGGACAGGCCCGGGGTGTGGATGGGGTTTAAAAAAATCCAGGTGAAACCCATGGCCGCGATGCGGTCCAGGTGCTCCTCCCACTGGGGGATGGTCCCGGCCAGGGGCGGAAAAAGATTGTAGATCAAGGCTGGTTCAGACATTAATCACCTCTTAAGTACAGTGGTCAGTGGCCAGTAGCCAGTTGTCGGTTGTTCTTATACCTGACGTCATAGTTTTTTGGACATGATTATGATTTTTTCCAAGGTAAGACTTCCCCATAGGTCAACCTGAGCCGGAGGCGAAGGGTCTCTTCAAAAGCGGTAAATACAAGATCCTTAACCCCCTGCGGCGGCTCAGAATGAAAAAAGAGGACTTCCCTGCTATATTTATAAATTAACGACCCAGTATCTAATCCTTACTACTAATCACTGACCACTGGCTACTGGCTACCGACTCCGCGCCTTATTCAGCCGGGCTGCCAGCCGGGCGGGCTCCGGGCTCTGCTCCATCTGGTCCAGGGTTAGGGGCAGCTTGACCCGCCAGTTGGGGTGCTCTCGTATGGTACCCGGCAGGTTTTGCTGCTCGGCCACCCCGAAGACTTCCTCCAGGCGGACCTCCATGAGGGCGGCCTCACTCTGAGCCAGATAGTCCAGGATTGCCTCCCGCAGTTCCAACGGACAGGAATCCCCAGGCTCAGGCTTCACATCTGCACCCTCGGGCAGCAACCCCCGGCGCCCCAGGTCTTCCAGCAAAAACCGGCGGTCCAACTCCCGGGCCGCGGCATCGGCCTCCGCCAGATCGGCGTCGGGGTACAGATTCAATTTCCGCTTCAGGGCCAGGTCATGCCCCTGCCAGAATCCCGTCAGGGTGGGCAGGTCATGCGTGGTCACCGTGGCCATGACCCGGGCCGGGTACGCCTCCGGGGCCAGGAAGTGGCGATTGCCGTCCCGTTCAAAATAAAAAACCCGGTAGGAAAAAACACCGGTCTTGCCCAGCTCCCGCCGGATGTGGGGCGGCACCGTTCCCAGGTCCTCCCCGATGATCAGGGCTCGCCTCCGCACGCTCTCCAGGGCCAGGATAGCCAGGAGTTCCCGGGCCGGGTAGGTTACATAGGCGCCCTGGGACGCCTCCACCCCGTGAGGGATCCACAACAGGCGAAACAGCCCCATGACGTGGTCCATCCGCAACATGCCGCCGGGCGGAAGGTTGGCCCGGAGGGTGTCGATGAACAACTGGTAACCCGAGGCCCTGAGGCGTTCCGGGATCAAGGGCGGCAACCCCCAGTTCTGCCCCTGGGGATTGAAGGCGTCGGGAGGCGCGCCGATAGACGGCCCCCGGGTAAAGAGCTCCTGATGGGCCCAGGTGTCGAAGCCCCCGGGGCTCGCCCCCAGGGCCAGGTCCTCGTAGAGAGTAAACGGCAGGCCCTGTTGTTGAGCCACCTGGCAGACCTGGCCCAATTGGGTCGCGGCCAGCCACTGCCCGTACTGGTAAAACCGCACCTCCTTTCCGTGCTGCCGGGCAAACTCTGCCACGGCGGGGCTCTCGGGTTGCTGATAGGGTCCGGGCCAGCGGCGCCAGTCGCCTTCCTGAAGCTGATCCACCAGGGCTGAAAACTGGCCGAACCTGGCCAGGGACTCGCCTCCGGCCGCCACAAATCGGGCAAATTCCTCCCCTCTGTCAGAGCGGGAGGGAGCCTCCGGGCCGCCGTGCGCCTGGCAGAAGGTCTCATACAGGAGCTTCAGGACCCGGCGCTTTAAAAGGTAGACTTCCCGGTAAGATACCAGGGAAGATGCGGCCAGGCGGGCTTTAAGGGCTTGGAATTCCGGGCTGGCCACGAGGTCCTGGGCCTCCCGGCAGGCTGCCATCTCCGGCGCCGCCTCCAGGCTCAGGTACAAAACATTGAGGAAAATCCGGCTGGTGGGGGAATAGGGACTGGGGTCGGCGGTGGCTCGCCCCCCGGCCGCATGAAGCGGGTTGACCCCCACAAACGCCGCCCCCAGGGGTCCGGCCCAGCGAATGACCGTCATCAGATCGGCGAAATCCCCCACGCCCCAATTGGTCCGGCTCCTCAAGGCATAGAGCGGCAGGTTAAAACCCCAGGCCCGGCGGCCCTCCTCCAGCCAGCCCGGCGCATACGCCTGGGGCGGCGCCGCGATCAGCCTGGTGCGGCCGCTTTCCTCCCGGCCGCCGCTCCGCACTTTCAGGGTCAGATCGTAATATCCCATCTCCAGGTCGGCGGGCAAGGGCAGCTGCATCGCGATTCGAAAGCCTCCCGGGACCACCTGGCTCTTCAGCCGCCCGGCAACTTCGAGCTGTCTCTCCCACCGGTAACGCGCCCCCGTTTCGCTGGCCATCTCCCCCAATACATCCACCGCGGCCGGGGGTTCAGGCCCTGGAAACCAGATCCGGACCGTTGCCTCGGCCAGAGTTGGGGCGGGTTTGATAAGCTGCACCGGTGAAAGCAAGGCCCCCCAGGAACCCAACCGCCGCCGGGCGATCTCCCGGTCCAGGCCCTCCGGATCCTTCCATTCCACCCCCATGGCGCTGAGCAGGTCCCGGTAGGTGGCCTGAGAGGTGCGGTGGCGGCGGCCGAAATTGTCCCAATACTGGGAGGTAATCCCGCACATTGAGCCCAGGGCCGCAATTTTTTTGGGGGTGTCCTTCCCGGTCATGGTCAAACCTTTTGCAGATAGCCAGGCTGTTCTCTAATCAGCAAATCTCGGGAAAAAGAAGCGTCTTCTTGTCTGGCACAATCATACCAATTGATTTTAGTGATTCAGCCGAGCCGGCGCCAGGGGCTTCTAAACTTTCTATGGCCATTTTCCGGGGAAAATCTTGCCGGATAACCGCAGTGGCAATCAAAAAAATATCCTGGTTCAGCCCTGTCCGCCGCCTGGCTAGGTGCTGATCTGGTTGATCACGCCATCGGCGAGGGCAAAGCAGGCCAGGGTGGTGTCCTGGTAGCGGGGATCCCGGCGGACCGCGCTTATGAGGTCCACAAATTCCGGGTGACAGGAAAACAGGAGCACCTGCTGCTCCCGGGCGAAATCCAGGATGACCCGGGCGGCGTTCTTCCGTCGGGACGGATCGAACTTCACCAGCACGTCGTCCAGGATGACGGGCAAGGGTTCGGAGTGGCGTCCGAACTCCCGGGCCAGTCCCAGGCGGATGGACAGATAGACCTGATCCGCCAACCCGGCACTCCAGGCCACCTCTTCTTTCCGGGCCAGCGACTTATCCTCCAGGTGAACCCCGTCCTCGCCCACCGCGGCCAGAAGCCGATAGCGGCCATGGGCCATAGTGTTGAGGAACCGGTCCGCCTCCCGAATCACCTGGGGCTGCCGCTCCCGTTCGTACACGCCCCGGGCCTCCTCCAGTAGATGGCGGCACACCACGAAAGTCGCCCAACGGCGGCTGGCGTCGTTCAGCTCCTCCTGAACGCTGCGCTGCTGGAAGAGAAGATCGCTCAACTGCTCGTCTTGTTCCATGGATTTCAATTTGCCCTTGAGATCCCCGATTTCCTGATCATCTGCCGAAATGAGGCTCGAAAGCTCCTGGAGGCGAGCCTGGAGGCGTTCCTTCTCCCCTTGCAGTTCCAGGGGATCGGTGCGGCTCAATTCCTCTTCCAGAGCCGCCTGGGCCTCCCGGGTGCCGGCCATGCGGTAGAGGGCCGTCTCTTCGGTCTCCATCTGCTGGACCGACTCCCGCCACTTCCGGTGGGCCTCTCCGCGCCGCCGGAAGTCCTCGGCGTCCGCCGCCCCGGCCTGGCGCAGCAAGTCGTCCCCTTCGCACTCCAGTTCCTGTCCGCGGCTGCTCAGGATGTCCAGGGCCTGGGTAGCGGCCGCCAGCTTCTCGGTAAGCCCCCGCTGCTGTTGGCTAGCCGCCAGGGCCGCGGCCAGGGCCCGGCGAAGGGCGTCCAACTCCCCGACCCCGGGCTCCGCCGCATCAGGGGTAAGGCCGCAGGCCCTGAGCCCCAGGCTGATTCTCTCGCGAGCCGCAGCAATATAGTCGGCCATCTGTTGCAGCCGGCGGCCTTGCTGATCCAGGACCCGACTTGCAGCCCGGGCATTTTCCACCGCCTGCAGCACCGCTTCAAAGCCCTCCGGGCGCACTGCCTCCGAAAAGCCCCGGCCGGTGAGCCACCCGGCCCACTCTTCCTGAAGGCGCTGCAAGTCACCGGCAGCCTGCTCCGTTTCCGCCTCTGCCTTGGCAAGCCGCGCCCCGGCCTGGGCCAGATGGTCCTCGGCCTGGCGCCGGTCCTGTTCCCGGGCCTGCCAGTCCCTAAGCTGGGCCGCGGCCTGCTCCAATTCCCCCGCCATCTCCTCCAGGCCCATAAAGTCGACCGGCGGTTCCCGATCCATGATCTGGGCCGCCCGGGCAATCTCGGCCTCCGCCGCCTCGATCTGCCCTTCCAGATCGGTGATGACCTCCGAGAGACCGGCCTGGTTCCCCTCCACCTGCTCCAATTCCCGCTCGACGACGGCGCGGCGCCGCCCTTCCACCGCGGCTTGCCGTCGTGATAGCCAAAAAAACAACCCCGCCAGCACCAGGCCGGTGCCGGCAATCAGGCCGCCGGTCAGGTAATCCCGGCGCCAGAGAAAATAACCACCCAGACCCAGGCCCACCAACAGCCAGGGGAGACTCAGCCATCCGGACAGAGCGGCCGCCGGCGCCGCCAGTTGCCCCTGAAGCGCCGCCACTCGGGCCTCGGCCTCGTCCCGGGCGCTCATCCGGCCCCGTTGCTTCTCCGCCAAAACCTCCCGCCGCTGCAACCAGACCCGCATCCGCCGCACCGCTTCCTGCTGCCGCGCCAGTTCCTGGTGGTCGATAAGGCGCGGGGCCGGAAGGTCTTGTAAGTGCCGGGACGCGGCTTCGGCCCGTTTTTGAGCCTCGGTCGCGGCCTCGGCCAGGGTTCGCCCCTGAGCCCGGACGGCCTCTAACCGTCGCTCCGCCGCACTCAGCTGCCGGCCGAACTCGGCCACCCGCTGGCGCACCTGAACCGAGGTATCCACCGTCGCCAAACGAGGCCCATCCCAGGCTGGCCCCAGCTCCCGCAGTTTGCACCCGAACTCCGTCCGGGCCTGGTCCAGGTCGCCCTTGGCGGCGGGATAGTCCTCCAGGGCTTGCGCCAGCTTATCCCGTTCGCCGGCCAGGGCCTCGATGGCTTCTCGGGCGGCCAGTACCGCCTCATCCGGGGTGAGCCGTCCCAGTTGCTCTTTAAGGACTGTGACCTCCCCCTCCCGCTGCTTCCGGTTCTGCCGATTCGCGTCAAGCTCTTTATGGAGAACCTCCAGGCGTTCGAGACCGTTCACCGGAAAATTTTGGGCATACGAAACCTCAACGGCCTTCTCCCGGGCCAGGTTCCGGTTCACCCAGGGCACTCGGGCCTGCTCCAGCCGCTCCACCCGCCCCAGTTCCCGGCGGCGGTCCTCGGCCTCCTGACGGTTGCCGTCCACCTGCGCCTCCAGATGTTCCCGCCGGCGCTGGCCCTCAGCATAGGCGGCAGCCTGACCCTG
>Ga0351885_10447_pt1 | contig 11964 bp, 9 predicted proteins | sample TotcelFGM3001L13_FD_206771 | JGI IMG/M metagenome (GOLD analysis project Ga0351885, IMG submission 206771) | Enriched cells from coal bed in the Powder River Basin, Montana, United States - Total cells FGM rep3 HSBNCT.FGM.300.1.L13 ... | reverse complement strand
CCCAGCGCCGGTAAAGCACGTCCCGTTCATAATTGGTCAGGGCAATCTGCCGGGCCACCCTTAATGCCTCTTCCCGGTCTTGCAGCAGATTCCACCCCAGCGACGCCGCCGCCACCAGGGTCCACACCCCTATCACGATCCACCCGTATTGTTTCAGGGGGATCGAGGGCCCTTTTTTTTCCGGCTCCGCGCTCATAACAGCTCCAACTACCGGCGCCTGCGGTGGACTCTGCCGAAATCCAGCCGTCAGGCGGCCGTCCTTGGTTGGTGTCGCCCCGGGTCCCCCGGCTTGGCGCCATGGTCCGGGTGCCTCGATCAAGTATACCAATAAATTATAAAATTTCTCGTTAAGATATAAAGGAATGTCAGTCGGTTGAAAAAAGCCTGGCTTTCGGCGGGGCGACCCTCCCTGGCTGCGTTTCGGAGGGGGGTCCGGAGGCTTGCTCTCCCTATGAATTGCAGTATGGCAAGGATTCCGCTATAGTTTTTTGGGAGTCGCGGGGCGGTTTGCTTTAAAAGGCCCCACAACGGCAAGACTCCCGAAACATATTGATATTTAAATTTCTTTTAACCGAAAACCGAAAACTGGAAACCGAAAACGGTATTTAGGTAGGACCAGATGATCATCCTCCACGAGTTTCGCTCCGGACAGTACAGCGTGCCCTTTTCCTGCGGAGATGAACTCCCGGAGTGCTGCTTTGCGTGCGTCTATCTTCTTTCCGATTCGACCGACGCCTGCCTGTGCGACTCCGGATTATACTTCTGTGGCTATTCCTGGCCCGACAAGCTGACCCAAACCGTCCCGCCCTGCCTCCTGGACCCCCGATAGTTTCAGCCGGCGGCCGGGTCGCCGGCGATAGACTCCGGCAATAAAATTTGACAACCCCGCCGCCTTCTTCTATTTTTAAGCCAGGGGGAGGGAGTCATGGGTGCCACGAAGCGTTGTCTCATTTCTCGGGACGTGATTGCCCGGCGGGTGGCGGGGCTGGCCGAGCGCCTCGGCCGGGATTATACCGGCCCGGATCTGGTGATGGTAGGGGTCTTGAAAGGGGTGTTCATCTTCATGGCCGACCTGGTACGGGCCTTGCCGTTTCCCGTAGAAGTGGATTTCGTCCGCCTCTGCAGCTACGGCGCCGGCACCACCACCAGCGGCGAAGTTCACATCACCAAGGATGTGGAAATGTCCCTTCAGGGCCGGGATGTCCTCATCGTGGAAGATATCGTCGATACGGGCCTGACCCTGGACTTTCTGCGCCAGCACCTCCTCACCCACCAGCCCCGCTCCCTCAAGATCTGCTGCCTCATTGACAAGCGAGAGCGCCGGGAAGTGGACGTCCCCCTGGATTACGTCGGCTTTGTGGTGGAGAAGGGCTTCCTGGTGGGCTATGGCCTGGATTGCGGCGAACAGAGCCGCACCCTGCCGGAAATTTTTGTGTTGGAAAAGGATTGAAAGCGGAAAGACCTCATTCGCACTTATAGCGTTTGCCAAAAGTTTTTTCCGATAGCGGCATCAGGCTAATCCCCCTTACCCCCCCTTTAGAAAAGGGGGGAACTATAAGGAATTGCTCTTAAAGTCCCCCTTTGAAAAAGGGGGACTTAGGGGGTAGGAACCTCCAAGCGGAAAGAATTTATGGCAAATGCTATAGGTTCAACTTCGCATGATTGCACGTAGAGGCGGGTTCAAAACCCGCCCCTGTATCGGTTCTTAACTTCGGGAGACGATGACCGACCCTGCCCAACCCCGCCGCTTCGCCGCCCTGGACCTGGGCAGCCTGACCGTGCGCCTGGCCGTGGCGGAGCCCACCCCCAACGGACACTTCCGGGTGCTGCTCCACCGCCGGGAGATTACCGGGCTGGGCCGCGGTCTGGCCGCCACCAATGACCTGGCCCCGGAAGGCATGGCCCGGACCCTGAAAGCTCTCCAAACCTTCACGCAATTGATGACGGACCAGCGGGTGGAAATCTACCAGGCGGTGGGCACCCAGGCCCTGCGCCAGGCCAGCAACCGGCAGGTCTTTCTGGATCAGGTTCAGGATACCCTGGGGTTGACGGTCGAGGTGCTGGCCCCCGAGGCCGAGGCCCGGCTGTCGCTTACCGGGGTGCTCACCAGCCTGACCCCGGCAGCGCTGACGGCCCCTGACGTGCTGGTCTTTGATGTGGGCGGGGGCAGCTCCGAGTTCGCCCTCATGCACCCGGGCCGGGAGCCGGTCTTCGCCAGCTTGCCCCTGGGGGTCCTGACCCTGAGCCAGGCCCGGCCCTTAGGCGATCCGCCCAGGCCGGAAAAGGTGGCGGCCGTGAAAGAGGAACTATCCGCCCGCCTGGGTTCTTTCTATAAGGGGGCTATCGAGCCATATCTGGAGGGGGACCCTTGCCTGGTGGGTACTGCCGGGGCGGTCACAACCCTTGCGGCCCTGCAATTAAAGTTGCGGGCGTATGATCCGAATAAGATCAACAACCTGATCCTGACTCGGGCTCAGGTAGCGGCCCTGGCCGAACTGCTGGCTGGAATGCCTGAAGCAGACCGGGCCCGTCTGCCCGGGATCGAGCCCGCCAAGGCCGGGGTCATGGTGGCCGGCGCATTGATCATTTTGACTATCCTTACGGTCTGCCGGCAGGATTCCCTGGTGGTGATCGACGCCGGCCTCCTGGAAGGGGTCTTGCATGAGATGGCCCTCAAGTTTTGAGTTTCAAGATTCGCCGGAAAAGGATAAAATTAATATTTTTAGCCAACCACTTATTTGCATCCAAGCGCTGTGGTCATGATCAATAGACAAACCAACTAGTTAACCATGTTCCGCCTCGCATGGCGGGAAAATCTTGCCACCGGGAACTCAAACGCTGGGGGATAAACCGTATGTCCAAGGATAGCATTCACTACGCCTACACTTTCGATGATGTACTGCTGCTGCCGGGGGCCTCGTCGGTGCTGCCCAGCGAAGCCGACCTCAGCACCCGCCTGACCCGGCGCATCTCCCTCAATATTCCTCTCATCAGTTCCGCCATGGACACGGTGACCGAGGCGGACACGGCCATCTCCCTGGCCCGACAGGGCGGCATCGGCATCCTGCACCGCAATATGACCATCGAGGCCCAGGCCTTGGAGGCGGAAAAGGTCAAAAAGTCGGAGTCCGGGATGATCATCGACCCGGTGACCATCGGCCCCGAGGCCCGGATTGCCGATGTGCTGCAACTGATGGAACGCTACCGCATCTCCGGCATCCCGGTGGTACAGGGCAAGAAATTAGTGGGCATCGTTACCAACCGGGACCTGCGCTTTGAAACCAACCTGAAACAGAAGGTCAAAGAGGTGATGACCAAGGACCGTCTGGTCACCGCCCACGTGGGGATCACCCTGGAGGAGTCCAAGGCCCTGCTCCATAAATACCGCATTGAAAAACTCCTGGTGGTGGATGGCGACGGCAATCTGACCGGGCTTATCACCATCAAGGACATCGAAAAAATTCGCAAGTATCCCCTGTCCTGCAAGGATGAGTTCGGGCGCCTGCGGGTGGGGGCCGCCATCGGGGTGGGCTCGGACCGGGAGGCGCGGGTCGAGGCTCTGATCAAGGCCGGGGTGGACGTCATCTGTATCGACACGGCTCACGGGCATTCCATGCGGGTGATCGAGACGGTGGAGGATACCAAGCGCCATTTCCCGGACGTGGAGTTAATCGCCGGCAATATCGCCACCGCCGACGGGGCCCGGGCCCTCATCAAGGCCGGGGCCGACGCAGTTAAGATCGGGGTGGGGCCCGGTTCCATCTGCACCACCCGGGTGATCGCCGGGGTGGGGGTGCCGCAGCTCTCCGCCATCATGGACTGCGCCAAGGCGGCCAAGGTGGCCGACATCCCCCTGGTGGCCGACGGGGGCATCAAGTACTCCGGCGACGTCACCAAGGCCCTGGCCGCCGGCGCCGACGTGGTGATGATCGGCAGCCTCTTTGCCGGCACCGACGAGTCTCCAGGTGAAACCGTAATCTTCCAGGGCCGGAGCTACAAAATTTACCGGGGCATGGGGTCCGTGGAGGCCATGAAGGCCGGCAGCCGGGACCGCTACTGCCAGGAAGACGTCAACCTGGAGAATAAACTGGTGCCGGAAGGCATCGTGGGCCGGGTGCCGTCCCGGGGCAAACTGGCCGAGGTCATCTTCCAGCTCATGGGGGGCCTGCGCTCCGGCATGGGCTACGTCGGGGCCAGGACCATCCCGGAACTCCAGACCCTGGCAAAATTCGTCCGCATCAGCGCCGCGGGCCTCAAAGAATCCCACGTCCACGACGTCATCATCATGAAAGAAGCCCCGAATTACTGGGTGGATTAGAACGGCGGCGGTCAGCGGTCAGCTTTCAGCAAAACAATCTATAGTACATGTAAAGTGCATCCCGCGCACCAGTAAAGTGAAATCACATTAGGGCCAAGGGATGAATATTCGGTTTTATCTTGACCCAGAGACAGGTCAGCCACATATTTATGACCATGGAGTAAATGAAAAAGAAGTTGTAGAAGTGTTGGGCAGAACTGGGGAAGACCGGCCCGGTGAGGAAGGCTCCCGGGTTGCCATCGGTCAGACGCTATCCGGGCGATATTTGAGGGTTATTTATGTTCCCGATCCTCATCCAAATAGCGTTTTTGTTATTACCGCTTATGAATTGAAGGGAAAACCTTTAATCGCCTATCGTAGGCGGCGCAGGAAAAAGAAATGAAAAAGAAAAGCACCTATCCACCGGGCTGGGATGAAGCCCGGGTGCATCGGGTTTTGGCCCATTACGAAGAACAAACGGAAGCAGAAACGGTTGCGGAGGACGAGGCGGCTTTTGAGCACCAAACCCAAACGGCCATGGAAGTTCCCGTGGAACTGGTGCCAGCGATTCGGGAACTCATTGCCAAGCATCGCAATAAAGCTAAAGGCAAGTCACCGGATTGACCCGCGGGCCTCTATGAATCACCTGTCCACGATCATCATCATGAAAGAAGCCCCGAATTACTGGGTGGATTAGAACGGCAGCAATCAGCGGTCAGCTTTCAGCTTTCAGCAAAAAAATCTAAAACCAAAGACCTGTAGGGGCGGACCTGTGTGTCCGCCCTTTTTCTTTAGCTCTGTCATCAAGATAATAAAAAGGGAGGGCCAATGGCCCTCCCTTTTTATGGTGCGCGGGACGCCCGCCCTACGATAAGCAAGGGCGACCCAACGGGTCGCCCCTACGTATGGGATTGGGGGATGGGTCAGGAGTCCACAGGCGAGACGCCGGTGCCACTGCCCTTTGCTCCCTCCCCCAAATCCTTCCCTTATCTTTTACCCTTCGGCAGCCTTGGGTTGGGCGGCCAGCCAGACGGCCCGCATTTCAACTTTGGTGGGGCTGGGGCCCAGCTTCAGGGTGCGCTCCACCATTTCCTTGGCGATGGCGGCGAATTTCGGCCCTTCCGAGGAGGACAGGTTGAACATCTCCACCCGTTCCGGTTCTATCCCCAACTGGGCGAAATCCTTCTTTACCTTGTTAACCCGTTTCTTGGCCCGGATGTTGCCCATGAGATAGTGACACTCGCCCTCGAGGCAACCCACCACCATGACTGAATCGGCCCCGGCCTCAAAGGCCTTGAGCAGGTGAATGATATCCACCCGCCCGGTGCAGGGCATCAGGATGAGCTTGATATCCGGGGGGTATTGCAGTCGCATCGAACCTGCCAGGTCCGCAGCGCTGTAGCCTCAGTAACGGCAGCAAAAGCCGATGATTTTGGGAGACCATGCAACAGTCATAACTCCTCCTTTTCTCAACCCGCGGCCATAGCCGTTTCCTGGGCAATGATCTGTGAGTCAGTGAAGTTTTTCAAGGTAATGGCCTTGGCCGGGCACTCCGAGACGCAGACGCCGCAACCCTGGCACTTGGCCGGGTCGATGTAGGCCGCGTCCACAGTATAGTCGATGACCGGAACGTTGAAGGGGCAGGTGCGAACGCAGGTGAGGCACACGGCGCACTTGTCCTGCTCCACCACGGCCACGATGCCGCCCACTTCCACGGTGATCTTGGACAGGAAGGTAGCGGCCCGTCCCGCCGCAGCCTTGGCCTGGGCGATGGACTCATCGATGGGCTTGGGATAATGCGCCAGTCCCGCCAGGAAGAGGCCGTCCGAGGGCAGGTCCACCGGGCGCAGCTTGGCGTGGGCCTCGTTCAAGAAGCCTTCGGCATTCCGGGGCACCTTGAAGATTTCCCCGATATCCTGCACCGGATTGGGCAGCACTGCACTGGCCAGGGCCAGGAGGTCGGGCTTCAGGACCACCGGCCGATTCAGGATGGGATCGGTGATGGTCAGCTGGAGCTTGCCGTCGGCCGTCTGTTCCACCTGGGGCTTGCCGTCCAGATCGAAGCGGACGAAGATGACCCCCAGTTCCCGGGCCTCTTTATAGAGCAGTTCCTTTTCGCCGTAGGTCCGCATATCCCGGTAGAGGATGAAGACATCCATGTCGGGCTTGATCCGTTTCAGTTCGATGGCGGATTCCACCGAATGGGTGCAGCACAGCCGGCTGCAGTATGGCCGCTCCGGTTCCCGGGAGCCGACGCACTGGATGAAGGCTGCCTGCTGGGCCCCGGTCACCTTGGCGTCCTTGGCGGCGATGAGCTTGTCGATCTCAAAGAGCGTCAAGACGTTGGGGTTTTGGCCGTAGAGGTATTCCTCCGGTTTGTACGGCTGACCGCCCGTGGCCATGATGGTGACGCCGTGGTCCAATTGGCGCTCGCCCTTGGGGGTCTTAATCATGGAGGCGAAGTTGCCGATGAATCCGCTAGTATCCTTGACGGTGGAGTTGAACAGCAGCTCGATATTGGGATGAGTCTCCACTTTCTTGATCAGTTCTTCCAGGTAGCCCCGGTAATTGTAGCCCCGGGAGCTGACCACCAGGTTCCAGGCCTGGCCGCCCAGTTTGTCGCCCTTTTCTACCAGGTAGACCTGAAAGCCCATGTCGGCGACGGAACGGGCCGATTCCATGCCGGCGACGCCGCCGCCGATGACCATGGCGGCTTTGGTCACCGGGAAGGCCTGCTTGTGCAGGGGTTCCAATTGCCTCACCCGGGCCACCGCGCCCCGGATCAGATCCTTGGCCTTTTCCAGGGCCTTCTCCGGTTCCTGCATGTGCACCCAGGAGTCCTGGTCGCGGATATTGGCCATATCAAAGAGATACGGGTTGAGGCCTACCTGCTGGATGGTCTCCTGGAACATGGCCATGTGGGTCCGGGGGCTGCACGAGGCCACCACCACCCGGTTGAGCTTGTTTTCGGTGATGGCCGCCAGGATCTTGTCCTGGGTGTCGGCGGAACAGGTGAACAGGTTCTGGTCGGCCAGGACTACACCCGGCAGGGTGGCGACATATTCGGTAAGGGCCGGGATGTTGATGACCCCGCCGATGTTGATGCCGCAGTTGCAGACAAAGACGCCCACCCGGGGTTCCTGCCCTTCCACGTCGATCTCCGGGGGCAATTCCCGTTTCTTGACGGCCGTTCCCCGGGCTTCGTGCAAAAGCTCCCCGGCGGCGGCGGAGGCGGCAGAGGCCTCCATAACCGATTGGGGAATGTCCTTGGGACCCTGGAACACGCCGCAGACATACACCCCTTCCTGGCTGGTGTTCACCGGCGTAAAGGGCGAGGTGTCGGCAAACCGGGTCTCGGGTTTGACGTCGATTCCCATGGTTTTTGCTATCTTTAAGGCATCCACGGAGGCTTCCAGGCCCACGGAGAGGACGACCATGTCGAAGACTTCGGTCTTCAACTCGCCGGTTTCCGACAGATAGCGGATGGCCACGTCCTCGGTGCCCGGTACCGCATCAATGGTGTGGACCCGGGAACGCAGGAAGCGGACGCCGTGTTCGTCTTGGGCGCGCCAGTAATACTTCTCGAAGTCCTTGCCGTGGGTCCGCATGTCCATGAAGAAAATGGAGGCGTCCAGCGTGTAGTCTTTGCAATGCTCCTTGGCGATGACCGCCTGCTTGATGGCATACATGCAGCAGACCGAGGAGCAGAAGCTGTTGTCGCAGTGATTCAGGTCCCGGGAACCCACGCACTGGAGCCAGGCGATCTTCAGGGGTTCCTTGTGGTCCGAGGGCCGCACCAGGTGGCCGGCAAAGGGTCCAGAGGCGCTCAAGATGCGCTCAAACTCCATGCTGGTCACCACGTTGGGGAAATGGGCGTAATGATAGGCCCCGTACTTCTTGGGATCGTAGGTCGTAAAGCCCGGCGCCAGGATGACCGCGCCCACATCCAACTCCAACTTTTCCGGTCCCAGGTCGTGGGCCACCGCCTTGGCCTGGCAGGCTGCGGCGCACTGCATGCACTCGGAGCAAATGCCGCAATTGATGCAGCGGGCCGCTTCTTCCACGGCCTGCTCTTCTTTATAGCCCAGGTTGATTTCCTTGAACCCCTTGATCCACTCTTCTACCGGGGTGGTGGCCATGATGGCCCGGTGCTTCTTCTCGGCATCCGCCGGGATCGGGTTCCAATGGCCTTCCGCCATGGGAATGGGCCGCACCGGCAGATCCCGGCCAATCTTCAGGTCCTGGCCGGAAAAATAGCGGTCGATGGAAGTGGCGGCTTCCCGGCCCGCGGCCACGGCGCCGATGGCGATCCAGGGACCGGTTTCGACGTCGCCGCCGGCAAAGACGCCCTCGCGGGAGGTGGCCTTGGTGACCGGATCGGCCTCGATGAGGCCCCGGGGCGTCAGCTTGATGCCGTCGGCCTCGGTGATGAACTTCAGGTTGGTCTTCTGGCCGATGGCCATGATGACCACGTCGGCTTCCCGGGCCGTAGTCTTATCGTCAAAATAGGTGGGGGAGAACCGGCCCTGCTCATCGAAGACCCGTTCCACCGCCCTTAAGGTAAGACCGGTGACCTTGCCGCCGGTGGCGTTAATCTCTTTGACGCCCCAGCGGTTGACGATGGCAACACCCTCGTGCTCGGCCTCTTCCACTTCCCAGATGGAGGCGGGCATCTCTTCCCGGGTTTCCAGGCAGATGAGGCTGACATCACCCCCCTGGCGCCGGGCGGTGCGGGCCACGTCCATGGCCACGTTGCCGCCGCCGATGACCAACACCTTTTTGTTGCCGAAGTCAAATTTCTTCCCGGAGGCCGAATCCTTGAGGTATTCCACGCCCCACAGCACTCCCTGGGCGTCGGAACCCGGCACCGGCAGGCGGATGGAATCCTGGGCCCCTACCCCGAGGAATACGGCGCTGAAACCGTCCTTGGTGAGGAGGCTATCGATGGTGCGGTCGCCGCCGATGGGGGAGTTACAGTGAATCTCGACCCCGCAGCGCTTGATGTAGTCCACTTCCCGATCCAGAACTTCCCGGGGCAACCGGTAGGCCGGGATGCCGTAGCGCAGCCAGCCGCCGGTTTCCGGGGCAGCCTCGAAAATCACCGCCTTGTAGCCCTGGAGGGCCAGATGATAGGCGCAGCTCAGTCCCGAGGGACCGGCGCCGATGATGGCCACGGACTGGCTTTTCTTGGGAGGCTCGGGCACCGGCAAGGCGGTCCAATCGACGTTGTCGGCCACAAACCGTTTCAGGTTGCAGATGGCGATGGGCTCATCCACTTCCTGCCGGCGGCAGTCGGTCTCACAGGGGTGGGGACAGATGCGGCCGATGGTCCCCGGCAGGGGCAACCGGTCCATAATCAGGGCCAGGGCCTCGGGATACTTGTGCTCCTTGATGAGTTGCACGTAACCCTGGGCGCTGAGATTGGCCGGGCAGGCCCTGACGCACGGAGCCCGATCGGCCTTCTTGATGGCGAAGGTGGCGGGAATGGCCTGAGGATAGAGCCGGTAAACCGCCTTGCCTTCCGCCAGCCCCAGATTGAATTCGTCGGGCACCCGCACCGGGCACACCTCGGCGCAGGAACCGCAGCCGGTGCATTTGCTCGGGTCGATGTAGCGGGGTTCTTTCTCCACGCTGACTTTGAAGTTCCCCGGCGCACCAGTCATGGCCTTAACTTCGGACAGGGTGTGGATTTCGATGTTCAGGTGCCGGCCGCATTCCACCAATTTAGGCGAGATGATGCACATGGAGCAGTCATTGGTGGGGAAGGTCTTGTCCAACTGGGCCATGACCCCGCCGATGGCCGACTTCTTTTCCACTAAATGGACATAGAAACCAGAGTTAGCCAGGTCCAGGGCCGCCTGCACCCCGGCGATCCCGGCGCCGATCACCATAACTTGACCTACTTTACCTCGTGTTTCAGCTGCCATAAAAGCACCTTCCGTTTATCCAGAATATTTATACACTTAATTTCGTGCATAGATTGTGAAATTACCCACTAGTCAATATTAGAAAATCAAATTCAAGAAGTCAAGCAAGAATGAAAGGGCGAAATGGGGCTGGCCGTGGGTTTAACTGCAGACTATGGCCTTGATTTTTGCTGAAAACCGCTTTATTTAAAACAATAGTGTTTGGGGTGAAGGGCAAATTAGTATCACAGTAATGCCGCGTGTGGGGCAAAAAGGGACAGGAGCCTCAGAGGTGGCGGGTGCGTGGTATTCACCAATGCCCCAAGGTCGCAGTTGGCCCGCAGGGCCACCCCGCCAGACTTTTTCTGAAGTGAGGCGGGTACCTGTGCTCCGGTAGTTTGGTCTGAATATTAACCGCAGGAGGTCAATTGATGGTCACCTTAACTGATATCCAGGCAGAGACGCCGGGGTTTCTAGAGATTCTGGGCCTGTTGGAAGAGCCTTTAGGGATGATGTATGCTTCCGAGGCCCCGGCCGAGGGTTTGGCGCCCAAGAGCGCCCTCCTGCCCAATGTGGAGCAGGAAGCCCGGGGGGAGGTGGATTGGCAGGCGACCTTCGAGAATTTTGCCTGCGTCGTTGGGTTGCTCTGGCGGGCTCGGAAGCTTGGCAAACCCGCCTACTTCGACCAGACCCGTTTCGGCTGCCTGGGGGGCGCCTTTTATCTGGGTTTTTTAAAACCGCAGCTGGAATTCATCACCCATTACGTTTCTACCGGCATCCCTAACGTCCTGGAAGGGGAGTGCTACCTGGAGTCCCCCGAGGTTACCCGCCGGTTTTTTGAGGCCATAGACCCCCGGCCAGCCCCGGCACCCTTCTGCGTTTTCAAATCTCTCAGCCAGTTTACTCCCCAGGAAAATCCCGAGTTGGTGATCTTTTTTGCCCGGGGAGAAGTCATCGGTGGTCTTCACCAACTGGCCACCTTCGTCACCAACGACTTCGAGGCGGTGGCCTCGCCCTTTGGCGCCGGGTGCAGCAACATCGTCACCTGGCCCCTGAAATACCTGGAGCAGGGGCGGTTGAAGGCGGTGCTGGGGGGGTGGGACCCCTCGGACCGCAAGTTTTTGAAGCCCGACGAAATTACCTTTGTGGTGCCTTGGGAGATGTTCGCCCGGATGGTCCAGCGCTACCGGGAGTCCTTCCTTACCCGGCCCACCTGGGACGTGGTCCGGAAAAAGATCGCCCTGAGCCGCAAGGCCTGGAAAGAGACATAAGGGGTGAATTTGTCCACTTCCTCGGGCAGAAGGCCCCCGGGGAACCTTGCGGCCGGAGCGCCACATCTTCCGGCGGGCCGAACTCCGGCCGGTCTGATTCTTAGGCCTCCGTCAACTCATAATCAAACCCCGCCGCCTTGACCACCCGGTCCAGGTCCTCTCGGGGGATGGGCGCGGCGCACTCGTAGCTCACCCGGCCGCCGGCCAGGTCCACGTTAACCTTGCTCACCCCCGGCAGACTCTCCATGGCCTTGGTCATGGCCGCAACGCAGTGGGCGCAACTCATTCCTTTCACCGTAATCTCCGGCATCGGTTGTTCTCCTGATTTTTTCTTATTAGAGACCGGCGCCAACCACTCCCCCGGTCTCTTGTCACCCATAGTCTAATCATTATCTCTCGATTGGCCAGGGCCGGGCCGGCTTTATGTCGATTAGGGATCGATGGGCAATTCTTGTAAGGGGGTCCTATAACGTTTGCCAAAAATTTCTTC
>Ga0351885_10444_pt1 | contig 12077 bp, 12 predicted proteins | sample TotcelFGM3001L13_FD_206771 | JGI IMG/M metagenome (GOLD analysis project Ga0351885, IMG submission 206771) | Enriched cells from coal bed in the Powder River Basin, Montana, United States - Total cells FGM rep3 HSBNCT.FGM.300.1.L13 ... | reverse complement strand
GGAGATAACCCAATAGCAGGGAGAGCAGGATAAGCTGCCGGCGATGGCCCGGATATAGCGCTCCATGGTCAGGGCAAGCCCTCCGATTCGAGCGCCTATGAACAAACCTGGGGCGCAGTGCGCATCTTACATCTTTACCTTTCATAGGAATGATGGCGGGCAGTTTCCGCTCAACAAGTTGGCCGCCTGGCGCCGATACGTGTCTTTGCTGATAGCTGAAAGCTGACCGCTGAAAGTCTTTTCCTCTAAAATCCTGCGGCTAACTTTTTTCCGGTAAGAGGGATGGGAAGGCGCGGCTGAAAGCGCACAAAATGGCGCAACGTTCTGGTTCCCCTGAAATTGTTTCGGGGGAATATCGATAAGTTTTGGCTGCGGTTGGTAGTCCCAACGGGAATCGAACCCGTGTCTCCGCCGTGAGAGGGCGGTGTCCTAGGCCCCTAGACGATGGGACCGCACCCGTTTATATATCGCAGCGATGAGATGGTGTCAAGGGGGGGAATTGGGGGGTGGCCCGGTAAAAAGTGACGGCAAGCGCTCAGCTATCAGCAGTCAGCTTTCAGCAAAAACAAGAAGTTTTAGCGAATGCCAAAAGAGCCTCCTGCAAAAATCATCTTAGGCTGGTGGCACAGGCTTTCCAGCCTGTGTAAATGCGGCCATTAAAGACCTCAGTTTTTCAATATGCTCTTTATAAAGAGTATCAGGATGATTTTCCTCAGATCTAATCTCTTTTATCAGCACAGGCTGGAAGCCTGTGCCACCAGACTCCCTGGGAAAGATTGATGGAATCTCGGTGGAAAGGCACATTTGCAAGAGGCACAAAAGTATTTTCCGATAGCGGCATCACTCTAATCCCACCTAACCCCACTTTATAAAAGGGGGAATTTTCTCCCATCTTTAATATGCGTCAGGATAATGCAATCAACCCCTATCCGCCGGATTTGCTCCCGGTGTTACCCATGCGGCCGGAGGCGTCTGGCAACGAGCCCGTTCCGGCCAGCCAGTTCTCAGCCCGCTTCAGATCCTGGGGGGTATTGAGGTTGAAAAAACTCCGGCCTTCGGGGTCCAGGGCTAGTACCTCCGGCTCCGATAACACCTGGGGGCGGCAACCCTCCAGAAAACGCGTCGGGCGGCGGCCGGTTTGGAGGAAATCCTGTAAGGCGGGCAACAGGCGGACGGAATAGACCCCGGGAAACGGTTCCAGGCCCCGGGGGGACCGGCACACCACCGCGGGACGGGAGGTATGGCGGGCCCGGGCCGCCAGTGCGGCCAGGAGGTCCGGGGCCAGAAAGGGGTTGTCCACCGCCGCGGCCAGCACCCAGGGGGTCCGGGCCGCGAACAGCGCGGTGAGGAGGCCCCCGGCCGGTCCCTGAAAAGGCCGCAAATCCGTCATGAGGGGCAGTCCGAAGGATTGGTGCGCCAGGGGTTGGTTGGTGATGAGCCAACAATCCCCGACCAGGGGGGCCAGGGCCTCGTGCACCCAGAGGGTGAGAGGCTTGCCGCCCAGTTGCAGCGCCGCCTTGTCCTGCCCCAGCCGCCGGCTAAATCCCCCGGCCAGGATGGCCCCGGTGAGGAACGGGGCGCCGGGGTCGCGGTCCGGCTGCCCGGGCGGCATCACCATCCTCCCAGTTGATCCTGGATAAACCGGCCGATTGCCGCCACCTCCAGGGGATTAAACACCGGCAGCCGGGTAGGCAGCGGTCGAGGGCTGACCCAGGCGAGCAGGCGGGGATAGTCCGGGAGCGGGGAGGCGGCATCCGGCGGGGCCAGGCCCACCTTGGGCAGATCGCTGGTTTTATACCCTTCCACCAGGATGAGATCGGCCCCCGGCGCCAATTCGGCCAGAATGGCGTCCAGCGGCGGCTCCCCAGCGCTGGAACGGGTGATCTGCACTAGTCCCGGGGCCGCCAGGGCCACCAGCCGCGACCCGGCCTGGCGGTAGCGCCAGGTGTCTTTGCCGTCATCGCCTATTCTCTGATGATGAGAGTGCTTCAGGACTGCGACCTTGAGCCCCTGATTGCCGAACCACTCCAGCAACCGGCAGATGAGCTCGGTCTTGCCGGAATTGGATGTCCCCACAATGGCAAAGGCCTTAGGCCTCAGTGCGGGGGAAGAGGGGGGAGCGGACGCGGCGGGAGGAGAGGCAATCAAGGCTCAGGAACGTATTTTTCGAGGATTTTTTCTCTTTTGACGTTGCGGTTGAGATAGATGGCGCACCGGGTGCACGGCCCCTCGCAGAGCGTACCCCGATACTCCCGCACTTCATAACAGGGTCGCCAGGGGAGCTGAAACGCCGGGCATTCCTCTTTCTTGTCGCAATCGTAGATATTCCAGCAGGGGGCCAGCACCATGAGGTTGCGCAGGCAGGCCAGGGTAAAGCCCCGGTCATGGATCAGACTGTTGATTTGGCCGATCTGGGCCACATCAAAACTGGAATAGAGCCGGTTGTTGGTATTTTTTTCCCGTAACGGCTTGATAAAGCCTTCTTTTTCATATTCCCGGATGCGTTTTTGGGACAGGTTCACCAGCCGGGAGACCTCGTTGATGAGACAGAGCTCTCCGCCATCGCCTTCGCAACGGGTATATTTGGTTTTTCCTCGGGGCATAGTTAATTCTATAAGAAAAGAAGTGTATACAATGTTACATAGAACGGCGGTTTATACAAGGAAAAATTCATCGGCTTAGGCCCCTGCGCCTCCGAAACTGGTGCGGTCGTTCCTTAAGCCCGCGGCTTCGGGGCTAGCCGGGGAGGGAGATGATCCGCCTTCCGGTCCACAAGCGATCTAATGCCGAGCTCGTTCGAGGAGCTATTATGGTGGCCGAGCTTTTATACCAGGTTGAAACCTCTGCGAAAGTCTCTATCGTTATTTTTCCTTATCAATATGGAGCGTAGGCGCCCTCGCCTGCGCCCAGATACAGTATGGACAGCCGAGGGCGGCTATCCTCCATGAGACTTTCGCAGAGGTCTCGAAATGGTATGAGCATGAATATGCGGATATTGAGGCCTGCCGGCAGTCGGCGAGATCTATCCGGCGTGGCGAGGCCGCCTCATTCCGGTGGCGGAACAGGCGGCCTCGGCAGGTTTACGGGGTAATTTCCGGTCAATAACCCTCCTCCGGGGCCACGTCTTCAGGGTCCACCTTGTCTTTGAAGAGGAAATGGACCCAGACCTGGTAGGCAATGACCAGGGGCACAAAGGTCAAGGCCACGCCCAGCATGATCTTCAAGGTCAGGGGGCTGGAGGACGAGTTGAAGGCGGTCAGGCTGTAGGCCGGGTTGAGGCTGGATTTGAGCAGGTCGGGAAAGAGGCCTACCACGCCGAACAGGGTGATGCCCACGATGGTAGCGCTGGAAGCGAACCAGGCCCTCCACCACTGGGCCCGTTGGATGAAGGCCCGCATGGCGATGAGGGCCGCCACCGCCACCACCGGGATAATGAGCAGCACCGGCCGGGCGGCGTAGTTGTCAAAGAGGGTGGTCCACCACCGGGTGGCCGCCAGGAAGATCACGGCCATGCCCAGCAGCACCGGCCAGGTGGTGGCGGCGAGGCGCGCCGCCCGGTGATGCAACGCTCCGTGGGTTTTGACCGCCAGCCACAGGGAGCCGTGGACCAGGAACAGCAGGACAAACAGGATTCCCCCGGCCAGGCCGTAGGGGTTGAGCAGGGTAAAGAGGTTCCCCTGAAAGATGCCCTCGGCGTCGATGGGGATGCCCTTGAACAGGTTGGCAAAGGCGACCCCGAACAGCAGGGCCGGGAGAAAGCTGCCCAGGAACAGGCCCATATCCCATACGCGCCGCCAGCGGGGGTCGTCAACTTCGCCCCTAAATGCCATGGACACCCCCCTTAAGATCAGGGCGAAGAGAATGAGCATCAGGGCCGAATAGAGGCCGCTGAACATCACGGCGTAGGTGGTGGGGAAGGCGGCGAAGGTCACGCCCCCCGCGGTGATGAGCCAGACTTCGTTGCCGTCCCAGAACGGCCCCATGGCCCGGTAAATGACCCGGCGGTCGGTGTCGTCTTTGGACAGAAACGGCATCAGGGTCCCCAGGCCCAGGTCAAAGCCGTCCAGCATGAAATAAACGGCCCACAGGACACCCCAGAGAACAAACCAGATAATCGGCAACGTCATGATGCCACCTCCCCCGAATCGGCGGCGGCCGCCGCCGGTTCCGGCCCTTGCCGGGCAAATTTGGCTACGAGGTAAAACGCCACCGCGCCCAGCAGCGAGTACACCAGGATGAAGGCCGCCAGGGTAATCCCCACCTGGGAGGCGGCAATGGGAGACACGGCATCGCTGGTGCGCATCAGGCCGTAGACAATCCAGGGCTGCCGGCCCACTTCGGTGACCATCCAGCCCGCCTGAAGGGCGATATACGGCAGCGGGATGGCATAGAGCATCACCTTCAGGTAGCCCGGGCTGGATTCCAGTTGGCGGCGCTTAAACCAACCCACCACGGTGAGCAGGACAAAGAGAAATCCCAGGCCCACCATGAGGCGGAAGGAGAGAAAGGTCAGGGCCACCGGCGGCCGGTCCTCTTTGGGGAAGTCCTTGAGCCCCTTGACCACGGCCTGAGGGGAGTGGTAAGCCAGCATGCTCAAGGCGCCGGGGATGCGGCCGAACTCCACCAGATTCCGTTCGTTCTTCTGGTCGGGGATCAGCAGCAGCCACATGGGGGCCCCGGCCTGGGTGTCCCAGAGGGATTCCATGGCCGCCAGTTTGGTGGGCTGGATCTTGGCCACTTCGGCGCCGTGGATGTGCCCCTGGACGACCTCGGCCACCGAGAAGATAAGGGCGAACCCCAGGGCCAGGCGGAAAGACTTGGTGAAAAAGCTCGTATGCTGCCGCCGCAGCAGGTGATAGGAACTGATTCCCATGACCACGAAACCCGCCAGGATGTAGGCGCCGCTGACCGTGTGGAAAAATTGCTGGATGGCGAAGGGCTGGGTGATCACGGCCATAAAATCGCTCAGTTCGGCCCGGCCGTTCCGGAGGACATACCCTACCGGGTGCTGCATCCAGGCGTTGGCGATGAGGATCCACAGGGCCGAAAGGTTGGAGGCCAAGGCCACCAGCCAGATGCAGGCGCAATGCAGGCGGGGCGAGAGCCGTTTCCAGCCGAAGACCCAGACCGCCAGAAAGGTGGACTCGAGAAAAAAGGCCAGGGTGGCTTCAATGGCCAACAGCGACCCGAAGATATCCCCGACATACCGGGAGTACCGGGACCAGTTGGTGCCGAATTGGAATTCCAGGGTGATCCCGGTCACGATGCCGACGGCAAAATTCACCAGGAAGATCTTGCCCCAATATTTGGCCATGCGCCGGTACTCCTCGTCACCGGACCGGACATACTTGGTCTCCATGATGGCGATGAGGATGGACAGGCCCAGAGTCAGGGGCACAAAAAGAAAATGAAAAAAGGTGGCCGCGGCAAACTGCAGGCGGGACAGCATCAGAACGTCCATCAGATATGATTACCTCCTTTCGGCTTGAATCGGCTGCCCCGGTCCCGGGAGTGAACCGCCTTGGCCGCCAAGAATTCGCCAATCATAAATGACTCCTAAATAGTAATAATTATCATACCATCGGTTTTCTCTGTGTCAATGAAACAGATTTAATTAGCTACTCAATTTTTTTCCACGCAAATCTTGAGCCTTGCGAACCTCCTGGGCCAGGCCCAGCCCGGGGTCCACCACGGCCAGGTGCATGGCCCCGGGGGAAAAGAGGCCGCCGCTTCGGCCAGCATGAAAGCCCCGGCCCGGATTGCCTGGGGGTCCATCGCGGGGCTGAGGTCCACCAACGGGCCAATGGGATTGAGGCTCAGGAAACTGCTCTTCAGGCTGGCCCCGCAGGCGTACCGGGCGCCGAAATCGGTGAGCAGGGTGATGAGGGTGCGGGGGGCGGCAGGCTTCACGGGCTCATCCCTTCTGACCGGGGGATATGACTGCTTGCTCGAGATTGTTCCGATCAGTTATAAGTTTTCGAACCATGAATGCAGCGTCAATCGTTGGGTCTTGTTCAGCAAATTTCCTGTTGATGGATATAATTATGTTTTTTTCTTTTTCAATCATAATGAATTTGCTTTTAATAAATTATGAAGCATAATTCATCAATAAGTTTGATTCCAAGGAGGGAATCATGCCGACTATCAATATCCGCTTTTCTAACCTTCCCGCGTGTTGCCGAGATTGCCTGGAAAAATGCCCTGAGTGCTTGCTCAGGGCCGAACTCTGGCGCCAGGCAAGGTGGCAACTTAGTCATGGTGTCCTGCAAAACTCCCCTCAATATCCGGTGCCATACAAAAAAGAGAGATTCCTAATGGGTAGCTGTAATGACAAGATAGATTAACATACATAGCCAAAAGGTAGCCGCGGACTTTAGCCGGCGCTGGCACAGGCTGAGAAGCCGCCGCCCACAACCGAGTTTCCTGTATAATGTATGCTAACTTTAACTGTCATTACAGGGTAGCCTCAGAAAGTTCAGGTAAAGATTAGGGCGCAGGGTGCCCCAGGCTAAGCAGGTATAAGTCAGGCATTCCAGCTGACTGGGATGGTGAGCACCGGCCTTCCCGGTCAGTTGCGCTGCCCAGTTGCGCGGAAATGGCCGCACCCCGTAATTATTGCTCCTCTAAAATTTTTTCCACCTCCTCCCGGATGCGCTCCGGGATGAGGGCCCCGGCGAACCGCCCCTTACCGTTGATATAGACCAGCGGGGCGGGGAAGGTCTGAGACTTCAGCAGTTCGGTTTGAGGCAGGGTCGGCCCCCGGGGGTCGGTGAGCACGTTTATGTAGAAGACCTCAACCCGGCCGGGAAAGGCGCGGTTTAGGGTCAGGGCCAGGGCCTTGCTCTGCATCTCCAGGCTGACCCCGGCCAAGGGGTCAGCGCCGGCGCCGTAGTGGTCATGGCCATGGCCATGACCGCTGCAGCCGCAGGCGCAGCTTCCGGCCTGGGCCGCGGGGGCGTCGTAAATTACCACCTGCACTGTATTCGAGGGCATATCCTCCTTCTCAGGCGTTACCGGATGGGACTACCTTCCGGATATCCTGGAAGTTCCCCCATCGCTCGCCATACGGGATGCCGGGAGAACTAACCAGGGAATCCATTATACTTTAAGACGTTGTCAGGCCCGCCGCCAGTCCTGCGGGAATTTTTTTTGCCGGCGCACCGGAGGAAGCCAGGAAACCGGATGCAAATCCGGGGGTTCTTTGTTTCTGCTCTGAAAGTGTAGGAGACCCGCCCTCGGGTGTCCAGGCATAGGATGGAAAGCCTGTGCCGCCAGTTTCATGGTTTTGGGTGGGCCGGAGGCCCATAAACGGCTGGTTCCCAAGCTCCCGCTTGGGAACCCATTGCAGGCCAAGCTCCTGCTTGGCGAGAGAATCATCGATTTTTTGCGCCATGCCCCCCAAGCAGGAGCTTGGGAACGAGGGAAAGAAACAATTGTTTCTTCGCAAATAGTTGTGCATAATGATATAATAATGATACGTCAAGATAAGAAATGTTTAAAGGATTTTATCTGGGTATAGTCCTTAAAGCCATTTTAGGACTGAGGCTGCCTCATAATCTCAACTATTCGCAAGGCAGTTTTTGACGACAGTAACAAAAATCGTTGCATAATCTCGGGTTGAAGGTGGAGTTAGAGGTTATCGAATGATGTAATTTACCAAAGATACTTTATCGATAGAGGAGGTAGTTATGAGATTTAAATTTTTTTCGGTCTTCGTGGTGGCGTTAGCGGCGGTCATGGTCATGGTGCCGGGGGTTGCGCCCATAGAGGCCTCGCAGTATCTGGGGGAGGTTACCTGGAATGCTGAAAGCAGCGGCGGCAATTTTACCATGAAGGTCGCCATCAGCCGGGTCACCGGTTCATATTATGAAGTACAGGGACAGGCGCAAGACGCTTATGGGACAGCTATTTTTTCCGGAGGCGGGGTATTAGTGGGAGAAAATTTGATACTCACCGTCACGGGGACCCCCACGGATGCGCAAGAAGCTGTGGTTATGCAGATAAAGATCGATAAGTCCAGCAATAACGGTTTTTTTTATACGGTGAAAGTTGGTGGTCCTATTAATTCCGGGACACTTACCGTCAGCGGTAACCCTATCATCTTGGCCACCACCAACGAGGCCTCGACAATGTTATTATTGAATGATTAAAAAAAATGCTCTTTACCAGGTTGATGCCCAGAGGGAGCAAAAGGGACGCCGACATCCGGCGTCTCGTCTGCCAGAAATTTTAGCAGTCTGCGTTTACTGGCAAGTTCAGGAGAGATACGGCCCATGCAACCGGCTTAAAGGCACCCCGGTTCGGTACGGGTATTTACCGGTGTGGTGAATATTTGGATTAATCACATCGGATATGTCTGCTATAGCGTTTGCCAAAAATTCTTTCCGATGGCTGATTTTTAAATCCCCCTTTTTCAAAGGGGGATTTTCAAAGTAATTTCGCTGATTTACCCCCTTTGGAAAATGGGGTAGGGGGGATTTAGGTTCCGGGAGCATATTTCATAACGGAAAAAACTTTTGGCATTCCCTATATATTTGCGCAATTTGAATAAATATAATAAATAATTTAATTAATTATCATCTCTAAACCTCGCACCCAACCAAATTATAAATTTGGACTGCCCTCAGGGTCAGATGTAATCTGATCTCGGTTTGCCAGCTTAAATCATGGTCATTACAGCTTAGCGCCCCTTCAAATATTCGGCGTAGATTTCCACCGCGTGCTTCACTCGAACCCGCAGCCCGGCCTGGGAGGCCAGGCCGGTGATCTGGAGCATGCAGGCGGGGCAGCCGGTGGCCACCACCCGGCAGCCGGAGGCGGCGATGTTATCCAGCTTGCGCCGGCCGATGGCCGCCGAGGTCTCGTAGTGCTGGAGATTGAAGCTGCCGCCGCAGCCGCAGCACCAGTCGGACTCGGGCATCTCCTTGAGGCTATAGGCGGGGTTGGCGGCAATCAGGGCCCGGGGCTGGGCCGCCACCCCCAGCGATTTTTTCAGATGGCAGGGATCGTGATAGGTCAGGGGAATCCGGCCGGCCGCCGGGCCCATGGCCGCGGGGGCCACCCCCACATGGTCCACCAGGAACTGGCTGATGTCCAGAGTTTTGGCCGCCAGGGCCGCAACCCGTTTCTGGAGCGCCGGTTCGGCGTCGGCCATCATGAGGGGCCAGAGTTTTGTAATGGTGGCGCTGCAGGTGGCGCAGGCGGTGACCAGATAATCGCAGGGCGTGGCGGGATCGTCTGAAAGGTCCAGATTGAGCCGCACCAGGTGCCGGAAGGTCTTGGTATCGCCGCCGGACAGTGCTGGAATGCCGCAGCAGCCCTGGCCGGCGGGGAGCTGGACTCCCACCCCGTGGTGGTCCAGAACCTGGAGCACGGCGTCGGCCACCTGGGGGTAGAGCTTGTCGATGAGGCAGCCGACGAAAAAGGCCACCTTGAGGTTGGCGGCCCCGGGAGCGGTGTCCCGCCGGGGGACCTTAAGGTGCCAGGGGATGGGGGCCAGGGCTGTGAAGTGCCGGCCATTCAGCAGCGGCGACATGAATCGGGCGCAGGAAGAGCCCAGCAGGTCGTCCACCGGCTTGACGAAAATCCCCTGGAATCTGGCGCCCCAGGCCAGGATGCGGTTGAACCAGTCCGGCTGGCTCAGGAGTCCCCGGAAGAGGACTTTTTGCAATGGGGACAGTCCCAGGTAGCCCGCCAGGATGGCCCGGGCCTGGATGAAGATATCCAACACCTTGACGCCGCTGGGGCAGTTGGCGGCGCAGGAGCCGCACAGCAGGCAGCGGCTCAGATGATCCTGGACTTTTTGGGGACTGGTGAGAATTTCCTGGGCCAGACCGGAGAGGAGGGCCAGCTTGCCCCGGGCCACGTCGGCCTCGCGCCCGGTTTCGGCGAACAGCGGGCACACTGCCTGGCACAGGCCGCAGCGCATGCAGCTCACCAACTGGCCTTCCAGTTCGGCCATGAGCCGGGCCAGTTCCTTGAGGCTGGACATTTTTCGGAATTTACCCCAGGAAAAGCCGAAAGGCTTCCTGTCTCATCCGCTTCAGTTCTTCTTCCGTCTGGCGCAGGTTTTTCTGGTGCATGGCGTGGCGAATCTTGCGGGTGATTTCGTCCATGCTCAAGGGCTTGTAAACGATGTCCACCTGCTCAAAATAAACCAATTGCGAGGACAGGTTTCGTTGGTGCAGCATGATGATGAAGCGGGTGGCGGGATGACGGAGACGGGCGTTTTCCAGGAGCTGCTGATGATCGGGCTGCCGGTGGTCGGTAATAACCAGGTCAAAGGGGCATTCTTCCAGGGCGGCCAGGGCTTCGGGAACCGTGTTCACCAGCTTAACGTCCTCAAACCCCAGGAGTTTGATCACCGAAGATAAAAAGGCCCGGCACCACTCCTCCTGGTCCACCACCAGGATACGCCCCTGACTGTACCCTTCCTGGTTATACATGGGGAGGTCTCCTTAAAAGAGCACTATCTCACTTTACTAGTGAATGAACCAGGCTGCAAGACCCGCGAGGTTTTTTCCCGAGGGCCAACGTCTTGGGGCTCGCAGCCCGGATAGCGAAGACCCGCGCCCAGTTGCCGGCTAAGCCGGGATGACGATTTCTTCTTGCGGGTTGATGGGGCTCAGGACCATGCCGGTCATCACCTTGGGGTAGAAGTAGGTGGATTTGCGCGGCATGGTGAGGCCGGCCGTCGCCACCTCCTGCACCTGCTCAATGCGGGTGGGGTTGAGCAAAAACGCCAACCGGGCTTCTCCCTGGGTTACCGCGGCCACGGCTTCGCTGATCTTGCTGGTGTACTTGCAGGTTTCCTGGTCATCCTGGGCCTGGGCATCGAGCCCCATGACCTTTTCAAAAATCAGGTAGTTCAAGACCGCCACATCCAGTTGGGCCAAAGCCGGGTGCATCTGCCGGGCCAGCACCGTTTGCCTCACGCCGGGGCGCAGGATCAGACGCCAGGCCTTGCGCCCGAAGCCCAGAACCACGTAGGCGCTCTCCCCCGCCGGGACCTCGGCCAGGGTTTGTTGGAGAAAGTCTTCGTAGCCCTCGCCGAATTCGTGGGCCGCCGGCAGGGCGACGATCTCGAAGTATTCCTTCAGGCGTCCCATGACCCAGGATTCTTCCAGGTTTTTCAGCCGCGGGCCGCCCAACAGGCGGTGGGCCATGAGGATGAGCAGGTCCGGGTCGAACATGTTGGACAGGTACATGAGGGTGTAATTGAACGGCGCCTCCGGAGAGGCCTGGGGATAGCGCTGTTTCATCAACTTCTGAAAGTTCAGCGAGGTTTCGTAACGGTGGTGGCCGTCAGCGATAAACAGCGGCATCTCCAAAAAGGCCCGGTGCACCCCTTTGAGCGCCTCGGCATCGGTGATCCGGTAGAGGCGCTGAACGTAGCCCAGGGTATCTTGAAAGTCCATCATGGGGGGGTCGGGCCGCGCCCCCTTCAGCAGGCTCACCACCCGGTCAACGGGGTCGGGATAGATGGAAAAGATGGGGGAGAAGTTGGCCTGGGAGGCCTTGAACAACTCCAGGCGGTCGGCCTTGGCCGCCGAAAAGGTCTTCTCGTGGGGCTTGATGCTGCCCCCGCTCAAAGGCTCCAGGCGCACCAGGGCGGCCACGGCGCTCCGGGTGTAGCTGTGCCCGGCATGCTGAAAATCGGTCTCCCAGTAGTAGTACGCCGGGGCCGGGTCCCGCACCAGCACCTCGTCTTTCTCCCATTGGCGGAAAAGCGCCCCGGCCCGGGTGTAGCGGTTGTTGAGCCGGTCGTCCCCGGGCGCGGCCTGGGGCAGGATCAGATGAACCATATTATTCGGGTGCCGGTGGGCAAACGCCTGGCGCTCCGCCGGCCGGATCACATCATAGGGCGGCGTGACCACCTCGGTGAGATTGGGCACCTTGACAGGATTATAAAACAGCCCCCGGAAAGGGGCGATGATCGCCACGTTGACGGTCCTCCTCCACAGAAAATAACTTCTTAAATTTACCACCAATCCGGCGATCGTCAATAGTTATTGGCATAATATCCCCTTCTCGCGCCCATCCGCCCCCCAAACCCCAAATAATTATTGACCGGAGGT
>Ga0351885_10429_pt1 | contig 12207 bp, 10 predicted proteins | sample TotcelFGM3001L13_FD_206771 | JGI IMG/M metagenome (GOLD analysis project Ga0351885, IMG submission 206771) | Enriched cells from coal bed in the Powder River Basin, Montana, United States - Total cells FGM rep3 HSBNCT.FGM.300.1.L13 ... | reverse complement strand
ATTGCACTCCAGGCATGTTTACCTGATGCATTCTTTTTGTCTGGAAATACAATATCATCAGGTATTTCAATATACACACAAGAAAATACGAAAAATGAAATAGCGAGGAGTATCAAAAGTCGTAGTTTATTAAAATTCATCTATCTGTCTCCTTAATAATTCCTTCCAAATGTGCCATTTAGTTTCCATTTCACCATTCTTATTTCAGGATCACTATGGGGTGGTGTCCAATTCTGGAAGATATGGTCTGATCTGTGCCAACGCAAACGCGTAACCAGGTGGCATGGCAGTTGTCCCATCCACCCCTGTCGCTGCTTTTTGTTGACCTTCATAGGAAATATTGATGTAATGGGCAAAACACTGCCTGCAGGGGTTCAAATATGTACTGTAAATTTCGTTACTGAACCATTCATGATCAACACTAATGACTCTAAGTAAAATATCAACTTCAGAAGGCTCGACCTGTCTTGATACCTCTTGTTCATCAGTGGTACCAATAATTTTTCCATCCGGGTAAATTGCAAATAATTCATCCACGCATTGTGGCCCTGCTGTGCGATGATACACAATCACTGCACCATTTTCTATGAGACTTTCAGCCTCTGCTTCACGGAATGGTTTTACATTACACTGAGAAGAAGCGGTTAGATCTTCAGAACCCGGTGTTTTCAATGAGGATGTTATCAGGATGACCACAAGAACCAAAACAGCAGCTCCTGCCAATCCAAACAATAACTTTTTTCGTTTCCTTTTTACACTCTCTGAGGCATCCTTCGACCATGTGCCTTTTCGAGTACTTTTTCTATTCGCCAGAACAGTCTGCACACCAATAAAAGTCAGGGTCAAAACTCCAATTACAATTTTTGTCCACCAGGAACTGAGTGACCCAATGAACTGGATCAGTACCTGGGTCACGGCCAGAACCATTACACCAAAGAATGTTCCAAACACATACCCCGAACCACCGGTCAGCATCGTTCCACCCATCACGACCGACGCGATAACCTCTAATTCAACACCTGGGGCGTATAGACCATGTCCAGAAAAGACGAAAAGACTGAATGCAAGACCTGCCATCGCAGAACAAAATCCATTAAAAGTGTATACAAGGAGTTTCACCCGATCTACTGGTAATCCCATCAATCTGGCTGATTGTTCATTTCTTCCTTCATTGCCACCAATGGAATAAATCGTTCGTCCAAAGCGCGTATATTTACCAATATATATGGCTACCACTAATAAAATTAAACCAACTGCCACAGGGATTGTGATATAAGGAGCCGGGTTACCTTGACTTTCTGCAAGCTCTTTCAAAACTGGAATCAGGATTTTGGTTCTTCCCAATACCTGAAAAATGGGATTATTGATATTGACTGCGTCATCACTGATGAAAAAACACATGCCTCGAGCAAACCACATACCCGCCAACGTCGCAATAAATGGTTGAACCTTCAATTTTACAATGAAAGTCCCCATCAAAGCTCCTAATGACATCCCCATAGCCAACATCAAAAGAATTACCACCCAGGCATTCATCCCCTCGCGTAGTAATACGGCTGAAGCAACTGTTGTTAATGCAATCACACCACTGACAGAAAGATCAATTCCGCCAGTCAGAATCACAAATGTCATTCCAATACCACTGATTAATAGGTAGGATGTATTTCGAAAAAGATTCAGAAACACCTGAGGATTGCGCATACCAACAAAAAAGTACGCTCCGATCCCATAAGCGAGAAAGGCTAATAGGGCAGTCGAAAATAATGGAATCAGTTTACGATTTTTTGATAGAAAGTGTTTTATCTTTGATAACATGATCAAACCTCTACCTTTGGTTTACTGATTTGCCTGAGAAAATCTCTTACCTGCTCTGAATATAAGAGAATTACGAGAATAACAACAACTGCTTTGATTGCTTGAAGGGCAAATGCAGGTACACCAACAGCATACATTGATTGGGTGATAGCTTGCATAACCAGGGCACCAATCATACTTGCTAACAATGAAAACCTTCCACCGTTCATAGAAGTGCCGCCAATAACTACAGCAAGAATGGCATCAAGTTCGGTGGTCAAACCAATATTATTTGCATCTGATGTCTTAATATTGGAACTGGCTACCAATCCAGCAATTCCAGCACAAAATCCACAAAATGTGTAAACAAGTAATTTGATTTTTTTCTCATTAATTCCACTGTAAAAACTGGAGCGGAAATTTGTTCCAACGGATTCGATAAATAAACCGATTGCTGTTTTTCGGGTCAAGAGCCAGGAGAGGGCAAAGACAAACCCAACAATATATAAGGAAAATGGCAGAATAATCCACCCCTGACCCAGAAAAGCAAATGGTTTGTAAGTGATCTGTACTCTAAGGCCATTCGTGATCAATTGGGCAATTCCTCGTCCAGAAATCATCAAGATTAACGTAGCAACCATTGGTTGAATCCGCATGTAAGCAACCAGAATACCATTCCAAAAACCACAAATGATAGCAACAATTAAAGCAGCAGAAATCACCAACCATAACGGTTGAAATGTATAAGTAGGATCGGTAACAAAAAATACTTCATTCTTTAATGCAGATGGATTCATCAAAATTCCAGCCACAGAAGCTGCAATTGCCATTGTTGCCCCCACCGAAAGGTCAATACCTCCAGTCGCAATGACAAGCGTCATCCCAATGGCTAATAACATCACAGTTGAACCATTTCGCATGATATCGATCAAGCTTCCATGTAAATTTCCTCCCCGATTTTCTATAGAAAAGAAACCTGGAATAAAGATGAAATCGAAAAGTAAAATGAGCAATAAAGCAGTAATTGGAAAAAAATATCTGCTTTCTGTAATTTTTCTTAATTTAAAGGGAGATTTATTTGCTGGTTTCATTCGTCACCTCCCGCAATCGCGTGGATAATTGTTTTCTCTTCAACCTCACCCAAAAACTCAGCTACCATCTCCCGATCCCGAAGAACGATGATACGATGACTTGTACGTAATACTTCTTCTAATTCGGATGAGATAAACACACACGCTTTCCCTTCTTCTGCAAGCGAAAGTACTAGTTTCTGAATTTCAGCTTTGGAACCAATGTCAATTCCACGAGTGGGTTCATCAAGGATAAGCACTTGAGGATTTGTAGCTAACCACCTCGCCAAAATGACTTTTTGTTGATTTCCCCCGCTAAGGTTTTTTACCAATTGATCTGATGAAAATGTTGCAATATTCAATAATTCAATGTAATTATCTGCAATTTCATATTGTTTTTGAAGACTAAGATATTTAAACCATCCCTTATTCGCTTGAATTGCCAATATAATATTTTCTCGCACCGTTAAATCATCAACAATACCAGCAGCTTTTCGATCTTCCGGGCATAAAGCAATTCCTCGTTTAATCGACTCCAATGGTGAAAAATTCCGGACTTCGTGTCCATTGATCGTTATGGAGCCTGAATCTGGTTTTTCCACACCAAAGAGGATACTGGCTGTTTCAGTCCTACCAGAACCTAATAACCCGGCCAATCCAACAACTTCACCCTCATGTAATTCCAGATCAAAGGGGTTAATTGCATTGGTTAACCCGTAATTACTGGCCTTTAAAATTGCTTCTCTCTTAATATGTTTCCCTGTTTCCAATTTTATTTTCGTCATCTCATCGAATTCAGCCAGACTGCGTCCGATCATCTTTGAGATTAATTCAATTCTTGAAATGGAGGCTGTTTCAAAAGTCCCAACCAGCTTTCCATTCCGTAAAACCGTAATTCTGTCAGAAATAGTAAAAACCTGGTCAATAAAATGGGTGATAAAGATAATGCCAACACCTTCACTTTTTAATTTCTTCATTACAGAAAAGAGTTGTTCAGTTTCATTTTTATCAAGACTGGAAGTAGGTTCGTCCAATATCAATATTTTGGCGGATGAAATATAGAGGGCTCTGGCAATTGCGATCATTTGTTGAATAGCAACAGTGTATGTATCCAGAGATTTTTCGACATCAATATTGACCCCCAACATTCGATTAAGTGTATCACTGGCAATTGAATTCATGCTCGCCCAATCAATCCGGCCATTTTTATGAGGTTCCCGCCCAAGAAGAATATTTTCCGCCACAGATAAGTTATCACACAGGTTAATTTCCTGATAAACCGTACTGATACCTATCGTTTGTGCGTGTTGGGGTGATTTCGGATGAACTTCTACACCATCCAGGATGATTTTTCCGGTGTCAAATTGATCAACTCCTGTCAACACTTTCATTAATGTCGATTTTCCAGCACCGTTTTCACCAACCAAACATAGAATCTCACCACGTTTGAGAGTTATGCTTACATCATCCAGCGCTTGCACACCAGGGAATGTTTTGCTAATACCTTCCATAATGAGTATGGTTTGATTCATATCTGACATACCTACCCACCTTTTAGTTTGCTCATTTGGGGGATTGGGAAACGATGGAGGAGTCATTTCCCAATCCCAGTTTTTTTTAGCTCTGATCTGCCGTGTTCACAAGGTTACCAGAGAGAATTTACTATTTAGTACTTTCGACCAGCAGCTATATCCTTCAAATTTGGATCGACCATGAAAAATACACTTTCCTGGGATGGGATCCATTTCGGTAAGGATTCACCATTCAAGGCTGCTAATGCTGCTTCGTAAACCTGTGGAGCCAGCAATGGGTTACATTCAACTGTTACATTCAAAGTACCATCAAGCATTGCCTGGAAGGCACCTGCTGTAGCGTCAACAGAGATGAGCATTACGTCTACAGCGGGAACAATACCAGCTTCTTTGAGGGCTTCGATTGCACCAAATGCCATTTCATCATTCTGACCAAAAATGCCTTGAACATCTTTCGTTTCCTTCAGCCATGCTTCCGTTACTTCTTTGCCTTCTTTTACACTCCAGTTTGCAGTTTGGCTTTTGGTGACTTCAATTCCACATTCCTTCGCTGTTTCGCGGAATCCTGTTCCACGATCAATTGCAGGTGCAGCACCAACATTTCCAACTAATTCCCAGACATTCTTTGATGCGCTGCCTTCAAGCAATTTACACATCTCTCGTCCAGCTTTACGACCTTCTTCTACAAAGTCAGCTCCAATGAATGTGACATAGTAATCCTCAAAGCCATCGATTCTACGATCAGAGAGAATGACAGGTTTTCCAGCTGCTTTTGCGTCCTTAAGTACCTGTTCCCAACCGGTAACTTCCAGTGGAGACATAACAATTACATCAACTTCCGGATCCTGAATAAATTGTTGGAAACCAGCAACTTGTTTTGCCAAATCATTTTGGGAGTCATAAAATTTCAAATCGATTCCCAATTGTGTTGCAGTTTCTTTAAAAGAAGCACTGTTTGCAGCACGCCAACCGCCTTCAGAACCAGTCTGGAGAAAACCGACGGTCATATCGGCATAGGTATAAACTTTTGCTGGTGCAGGTTCATTACTGACAGGTGCTTGCGTGGCTGCTGGGGTACCACATGCACTAATTGCCATACTGAAAGCAACTATAAGAACAAAAATCTTTAATAGGTTTTTCTTGCTGTTCATTTTTTTCTTCTCCTTATTAGGAATTTGATTAGATGAGATATAATAGTTTCGCGCGAATGATCTTGTAGTTGAGACAAGGTTTTTCGCCAATACTGGAGGTGCTCATGGTTGCTTAAAATTCAATTTGAGCACTTCCTTTTTTACGAATTAGCAAAGCAATTTCACCTCCTTTTAATAATTACCTTTTTGTGAACTCTGGCGAATGATTAATTCAGGTTTGATAGTCAAATATTTCGGCAAATGTTCATTTTCTGCCTTGTTTTTTTTCTCAACTAACCAAACCAACTCCTCGACAGCTATGCTGCCCAATTCATCCTGGCTTTGACATACTGTCGTTAACGACGGACAATAAAATTCTGATTCTGGAATTCCATCGAATCCAACCACCATCAGATCATCTGGGATTTTTTTCCCTAGCTCAAATGCCGTTTGTAAAACACTCAATGCCATCTGATCATTACCAACAAAGACAGCATCCATTTCCGGATATTTATTCAACAGTTCAAGAAATGCAGCCTTACCACTCTTGGAAGACCAGTTACCCTCAACACACATTCTTTCATCTGGAAGAAGACCAGCTTCATCTAATGCAGTGCTCCAACCCAGTTTCCTCTGTCGCGCTTCCCACCAATCAAGTGGCCCAGAAATATGCCCAATATTCTTTCTACCTTGCTCGAGTAAATGTTCTGTTCCTGTTTTGGCTCCCTGAAAGTTATCAACAGCAACTATCGAGACATACTCACGCTTTTCCATGGTCAAGTAAATAATAGGGAGATCAATTCCTAGAAGTTGTTTTTCGAGCCAATTACGATTATCACCAATCTCCGGGGCTGCCCAAATGATTCCTTCAACCTGGTGAGATTGAAACCATTGCAAGATCGGATGAACATTGTTAGCACTAAAACTAGCCAGTTCTTTAATTAATAAACCATACCCTAATTCTTCCGCTTTACTGGTTATTCCACTCAGTGTTCTGGATGGACCGGTATATTTCAGACCTGCTGTGACGACACCAAAAAGGTAACTTTTTTGCCGACTTAGACTTTGGGCAACCGCATTGGGATGATAGCCAAGATTCTCAATAATTATTTGAACTCTCTCTCTGGTCTCATCAGACACATCAATGCGATTGTTGAGAACTCGTGAAACTGTTTGTCTTGAAACACCAGCTTCTTTTGCTACATCATAAATGGTGATTTTATTCCTGTCCGGCAAGTGGAACCTCAATTGTTTTTGATTGTAAAGGGATTGTGAGCGTTCCCGTGACCGTTCCCGTGAGCGCTCACGTAAATAATAGCAAATTTCAAAACCAATGTCAATAGGGTTTAATCAATCTGATATTGTCGATATTAATGGTTTAATTAATCCAATTGAATAGTGAACTTGAAATCAATTTTATGAGACGTCTGATTAGATCTGAGAATTCCCCCATTGGCTCTGCAAGAGATAGATTGATTCATCACAATAAAAGGTCGTTTGTCTGAATTGAGGATAAAAAGATATGAAGAACCGTCCAATGGCTGAATATCAAATTTTCTAAAAACTTGAAAGTAATGATGTTTTTATTTTTTCTTCAAGATCTGATAGGCCAATGGACCAACCAATCCTTTAAAGGTTCTTGCTCGTAAAGCCCTATCCAGATCAGCGATCAAATCATCCACATTCTCCAATCCAATGCTTGCTCGGAGAATACCATCACCCGTCCATTTTCTGATTCGTTGTTTTTGTATATCTGAATAAAAAGGCATTGCATCGATATATAATTCTGTTGGATAGTAAAAGAGTAGACTGTGCGCATCTCCAAGTGAGGTCGCATAGGAGAACAATCGGACTTTTTCAGCCAACGTTATCGCTGCCCCCAAACCACCCTTCAGGTTGAATGTCAACATTCCCCCAAAATCCAACATCTGCCGAGCCGCCAGCTCATGTTGCGGATGGCTTTCCAGACCTGGATAGATTACGCGCGTGATTTTGGGATGATTTTCGAGAAACTGCGCTACCTTCAGCGCATTCTGACAATGCTGATTCATACGCAGAGGAAGTGTCATCAGACCTCGCATGATCAACCAAGCATTGAATGGGCTAAGCGCACCACCCAGATGAACAAGCATCTCTTTTCGTATGCGTTGAATAAATTTCTTCTTTCCCAATACTGCTCCACCTAAGGCATCACCATGACCACTCAGATACTTGGTAAGGCTGTAGATCACAAAGTCAGCACCCAATTTAATGGGTATTTGAATGGTAGGACCTGACCAGGTTGAGTCAACTACCACAAGTATATTTGACTCATGGGCAATTTTTACAATTTCCGGAATATCAGTTATGCTCAGGATTGGATTTGCGGGAGTCTCCAAAAAAATCATTTTCGTGTTCGTTTGAACAGCTGCTCGTACCTGCTCCAAATCACTGGTATCCAACAAGCTGACCTCAATACCATAACGTGGAAGGTATTGACCGAATAATTCCACTGTACCGGCATAACATACTTCACTGGCAATCAGATGGTCACCTTTTTGTAAGAATGTAAAAACTAAAGCAGAAATCGCTGCCATCCCACTAGCAGTCACTACCGCAGCCTCAGCCCCTTCCAGTGCTGTTAAACGCTCTTCCAAGTCTCGCAATGTAGGATTACCCCACCGGGTATATACAAAAGGCGAACTATCGGATTCCATCAATAATGCATCAAACAGTTTAATGCCAAATTTTGGTAATTTGAAAGTGTTGGACATATGGATTGGATGGCGTATCGCACCACTATTTGGATCAGGGTTTTCTCCTGCATGAATTGCCAGGGTTTCGAATTTTAATTTTTTCATGATTTACCTTTTACAAAATCTGTGGGTAAAGATTATCCTTCCCGATTCGCTAACTCCTGAAGTGTGGACTGATGGCTTTCGCGTGTGATCGGATATTTCCAGGCAAAAATAACCGCCAGGAACAATAATACTGCCGGGATAGGACCGGTAAAAATCCGAATTGCTGAAATAGCTGCTTCTGGTTGAATAGGAGGAGATGATGAATTGACAGGTGTGAGATAGCCTGTTAAAGCCAGTGCTTGTCCCATTCCCCACAATGCCAATCCGGTTGCTAATTTTTGAAAGAACGAAGCAAAAGCATAGAAAGAACCTTCTCTTCGTTGTCCACTAAGCAATTGATCATTTTCAATAATATCCGGTATCATCGACCAGGGAACAACATAAGCGGTAGCAATTCCAAAACCAGCCATTGCTGCCAGTAAATATGCTAATCCGATCTGATCGGGTGCCAGTGCTGAGATCCCCAATAAAACTACAACCCAGGTGAGTGAACCAATGATAAATGCTCTTCTTTTATCCAATTTCTTTGAGATTGTAACGATTACTGGAATAAATAAAATGGCCGATCCCTGCGCAGCTAAAACAAAATAATTAGCCTGCTCCGGAACACGTAAATAATAATTGGCAAAATAAATCAAAACGGCAGCCAGAATGCTGGCTGTCGTCCAACTAAGCAGATAAAGACCCATTACCATCCGAAAAGGTTTATTACTCAATGTCTGTCTGAGTGCTTCTCCAGGTGGTAAAGGTGGTGGTAAATCATCAGCTTTTCTTTCTCTCGTAATGCTGAAAACCACGAATGGAGGGATGATCGTAATAAGTCCTAATCCAACACCTAGAATCAGGAACAACAAGCGAGTATTCGTGATACTCCAACCCAGAACTGTGGCGAGAATGATCGCTCCTAATGTTCCTAGTATCGAGAATGCCATTCTGTAACCATTCAGGGAACTTCTCTCGTCATAATCTGAAGTCATTTCTGGGGTTAGAGAATTATATCCAACATGTACGATCGTAAAAGCAGTATCAAAAAGAATAAATGTGATTGCATAATAAACCGCCATCCATCCCTGGCTCAGAGCTGGAACAATCCACATGAGCATAAAAAACACACCTAATGGAACCGCACCAAAAAGTAATAGAACCCTCCTGCGTCCCCAGCGAGTACGAATACGATCTGAAAGCATGCCAAAAAGCGGATCATTGATTGCATCCCAAAGGCGACTTGCACCAATCGCCCACCCTGCGTAATCTGGTCTGAGTCCAGCCACATCAGTAAGAAAGTAGAGTTGAAAAAACATCAGTAACGCTAAGGGAATGCTGGTGCTTAAATCCCCAGTGCTGAAAAGAAGCTTTGTGCGAAGTGATAAAGAAGAAGTTGTCATTTTCATAGGATCGAAAAATCCTGGTTTTCTTCATTCTCAAAGGAATAAAAATCCTCAATACTGCGAGTAGCAACATGATCCTTATAGAATTCCAATTCCGAGGTTAGAGCATTGTCTACTTCCCGCGGTGTATGTTTAGCAAGGATACTGATCGCCTTTTCACGTGCACGGTCGATGGCAAGTTTACTGCCTTCATTTTCCCAGGTTTCATAAGGTTCTTGTGAGAAGAGTTTTGGCATGAATGACTCTTTTCGATACAGTTTGGATGTCTCCATTTCTGCGATATAGCTACCACTGTATCCCACTCGTTTTATCAAATCCAATGCTAGAGTTTCCTGGGTGACTTCAATCCCTCGTGCCAGACGGGACGCAGCGCCACAAATTACATCATCCAACATCAATAAGGCATGACTTTCAATCATGGTGGAATCTAGTGTTCCACCACACGTGATCAGATTAACACCTGCAAGGACAGCGGGAAGCAGCGTTCCCATGCGTTCAAAACCAGCCTGTAAATCCTCCCTTTTTGATTCCGTTGTCCCACCGACACTGCGAATGGGTAATCCGTAATAACGGGCCATTTGAGCAGATGCAGCGGTAATCAAACCCGTTTCTACAGAACCCAAAGTCACAGTTCCATAACGCATATTCGCTGTTGTAGATACAGTTCCATACAGAATTGGCGTACCTGGACGAAAAATTTGTGCAAGGGTGATATGTGCCAGGATAGAGGCATTTTCCTGAGCGATCAGACCCGCCAGTGTCACAGGTGCTGTCATGCCAGCGATGCCTTCTGGTGCACATGTTACTGGTTGCCCATATTCAGCACAAATTAACAATCCTTCTGCCTGAGCCTGATCCATTTGTAAAGGACTTACCACTGAACATATCCCAAAGAAACGTGGGTGTTTCTGTAGTTCTTCCTTTCCACCAACAGCCAGAGACATCATACGCATCATATCCCAGGTGGGCAAATAACCATAACAACCCATCCCGTAGGGTTTATTACTGTTATGAACCCATGCCCAAATCGCCTCAGCGTGGATTGTCGTCATAGGAATATCATTCGGCCAGACATCCATTTGGGAGTTGTGAATATGATTACAGGCATTGATGAGGATGATGTGGTCGATCATATCCTTTTTTGTCGTAGCTCGTACACTTCCATCAAATAAATCAATGATCCGGGTGGGTGTTCCCAGACCAGCAAAAATCGGTGAAGTTTGATCCTGTCCGATATCAAGTTTGAAATTTCCATCGAATCCAAATAATGAGAATTGCTTGGGAGCCTGATCCACTGCCCACTGGACAAGTTTCTCCGGAATTTTTACTGTCAAATTCTGATCTTCAACGATTGCACCTGCATCCCGGAAGATTTCCCGGGCTTTCTTGTATTTAACCAGAATTCCTACCTGGGCAAGAATTTCCATCGATGCAGAATGGATCGTTCCAATTTCTTCCTGACTTAAAACTTCGAAGCGAGCAGTTTTCATCTGTTGATTGCCTTTCTTAAGGGGGGATAGTTTCTAAATTTATGAATAATGAAATCTTTTTTTGGCTATTATCTATTTACAACATTGAAACCAAATTACAGCATCAGTGATTTCTCCAATTTTTTCTTTTCCATCCGGACACTTACCAGGATAAGGAAAATTATTTTGTAAACATTCTGTGCAAGAAATGGAAAGAGAACCAATAACTTTTTCATCAGCATTCATTTGTTTTCCACCACATTCAGGACAGATATCAGGATGCGATAAATCAACCAGCCAGGCTTCACCACCAGCGTTTTCACATTCATTGAATGTTATTTTTCTGGAGTTGTTATCCCTCAGGATAAGAAAAGTAATACCAAAACAGACAACCACCAAACCAGCGATGATGAAAATAATAATTAATTTCCTCTTATTTATCATAATTTGGGAATACCTCTTCATAGCAGAGCTATTATAAAAATTATACACTTTAGGTAAGTAAATGTTTTTCTTTTCATTAACCAATAATCGGTTTTTTACTATTTAATATAAACTGTTTCCCAAATTGAAATTAGGAAGATTTTATTGAAGCACCACATGAATTCTTATAAGGAATTGATATTTGTGCTCGTTTAGTAACTATATTTGAAATTAAAAAGACAGTGGAAGAATTCTCTTCCACTGTCGTCAAATCCTTTGTTTCGAAAAATTTACCAGGTGACTGTTAAGCTCGCTTTCTCTTTAAGGATCGGTATATTACAATGACAAGAATCGCTCCAATTAAAGCGACAACAATGCTAGTGAGATTCACACCACTCATTAAGTTGACACCAAGTAATAAACTGGAAAGCCAACCTCCAAGAACACCACCAACCATACCCAAAATCATGTCAACGAACATCCCAGTTTTGGCTTTCATTAACCATGAAGCCAGTAAACCGGCAATCAGACCTACGATAATCGATGCAAAAAGACCCATTT
>Ga0351885_10390_pt3 | contig 12261 bp, 11 predicted proteins | sample TotcelFGM3001L13_FD_206771 | JGI IMG/M metagenome (GOLD analysis project Ga0351885, IMG submission 206771) | Enriched cells from coal bed in the Powder River Basin, Montana, United States - Total cells FGM rep3 HSBNCT.FGM.300.1.L13 ... | reverse complement strand
GGGGACCGGTGGCTGTGGAAAGCCGGGAACCGTGTGCATAAAGATAACCTCAGGAGAAATTGGACTTCGGCTGGGACCAAGTCCGGGCCGCCCTACACGGAGTCCATTGGCCCCAGATCGGCTTCTGCCCAGTTTAAGGGATAAGTTCTGCGTAGGCAATGGATAAAATTCGGCCCCGGGCGCTACCAGGCCCCGCTCAGTCTCCCCAAACCATATCCTCACGGATCCAGCCGATCACTTCATTTTCCAGGTAGTAGCCGACCTTGACCCACTGGCCTTTTTCATCAAAGATTTTATAGATTTCACCTTTGGAAGCCTGCATGACTACGGGCTTGTTCAGGCTGGGACCTTTTCTAATATTGGCGTCCTCCACCAAAATCACCGCAGTTTGGGTATTGGAGAGCAGGGGCTTGTAAACCCAACCAGTCTGGGATTTATAATCGGTGCAATAGACCCAGTTACTTTTCTGCTTTTCTATCTGAACGGGATAACCAAGGGAAGCCTGGAAAACAACCTCAGAGTTTAAAGCGGGTTTGGAACGCACATTGACCAAATCTTTGCGGATGCTCTGCATACTGGAAGCCAACAGGGGGCTTACTGATAATACGACCGATGCCACAACCAAACAGAATATCTTACGCATGACCTATCCTCCTCAATTATTAGCTTATAGGTTAATTGCCTCCCTCGTAGTTTAATGAATTATTTTCATCCTGATGGATGAAATGATGGGGGCTGATTAATGATTATGCAAAGATGAAGCAACGAACGGGCAGAGGAATGATACCGCTAATGTATGCCAGTGGCAGGTGAGAGCCTTTTTTCCCCCATCAGCGAAGCTCTTAATTACAGCCTACAGAAAAATGCCGGGGATTGTCAACCCCTGCCCAAAGAAAAAAGTGCCGGAGTAATTTACCTGGGGACTGAAGCCGGTTACAATGGAGCACGCGGCAACGTGAAAGGAGAAACGGATATGGCCCGCATTTTAGTCACCGGTGGGGCGGGGTTCATCGGCTCCCATCTGGTGGAGTACCTGCTGCGCAGGGATCACGAAATTCTTTGCCTGGATAATTATTTCACCGGTTCCAAAGCCAATCTCCTCCACCTGCGGGACCATCCCCGGCTGGAAATGATCCGCCACGATGTGGTGAATCCCATCATGCTGGAGGTTGACCAGGTCTTCCACCTGGCCTGTCCGGCCTCACCGGTGCACTATCAGTACAACCCGGTGAAGACCATCAAGACCAACGTTTTGGGGACGCTCAATATGTTGGGGCTGGCCAAGCGGATAAAGGCCCGAATCCTTCTGGCGTCTACGTCGGAGGTCTATGGCGATCCCCAGGTCCACCCCCAACCGGAAGGGTATTGGGGGAATGTCAACCCCATCGGGATTCGCAGTTGCTACGATGAAGGCAAGAGGGTGGCGGAAACCCTGATGATGGACTATCATCGCCAGAACGGGGTGGATACGCGCATCGCCCGTATCTTCAACACCTTCGGGCCTCGGATGGCCCTTAACGACGGCCGGGTGATCAGCAACTTCATCGTCCAGGCCCTCACCGGCCAGGATATCACCATTTACGGGCAAGGCCAGCAGACCCGGTCCTTCTGTTACGTGTCCGACCTGGTGGAAGGGCTGGTGCGGTTGATGAACGCCGACTGCGGGTCCGATCCCGTCAACCTGGGGAACCCCGGGGAGTTCACCATCATGGAGGTGGCCGAAAAAGTTCTGGGATTGATCAACACGCCTTCGGCCATCATTTATCGGGAACTGCCGCCGGATGATCCGGGGCGGCGGCGACCGGATATCACCCGGGCCCGGGAGTTGCTGGACTGGCAGCTCACCGTGCCCCTGTTAGCCGGTCTGAAGGAGACCATTCCTTACTTTGAGGCCAAACTCAAGCAGGAAAATATCCCCGTGGCTGCGAGCCTTAATTTCTAGCCTGATCCTCCTGGCCGGGTGCTCTCTGATGCTGGGCGCCTGCGGGGACGAACACCCCCGGCTGCCCCAAGCAGCCCTGGTGGTGCAGGTCGTGGACGGAGACTCCCTGGTGCTGGCCGGCGGCATCAAGGTCCGAGTCCTGGGCATCGATGCCCCGGAGATGGAGCGGGACGGCCGCCCGGCGGATTTCCTGGCCCACAAGGCCAAGGCGGCTTTAACCGAGTTGACCCTCAACCGCACCGTTTCCCTTTCATACGACCGGCTGCGCTATGACCATTACGGCCGCCTCCTGGCCTACCTCTTCCTCCCGGACCAGACCCTGGTGAACGCCGAGCTGGTGCGCCGAGGAATGGCCCGGGTCTATCTTATCGCCCCCAATTTGCTTTACCAAAAGGATCTGTTGACGGCCCAGCAGGAGGCCATCGAGACCCAGCGGGGGGTGTGGCAGGAGCTGCTCAAACAGGACGAACCCAACTATCTGGGAAACCGCCATACCTTGCGACTGCACAGGCCCAAGTGCCCCCTGGCCGCCAAGATGGCCCGAGCCAACCAGGTGCGCTTCACGTCACTGAAAGATGCCTACCTTCAGGGCTACAGCCCCTGCCGCAGCTGCCGGCCCTGAAGGGCGGGTTTTGGGTTTCAGGTTCTGGGTTCTGGGACGGTGGCACAGGCGTCCCGCCTGTGCATGGTAGGCGGGAGTAGTGGGGGTAGGGTGCGCACCGCGCACCAAGAATGGCGCGTGAGACGCGCTCTACAAATTTGTGCAGACAATCCGATGATGTTGCATCGGGAAAATATTGCTTTTGATTTTTGAACCTCCATGCTATATTAACTAATTGTACTTCAACAAATTATATCCAAGGAGAATCATCATGAAGTTTGAACATGTTCCCGAACACATTCTAGAGATGTATGAAAAAATCAGATCTCAATATTTTCCTCATTTAGCTAATGCAAAGATTTTATTCCTTCTTAATAAAAAGAAGATGGTACAGAAAGGCAATGTAAAACTTAGCAAAATAGTTAAACCTTCCGAACTGGTTAAATTTTTATCCAAGGATGAAGCGCCTGAATATGGATATGATTATATTATACTATTAGATCAGAAATTGATTTCCCATTGCGATGACACTGATATCAAAAGAGTTTTGAGACACGAATTGAGACATACATTCTTTGATTCAGACAGTTTGAAAAATCCCTACAAGTTAGTCGATCATGACTTTAGTGATTTTTATGATGAAGTTGAATTGAACAAAGACGACCCAACCTGGGCCAAGAGAGTGTCTCAAACGGTGTCTCTCATGTATGACCAGGAAAAAGATGAGAAATAACCAGGCGTCCGGGTAGGAAATTACATCCGGTTGTTCTGTCCTCCTCACCCCAACCCTCTCCCCCAAAGCTGTTTGTCCAGGGGAGAGGGTAGGGTGAGGGGGAAGTAATCTTCATCTCCCTCAAAATCAACTTCAGTTCCGGGCGCAGTACCCTTCGTGACCGTATCCTCGCCTGGCTTCACGCCTCAGCCATACGTTGCGCCGTAAAACCCCTTCCTTAACCTGTTGGTACCGCCGCGCTGTCGAAGCCGTCGGCCTCCCATGAGAGTGCAGACGGTCAACTGGATCGCGGGCTGATCGAAAAAAATTCATGCAATTAAACTGCCATGCCGAAAATTATCTCAAGGCAGTTGCTCAAGGCGTAACGCCTGAAAAGTTTCTGGTGTGGATACTCTAACCTTGAACTCTGAACTTGCGGAACAGCCGGAGGACTTCAGGTTTATCACCGCGGCCAAAGCCAGGCGGTCCAAAACTGAAGGACGCCATAGAGCTTTGGAAACCGCCGCGTTCGGGCCGAATCAAAACAACCAGACCGGGTATTGTCAAACAGTTTCCCGGTTAGTCGGGTTTAACTTATGTCAATAAATCACCATAAATTATGGCGCATTTATTTAATAGCCGTTGATTTAATCTCAATGACTCTTTCTTTTATTATCGCGGCATCGTTTGTAGTGTCGGAAGTTGATGGGGTACCCTTCATTGAATTCTTCTCCATACGCATCAGTATCCTAAATTTCATAATCTTTATGGGATTTACCTTGATTTGGTATATAATTCTGGATCTATCCGGGGCATATTATATCCGGCGATTAACTACAAATAAAAAAGCCATCATTAAGATTATTAAGATAACCTCTCTTGGTAGTTTTATTTTATTAGTTTTAAGTGTGTTATGCCATATCAGATTAGTAACACCTCTGTTCATGGTGGTATTCTGGTTAATGACCACCACCCTGGCCATACTTAGTCGCATCATATTCAGGTTCATCAGCCGGAAAACCTGGGTATCCGGCCTCAACCTCCACAAAGCGGTTATTGTCGGTACGAATCAGCGGGCGGTAAAATTCGCCCGAAATCTTGAGCAGAGCCCCGAGTTAGGCTACCGGGTCATGGGTTTTGTGGACCAAAAGTGGCATGGCAGCCGGCGGTTCGAGGAGTCCGGTTACCCGCTGTTGGCTGATTTCCAAAATTTCCCCAACTTCTTGCGGACCCATGAGGTGGATGAAGTTATCATAGATCTGCCGCTCAACTCTTTCTATCAAGAAACTTCTTACATCGTCGGATTGTGTGTGCAGCAGGGAATCATCGTCCGATTCCTGTCCGACAGTCTCTATCTGCTGTTCGATATGAAACTGGCCCGGGCCGAACTGGAAGAGATCCAGGATTATGTCATCCTTTCAGTGTACACCGGGGCCATGGGAGGCTGGCCGATCCATGCTAAGAGGGTCTTCGATTTTGTGGTCTCCTTCTTATTAATTATTTTGCTGTCTCCCCTCTTCGTGATGGTGGCGTTCTTAATCAAGCTCACGTCACCCGGCGGCCCGGTCTTTTTTGTCCAGGACCGCATCGGGCTTCGGAAACGCAAGATTAAGGTCATCAAATTCAGGACCATGGTGCCGGGCGCCGAACGGAGCTTAACGGCGTTGGAAAGGTTTAATGAAGCCAGCGGCCCGGTGTTCAAGATCAAAAACGATCCCCGGGTCACCCTCCTGGGCCGGTTCCTGAGGAAGACCAGCATCGATGAGCTGCCCCAACTGTTCAACGTGCTCGCCGGAGATATGAGCCTGGTTGGCCCCCGGCCGTTGCCGCTCCGGGATTACGCCGGCTTCAGCCAAGACTGGCATCGCCGCCGGTTCAGCGTCAAACCCGGCATCACCTGCCTCTGGCAGATTTACGGCCGCTCCTCCCTGTCCCAGCCCTTTGAGAAATGGATGCAAATGGATATGGACTACATCGACCGCTGGACCTTATGGCTTGATTTCAAGATTCTGGCCCAGACTCTACCGGCGATCATCCATGCCAAGGGAGCCTATTAACGCCAAGGCGGCGCACCCCCAAAAAGCGGCTGGAATTCCCCGTACTCATCGGCATCGGGAACCCACATAACCACTACCTATTTTTTTTATGAATCCCACCCGGACGAGGCAGGCCAGAACTATCGGTCCGCTTCATTCTCCTCCCCCACCCCAACGATTCTTAAAGTTTTAGATGCAAGCGCCGATAAGTAAATCAGGTAGTTCCACGCCACCGACAAAGGCTAACTCCACCGAAAGGGGAGGACGCAAAGTCTTCGACCTACAGCCTCTGGGCCAGGGTAGGAAGATTGCCGAAGTGGTGAAGGTGAGATTGCCAAACGGCGCCTCACCTAATTGCAACGACCCGGACTGATGGGCGGCGTAGATTCACCACAGAGCAAAGGAGGTGGGAATCGAGCAGCATCAGGACCGGCAATCATAACCGTTAACGTAGTGCAGTTATTTTAATCAACAATTTAAAGGAGAATTAACATGAAAACCTATCTGCGTAAAATTGCAGCGTTTATCAATGATGAGACCGGCGCCTCGGCCATCGAATATGCTCTTCTGGTAGCGTTGATCGCCTTGGTGATCGTGGGCGGGGCGACTCTGCTCGGTAAAAGCATATCGGGGATGTTTACGAATGCGGCCGCAAAGCTCGATGCCGTAGCAACATAACGGATTCCCGGTGACGGGAACTGGGGCCGTAAGACCCAGGGTCCGGCTCCGGGACTACCTTATTAAACAGTCTTGTCAATCGGGGGGTATGCGGCTGGATAAAACGAAGGATGATCTTAAGATTCGCGCCGCATATCCTACTGAGTTATCCCCTCTGATACAGACCACTTGAACGGAAAGGAGTGAAGCACTTGAAAAATTACCTGCGTAAAATTGCGGCATTCATCAATGATGAGACCGGCGCCTCGGCCATCGAATATGCTCTTCTGGTAGCGTTGATCGCCTTGGTGATCGTGGGCGGGGCGACCTTGCTCGGCAAAAGCATATCTGGGATGTTTACGAATGCGGCCGCAAAAATCGATTCCGTAGCAACTTAACGGGTAACCGGTTGACGGAAGCCGGGGCCGGAGCCTCAGAGAGCCGGCTCCGCCTTACAAGGCAACCGACCTGGCCAAGGCGCCAACCTGGGTGACGAACATGGTGGTGTCATGGTACCGGGCCCCAGACCACGGCTTATTATTGCGTTAAACCTAAAACCGGGCAGTTGGACATCCCGGAATGAACCGTTAATGCGGAGGCAAAACCCCGCGTCTTTTGGTATGGAGTGACCACACGATGCCTCGTTTACCTGGCTGGGCCTGGCTGCTATTGGCCATCAGTTTCGCCACTCTGGCCACATACATGGCCATGGGATACCTAAAACGGCAAGCTGCCGTTCAAACTCCCACCAAGGCCAAAACCTCTCTGGTGGTGGTGGCTAAAAGCGCCATCGATCCGGCCAGCCTCCTGAGCGACGTGCAACTCAAGACCGAAGTCTGGCACCAGGCGACCCCTCCTCAAGGTTCCTTTGCCTCTCTGGAGCAGGTGGCGGGCCGGGTAACGGTGACATCTATCGTCCCCGGCGACCTCATCCTGGAAAGCAAGCTGGCTCCCAAGGGGACCGCGGCGGGGATCACCGCCCTGCTGAGTCCCAACTATCGGGCCATGACCGTGAAGGTGGATGAAGCCTCCGGGGTGGCCGGCTTCTTGACCCCCGGGAACCGGGTGGACGTGGTGGTGGTCGTGGATAAGGGAGAATACGACAAAGACCCGCTCGCCAAGCTCCTTTTCCAAAACCTGAAAGTTTTGGGTACCGGTCAAAAGCTGGAAAATCGACCGGGAGACAAACCCCTGATAGTGCCCACGGTTACGCTGGAAGTAACCCCGGAGCAAGGAGAACGCCTGGCCCTGGCGGCCCAGGAAGGGCGAATTTCGCTGGTGCTGCGGGGCCAGGGAGATCAACAACTGGTAGAAACTCAGGGCACGGATGCCAGCAGGTTATTTGGGAAAGCCCGGAAGCCGATGCCAACGCCTCCCCCCGTTGCGGCCACAGTTTCTCCACCGGTCCGGACGGTGGAGATGATCCGAGGATTAGAACGTGCTCCGGTAGAATCCCGGTAGCTAAGAACATCACCCGCTCAGATTTTGAGGATAGTAAACCGCGATGTCCACCCAATTTACCATCTACTATAATTCCCTGGAAAACAAGGAATACCTCCGGAAAATTATCGAGGCCTCCGGTGCCGGCAAGTTAGTGGAAAGTCAAAATCTGGCCCACTTGCCTTCCGAAGCTGCGCCCGGCATTGATGTGGTTTTTTTGGAATATCAGGAAAACAATCCAGAATTGGACCAATGGATCGAGAAAATCGCGGTCAATCCCAGGAGTCCCGCTATCTTCCTTTATTTTCGGGAAATTTCCACTAACAACCTGTGGAAGGCGCTGCGCCTGGGAGCTAAAGAATGCTTTACTTTCCCGATCCAGGAGGAAGATTTTCAACAGGCGGTAAAGCGCCTCGCGGCTCGATTAGAAGTCAGCAAAGTCCGAGCCAAACCAACCCGGATCATCTCTTTTCTCGGTTGTAAGGGCGGCATCGGGACCAGCTTTCTGGTCGCCAATCTTGCCAGCCTCCTGGCCCAGGAGCGCCGCGGCAAGGTGCTGGTGATAGATCTGGATCTGGGATTTGGCCAACTCAACTATTTTTTCGATGTCCACCCGGAACACACCTTGGCTGAACTGATCGATAATCTGGAACGGTTAGATAATAATTATCTGCAAAATATCTTTCACACCATCAATGATAATTTATACCTGCTTCCAGCTCCGGCCCGTTTGGAAGAAGCCGAGGCTATTACCGCCAGCCATCTGGAGAAGATCATCGGGTTCCTCAAGAATAACCTGGGGTTTCGGTGGGTCCTGATAGACTGTTGCCATCAACTTGATGAAATAACCATGAAGGCCCTCGAGTTCTCCGAATCCTTAATGTTGGTGACCGGGCAATCAATCCCGGCCCTTTCCAACGCCAAGAAAATGCTGGAAACCCTTAACCTCCTGGAATTGAAGCAACTCGAAGTCGAGGTCTTGGTAAACTACTGGGACCGTCAACATGAATTGGGCCTGGTTGACGTGGAAAACTTTTTAGGGAAGAAGATTTCGGGCACCATCGCCTGTGATTACAAACAGGCCGGTTTTAGTGTCAACGAAGGCAAACTCCTGGTTGAAACTTCGCCGCGCCATCCCATATCCGGAGATCTGAAATTAATCGCCGGAAAAATCAGCCAAGAGGACACGCCGGAGGAAACCAATGGCTCGGGGTGGAAATGGCTTCGGGGTCTGTGGAGCAAGAAAAAGCCATGAGCCTTCTGGACCGCATCCGCCAACGGCAATTAGAGGAGCAAACAGCCCAGACCCCGCCCCATGGCCAGGACCAGAAGAAAGACCGGGAGCGGCAAAAGAAAGACGACGTCTTCAATGAACTGAAGGCCAAGATCCACATGAAGCTCCTGGGCTTGCTGGACCTCACCCGACTGACCGCGGCCTCAGAAGGCGCAATCCAGGAAGATTTGCGCCGCGGGGTCGAGATGATCCTGATTGAAGAAAAGATACCCCTCCCCACGCCTGAAAGGGAGAGGCTCTGTCGGGAAATCAGGAATGAACTCTTGGGGTATGGACCCCTGGAACCCCTCCTGGCGGATTCCAGCATTAACGATATTCTGGTGAACGGCTATAGCAAGGTGTTCGTGGAACGTCGCGGCAAGTTGGAACCCTCGATCATCCGATTTACCGACAACGCCCATTTGCTCAAAATCATTGAAAAAATCGCCTCCGGGGTGGGACGCCGCATTGATGAATCCTCTCCCATGGTGGATGCCCGACTGCCGGACGGCTCCCGGGTCAATGCCATCATTCCACCCCTGGCCCTGGATGGACCGGCCCTCTCCATCCGCAAATTTGCCCGGGACCCCATAAAAGTAGAAGACTTGGTCGGTTTCGGCGCCATCACCGAGGACATGGCTGAGGTCCTCCACGGCATGGTTCAGGCCCGTCTTAACATCCTGATCTCCGGCGGCACCGGTACCGGGAAAACCACTTTCCTCAACGTCCTGTCGAGCTTTATCCCCAACGATGAACGCATCATTACCATTGAAGATTCCGCTGAACTCCAGTTGCAGCAGGATCATGTGGTGCGATTGGAAACCCGCCCCGCTAACTTGGAGGGTCAAGGAGAGATCACTCAGCGTGATCTGGTGAAGAATGCCCTGCGTATGCGGCCCGATCGCATCATCCTAGGGGAGGTGAGAAGCGGCGAGGCCCTGGACATGCTCCAGGCCATGAATACCGGTCACGACGGTTCCCTGGCCACCATTCATGCCAACTCTGCCCGGGATGCCCTCACCCGCCTGGAAACCATGGTCTCCATGGCCGGCCTGAATATCCCCGAAAAAGCCATCCGGCACCAGGTTACCTCGGCCATCAATGTCGTTTTACAACTGGCCCGATTGAGTGACGGCAGCCGCAAGATGATGAACCTCTTTGAGATCGTCGGCATGGAAGGTGACATGATCACCATGCAGGAGATTTTTGCCTACAATATGATGGGGCTCACCGAGGACAAGAAGGTCCAGGGCCGCTTTATGGCCACCGGCATCCGCCCCAAATTTATGAAACGCCTGGAAACTATGGGCCTCAAGCTGCCCAGCAGTCTCTTCCGTGAACATGGCTAAGCCTATGATGCCGGGAAATTTCCCGTCCCGGACCTCTGCCCCTGGCGTCCATCGCGCCCTGGACTCCGGGGGAGATGTCCGACAGGGAGGCATTGATGGTTAATGAATTCTTCCGCTCCCCGGATTATTCCACCCTGATCCTGATTCTCCTGATCTTTCTCACCTTCTTTTTCCTCATCAGGGGAATCCTCATATACCTGGCTAACCCGAAGCGCTTTCACCAACGGCGGTTAAAGAAGAGGCTCAGAGAAGTTGACGGCCTGGAGTTGTCCCTCAACGTCAGCACCCTCCTCAAAAAGGCCAGCCTGGAAAAATCCTCTCTCGACCAGATAATGGTGAGATTCAGCCTGTTAAATCGGATTCAGACCATAATGCTTCAGGCGAACCTGAATTGGGAATTGAGAACCTTTATGATAGTCATGGCTCTCTCAGGGCTGGTGATGGCGGGCCTGGGAATGGCGAAATGGGGGGCCTGGGGGGCTTTAGCCGGAGGAGGGCTGGGTTTACTTACCCCCTACAAAATTTTGGTTCGGAGAAGGAAACGGCGACTGAAAAAGTTTGAAAAGCAACTGCCGGATGCCCTGGATCTCCTGGCTCGCGGACTCAGGGCCGGCCATGCCTTTCCGACGGGATTGCAGCAAGTAGCCAAAGAGATGCCCGATCCCCTGGGTACGGAGTTTTCCAAAACCTTTACGGAATTCAATCATGGTTTGGACCTGAATACCGCTTTGCTCAATCTCTGTCATCGCATCGACCTGCGGGATTTGAGCTTTTTTACTACCGCGGTCTTGATTCAACGGGAAACCGGAGGCAACCTCACTGAGATTCTGGAGAAAATCGCCATCCTTATTCGGGAAAGATTCAAGTTGCGCAATCAGGTGAGCGCCTTAACCGCAGAAGGCCGGTTGTCAGGGGTTATCCTTCTCCTACTGCCGCCGGTGCTGGTTGCCATCCTGATGGCGGTCAACCCGACTTACGAATCACAACTGTTCCTGCATCCCATGGGCCGGGTTATGTCTGGGGTGGCTCTGGGATTCCAGGTATTAGGCATGTGGACTATTCACAAGATTGTCAATATTAAGGTGTAATTATGGAAATCATCCAGGCGGTTCTCTTTGGACTTTTGATCGGTGGTATGATCACCTTCCTGGGCTATTTTTTGAAGCAGCGCTACTCATCGGTGCGGCGGCGGCTTGAGACTGATCCACGTCCAAGTGCCGAGTTAATGCGGCCCCAAATAGCCGACAAACCTGCCTTCATAAGCCTCGACCTGGCCGAAAAACTGGAAAAGAAATTCGATCTAAAAAAAGACGGCGTTACGACACAACGGCTCCAAGCAAAGCTCATCCAGGCTGGAATTCATAGCAAACGGGCTATCCCGCTTTTCCTCGGGGTTCAATTGGGGGGACTGCTGGTCTTACCGATATTGGTCTTATTCTTACTGTGGGGGGACGCTAGCCTGCGCATCTTGTTGGGGATCACCATCGGCTTTTGTATTTTGGCCTATCTTCTCCCGAGTTTCATCCTGAACCGCCTGGTAAGCTCTCGTCAGAAAAAAGTCAGGGAGGCCCTGCCCGATGCCCTGGATCTGCTGGTAGTCTGCGTCGAAGCCGGCCAGGGGTTGGACGCCGCGATCAAGCGGGTGGCGGAGGATTTGCAAAAGAGCAGCCCTATCATCTCCCAGGAATTGCTTCTGGTGAACCTGGAGACCATGGCCGGACTGGAGCGGCAGCAGGCCTTGAGGAACCTGGGGCAACGGACCGGGGTGGAAGAGTTGATCTCCCTATGCAATGTCCTGATCCAGAGCGAACGTTTCGGGACCAGTATCGCTCAGGCCCTCAAAACCCAATCGGATTATATGCGCACCGCCCGGCGTCAGAGACTGGAAGGCCTGGCTGCCAAGACTCCGGTCAAACTGGTCTTCCCGATGCTGCTCTTTATTTTCCCGGCCATCATGGTAGTTCTGTTGGGGCCGGCGGTTATCCAACTCTCGGAATTCTTCACCAAGGGCGGGTAAACCAGGCAGCGCCCCAAGCCGGATGGGGGAGGGTTCAGGTGGGGCCACCACTCCCTCCCCCGGCTTTAACTTACATCTTCAACTCATCCCGGGTATTGGCCACCGCCGTAGCGGATTTCTGCAGCATCGCCTCTTCCTCCGGGCTCAGTTTCAAGGTCAGGATTTTTTCGATCCCCCCGGCTCCCAAGATCACCGGCACGCCGAAGTAAAGATCCTTCAAGCCGTACTCGCCAT
>Ga0351885_10404_pt2 | contig 12298 bp, 10 predicted proteins | sample TotcelFGM3001L13_FD_206771 | JGI IMG/M metagenome (GOLD analysis project Ga0351885, IMG submission 206771) | Enriched cells from coal bed in the Powder River Basin, Montana, United States - Total cells FGM rep3 HSBNCT.FGM.300.1.L13 ... | reverse complement strand
GACGATCATGTCCACCATGGCTTCGTATTGCTTCAGGGTCCAGCCTTGCAGGTTAATGGCGTTTTCGGGGCAGACCGCCACACAGGCGCCGCAACCCAGGCACAGGGCCGGGTTGACCTGGGCCCGCTGGACCTTTTGGCCGTCCACCATCTGCTCAACCATAGTCAGGGCCCCTACCCTAAGGCAGGCCGCCACACAGGCCCCCGTGCCGGTGCAGCGGCTGAGATCCACTTCGGCCACAAAGGGGTCCAGGGCCACAAAGCCCCGGGTCAGGATGGTGGCGGCTTTGACCGCGGCGGCGCCTGCCGCGGCGCAGGTTTCGCCCACGTCAAAGGGGGCCTGGCAGGTGCCGGCCAGGAGGATGCCGGCCACGGCAACTTCCACCGGGCGCAGCTTAGGGTGCACCTCCTGGAGGAAGCGGTCGGCGCCCACGGGAAGCTTCATCTTCTCCACCAGATCGGTAATCGTATTGGGTTCCTGGCCCACTGCCAGCACCACCAGATCAACCGGCACTTCAAGTTCCTCGCCGAAGGTCAGGCCATCTTTCACCTTGACCAGCACGGGGTACCCCTTGGGGTCAGGATTGCGGGTGATCTGGGGCTCCTCGCCGGCCTCAAACCGGAAAAACACCATCCGGTTTTGGGCCGCCTGGGTGTAGAGTTCCTCCTGTCCCCGGCCGTAGGTACGGATGTCCCGGTAAAAATCAAAGACCCGGGTTTGGGGGTATTTTGCACGGATATCCTGGGCGGCGTAAAGGGTGGCGCTACAGCAGGTGCGGGAGCAATATTCGTTCAGATAGCCGCCTTCGTTTTCCTCATGAATCCCCGGAATCTGGCGGCTGCCGACGCAGTGGATCATGGCCAGGCGGCGGATGGGCCGGCCGTGCAGCATCAGGGTGTCGCCGCCGGCCTCGGCCTCAGCCGCCAGGCGGATGAATTCCGGCAGGGTGACCACTTCAGGCAATTCCTGGAAGCCGTATTCACCCGGCCGGGGTTGATAAGGCCGAAATCCGGTGGCCAGCACGATGACCCCGGCTTCCAGGTCGAACTCTTGCCCTCCCACCGGAATCGGCGCCGGCATGACCCCCACAAAGGGGACGAAATCTCCCAAGCCCCGGCCGGAACGGCTCAGCCTTGCCAACCGCTGGGCATATGCCGTTCCCTCGGGGGGCTGCTGCACGACTTTGAGCTTGAAATTGCCGATATAGCCCTCAAAGCCCTCCACCCGGGCACAGGGGTAAACGGTGATGGAGGGATGCGCCAGGACCGCGGCGGCGAGTTCGCTGATGACCCCGGCTGCGGTTTCGCCCCAGGGGGCTAAGCGGTCCAACTGCGCCACCTGCCCCCCCAGGAAGGGGCTTTTTTCCACCAGAATTACGGGCAGGCCTCTTTCGGCCAGTTCCAGGGCGGATTTGAGACCGGCCACCCCGCCGCCGATTACCACGGCCCGGCGATGCACATCCACCCGGATGGGTGTAAGGCGCTCCAGCATGCCGGCCTTGGCCGCGGCCGCCGCCACCAGCCGGGTGGCCTTGTCGGTGGCCTCGTCGCCGTGGTGCACCCAGCTCACCTGCTCTCTCAGGTTGGCGTGCTCGTAGACATAGGGGTTGGCCCCGGCCCGGATGAGGGCCTGGCGGAAGGTGGTTTCATGCAGACTGGGGGAGCAGGAGGCCACCACCACCCGATCCACCAGGCCGCTTTTGAGGTCTTCGATGATCAGTTCCTGGCCGGGGTCGGAGCACATGAACATATTGGACCGGGCCACCACCACCCCCGGCACCTGGCGGGCCCGCTCACAGACCTTTTCCACGTCCACCTGGTCGGAAATGTTGCCGCCGCAATAGCAGACGTAGACCCCGACTTTGCCTTCCGGGACCGGATCAGGTTTTTCGTTCGCCGCCATCAGTCTTTCTCCAGGGAATACCTTGGGCTTTTAGCTATCAGCTTTTAATAAAAACCTGAGTACAGTATTCATAAATGCAGTAACGTATTTCTTAACTCCGAGAAGATCACTTCCCCCTCACCCTAGCCCTCTCCCCCATTGGGGGAGAGGGGAAAAGCTGGGACCGATTTGATGCTCTGCTATCATAAAAAGAACCCGGCGACCTAACCTACCCCCTCTCCCCCCGCTTCGGGGGGAGAGGGTTGGGGTGAGGGGGGCGATATACGACGCTCACTATGCACTGCTCACAGTTCCCGGCCTTCAGTTCACTCCCCGGGCCGCCAGATACCGGGAGGCCTCCATGGCCGCGGCGCCTGCTTCCACGATGCTGTCGACGATGTCCTTGGGTCCCGCTGCGGCGCCGGCGACAAACACGCCTTCCAAATCGGTCAGGGTGGGGGCCAGTTTGGGTTTCACGGTTTTGATGAAATGATCCGATCCGGTGGACAGGGCGCAGAGCCCTTGGGGAGTCCAACCCGGCACCAGCCCCAGGGACAGCACTACCAGGTCATGTTCGGCCACCTGCACCCCACCTTCAGCCTCTTGAGATTCGTACCGGACCAGGACCGCACCATTATCGCCCGGGTCCAGATAAGCCACCTTGCCTTTGACAAAATTGACCCCCATGGCCTGGGCGTTTTGGAAGAACTGCTCGTAACCCTTGCCGAAGGCCCGGATATCCAGGTAATAAACGGTGATATCCGCCAGGGGCAGGGACCCTGACAGGAGCATGGCCTGTTTGATGGCATACATACAGCAGACCCGGGAACAATAGGGCACTCCCAGGCTCTGGTCCCGGGAACCGGCGCACTGGATGAAGGCGATGTTGTCCGGCTCCATGCCGTCGTAGGGCCGCAACGCCCGGTTGTACGGGCCGTGGGGCGCCAGCAGCCGTTCCATCTGCAAGGCCGTAATCACATTGGGAATCTTCCCCTGGCCATACTGGGTCTTGTCGGCAAGGGGGATCACTTCAAAACCGGTGGCGATAACGGCACTCGCCGCGGTCAGGGTAAAATTCTCCGGCTCCTGAAAGTAGTTGACGGCCTGGGTGGGACAGATCCTGGCGCAGCGGCCGCAGAGGATGCAATTATCCGTGTCGATCAGGGCCTTTTGGGGAATGGCGTTGGAGAAGGGAATGTAAATGGCTTTGCGGGCCGCAAACCCGCCTTGCTCGGCATCGGGCGCCAGCACCGGACATTGATATTCGCACTGGCGGCAGCCGATGCAAAGGTCCAGGTCTACATAACGGGGTTTTTGGACAATCGCGGCCACCAAATCGTCGCCCCGGCGCTCAAGCGAGCCCAACTCGCAGTAGGTCAACAGGGTGATGTTGGGATGATGGGCCGCGGCCGCCATCTTGGGGGTGGTGATGCAACTGGAGCAATCCAGGGTGGGGAAGACCTTGGAGAGCCGGATCATCTTGCCGCCGATGGAGGCGTCTTTTTCCACGATGGCCACCGAAAAATCCTGGTCGGCGAGATTGAGGGCCGCCTCCAGCCCGGCGATCCCCCCGCCCAGGACGAGGGCGTCGTAGCGTAACCTTTGCTGAGAATCCATACCCGATGCTCCTCAGAGAGCCTGTCCGCAGAGATTGATCCACCTAAGTATAGTGGTTCATAAATACGGTAACGTGTTTCTTATTGCTTGAAGAATACTTCCCCCTGGGGAAAAGATAAGCCCCGATTTGAGGCCCTGCCTTCAAAAAACCTGCGCCTTGACTTACTCCCTCTCCCCCCGCTTCGGGGGGAGAGGGTTGGGGTGAGGGGGGCGGTATATGACCGTTACCGTGTTTAATGAAAAAAGGTGCTAAGCGGCGCCGGCCGCAGCCGGTAGCTCGCGGCCCGGCGGCCCCAACTCCGAGATCAGATCGTTCATCTGGTTGACTTCTTTGATAAAGGCCCGGGTGCACACCGTACAGATGGCCGTCAGGCGCAGCCGGCGTATGTCCATGCCGCGCGCCTTCATCAGCACATAAACCCGGTCAATGCGCTTCGCCAGGGCCTCATACGCCCCCTCGTAAGGGCACTCCACCCCGCAAGACATGATGATGATGCCGGCGACGCCTTTGTCGAAGCAGTCCAGGTAAAAGTGCTCGGGGAACAGCACCGGCGCCCTGACCCGCAGGATATAGGTATTGGCGGGATAACTCTGATGCCCCTGCCCCACGGCGTCGGCCCCGGGGTAAGCGCAGCTCTCCGTAGCCAGAATCAGGATTTTCCCGGCATAGTTCTCGGCCGCCATGAGGCCTCCCGCTTACTTTTTCCGGACGATAAAAATGCGGTCGTAACCGTCGGCGGCCAAAGACCCGAGAAATTCGTGGCCGACCTTCTTGGCCCAGAGAGGCATATCGTCTTTGGTGCCCGCGTCATTGGAGAGCACTTCCAGAACCTCCCCCACCTTTACCCGGCCAATGGCCTTCTTGGCTTCCATCAGGGGTCCCGGGCAGGCGCTGCCCCGGGCATCCACCACCGCGGCGGCCTTAAGCGTCGCCAGATCTGCAGTTGCCATCGTGTATCTCCTTTTAGCTCCTGGTGCCAGCTTTATAGCTGAAAATCGTTTCCTGATTAAAGAGCAATATCAATGCCAAAAATGAAGAACGACATTTTGTAATTATAACTTATTAATATCAATAAGTTAACCGATTGGCCCCCAAGTGTTAATTCTTTTTACTTAACATGCGTTAATAAATGGACGTTTTATTTAACAAGCGTTAATAATTGATCCGGGCCGGCGAGAGCCTACCTCTTGGGCCTTTGGAAAAAGGTGATCTTGGCTGGTGGCACAGCCTTTCCAGGCTGTGCCGCAATAACCTGCTACCTCGGTACAGGCTGGAGAGCCTGTACCACCGGAAGATCTTTCAGGACCCGAAGTTTGTGGCTTCATTTCGGAAAGTGATATCTTCCAGCCACCAGGCAACCCAGGTGAAGCTTATATCCGGAGGCAACTCGGGATGCCAGAAGTACTTGATTATGCGTCGCCTGAGAGACCATCCCAGCCCCTGGTAGCGTTGGATCAGAAGATTTTCCTGGTTATCGCGGAACCCGGAGAGGATCAGGCGGCTGCCCTTCGCAGCCAGGCGGTTAAGCTCCGATACCTTGTCCATCTGCACTTCCCAGGGGAGGTTGGCCATCACCAGGTCAAAGGGGCCCTTAAGGCACTCGGTGGAGCCCTGCACCACCTGGAGCGCACCGGCCAGATGATTGTCCCGGGCGTTCTTCCGAGTAATCTGCACCGCCGCCGGGGCAAGATCTACCCCCAGCACCCGGGGGACCCCCAGGGCCGCAGCCGCCAGGCTCAGCAGGCCGGCGCCGCAGCCCACATCCAACAGGCTCTGCACCGATGCCGCGGATAGAGCCTCCCGGAGCAGGTCAAGAGACAGGCGCGTGGTGGGATGGCCGGGAGGAAAGGCCTCACCGCGCCTGACGTGAATAATCTGCGCCAACGCTTCGGTCGCAGCCGGCTGCCTCTGGGTGCAGAGCACCACAATGGGAGACAACCGGTAAAACCACCCTGATATATGCAGTTCTTCCAAGCCGGGCTCCGCCTCCGGCAAGGGGCCGAATCTATGCCGGGTCAATGACGCCGGGAATGCTTCCGGTCTTGCCCATCATGAGTGAAAAATCTCAGTGGCACAAAAAGGGAGATTCTTCGCTACGTTCCAGGATGACAAATAGTAGTCTTTTGACCTACTAATTATAACAAGTTTTAGGTTAGGATGGGGGGCAAGTCAAGGCAGATATCCTGGTGGGACTAGAGGGTGAGGGGGGGAGAAAATATTTTGCCAACGAATATAACTCAAGACAATTCCCCATCGAGCCGATGTCAAGAGGGGGCGTCGAGAATTTGCAGTGGTGATTATTGGCTTGAATTATATTCAGGAATGATTATCCAAATAAATGGTCGGACCTCTTCCCTGTATCGGCTATAATCATCGGCGACAAGCTTCCGCGCCCTTTATCTTTCCCACCCGGTTTATCGGCTGCGTTTGCCTGGCGATGGCCCTGAGGCCAAGCCGCCTAGAAATACCACCAAGAATGGAGGACGTTATGCGCAACACGCGGTATTGGCTCATGGGAATCCTGCTGGTCGTTTTGAGCTTGGTCTTAATGGGCTGCGCCACCAGCAACAACTCGCTGACTCCGCAGGTGCAGGGGCCGCAAACCCTCGAGCAGTTGCTGTCTGCCGCAGGTTTCAAGCAAATCTACCCCACCACCCCGGCTCAAAAGGCGAAGCTGAGTAACATGCCCCAGAAACAAATTTTCTTGATCAGCAAGGGCCCCAAGGTCTACTACGTCTATGCCGACGCCAGCGGTTGCGGTTGCCTCTATGCCGGCAACCAGCAAAAATACCAGAATTTCATGAACCTGGCGACCCAGGCGCAGTTCGCCGCCGAGCGCTACCAAGCCGCCCAGATGGAAGCCTGGGACTGGGGTACCTGGGGTCCGGGCTACTGGGGCGAGACCGGCTTCATGGATTGATCCGGAAGGGGCGTTGACCGGATTTGCCTGAATTCCCGCGGGGCCATGGGGTCTCCAAACCCCGGCTATTCCCTGGACAAAGGCGTCAACCTCGGATAGAATCCCTTATTATAACGAGGGTTTTCTTCGGGCGGGCCGGCCGGGCCGGGGCCATGCGGCCTCCATCTCCGGCGCCGTTCCGGCCGCAGAGAACCGCCCCTTCGAGGTTAAGTCAAACCATGAAACGCACCCTGTTGCTCAATCCGCCATCTTTTCAGGATTTTGATGGCGGCGCCGGCTCCCGCTATCAGGCCACCCGTGAAGTCACCTCTTTTTGGTATCCCACCTGGCTGTGCTACTCCGCCGGTCTCATCCCGGAGTCCCGGGTGGTGGATGCCCCGCCGGAGAATTTGACCGTTTCCCAGGTGGCCGACCTGGCCCCGGATTTCGATCTGGCCGTGCTCTTTACCAGCCAGCCGTCGTTTACGCATGATCTGGCTACCGTCAGTCAGCTCAAGGCCAAAAACCCCAACCTTCAGGTGGGGATGGTGGGGCCCCAGGTGAGCATTCTGGCCCAGGAATCCCTGGCGGCCGGTCCCCAACTGGATTTTGTCGCCCGTCGGGAGTTCGACTATACCGTCACCGAACTGGCCCAGGGGCGGCCCTGGGGCGAGATTCAGGGACTCAGCTACCGCGCCGATGGCCGCATTCATCACAACCCGGACCGGCCCTTGATCGAGGACCTGGATGGACTGCCCATGGTCACGGAGATTTACCACCGGGACCTGACCATGGAGCATTATGTGATTCCCTATCTGCGCTACCCTTACGTGTCTTTCTATACCGGCCGGGGCTGCCCGGGGCATTGCGTTTACTGCCTCTGGCCCCAGACCTTCACCGGACGGCGTTTCCGGATGCGGAGCGTCGCCAACGTGGTGGCCGAGGTCCGCCGTTCCCTGGAACTCTTCCCCCAGGCGGCCGAGATCTTTTTTGACGACGACACCTTTACCGCCGACGGCGAGCGCGCCCGGCAGCTCAGCCGGGAATTCCGCCCCCTCAAGTTCGTCTGGTCCGCCACCGCCCGGGCCAACACCTCCTACGAAACTCTCAAGGCCATGAAGGAAGGCGGGCTGCGTCTCCTCGTGGTGGGTTTTGAGACCGGCGACCCCCAGGTTTTGAAGAATATCCGCAAAGGCGTCACCCTGGACCTGGGGCGCCGTCTGGCCAAATGGTGCCGGGAACTGGGCATCCAAATACACGGGACGTTTATGGTGGGGCTCCCGGGAGAGACCAAAGAGTCCATCGAGGCCTCCATCCGCTTTGCCTGTGAACTGGACCCGGACACCATCCAGGTCTCCCTGGCCACGCCGTATCCGGGCACGGAATTCTATGATTTCTGCCGGGATCAGGGTTTTCTCCAGGATGACGCCCTGGTCAACGGCGCCACCGGCTTCCAGCAGTGCGTGGTGGATTACCCCGGCCTGGCTGCGGCCGACATCTTCCAGGCGTTGCCCCGATTCTATCGCCGGTTTTACTTCCGGCCGCGTTACATGGCCCGGGCGGCCATGGTGATGCTGCGCGACCCGGTGGAGCGCCGCCGCCTGCTCAAGGAAGGCCGCCAGTTTCTGAGCTTCATGTTCAAGCGGCGTCAGTGTCAACAAACTCCGGTGGCCGAGGCCAATCGCTGTCCATGACCGGCAAGGAACTCCTGGGCCTGATGTTGCAGGGGGGGCCGGGGTTTTGCCAGATTGCCGTCACCAACGCCTGCAATGCCGGTTGCCGCTTTTGCAGCTTTCCCCGGGTGTCGCCGGAAGATTGGGTGATGGCCGATCCGGTGCGGCTATTCCGGGGGCTTGAGGTTCTGAAAGATAAGGGCGTCGGTTACCTCTGCTTTACCGGCGGCGAACCATTACTGTATCCCGCCCTGCTGCCGGCCCTGGGCCGCGCCCGGGACCTGGGTATTCATACCCTCCTGTGCACCAACGGCTGGCGGCTCACCCCGGCATATATCCGCGAGCTTAAGGCCGCGGGGCTTAAGACCCTGATTGTTTCCATCGACGGTCCCACGGCTGCCGTTCATGACACCCACCGGGGGCTGCCGGGGCTCACCGGCCATATCCGGGAGTTGCTGCCAACGATGCGCCGGGCCGGGCTTAACCCTGTGGCCTCGGTAACCTTGAGCCGCCTGATTGGTGATTTAGGGGAGATGCTTCGGTTTATAGAGGAACTGGGGTTTCGCCGGGTCACCTTTTCCTACCCCATCACCCGGCTGAACTCCTCCTATCTGGGGTTTGCCGACCACGATTCCGTTGACTTTAGCCCCGAAGAGCTCTATGAATGGTTTGGCCGGGTCAAGGCGCTCAAGGGCGCGACCTCGCTCAATATCCTCAATCCCAGTCTGGCCTTGGGCGAACTGCAGCGGCGGCTGGATGGCCGCCCCGCCCGCTTTCCCTGCCTGGCGGGGTATAAGTATTGGTTCGTGGACTGGAATCTCCAGGTCTTTCGCTGCCATTATCTAGGCGAGCCCCTGGGGGCCCTGGAAGAGTTTGGCCGGATTGCGCCTATCCGGACCGGCTGTAACGCCTGCGCCATTGACTGCTACCGCGACCCCAGCGTCTGCCAATACCTGGCGGTGTCGGTGGCCGACGCCGTCGCCGCCCTGCGCCGGGGCAACTGGCTCGAAGGTTTGGGGACTCTGCTGCGCCCCAACAACTTTCTCTCCCTTACCGCCCTGCTGGAGGGCCGCCACTGGCTGCGAGGCTCAGCGGTGCACAATGAGGGTAGGGGAGGGGGGGGGGTAACTTTCCTGTCCTGTAAAGTTCAAGGTTCAAGGTTCAAAGTTAGGTATAGCCATCATACCCGTTTCATATTGTGTGGGTGGCCTAAAAACTCAGGCGCGACTGGCTTGAAAGGTTAAATAAGACTTGGTGGCACAGGCGTCTCGCCTGTGCGAAACTGAAGCGGCGGGCGAGAGGCCCGCCCCACGAACTTTTTATCATTTAGGAGTAGGGGAAAGCCCCCGTGAAGGAACCGATTCCAAAAGTTTTGGTAGGGTGCGTCCCACGCACCGCTTGACCGGTTATGAATGCCACCTGGACTGACAAATTCGTTATCTTCACCGCCGACGACTTCGGGCTCGCCGGCGCCCTGAACAGTGCGGTGGTTTTGGCTCACCGGCAGGGGCTGCTGTCGTGCGCCAGCCTGATGGCCGCCGGCCCCCGGACCCAGGCGGCCATTGACCTGGCCCGGACTCTGCCTAATCTCTGCCTGGGGGTCCACCTCACCCTGATCCAGGGGCGGGCCGTCCTGCCGCCTGAGGCGGCGCCCCTCCTGGTGGATTCCCGGGGGTTTTTCCCCAATAACCCCGTGGCCACCGGCTGGCGGTACTTTTTCCAACCCCGCCTCCTGCCTGAAATCCGCCGTGAGCTGGCGGCCCAGATCGAAGTTGTGCTTAGGGCGGGACTCCAGGTCTGGCACCTCAACGGCCACCTCAACCTTCACCTGCATCCCCGCATCTTTCCCGTGGTGGCGGACCTGGCCCGGGAATACGGCATCCCGGCGGTGCGCCTGGCCCGGGAAGACTGGCGCACCACCCTAACCCTGGCCCCGGACGGGCCTTTGCCCAAGATCGCCCAGGGCCTCATCTTCGCGCTGCTCAGCCGCCGGGCCGCGAGAATCGCCCGAGCCGCGGGACTGGTGTTTAATGACCATCTCTTCGGACTCACCAACGACGGGCGGATGACCGAAGCCTACCTGACGGGTCTGGTGGATCGCCTCCAGCCGGGCGTCACCGAGATCTACTGCCACCCGGGGCTCTCTACCGACCCGGAGCTCACCCGCTGGGCGCCGCAGTACCGCCGCCAGGAGGAACTGGCGGCGCTCCTAAGCCCGCGCCTCAAGGCCGCCCTGGCCGCAGCCGGGGTGCGGCGGACGGATTTCCGGGAATTGGTCGAAAGAGTTCAAGGTTCAAGGTTCAAAGTTCAAAGTTAGTGTATGCCCATCACGAATTTTTCATAAGTTATATGTGGACAGAGGGCTCGTTAGGAACTGCCCCCGTTATTCAGACTGACGCCGCCTTGACGCCTCGGGCTTCAGGACTTACTGTTTAAGTAAAATTGAGCATCCTGGAGGAGTGATTATGCCCGAAGATAAATCCAAATGCGACATCGACCCGGTCTGCAACATGGACCTGTCCGGCCAGGAAGGCAAGATCGGCTATGACTTCGAAGACGTGACCTACTATTTCTGTTCCGAACTCTGCAAGGATCACTTTGTGAAAGAGCCGAAAAAATACGCCAAGAAGGCCAAGTAGAAAAAGGGCGACCCAACGGGTCGCCCCTACATATCATTTGATGTTCTTTTAAGAATTTACCCCAGGGCAGCGATGGTTTCTCCCCGGAGTTTGGCGCGCATCGCCTGGCTCTCTTCCACCACCTGGTCCAGGTTTTCGGCGCTTTGGTCATAGAGATTGAACAAGCGGCCCTCCATGCCCCTGGCAATAGGCTCGATGACCGCTTCCGGCAGCACCAGGCACCTGGACTTGTCCCGGGTCTCCGGGCACGCCACCTCCAGCACTCCCTCCTTGCCCCACAACTGCACAATGGCAATCAGCATGGCAATGGGCCAGGCGCTGTCGGCGACCACGATCACTTCCGCGGCGTTCACCGCATCGCTCTTGCCGTTGAACGAGATAGCCAAGCCGCCCCCGGCCCGCACTGCCTCGAAGGCTTGCACATCGGTGGTGCTGTCGCCCACATAGACCATATCTGCCATGGCCAGCTTGGTTGGCGCCAGGCTGTCGGTTACGGCCTTGGCCTTTTCGGGGCCGCCGATGGGGTTGACCTCCTGCAAGAGGGCGCTGATCTCCATGCCCGGCAGCCGTTCCCCGAAGATGCGATCCAACACGGCGATGGCCTCGGCCGCCGGGGCCGGCAAATCCGCCGCCGCGTCAGCGTCAGGCGGGAGTTCGATGGCCGGGGCCGCGACGATTTCTCCTTGCAGGCGCTTTAATTCCTCGGTCTCGGCGGTAGAAAGGCTGTAGCGGTCCAGGTCGATCTCGGTTGAAACGATGCGCTCCTTTTTAAAGCCCAGCCTCAGACCGACGGCCTCGGCGAATGGCCGGTAGCTGGTGCTGATCTCAAAGATGGGGAAATCGCGGCTGTGGAGAAACTTGAAGGCCCCTTCCGCCCCGTGCACAAGCGTTATGTTTTTCCGTGAATAAGCCTCGATCTGGGCGTTGGTAAGGCCCTGCGCCTTCAAAAAAGGCAGAATGAGTTTGAGGGTATCACCGGCTTTGTACCCCGGCCGCTTGGCAACCTCCACCAGGTAGTTGTTATATCGGTTCACCTGCTGAAAAAACCGGTCCCCATGGGGTTGGATAAACTCCCGGCAGAGCTCGAAGGCGTTGTCATTGAGGGCCAGAGGTCCCTCGCAATCGGTATCCAGTTGTACGTTTGGCATTTCTTCTCCTTATATATTAGTAGCCGGCGGCCAGTGGTCAGTAAATTTTTGACTCGAAGCTCGCCGCCGGAAAAATTCCTTTGAGGGAATTATAGCGTTTGCCACAAATTCTTTCCCCTTGGATGTTCTCAAATCCCCCTAAATCCCCCTTTTTCAAAGGGGGACTTTAACAGCAATTCCTTATAGTTCCCCCCTTTATTAAAGGGGGGTAGGGGGGATTTGTGGATATCAAGGATCGGAAAAAACTTTTGGCAGACGCTATAGCTGATGTCCCTCCAGCTTTTGTTCATATTTGTTGCAGTGCCTGGACCTGGCGCTCCAGGAAGTTCCGGTCCGGGTAGCTGTCCCGGCCGGCGCCCCGGAGGCTGAAGGCTGCGGCCCGGTTGCCCAGGCGTACGCAGGCGTTGAGATGCAGTCCACTGAGACGCCCGGCCAGGTAC
>Ga0351885_10437_pt1 | contig 12349 bp, 9 predicted proteins | sample TotcelFGM3001L13_FD_206771 | JGI IMG/M metagenome (GOLD analysis project Ga0351885, IMG submission 206771) | Enriched cells from coal bed in the Powder River Basin, Montana, United States - Total cells FGM rep3 HSBNCT.FGM.300.1.L13 ... | reverse complement strand
TGGGTGACAGCACGGTGCAGCAACTGGAAGAGATTAAAAAAACGGTCCAGACGCAAAAACATTCCGATGAACTGACCCGGGTGATTCAGAAAACACCGAATTATTCGGTGGAAGATTACCTGAGGCTGCATGCGGCAGACCAAAAAATTGGTTTGGGGGATTACCGCGTGGGCGGGTTGGATGTTCTGGATATTACCGTGTATGAAGAGGCGGATTTGTCCCGCAAGGGGGTCCGGATCAGTACGGATGGCTATATTTCATTTCCGCTGATCGGGCGATTGCATGTGGATAATCTGACAACTTCGGAAGTTGAGAATCTGATTGCCAAAACCCTGGCTGATGGACAATATTTACGGGAAGCCCACGTATCCGTCATTGTGGTGGAATATAAAAGCAAACAGTTTATGGTATTGGGTTCGGTTAAAATTCCCGGCACCTATCCGTTGATGGCACAAGAAAGGGTTCTGGATGCCCTATCCCGTGCAGGTGGCATCGATTTTGAAAAAGGCGGCAACCGGGGCATGATTATCCGTACCGAAAATGCGGGGTCGCCTCAGGAACGAAAAGTGGTCATCCGGATCGATTTGCCGGGACTGCTGAAAGGCGGCAATCAGGTCAGCAATTTATTGCTTGCCGACAAAGACCATTTGTATATTCCCTCTGCCGAGCCGTTTTTCATCATTGGTCAGGTGGAAAAACCAGGATCCTATCTGTACAAGGAAAATGACATCACGGTTGTTGAAGCCATCAGCATGGCTGGAGGGTTTACGCGCATTGCATCCCGGAACCGGACCCGGATCATTCGGATGGAAGACGGCGTGGAAAAAATCATCGAGGTCCGGGTGGACCAGATTACCGATTCCGGTAAAAAAGCCCAGGACATTATCATTAAGCCAGGCGATATCATCGTGATTCCGGAGAGCATATTCTAATGATTCAGGAACAGCAAATCGATCTTCGTTCGTATCTGAGGGTCATCACCAAACGGCGATGGACCATATTGACTTTTTTTATCATTGTGTTTTTAAGTGTTGCCATTCATACATTTACCGCAACCCCCATTTATCAGGCCTCTTCCCGTATTGTCATCGAAAAAGAAAACCAGAACGTGGTGTCCATTCAGGAGGTTCTGGCCGTCGATTCCACCGGACAGGATTATTACCAGACCCAGTACAAGATTATTGAAAGCCGGACCGTGGCCCGGGACGTGATCAAGCGTCTGTCCCTGGATCAACATCCGGAATTTTTGCCGGAACCTGAGGAAGGACTGCTTGGGGATTTTAAAGCCTGGTATCGGGAAACCCGGTTATCCGTGAACGACTGGGCCAAAAATCTTTTTGTGACCGGGCCGCCTGTCAAAGAAGGTGCTGTCGAGGAAGACCAGGACCCGGATTCCGGTTTGGTTTCGGCATTTCTGCAACGGGTCAAGGTGGAGCCGGTTCGAAACAGCCGGATTGTGGATATCCGGTTCGAGGCCAAAGATCCGGTTCTGGCAGCCAAAATCAGCAATGAAATCGTCCGAAGCTATATTGACGGTAAACTGGAAACCAAGCTGTCCGCAGCCAAGGATGCGGTTAAATGGTTGAGTGAGCGGATCGACGATGAACGCAAAAAAGTGGAGAGAGATGAGAATGCGCTTTTGATGTACAAGGAACAGAACCAGATCATCACCAATTTTTCCAGTGATTCCGAAAATATCACGGCCCAGAAACTGTCGGCACTAAACCAGCAGGTCGTGGATGCCCAGTCTAAACGGGTTGAGGCCGAAACCCGGTATCAGCAGGCGCTGGTCATTGAACATTCGCCGGATTTACTGGATTCCATTCCGGATATCATGAAAAACGAACTGGTTCAGAACATCAAAAAAATGGAAGTGGATATCTACAACCGGATGTCCGAACTCACCAAAAAATACGGCGCCAATCATCCGCAGATGGTCGCCATCCAAACCGAGCTGGAGGAATTGAAAAAGCAGAAAGCAAAAGAAGCCAAGCGAATACTGGGATCACTTCGAAACGAGTACAAGCTGGCTTTGGCTAGAGAAGAGTCCGTGAAGCGCGCACTGGATGACCAGAAAACCGAAAGCCTGACCATGAATAAAAAGGCGGTTCAGTACGGGGTTCTGCAGCGTCAGGCGGAAAGCTCCCGGAATATCTATGAGTTGCTGATCAAACGGTTCAAGGAGACCTCGCTGACCGAGGAGATGAAAACCGGAAATATCCGGGTGGTGGACAAAGCCGAAGTGCCCAAAAATCCGATTAAACCCAGAAAGCAGTTAAACCTGATTCTGGCCCTGGTGGTGGGGTTGATGGGCGGCGTGGGGCTGGCTTTTTTCATTGAATATTTAGACAATACCATCAAGTTACCCAATGAAGTCAAAGACGATCTGAAAATCCCCTATCTGGGACCTGTTCCAATATTTGCCGGAGAAACCACACAGGAAGGCATCAGTGACGAACTGGTTCTGATCCACTCCCCCAAATCCACAGCCAGTGAATCCTTTCGGGGAATCCGTACCGGTATTCTGTTTTCATCCGCAGATACGCCGCCCCAGGTCATTCTGGTTACCAGCGCTGCTCCGGGGGAGGGCAAAAGCAGTTGCGTCGCCAACCTTGGCGCCACCCTGGCCATGGCCGGCTCCAAGGTCGTGATTCTGGATTGCGACATGCGAAGACCCCGGTTGCACAAGATATTCAACTGCCCCAGGGAAATTGGCATTTCCAGCGTTCTGGTGGGAACATCCCCGCTTTCGCATGTGGTGGTTCATACGGTGGTTGAAAATCTGGATCTGATCCCCTGCGGACCGATTCCGCCAAACCCGTCTGAAATTGTCGGCTCCAGAAAGATCAAACAACTCATCGATGAGCTCAGGAAACATTATCAGCATATTCTCATCGATTCCCCGCCCATTACTGCAGTGACAGACGCTGTTCTGCTGTCTCAGGTATCCGACAGTGTCCTCCTGGTCATCCGTGCCGGAGACACGCCCAAACCCGTCATTCAAAATGGTATCGAGCAGCTTAAAAACGTCAATGCCCATATCATGGGAGCGATTTTAAACGGGATCAAAACCGGCAGAGACAGTTATTACTACTACCAGTACTATTATTATTATTACGGTGATGACGGCGAAAAACGGAAAAATGTCCGGGGCAAAAAGCGTCGCAAAGGCGCGTACAGTTGATTGATCTGCATTGCCATATCCTGCCCGGCATTGACGATGGGCCGGTTGATATCAGGGAAAGCCTGGATATGGCCCGGCAGGCGGTTCTGGACGGGATTCACACCGTAGTGGCCACGCCTCACAGCCAGAATGGGATGTATGTGAATTTCAGTCCCGATATCGGCCGCCACGTCCAAGAAATCAACCGGATACTGAAGGAACATGCCATTGAACTGGTTGTGCTGTCCGGTGCGGAAGAGCATATCCGGCCGGACATGGGTCATGCCGGGATGCCAGGCCATATCAGCACCATCAACGATAACGGCCGGTATGTTCTGGTGGAATTTCCGTTCATGGCTGTGCCGCATGGCGCCAGGGAAGTGCTTTATCAAATGAAGCAGAGAGGCCTGACCCCTATTCTGGCCCATCCGGAGCGAAATGCGGCCATTCAAAGAAATATTGAAATCCTTTATCCATTTGTAGAATCCGGCTGCCTGACCCAGATCACGGCCATGAGTCTGACCGGAGACCTGGGGGAGCATGCCATGACATGCGCGCATCAGATGGTGGCGTTGCGCCTGGCCCATGTCATTGCATCGGATGCCCATTCCGCAGGCAATCGCCGGCCCGAGTTATCATCCGCTGTCGCACTTGCCGCGCATTTGCTGGGTAGCCGGCAGGAGGCTGAAAACATGGTCATCCACACCCCGCAGGCCATCATTTCCGGACAGACCATCCAGTTGGAGGATCCGATAAAACCCCGGAAAAAGAAGCGGTGGTTTTTCGGCAAATGATCCCTGTGGACAGACTCTTGAACTTTTATGGGACGTTATGTGGTGAGTTTGGTTATATTGTGAGTTAATAGTCAATATTCCTTCTGATTCCTTTAATAATTGTTTAATCAGGTGGGTTGCCGCTGATATTGATCGTTCATTTGGCTGGATATCCAGACAATGTCGCCAAAGCTTGACAAATGCACCGCAAGTCATGTGCCATAGGACAGGCAATTTGAACTTGCTGTATTTACAGATTATTGGATTGGGATGACATCAAGGGCGAGTGGGGAAGGAAACGAATAAACCGGATCAGGCTGTCGGAAAATTTACAGTCTGTAAATCATCTGTTACAGATCGGTTTGGAGGGGTACGATGATTACCGGTGTTGGGATTGAACCGGTATCCTTTAAAAGAGGGATTGATTCTGACCGGAGCCGATTCCGTGGGGATGATTCCATGTCCCGGTCAGATCAATTAAGCTGTGGATCAGGCAGCCAGCTTTCGCGTCACTTCTGCAACGTGGGTTCCCTGGAAACGGGCGATGGATATCTCGTTTTCAGACGGTTGGCGGGTGCCATCGCTGCCGGCCAGGGTTCCGGCTCCGTAAGGCGATCCGCCGGTGATCTCGTTCATGATCATGAGTTCCTGGCAGGAATAGGGAACACCCATGATGATCATGCCGTGGTGCAGCAGGGTGCTGTGAAATGAGGTGATGGTGGTCTCCTGTCCACCGTGCTGGGTGGCCGTGGACGTGAATACGCTTCCCACCTTGCCGATCAGTCCGCCGTCAAGCCATAACCGGCCGGTCTGGTCAAGGAAGTTGCGCATCTGGGCGCACATGTTTCCGAAACGGGTCGGTGTGCCGAAGATGATGGCATCGTAATTCGGCAACTCATCCACAGTCGCAATCGGTGCCGCCTGATCGAGCTTGGCACCGGCCTTTCGCGCCACGTCTTCCGCCATCAGTTCGGGCACGCGCTTGATGATGACCTCGGTGCCGGCGACGCCACGTGCGCCTTCCGCCACTGCCTGTGCCAGAGTTTCGATGTGGCCGTACATACTGTAATAAAGAACGAGAATTCTGGTCATGGTGTGCCTCCTTTCCTGTTTGGTACGGTTATCGGCATCGGGGTCGAAACGGCAAGGGAAACCGACACCGGCCCCGTTTCAAAACCAACCCAAAGCGTTTTGAGCCAAAAACGAATCAACTGGACCTGGAAAAAGCCACCCCACCATCTTCTACGATTCGAGAAGGCATTTCTCCATTTTCCTGCCGGGTTCGTAGTACCGTGCTTCGATCAGGGTACCTTCCGGATCCCGAAAATAAATCGACGTGCCGGCGCCCTGTGCGCCCCATCGTGGAACAGGCCCCTGTTCAATGGGGACATTGTGGGTTTTCAGCCGTTTCACAAGTTCGTGCCAGTCTTCTAAGCTCATGGCCATGCAGAAATGGTTCAGGTTCTCATGTCCCTGTCCGTTTCGGGTGTCCTTCTGCCACATCTTTTTCGGAAACAGGTCGATGATCGTATGGGCATTCAGTCTTACGGACGGAAACGGAACCTTTCCTGAACGATATTCCTCCAGACGTTCCGTTGTCAGAAAGAGTACGTTTACATAAAAAGTGATCATCTTTTCGTCATTTTCAACATTCAACACGATGTGATCCATCACACATTCCATTTTAAGTCCTCCTGAAACCGGTACGTCCTTTTGGGGAGACGTGTTTGTGCCATCGTTTTGGAGCCGAAGGGACATTTTTTAGTACCTGCTTGATTTTCTGCCTGTTTTCTGAAAAGACATATCATGCCGTATTATCCAGGTCAATACGGTCTGTTTTCTGGATGTCCGGCGACCATCCCAAACGGATGCTTGCCCGCGATCTCAACTGCTACTGGGCGACCAACAAGCCGGGAATCACTCAGTCATGGCGGAGCAAAAAGCTCCGCAACTCTCCATCGGCATTGAGTCACTCCGTGGTAAGCGGGCGTAATTTGGTAATCCAAAAGAGTCACGCCCCTGGAAACTGATAATCGAACGCATCCGAATTACCTTTGTTTGACACATCACGCATCACTGATATAATGATCACATCCAGTATCTTTTTCTTCATTTCGGAGGTTTGAATATGCAGGCAGAAAAAATAATACTTGAAACGGATCAATATGGACGACTGATACAACAACCGCAATTGCCACCCAATGTCCGTATGGAAGCGATCTTTTTATTACTGGAAGATATCGGGAAAGGTATTAAAGCAATCAGAAAGCCATCATTAAACATTCATGCCGGATTTCCCATGCCTTCCCGCTGACAGAAAACCCGGAGTTGACGAAATTGAGTCCCCGGATTATGATCAAAACCATCTGATGTTCCTCGGTTGACCCATTCCGGATCTGCAAGTGGATATCGATATCCCGTCTCCCCACGGTGGTTTTTCAACAGAATGGCGGTGGTGGATGTGACAGGCTTGACGTAACGCCTGCGGGTGTCGGTCATTCGCTTCAGCGTGACAAAAACCGATGAACAAGGTTTCTCTCCTGGAACGGCAACTTTTTGGTTTGATTAAGGATGTCCTCGTGCATGAATAGGGCGGTTGTTGCTGATGCTCATAAATAAACCGGTCAATCCGGTTATCCCATTTCCCGAATCCTGTCTGACAGCAAGCTTTCTGCGACGGGAAAAGAGATTTCTGGTGGAGGTGGAAACCAATGGGAAGAGATGCTGGGTACACTGCAACAACTCGGGCACCATGCTCGGCCTGCTTCGGCCCGGCGCCCAGGTGCTGATTTCGCCGGCACGGGGGCCGAATCTTAAAAGCTATAGTTTTCAGCCGTTCATTGCAGAAACCGAAAATACGGAGGTATACATGAAACCGGCCATCATTGTCGTCGATATGCTGGAAGGCAATTACGAATTCATCACCGATCCCGCCCGGGACGAAGTCCGGATTATTCCAGGGGTCCGGGATTTCTTGAAACAGTGCCGAAAACGCAGAATTCCGGTCATTTTTGCCTGTGACAGTTTTCTGGAAAACGATTTCCTGTTCCGGAGCCGGATGAAACCCCACGCCATTCGGGGAACCGCCGGTGTTCGGCCGGTTGCCCGGCTGGAGCCCGAATCAGGCGATATCTTTCTGGAAAAACGGCGATTCAGTGCCTTTTTCAAAACCGACCTGGACCAAACCCTGCGTACCCTGAATCTGGACACGGTTGCCGTCTGCGGCATCAATACCCATTTTTGCGTGTTGGCAACGGCCCTGGACGCCCTGAGCCATGATTTCTCGGCCATTCTTCTCGAAGACCTGTCCGCGGCTTACAAACGGGAAATCCATGACAGCTGTGTCAATGCCTACCGCAAGTCGGTTCTGTATCCCCTGCTTCAGGTAATGGACTCCACCGATTTCCTTTCAATTCCGGAATAAATGGGGACACAAAGGTATTCCGGTCCCCATTTTCGGACCGGCTGCCACTGGGCAAAGGTACGCCCATGAAAATAGGCGTTTCTTTGTGTTTTTTCGGCAGACGCTGAGGAAGTAAATCATTGTGACGAAAAAACTGAGCGATAGGTAAGGCATATGTTGACAAATATTTGATATTTGATATCTAAAAAATAAGCATTAACGTTACCCATACATTTAACGATAAATTGAGGAGATAATAATGGCACGGTTTCGTATTTGTCTGTTGACGTTGTTAATGATTATTTTTGTGGTAACCCCTTCTATAGCAACGGATTTTGTGGATTATGAGGAAGGTATTTCTCATAGTAGTAGTTCTAGTGCTGCTACCCTTGTCGGCCCATTCACTATTTCTTCTTTAACCCAAAGTGGTACTACAACAAAAGCTACTTTTACAGACGGTTCAACTTTTACGACGACAAGCAGTGATAGTAAAATTATGCTTGGAACTGCAATTGCTACTGCCAGTGACGTATATCTATATTTGTCAGGTTCAACTGTTTACGGTGTTTTGGTATTTAGTTATTGAATGCAACCACTTTCATAAATTGGCATTATTGCATGAAATTTAAAATTGCGGACATAGGTTAATTATTATTCCAACAGCGTTAATGCTTAAACGAGAGTCTGACATACTTTGCAAAAAAGAAACAACCCATTGTATTTATTGCTATAGTTATTTGGAGTTAACAAAACGTTTTCATGAACATTTCTCAAAAACCTATTGCCCCCCAAATCTGTTATAATCAGAATACCTGTTCAACGAGTTTTTCAGTCCAATTCCTGATTTAACCTCCTAAACTTTATACACTTTCGATACGATAACAGCCAATCCGTCAGACGGATTGGCTGCTTCTTAACACGCACTGCTCATATCTCAATACTGACATGTGGGCAAAGGTACGCCCATGAAATTAGGCGTTTCTTTGTGTCCTTCCGGCAAGGGGCGCCAGACCTGTGGAGGCGGTGAAATTTCTTTGAAATGTGGCTTAAATGATGATCATGGACGTCGAATCAGATCAAATGCCTGAACCGCGTGATTCAATTCGATGCGGACCTGTCTGCCGGTCTGAGCCGTATCTGTCTGAACGCCAGTTTCGTCCCATATCCGCTGAACGACGTCCCGGACAGATGGCCCTTTCTGCCGGACGATTTCGATGACCTCCCCCTGACTGAATTTGTTCCGGACATCCACCCGTGCCATGCCGGATGCATCCGATTCCAGGATTTTGCCCAGAAATACCGCGCCGGCACTCGGCTGTGGGTCGTCATAGGCCGGAACCACGGCATCCGGATCATTCAGATAAAAACCGGTTCCATATGGCCGGTGGCTGATGCTGTCCAGCTCGTACCGCCAGTCATCCCGAACCTGGTAGGCTTTTATATCGGAAAGACAGGCATCCAGCGCTTCCCGGTACACCTTGACAACCGATGCCAGATAATTGATGCCTTTCATCCGACCCTCGATTTTCAGGGAGGTGATGCCCGCATCAATCATGGCAGGCAGATGATCGATCATGCAGAGATCACGGGAATTGAAGAGATAGGTTCCGCGCTCGTCTTCGACAATCGGCATGTATTGACCGGGCCGGGTTTCTTCCACCACCGCATAATTCCACCGGCAGGGATGCGTACACATGCCCCGGTTGGCATCCCGTTTGGCCATGAAGCTGCTCAACAGACACCGGCCCGAATAGGAAATGCACATGGCGCCGTGAACGAACGCCTCGATTTCCATTCCGGTCTGCCGGGACATTTCCCTGATTTCTTCAAGACTGAGTTCCCGAGCTGAAATGATGCGCCCTGCTCCCAGACTTTTCCAGAACAGTGCGCTCTGAAAACTGGTGGTATTGGCCTGGGTACTGATGTGGACCGGGATGTTGGGAATTATTTCGCGGGCCTGCATAAAAATTCCGGCATCGGCAATGATCACGGCATCGGGCTGGATGTCCTTCAAACCAGCCAGGAAATCGGCGATGGCAGGAATTTCCGAATTTCTGGGATAAATGTTGCAGGCTACATAAACCCGGACACCATTGGCATGGGCCAGTTGAATCGCACGGGTCATATCAATGGCAGAAAAATTGCCGGAAAAATTTCTGAGGCTGAAATCTTTTCCGGCCAGATAGACCGCATCCGCACCATAGTGAATCGCGATTTCCAGTTTTTCAAAACTGCCGGCCGGTGCCAACAGTTCGATACGGCGGCTCATGAGCCGGTCAGCATCTGATGAATCGTCTGTTTCAGGCTGTCCTTCCAGGGGTGCTGATGAACGCCGAACTGTTTCAGAATCCGGTCACAGTTCATGGCGGAATATGCCGGTCGAATCGCCGGTGTGGGGTAGGCAGATGTCGGAATGGGGTTGACCTGGTTGGCCTTTAGATCACGGTATTTTTTTGCCATATCGATGATGGCCTGAGCAAACTGATGCCAGGAAACAATACCCTGACCACAGTAATGATAGGTCCCCCACCGGATGTCCGGGCTGCTGAAAATGGCCCGGCTGATGGTTAACAGCGCGTTGGCCAGATCCGCTGCGGTTGTCGGGCACCCGAACTGGTCGGCCACCACATTCAGTGTTTCCCGTTCCGATGCCAGCCGGATCATGGTTTTGACAAAATTGTTTCCCTGAACGCCATACAGCCACGAGGTGCGGACAATGACATGGTTTTCCAGGTTGTCCCGGATATGGTCGTCTCCGGCGGCCTTGCTTTTTCCGTAAACAGAAAGCGGCGCGACCGGATCGGACTCCAGATAGGGAGTCTTCTTTTTTCCATCAAATACAAAATCGGTCGATATATGGATCAGGGGAATATCCTGGCCGGAGCAGGCCAGCGCCAGATTCAATGCGGCATCCGCATTCACGGCCCATGCCAGCTTTTCCTGAGACTCGGCCAGATCGACCTGGGTGAAGGCCGCGGCATTCAGAACCAGAGAAGGTCCATAATCCTGAATCAGCCGGTTGACGGTTTCCGGCTGCGTGATATCGTGTTCGGGCAGATCCACTCCCAGCAGATCATATCCCATATCTGTAGCCTGTCGAACGATTTCCGACCCCAACTGTCCGTTGGCGCCGGTGATGAGCATTTTCATAAATGAACCCTGTCAGCCGGAAGCTGATCTTTCCGCAGTTCGGAAAGGCAGTGAAACCGGCTGTCCTTTTCTGAGATGATGGGTTTTTGAATGGGCCAGACAATACGGATATCCGGATCAGACCACAGGACCCCGCCTTCATCTCCCGGTGCATACACATCCGAGCATTTGTAGAGGAAAAGCGCGGTGTCGCTCAGGACACAGAAGCCGTGGGCAAATCCTTCGGGAATGAACAACTGCCGTTTGTTGTCGGATGTCAGATACTCACCGACCCAATGCCCGAACGTCGGTGAACCGGGCCTTATATCCACGGCCACATCAAAAATTTCACCCTGAATGACCTGGACCAGCTTGGCCTGAGGATGGTTGATCTGAAAATGCAGGCCGCGGAGCGTGCCTTTGACCGAATAGGAGAGATTGTCCTGAACAAACTGCCAGTCGATACCCATGGACTGATACCGGGGCCGGTGATAGGTTTCCATGAAAAATCCCCGGTTGTCGGCAAACACTTTGGGCTCGACAATCAGGACATCTTCCAGTTTTGTGGGAATGATGTTCATATAAATCCTTTATTGAGAGCTTTGTTTTAAGTTTCACGTGTTAAGTTTAAAGTCATTTATCATGAGATTCCAACAGAAAACCGCCGTGGCGGATTCTTAACACGGAAAGCTTAACACCTAAACCGTTTTCATTCCTGGGGGCGATCTTCTTCTCACGCCCCATCAGCCGGCGAAACCGCTCTGGTCAGCAGCACTTCCTTCTGCTGCTGATAAATTTTGGGAAAGCCCGTGGCCGGAGACGGGGATGCCTTTCGGCTGATACAGGTCAGCGGGCGTTTGACAATTCTTTCGATGATCGGATGAATAAACCGCCAAGCTCCCATGTTTTCCGGCTCTTCCTGGACCCAGAACCATTCTGAGACGCCTTCAAAGGACTGAACCACCGCTTCAAACGCGGCATCATGAAATGGATACACTTGCTCGATTCGAACCAGGGCGATATACTCTCTGCCTGCTTTGGTCCGACGCTCCAGAAGATCGTAATAGACTTTTCCGCTGCATATCAGCACACGGCTGGGCCGGGTAACCGTGGCATCTGCCAGAACGGGCTGAAATGTGCCGGATGCCAGATCCGTCAGATCTGACACGGCCAGGGGATGCCGAAGCAGGCTTTTGGGTGTCAGGATCACCAAAGGTTTTCTCAGTTTGGAAATGGCCTGACGCCGGAGAAGATGAAAATACTGGGCCGGTGTGGTTGGATTGCACACGACGATGTTGTGATCGGCGCAGAGTTCCAGAAACCGCTCGGGTCGGGCACTGGAATGCTCGGGCCCCAACCCTTCCAGCCCGTGAGGCAAAAGAAGTGTCAGGCCGCTCAGTCGCTGCCATTTGGCTTCTCCGCTGGCAATAAACAGATCGATGATTGACTGGGCATTGTTGATAAAATCGCCAAACTGGGCTTCCCACAGAACCAGTCTTTCCGGGCTGACCAGGGAATATCCGTACTCGAAACCCAGAATGCTGGCCTCGGCCAGCATGCTGTCATACACATCAAACACCGCGGGTTCGGTGCAGACCGACTGAAGCGGGGTGTAGTGGTTGCCGGTTTTCGTGTCGGTCAAAACACTGTGGCGCTGACTGAACGTGCCCCGCCGGCAGTCCTGACCGCTTAACCGGATGGGATGTCCTTCAAACAGAAGTGAGGCAAACGCGAGCGCTTCGGCATTGGCCCAGTCGATTCCAGCGCCGGCTGTGACCGCTTCCAGGCGTTTTTTCAGAATGGTTGAAAGCTTGGGATGCACCGTGAATCCGGGCGGAATCCGGTTCAGTTTTTCGGCTAAAGATCGAAGCGGTTCGGCGT
>Ga0351885_10433_pt1 | contig 12445 bp, 13 predicted proteins | sample TotcelFGM3001L13_FD_206771 | JGI IMG/M metagenome (GOLD analysis project Ga0351885, IMG submission 206771) | Enriched cells from coal bed in the Powder River Basin, Montana, United States - Total cells FGM rep3 HSBNCT.FGM.300.1.L13 ... | reverse complement strand
GGTGAGTCCCATCCGGCCGGCCCAGGGGTCGCGGCCGGCGCCAAAGGCTGACCCCACCGGTATGCAATTTAAGTTTGGTTCCCCGGAGATCAAGAAAATTAAATAAGTTAGATAAAATATCTTCATAGAGGGAGGCAAGAAATGACACGCAAACTGGTGACACTTATTGTTTTAGTAACTTTCCCACTAGCCTTATTCGGCTGTGCCACCACTCGTCCTGACGGTGCCCCCTCGCCGGGCGGCTCTGCCGCGGCCGGCGCGGTGGGCGGAGCCATCCTGGGCGGCGCTATCGGAGCCTTGTGTGGCCTGATCCCCGGGGGTGGCATTGCCTCCGCCGTCGTTCGAGGGGCCATCGCCGGCGCAGCCACGGGGGTAGTGACCGGGGCCATAGCTGGATTTGCCTATGGCAAATACCAGGAGCAACTCTATCGTGACCGCCAGGCCGCCGAAGCCTTCCATCAATATAAACCTGAGGAAGGCGAAAAGGTCTTGGTGGAAGTGGTAGAGGTGAAGCCGGAGCCATGTCTTCAAGGGGACAATGTCGCCCTGAAGTCCACCTTCAGCGTCCTGACAGGCAACAATGAGCCGGTGCCGGTGGAGGTCGTGCAAACCGTTATGGTCCAGGATAAGCCATGTGGTACACCATTTTGTAATAAAACCAGTCGGCTAAGTGGCACATATGTAATCGATCTACCAATGCAAATTCCCGATAATGCCCCAGAAGGGATGTACAAGTTAATGACGGTGGTGAAAACGGAAAAAGTCGCCGACACCAAAACTTGTGAATTCATGGTGGCCAAGAAACCGGAACCACCGGCAGAAAAGGGTGCCACTGAGCAGCCGGAGGGTACTCCGGCACCGGAAGGAAAGCCGGCCGAAGAAAAGCCGGCGGCCTGATTTAACTTCAGGCTGGTAACGCAGTCTCCGGGAAAAGGCCCGAAAACCTACTCCCCCCCGGATCACCGGGTAGGGCTTAAGAATCCACAGGCAAGGTGGGGCCCTTTGTTGAGCCCCGTAGGCAAGGATTTTTTTAGGGAATCAAAGTCTATCGCCACAGGGAGACCTTTAAGATGAAGAAGCTTGCAATTAGTGTGGGATTGCTTCTATCGGTGAGTTTTACCCTTGCCCATGCAGATGAAAACGCCACGATGAATATTCTCAATATGTATTCCTCTGGGCCCAACAAGATCGACATGATCGTCTCCGTGTTGGACGAAAGCGGCGTTCCCATCCGGGATCTGGGAACCGCTAATTTTAAAGTCTTGGTGGAAGGCAAAGAGATAACCAATTTCATCGTGAAGCCCGTGAGCAGTCCCAAGAGCCCTTTGTCGGTGGTCCTATCCATGGATGTCAGTGGCAGTATGAAGGGCAGGCCCATAGCTGAAGCTAAGAAAGCTGCGAAGATTTTCCTCGACCAATTAGATAAAGAGGACTTTGCGGCCCTGGTGGAATTTGGCAGTAAGGTCAATCTGGCCGCCGACTTTACCTCGAAGGAAAAGATTCATGACCTCAGAGACAAGATTGATGGCCTGGTAGCCAATCAGCAATGGACCTGGCTCTATCAAGCCACAAATGACTCTATTGAGAAGGCTTTCAAAGCCCCCACTTCCAGAGTGGCGGTGGTCCTGCTGACTGATGGGAAGGATGAAGGTAGCCCCAGGACCGAGGAAAGCGTCCTCGCTCGAATTAAAGGGGTCCAGGTTCCCGTCTATACCTTGGGTTTTGGCGGTGATGCGCAAGTTACTTATTTGAAGAAGGTGGCGGCCGCCAGCGGCGGAACCTTTCTTTATACCCCGGCGGCTGAAGAACTAACCAACCTCTATAAACTGGTAATGGAACAGATTAAGAACCAATACCTCATTGAGTTCGGCTTTGATAACCCGGCGGGAATGTATACCAGCACCCTGGTCTTTACCTATCGCGGCCGAGAGATCAGCTCCCAGAGACGGTTCTTGCACTCCCTGGCCGAACCTGCCATATCCGCCAAAACACCGACTCCCGTGGTGCAGGTGACTCCCCCGCCGGCCACGCCACCAGGGAGCGATATGCTCGTATGGGGAATCCTGATAGTTTTGATCGTGGGAGGGCTGGGGGCAGGAGGCTATTTCTTCCTGCGGCCCAAATTAGGGACTCTGGTGAAAGAGCCGGTGGGGCCTTCCCCTTTAAGCCGGATGGAGGGCGGCCAGATCCATCCAATTGTGCCTCCGGGGTCGCAATCCGGGGTTTCCAGAACAACGGTGATCCTGCAATCCCCCGGGGAGGTGGGCCTGGAAGTTCACGCTGGACCGGTGCCGGTGCATTTCCCTTTAATGGATACGAAAAATAATAAAAATTACGAAGAAGTAATCTTGACCCGATTTGACCAAGAGGTTAAGGGCTTTTTCGATAACGACAAAACTTACCTCCTGCTGGCGGACAAGACCGTATCCCGGCCCAATGAGACGCGCCCCGGACACGCCAGAATCTTTTTCGATCCCGAAACCAAAAGATATAAGATCGAGGACCTGGGCAGCGCCGGTGGAACCAAATTGAATGAGACTGCCATTGAGGGTGAGGTAGCGCTGGAGAACCGGGATAACATTATCATCGGCGGAGTGAACCTGATGTTTTACGACAAGCGGGTGACCACCGAGACCCATTATTAAGAAGAAGGACATGAGCGATGAGCCAGAAGAACACCGAAGATGATGAGCTGATGCAATGGTTGGAAGGGAAGGCAGAGCAACTGGCTCACTCTCCCGGCAAAACCGAACCACCGCCTTCTCCGAAGGAGGACCAACAAGTGGAAGGAGATGGCGCAGGGGCTCAACCCCAACCCGCTCAGCCCTTCCCGCCTCCTCAGGAACCGACCCCGGAGCCGGACCCTGAGCCTTCCCAGGCCGCGGCTGAACCTCCACAGCAGGAAGAGCCGCCGCCCGAACCGTCTCAGCGGGAGGAGGCGCAGGCATCCTCGCCAGGGCCTTCGGCATCGGACCTGCCCGGCAATGAGCCCTTGCCGCCCGGGGTATTGGCCCATCTTCTGCTCATCGAGATCGCCGGAACGGCTAGAAGAAACCGGGAGCTTCCCCGGTACCTGCCCCTCAAGAAGTATCGCAGTCTGGCGGGCAGACACGTGAAGGCCAATCTGAACCTGGACGATGAGAGTACAGTAGCCATTAAGCACGCCAAGATAATCTACGAGGAGAGGGAAAACCGGGAACGATTTGTGATCTATCCCATCGACACGGCGTCGGTTTATGTCAATGATAGCCAGGTTTCGGGAGCGGGCATGCCCCTAGTCAGCGGCGATTTGGTGGCTATCGGCAGCGCCCGGCTAATTTTTTTCCAGAAGAATCTGTAGGAGGCACGTGTGGGGACGATGAGCATCGGCTTCTGCACGCATCCCGGCAGGGTACGCGCAAACAATGAGGACTACTTGCTGGTGGATGAGGAGATCGGGTTGGTATTGGTAGCGGATGGGGTGGGCGGCCATCAGGCCGGGGAGGTGGCCAGCCAGTTGGCCGCCCAGACCATTCACACTCTGATTAAACAGAGACTATTGGAGGATCAAGAAGCGGACATCACCGCGGTGATTCAAGAGGCCATTGATCAAGCCCACGACGAAATCCAGAAAATTGCCACGCTCCAGCCGGACCACAATGGCATGGGTTCCACGGTGGTTTTGGGGTTATGCCACCAGGAACAGATCTTTATCGGCCATGTAGGCGACAGCCGGGCTTATCTCATCCACCGGAGAGGAATTGAGCCTTTAACCGCGGACCATTCCCTGGTGGCGACCCTCGTCAAGACGGGGGATATTTCCCAGAAAGAAGCCAGAGACCATAGCCTACGTCATGTTATTACCCAGTGTTTAGGCTGCGAGAAATATTTTGGACCAGAGATTAGCCAGGTAAACTGGCAACCAGGCGATATCTTGCTGTTATGCAGCGATGGACTTACCGATCTGCTAACTGACCACTGCATTAAGAAGGCCGTCCAGAAGAGTAGAGGTGACCTGCAGATTTGTGCCGATAATTTGGTTGATATTGCCAATCAGAAAGGCGGCTTCGATAATATCAGCGTAATCTTACTGGAAAAAACTCACCCATATTAATTGGGGTAGTTTAGACTTGAGTTGACACTGACTAAAAATGGGTCAAGGCTCCGGCTGTCAAGCAAGTGGAAACTTTATTCCCAGACGGCACAGGAGATGCTCACTAACAGTTATGATAAAGCCGAAGGCGGTTTGAAGCCTGCTCCTGCAAGCTGACTTCGAGGGGCCTGCCCTCATCTCTCGCACAGTTGCGCGGTGCTTCCGTATAACACCAAGCGCGCTCGTGGAGGTCGAGTAGCGTGAGGGAATCTCACCCCACGCCGTCCCGGAACTGGACGTGAATCTCTCGACTCATCCGGCTCCCATCGATCAGCCACAATTCCATGGCCTTGCCTTACCCCGCCCTGGTGCGCCTGGGGCAATTAAAGGCCCAGGACCGGGGCTCAAGGTATCACGAGTATCATCCACGAGACCCCGAAGCGATCCGCAACCATGCCGAATAACGGGGACCAGAACGTTTCGGCCAAGGGCATCTGAACCTGTCCACCGTCAGACAGTGCAGTGAAGAGGCGTTCAGCTTCGGCCTTGTCGGTCAATGACAGCGCCAGCGAAAAACCTTGGAAGGCTAAATTCCCTGAACTCATGCCATCAGAAACCATTATCGTGGTGTTGCCGATGCGGACAGTTGCGTGCATCACCTTGTCCTCGAGACCTGGCTGGCACATGTCAGGATCAGGGCTTTCCTTGAATCGCAGGAGCGCCGTTACCTCGGCGCCAATCGCCCTGCGGTAGAATTCAAGCGCCTCTTCGCAGCGGCCTTCGAAAAACAAGTAGGGTTCGACTTGCATAACGGCCTCCTTATTAAAGGTTTGCAGTTCTCATTACCTTGGGCATGTGATTTGTTCAAGTTTGAGGAACGCTGAGAGAGTGGTGGTAATCGGTTTGCTCATCACGGGCCGCAGAGAAAAATGAGGAATGATCGTAAGCTAGGTACTGCAGATCGGCCTGTCAATAGAAGGCTTCAATGGGAGGTAATACCAAGTTGCGCTCATACAGGTAATTTACTATTTTGCTTTTTAGGGGCGGACTTAAATGTTTGCCCATAAGGGGGCGACCCACCGAGTCGCCCCTACAAGAGTCTGTATTACTTCTCTGAGCGCAACTTGGTATAAGGGGCCCCGGTAGTTCTGAGGACCATGTGCCGATGAACCAAGGGCAAGGGAGAGGCGGAATGCACCTGCAAATAGGGAGACAGTATACAAGAGCCCCGTGTCTAATCTTCATTTATAGCATTTGCCAAGAGTTTTTTTCCGATCCGTGGCATCCACAAATCCCCCCTAACCCCCCTTTAATAAAGGGGGGGAACTATAAGGAATTGCTGGTAAAGTCCCCCTTTGAAAAAGGGGGATTTAGGGGGATTTAAGAACCGCCCAGGAGAAGGAATTTATCGCAAACGCTATAACTAAGATAATTAGCTAAATGAAGCAATTGTTGTACGCTGCATATTTTTGGATCAGTTTTTGGGGGGCAGGTCATCGTCTTGGATGAAGGTCCCTCGGACTCCGTCTAAATGGTAGAGTCGATCAACGGCGAGGGCCGGATGGCGCTCATGGGTGAGAATCAAAATCGTGGCGGTACTTTTACAGGCGTTGATGACCTCGGCGAGGAGGGAGCGGGCCCGGTCGTCGATGTTTGACCATGGTTCATCGAGGATCATGATGGGCGACTCCCTCAAGAGCAGCCTGGCGATGCAAATCCGCTGCCGCTCACCGGTGCTGGCCCCCAGGCCCCGAGGGTCCATTACGGTGTCAATGCCCTCAGGCAAACGCCCCAGGAAGTCCTTTAACTGGGCGCGTTCAAGGGCCTGCAAAATCTGTTGGTCGCTGGCGTCCGGCTGGGCGATGAGGAGGTTGCCTCTCAGCGTCTCCTGGAAAATAAAGTGGTTCTGGGTGACCACCCCAATTTTCCTCCGAAGCTCCGTGCGGGAAATCTGCCGGATGTCGATCCCGCCGATGGAGATGACTCCTTCCTGGGGCACATAAAGGCGCAGGAGCAAATTGATGAGAGTGGATTTGCCGCTTCCACTTTCGCCATCAATGACGGTGACGGAATGGGCGGGAATGAGCAGGTGCGCCCGGTTGTAAAGCCGCCGTCCTCCCGGGTAACCGAAGCTCAGATCGGCTAGCTCGATGGCGACGGATTGGCTCGGCAGAGTTACCGTGGGGTGGCTGTCTTCCGCCTCAGAGACTTCAGCTAGAAATTCGGATAGATGTCGAATCCCGGTGAATTCGGTCTGCACGGTGGCCACCAGCCTGACGAGTTGGCTGACCGACATCTGCAACAGGGTGGCATAAAAGAAAAACAGCAAGAAAGGCTCGAGACCCAACTTATCGCGGGCGATAAGATAGTAGGCCAGGGCCACCAACCCTAAGCCGCCTAATTGGGTGAGGAGCTCGATTCCGGGGGAAAACACCGACAGCACCGCCCCGGCTCGTACCGAAAGCTTCTGCAGCCCGGAGGTGTGCATCTCGAAATGTTCCGCCTGCTGCTCCTCGGCCGCCAGGACCTTGACGGTATCGATCCCCTGAATAGTTTCGTCGAAGACCCGCTGTATGTCGCTCCACGTGGCCCGCTGAGCTCTGGCATAATAACCCATAATTCGGTTGAGGACGCTCACGAGCAGCGTGGTGAGGCCCACGATGCCCAGGGCCGCCAGGGTAAGGGTGGCCGGGCAGAAATAGAAGAGGATGACCGTCACCGCTATGGCGGTGATGAGTTCGCGCCCGACTCCGGGAAGAAAATCCGCGAAGAAGCGCTGGGCCTGCGCAATATCGCTGGAGAACTTGGTGAAAAATTCGCCGGCGGATTGCTGCTGGAAATAGGACAGGGGCAGGTGGCTGGCTTTATCGAAAAAATCGGTTTGAAGCTGCTTTAGCAGGTTGAAAGAAAAGATGGTGCCGGTATACCCGCTAATCCCTTGCAGCACGGCGATGCCCAGGAAGATAAGGGCCAGTTGCTCGAGCAAGGGCAGCCCCGAGTTCCAAAGATTGGCTGATTGACCGTCTACGGCCAGGCTTACCAGTTGTTGATAGTAGCGCGGCTGCAGCGCCAGGAGAACCCCGCAGCCAAGTTGCACGATAACTAATAGCCCCAAAAGGAAGCGATAGCGCGAGACGATGCCGAGAATCCAGGATCTCATGGCTCTGGGCTGGCGTGGGACGTTCTTTGCAGGTCGGCCAGGGCTCGATTGATTCTGGCGAATATGAGTTGATAATCTTTGCAGAAAGGGTCTTTGGCCATGTGGTCATGACCAAAAACCAAGGCGTTGAGGGGACAGCCGCCGTGGCAGATGGGCCGGTGCATACACTTTTGGCAGTCTGAAAGCGCCTCGGCTCGCCGCCGAATATCTTCACAAAAAGGCGAAGCTACCAATGCCTCGATTGCATGGTCGTGGATATTACCCAGGAGTGGGGTTTCAAACCGGCTGCACAGCATGACATCCCCAGAAGGTTTCACTCCGAGGTGCGATCCGGCGCAGGTTCGGCGCTGCTGACATTCGTAAGGCACACCGCCGACAATTGCCTCCAGGTACAGGGCCAGAGGCGACACGGTGACGCGCCGGTGTTCCGTACTGACCCAGGCGTCGAATAAGCGGCACAGAAATGCGCCATATTCCCCTGGCTTAAGCAGGTATAGGGCCGAGGCCTCCGAGTTGCGCCCCGGAATCATCGGGTTGACCCGGAAACCGTACCCCAGGCCCTGAAAGTACCGGTAGATTGCCTTCTCCTGCCCCAGGCTCCGCCGGGTAACAACCGCGTTGAATCCCGCTGACACGCCCTGTTCTTCCAAAAGGCGAACTTTCCCCAAAACCGCGGCGTGGCTTCCCTGCCCATCGGCGCCGGTGCGCATCGAGTCGTGCAAGGCTGGGGGGCCGTCGAGGCTAATGCCGATCTGGAACCCGTGGTCATGGAAAAAGGCGCAAAAGTCATGATCGAGGAGCAGGCCGTTGGTCTGGAGATAATGATGGAATTTCAGGTCCGAGGCAAGCCCGTCAAGGATTTTTATCGCACCCCGGAAGAACTCGAGGCCCGCCAGGAGAGGTTCGCCCCCGTGCCAGAGGATATGGATTTCCCTGAAACCATGTCCCTCGGCATAGCGCACGGTTTTTGCCAAGGCGGTCTTTAGCGTCTGCGGGCTCATGACTCCGGCCCCGGCGCCGTCCGAATAGCAATATCGGCAGCTTAGATTGCAGTGCTTCACCGGCTCCAGGATCAGGGTGAAGGCGTCATTGGCCTCAACCGGCATTGGCAAGCTCCCGCCGGACGGCTTCCGTTACGTGGTGACGGAAAGCTCTCAGCCCTTCACAGAAGTAGGTCTCCCCCCGGACCTCATCCCATGCGGGGGGGAGGACGGCGTCGGCCCAGCGGTGGTCGGGCAGTCCCTCTGACCGGGCGCGAAGCAGCATGGCGTTATATTTCATGCAGGTGAAACACCCGCCGCCACACCGGCGGCCGTATTCACAGCTTCCACAGGCCATATGTTTCCCGGACCGCCGAATCCTCTGCTTAATCTGTTCCCACAGGACGTCCTTGTTCGTCAAAATGGCCGCCAGGGAATCCTGGTGGATATCCCCCAGGGCCGTCTTCGCATCATTCACCCACTGGTCACAACTGAACACCATGCCGCTGGGGGCGAAAATAAGGCGCCGGAAGTCGCACCGTTTCTTGTCGAAAGGGTCGCCCAGATTGATTTCCGGCTGCAGGACCATCTTGACTTCTTGCCGCAACTCTCTGAACTCCACCAGACCCTCCTGGTCCCAGAACCAGAGATCAAACAATTCGATCAGAAACCGTCCCGCTTCTTCCGGACTCGGGGCCAGGTCCGGCATCCCGGAAACCTGGCCAGCTTCCTGGAGCAGGTCCAGCCAGCGGATATCATAGATATCCAGCTGGACCTCGGCTCTCAATTCCTTGAAGAAGTTAAACAGATCGAAAGCGCGGTCGATGCTGGCCCGGGTAACCACGGCGATCACTGCCACGCGGTCTACCTTGGCCAAACTGCGGTAACATTCAATGCCGCGCCGGGCCGCATCATAAGATCCGGACTGCGAGCCTCGAAAACGCCGGTACCGGTCGTGAACCTCCTGGGGCCCATCGAGGCTGAAGCCCACCTGAAATTGATGTTCGGTGAGCATTCGAGCCATATCATCGGTCATGAGGGTCCCGTTAGTCTGAATCCGGTTTACAAAAGAAAGCTCGGGATATTGAGCCTCGAGGCGGATGATGGCGCGAAAAAAGTCGAGGCCCGCCAGGAGAGGCTCACCGCCGTGCCAGTAGACCTGAATTACCTTGGAAAGGGGATCAACGCTCAGATTATGGGCGATGACCCGGGAGAGAATCGTCTCAACCGTGGAGAGGTCGATAATCCCCCCGGAATGCTCCTGGAAGCAATACCCGCACGCCAGGTTGCAGTTCCGAGTTACCTGGATTTGGGGCACCACCGGTAGCTGTTTTTCGCAATCGGGACCGGATGGTTGCATGGACGAGAGATTTTCCACCATGGGAATGAAAAGGAAAATGAGGCATTTGGACGTATGCTACCGTTTTGCAAAGTCTGATGCCAGGTGAAGTGGGTGATCAAACTACTGAACGACTAAAAGTCATTTCAAAACGATTCCGGCGTCAGCGTGAATCACCCCAGGGGGTTTAAGTCGGCGAATAATTGCCCACTATTCTAAAAAGGGGGGTATGAGGAGATAATAGCTTTACTATCCCCAAAATCCCCCCTTGAGGGCAGGAGCGCTTCAAATCTCCGTATCCCACCTTATATGAGGTGAGAAAACGGATTTACCGCTTGAGATACGTTTTTTTAACCGCCTCTCAGATTATGTCCACCAGTTGAGCCAATTGTACCAGTTGTGCCAGTTGCGCCAGTTGCGCCAATTCCGCCAGTTACGCCAGTTACCCCAGTACGGGAATGCTACCCGCCGGTTCTCTTCCTGGCGGATTTCCTCCAGGAGTTCACGGAGGACCTTGTTTTTGACTTGTCCATCTTGCCTTGTCCCAGCCATGGCGTTCTCCTCAATGTACCGGCAGACACATATCTTGGCGCCAGCGTTCCATGGCCATCAGATACTTGCCTTGCTGTAACGGGCTCATTAGGGCCATTTCCTCGTTCAGCTCATCCTTAAAAGAATTAAACAAATTATGCTGCGCGGCAATGAAGGTCTTTACCAACTCCTTGATCTTCGCCTCGTCAGGGTTGGCCACCGCTAAGGCCGCCTGTAAATCCTCTTTGGATTTCTTCAAGGTGGCGACGATTTGTTGGCGCGCATCCCCATACTTTTCTTCCGCCGCTAAAAGGGCCTTTTCTTTATCCGGGGCGATCTTCAATTCTTTGAGGGTCTTGGCTTTGAATTCGCTGAGCTTTTTCCCCAAATCCTCAGTTACCTGACCCAGGGCGGGGAACACCAACAGAAAGCTCAAGATGGTAGTAAGCGCCCCCAGCTTGAAAATGAGCCTGCCTTTCATTTTATCCTCCTTTTGAAAAGATGCGGGACATTTAGCTGCTGAACTTTTAGCGCCCCTGAAAGGTCATCGGCGCCTGTTTTATCCTGACGCCCTGCCTGGGTTTTACCCCGCCGCAAATCCTTGGGGTCCGGCTGTTCCCTTCCAGGTATATACGTTTTATAAAGCACAAACCCGATAAAGCCGTCAAGCAAATTATGAAAGCTATTTCTTGTATCGGGGGCAGGAGTCCAATCCGGATTTGGGTACCCAGGATGGGGGCGCTTTATTCCTCCACTCTATCGGCAAAGCCGCCGATGTTGTCCAGTTTTTTTACCCCCGGAGGCAGATTGAACCGCCGGTCCGGGACCTTTTCCTCCCGGATGCTCTTGTATTCCAGGGAAAATCGCCGCTCCCGGCACTCCATTTTGATGGGCAGACCCAATTTTGCCGCCATCCAATACGTCTGTTTTTCCATGTGGCGGCTGACGGGCACGCTGACCTCATATTTTTCGGTATCGTAGCCGTTCAGCCTTTCTTGGCCCACCAGGCGCTTGCCCACCGCCCCGGGGGGAATCTGGATGAACTGGCCGGGCAGCTTGGTGGTCAGGGGCATCTCCAGATAACTCCCCTGGAGGGGGAGAATCACCCAAACCACCTTCAGATCCGGGCGCACAATGGTGATGGTCTGCCCGCGCTCATCGGTAAATTCCTGGCGCATTTTGCCGTTGCTGACCTGAATCTTCCCCGGCATGATTTTGGCGTCATCCTTGACCAGCATCGAGGCGGAAAACTCCGCTCCCCAGGCCGCGCCCGGGACCGCCAGGATCAGCAGCACCCCCAGGAACCCCGGCCACAGGTTCCTCACCTTCCTGGTCCGCTCCATAACCCTACCTCCATATCCCTGGGCCGCCAGAGGGTTCGCGGCCCCGGCATCCGGATGCATCGAACCCCGGAGCTCAACCAAACGCTCGTCTGCGGCCCGCACCTTGGGGAACCCCGGTTGCCGGCCGCGGCGGACCGGCCTTAAATTTCCCGGCTGCAGCCGATCCCCTGGCCGGAGAGGATGTGATATTCCTCCCCGGCGCAGGCCAGACAGACCTTCTGGCCGGCCTGGACCCGGATGCGGGACTCCATCACTCCCTCGCCGCAGCGGCTGCACACCTCTGTGGCCAAAATCCGGGCAAAGGCCGGCATCTGGATGGTGCAAGTCTCGATCAGGAACTGCTCGGAGAGGTCCACCTCTTCCAACTCCCTCCGGGCCACCGCCTCCCACAGGTGGTGGAAGCGGTGCTGGTCCTCGGCAGTGCCCTGGCGCTGCATCACCACTTTCTCGAACAACGGCCCCGCCGCCGGATAGCGGGCAAACAGGCGCTGCCGATAATCGGGATGCACCACCAGGCGCACCGCAGCCCCGTTCTGGCGTCGGGCCACGGTGACCGCAGTTTTACCCAGGTCTTTATAAATCAAGGCGCTGTTGCCGAAGGTGCAGCCGGTGACCACCTGGATGCCGTCGGTGAAACAGTTGTTGCACTCCACAATGGCCACTACCTCCTCCATGCCGGTGTTCTCCTGGTCCAGGTAGTCCATGGCGTACTGCCCGGCCTTGACCCCCAGGGCCAGAAAGGGGCAGCGATGCCCGTGGATGGTTTCGGCGTGGCGCAACAACCCTTCCAGGTCGCAGCCGCGAATCATGGTCTCTACGGCCGCTCGGGCCGAGGCGTGTTCGTGCATGATGAGGCTCTCCTGCAGACGCTCATCCGAAGCAGGCGGCTCAGAAACCGGAGGAGCGCTGATTTTATGTGGGATTCAAATCTATTTAATCGATTTTTCAGAATTTGTCGATGGTTATCAACCGGGTTGGGGATAGTTTGCTCCCGGGAACATTTGGTGCTAAGCTTGTGCC
>Ga0351885_10432_pt1 | contig 12454 bp, 9 predicted proteins | sample TotcelFGM3001L13_FD_206771 | JGI IMG/M metagenome (GOLD analysis project Ga0351885, IMG submission 206771) | Enriched cells from coal bed in the Powder River Basin, Montana, United States - Total cells FGM rep3 HSBNCT.FGM.300.1.L13 ... | reverse complement strand
GCACCTGGTGGACCAAAACCTTGCGGCCGTGAGGGCTCTGGGGGTCGAACCGGTGAACCCCCGGTTGCAGTTTTTCTGGGATGCGGCTGTGGAGCAGAAAGTCCGGGGCCTGCTGGCCTCTCTGGGACTGGCCGAAAAACCCTTTGTGGTGATGCATCCCGGGGCCGGCTGGGGCTTCAAGTGCTGGACTCCCGAAGGCTACACCCGGGTGATCGAGTTTTTTGAGGAGCAGTGGGGCCTGCCGGTGGTGCTTACCGGGACCCGGGCGGCGCATGAGCATGAACTGCTGGCCGCTATCCATCAGGAGTGTCGGGCCGCGCCCATGGATCTATCCGGCCGCCTGAGCCTGAAGGAGTTGGGCGCCCTCATCAGCAAGGCCCGCCTGTTCTTCGGGATGGACAGCGCCCCCATGCACCTGGCCGCAGCGGTGAACACCCCGGCGGTGGCGCTCTTCGGCCCCAGCGGGGTCTTCAACTGGGGCCCCTGGGGCGAGGGCCACCTGGTGATCAAAAAAGATTGGGATTGCCTGCCCTGCGGGCGGGATGGCTGCGAGGGCGGCAAGGTCAGCCGCTGCCTGGTAGAACTGATCCCGGCGGAAGTTATAGAACGGATGGTGCAACATTTCGGCGAATTGGCGGATAGGACGTCGTAGGGCGGGAAAGTGAAGCGCATCCCGCCTTCGGCAATCCGGGTTTGATCTTCGTCCTGGTCTTGTCGCAATATATTCGCTTAGGTAGCAGTTGACAATCATTCGAAGTCTTTAGATGGCATAACGTCAAAGGCGGGATGCGCTCCGCTTTCCCGGCCTACGGCTACGGGCTACGCATCCTGCATGATTTGGGATAGTATGCGCCGGCACCGGCGAGGCGCCTGTGCCACCACCAGGTATTCCATGAAGATTGCCCTCCTGCGACAGCGCGTGACGTCCCTCGGCGGGGCCGAAACCACCATAGGCTACCTGGTCCGCGGTTTAGCCGCGGCCGGGCATGAGGTGACGGTGTACGGCGTCGAACCCGCGGCCGCGGCTCAGGCCGCGCTGGGGCCGGGCGTGGCCTATGTGCGAGTACCGGTCTGGGGCGGTAAAACGCTCCGGCTCCTGACTTTTGCCCTGAATTCCCGCCGCCTCCTGAAAAACGCCGGGCCGCAGGTAGTGTTCAGCCTGGAGCGCGTTCTGTCCCCCCAGGTCTACCGGGCCGGAGACGGCTGCCACCGGGAGTTTTTGACCCGCCGCGCCCCCTATCTGAATCCCCTGGCCCAGGCTGCCCAGTGGCTAACCCCCTTTCACCGGATGATGCTCGGGATTGAGCGGCGGCTCTTTACCTCTCCGGGACTGCGCCGGGTGATCGCCAACTCCCGTCAGGTTTGTGAGGAAATCATCCGGCTCTATGGGGTGGACCCGGCCCGCATCCGGGTTATTTACAACGGCCTGGACCGGCAGAGCTTTCACCCCCTGGACCCCAGTGCCGCCGCGGCTCTCCGTCAACGCCTGGGGGCGCCGGAGCATGGCGCCATAATAATATTTGTCGGTTCGGGCTTTGAACGCAAAGGTTTGACTTATCTTTTGCAGGCCTTCAGTAGTCTAAGAGATACGGATAGCCATCTATGGGTGGTGGGCAAAGGCCATAGCGCCCCTTACGTCCGGGCGGCGGTTCGGTTAGGGGTGGCGGACCGGGTCAGATTCTGGGGGCCGGTGGCCGAGACCGCGCCGTTTTATCAGGCCGCTACGGTGCTGGCCCTGCCCACCCTCTATGACCCGTGCAGCAACGTGGTGCTGGAGGCCCTGGCCTGCGGACTTCCTGCGGTCACCACCGCGGCTAACGGGGCGGCGGAATTCATCACCCCCGGGGAGAACGGGGCCATTTTGGACCGGTCTGATAACGTCCCGGACCTGGGCCAGGCCCTGGCCGCCTTTCTGCCCCAGGGCCGGGACCCGCAGGTGCGCCAGGCTGCGGCCCGGTCAGTGGCCGGACTCAGTTGGGAGAAGACGGTGGCCCAAACCCTGGAGGTATTACAGGAAGCGGAGGCGTAGAGTGCGTTCTACGCACCGGTTCAGCCATGTGCGCACTGTGCAAATCTTTCGTGCACAGGCGAGACGCCTGTGCCACCAATTTCTTCATAATTTTTCAAGGCCGAGCCCGGCAACCGGACGATGATTTTAACCAACCGCGGTATAGTTTAAAGTTGACCGCTGAAAGCTGATAGCTCTTATGCTTGCTCTCTTTTTTGACGCGCAACCGACGCTTAAAGATTTGCCCCGACCCGAGCCCGGCCCCGGCGAGGTTCTGGTGCGCGTCCATCTGGCCGGCATCTGCGGGACCGACCTCCAGGTCCTGAAAGGCTACCACAGCTTTAAAGGGATCATGGGCCATGAGTTCGTAGGCGAGGTGGCCGGGCCTGAGGACTCACCCTGGCTGGGGCAGCGGGTGGCTGGCGAGATCACCATTGGCTGCGGGGTGTGCGACCACTGCCGCCGGGGTCTGGCCGGACACTGCCGGCAGCGGCGGGTGTTGGGGCTCAAGGACCGCGACGGCGCTTTTGCCCATTACCTGACCCTGCCCACGGCCAACCTCCATGCCGTGGACCCGGAAATCCCCGATATTTTCGCGGTCTTCACCGAACCCCTGGCCGCGGCCCTTCGGGTCCTGGAAGCCGCGCCGGTGTCACCCTCAGCCCGGGTCCTGGTGGTGGGGGACGGTTCCCTGGGATTGCAGATCTCCTGGGTCCTGGCCTTGAACGGGGCCGATGTCCATCTGGCGGGGCACCATCCAGAGCACCTGGCCCTGGCCCGGCCTCGGGGAGTCGACGCGTTTCTTTCCGCAGATCTCCCCGCCGGTGACTATGACATCGTGGTGGAGGCCAGCGGCAGCCCCTCGGGTCTGGAGTTGGCGCTCACTCGGGTCCGGCCCCAGGGCACAGTGGTCTTGAAGAGCACGTACGTGGACCGGTATCCCCTTGACCCGGCGGTCCTGGTGGTCCCCGAGGTCAACCTGGTGGGGTGCCGCTGCGGCCCCTTTGCCGGCGCCCTGCGACTCCTCCGGGACGGGCGGGTCGATCCCAGGCCCCTTATTAACCGCACCCTCCCCCTAGCCCGGGGTCTGGAAGCCCTGACCCGGGCCCAGCGCCCCGGGGTGCTGAAGGTCCTGATCGATTGCCGGGAGACGGACTGAGGCTGGTGGTTTCGGAGGCAGGGTAAGCCTTTGCTTCCCCAGATGGCAGGCGAGTAACAAGATAATATACTACCATGAAACAGGCTGTTTATAGCATACCGGGTTGGGGTAACAAATTTACAGACGAAACCTGGGGGCGCACCTGTGCGGGCGCCCTCAGCGGGGGGACACGCAGGTCCCCCCCTACAAAAATTGTCCATGGAATGCTAATCCGTATCATAACATCGGGAATCTCCGTCTGAACGGTAAACAGCACGAGCCCAGCATGGATCAGTATCTGGAATATGAAGTCAAACCCGGGAGCAACGTGCCCCAGGGTCTGCCCCGGCAACGCCTTACGGTGCTCTCCCCCGTCTGGCGGGGTCCGGCCCTGACCCTGGAGTTTCCCGACGGGGAGGTCCGTACCCTGGTGGGCTGGACGGGTTCCGCCCCCGGGGAATCATGCGGCCTCAAGATCTTTTGGACCCGGCACGAGCCCACAGCCCCGGCAGTAGCGCTCGCTATCGGCGGCGATGCCGGGGTGCGCTATTTGGGTCCCGGTGGCGCCGAAGGGTTGCCGTTCATGGCCCTGGCCCCCAGCATGATCCCGGCGGAGGTCCTTAAGGTCATCGGCCCGGCCCCGGAATCCCCACCGGCGCCCCCGCTGCTCCTGGCTTAACGGGCGAGCCGACAGGAAAATCGGTAGGGCGCGTTTTACGCGCCACTTTATGGTGTGTAAAACGCACCCTAGATTTTTTGCCATTTAGATGCTCAGGGTAATTAAGATATAACGATTTACTGGAGGACATTCATGCGTCTGCATTTAAGACCATTGGGGCTGGCATTGAGTTTGGCGGCGCTCCTGCTGCTCGCCATCTGCCCGCCGGCTCCACACCCGGCCCTGGGCGCCACCGCCCTGGGGCTGCAAGATGACTTTATCCGGGTAGCCGAACAGGTGATGCCGTCGGTGGTGAGCCTCAAGGCCATCCGGGTGGTGACGGTACAGCCTTTCGGCCCCACGGAGGATTTTTTCCGGGGTACCCCTTTTGAAGGCACGTTCCGGGAGTTCGGCGGCGCCCCCGTCCAACGGCGCATGGTGGGGCAGGGCTCCGGCGTCATTATCGACCCCCGGGGCTACATCCTCACCAACAACCACGTGGTGGCCGGGTCCCAGCAACTCGAGGTACACCTGAATGACGGCCGGAAAGTGACGGGACGGTTGGTGGGCGCTGACCCCCGGTTTGACATTGCCCTGGTTCAGGTGCCGTTAACGGGCCTGCGAGCCGCAAGACTGGGGGACTCCAATCAGATTCGGGTAGGCCAGTGGGCCATCGCCATCGGCAGCCCTTTCGGGCTGGAAAAGACCATGACCGCGGGCATCATCAGCGCTACCGGCCGCCGGGGTCTGGGCCGGGGGACTTACGGCGACTTTATCCAGACGGACGCCTCCATCAACCCCGGGAACAGCGGCGGGCCATTGCTGGACATCAACGGCCAGATAGTGGGCATCAACTCCATGATCTCCGCCCAGGGCCAGGGCATCGGCTTCGCCATCCCCATCAACCTCGCCCGGCAGATCATCGCCCCCTGGATGAAGTGAGCTGTGACCCCGGAAGAACGAGCCGTTCAGCTTGAGGGCCATTTTTGGCAGGTGAGGAGCATCATTGAGGCTGAGGAGATGTGGGAGCGGGTGCCGGAATGGGCCCGGGAATTTTCCCCGGAAAACCTTGAGGGCCTGGTGAAGTTCGCTTATTTCGGCGGGTTCATTGACATGGCCGGGGTGCGCCGGCTCCTGGCGGTGGACCAACCGACGGCGCGCCAATTGCTGGTCAAGTGGTACGAGGAGGTGCGGGAGCAGGGCTGCTGGCTTTGCTAGCCGGTCAATCCTCGCAGCGGCGCGGCGTTCACGGCGAGGATAGGCCGGGGAAGCTGATACTTAGCTCGAAGCCCGAGCGCCCAGGCGTAACCCCCTACCCTTTCAAGGCCCAGGCATCACCCAGCTCCGAAGTCCTTGACACCGTCCTCCAGCGGAGGGCTAAACTTGCGGGTACGGCTATAGGCTTAAGCAAAATCGCTCTCGATTGCCTGTCCCTCTTCGGTTTGGACGGTAGGCTCGCCATGAATAGCAGCGCCATGATGACGACGCCAAAAGTAAACCCCAGGAAAATTCCGCCGAAAAGTATCGCGTAGGCCATGGCAGTAACTCCTTGTCTATTAACCTTCATGAGTCGATGGGCGTCGGAAAATCAAGCTTCTGAAACAGTGGCCTTTAACAATTTGTAGCTGATTTAATAATTATCATGGAGCCAGCCAAAGTAAATTAGACAAATTACCTATTTCTGGATAGGTGAAAATACCTATGTATCTATCCAAAAACATCCCTAAGTTGAAATCAATTGCTTTTGCAGGGGTGTTGCGTGCGGCGCCTTTCATTGAAATCATTCATGGGCCTTCGGCCTACCCATAAATGATGAAAGTCAGGTAGTGCGGGCACTGCCAGCCAATTCCGATGATTACACTTCAAGATAAATGAAAAAGAATCATTTCACGCATATAATAAATGTATCCAAACCAGAGTCTAATAAGGAGAGCGCCATGCGGGAATATGTCATCCATCCCCTGGTGGTGGGGGCCAATGAAACGGATCAGGGCGTCATGACCTATCTTAAGGGCTACGGCAAGCGCATCTGGATTCCCATCTATGTGTTTTACCTGGAGGGGGGGCCGGAGAAGATCCTGGTGGACACGGGCCTGGAGCAGTTCATGGTGCCCCCCGAGGTAGGGGAGCAGTACGGCCTGAAGATCCAGGAGTTCGAGGAGGCCCTGGACACCTTCGGCCTCAAGCCGGAAGACATCGACATCATCATCCACACCCACCTGCACAACGACCACTGCGAAAACGACTACAAGTGCACCAACGCCCGGGTCTATGTGCAGAAGCGGGAGTACGAATTTTTTAAAGCGCCCCACCCGGTGGACCACCGCTACTTCCCCGACCTCCTGGATGACGTGGAGGTGGTGCAGGTGGACGGGGATGCCCAGATCGTGGACGGCATCCGGGTGCTCCTCACCCCGGGTCACACGGTGGGGGGCCAATCCGTGGTGGTCAACACCCGGGCCGGCCAGGCGGTGATCACCGGTTTTTGCTGCAACGAAGTCAACTTCCCGGCCTCGGGACCGCCCATTCCTTCGGGGGTCCACATCAATGTCATCGACGCCTATGAGAGCGCCCGGCGGGTCAAAGAGGTGGCGGACATCCTCATCCCCCTGCACGATTTGTCCGTGGGGCGGCAGAGGAGCATTCCCGCCTGAAGGCGGGAGGCACCGCCGCGCCGCCCGTCCGGTTCACCGCAGTTGCCCCGGCAACTGCCTGGCTTTCTGGTCGGCATTGGCGGTGCATTGGATAATTCGCAGTACGGTATTAAGGACAGGGACCCTCAGCGGCCCGGCCTTGGCCACCACCCCGAGGAGATTTAACGATGCGGCGTTGGCTTGTGCTCTTGGCAATATTGGCGCTGATAGCGGCCCCCGAGACCTTCGGGGCCAAAGACATTCGCATCAATCCGGTGCCGCCCGACGTCAAGCCCCGATGGACCCGGGTCCCCGGAGCACCCCAGGTCTCCTGGGCCCCCAACCTCCCCAGCGACGTTTTCCGCTATGGCGGTAAATATTATTTCTACTGGGAAAACTACTTTTATCGGGGCTCGGCCCCTGAAGGTCCCTGGAAGTTGGTGGTGAAGGTGCCCGAGGTGTTTTATCAGGTCGATCCGGCCTATTTCAAGACCGTGAAACCAGCCGGGGAGGCGCCGGCGGCCCCCGCGGGGTCGACGACATCCCCCAAGGCGAAAATCATCGAGATTCCACCTACCGGACCGCCGGAGCAGGCTCCTACAGAACCCCAACCCGAACCACCGCCCAAGGTGATGTAACGGCTACGGCTATTTCCAACCGGCAATAAGGGCGGACACGCAGGTCCGCCCCTACGGGGAGAGGTGAGGGGAAGTTGATACCGAGTTGCAATCAAAATGCAATTTATGGTAGCCGCAGGCTTTAGCCTGCGCCTGCACAGGCGAGACGCCTATGCCACCAATTGATTGCCAAATAGTATGAATACCCCCGACCCGACTGCCCACCGCCGCGGCCTGGGAAAACTTACAGCTCGAACTTGGCGGCAATGGGGATGCGCCGGCCCATGCCGAAGGCCTTGGAGGTGATCTTCAGGCCCGGGGCCGCCTGGCGCCGCTTGTACTCGTTTTTGTCGATGGTGCGGATCACCCACTGCACGGTTTCAGGCTCAAACCCCAGCTTGACGATGTCTTCGTAGGCGCAGCCCTCGGTGAGGTAGTAATTCATAATCCGGTCCAGGAGATCGTAGGGCGGCAGGGTGTCCTGGTCCGTCTGGTCCGGATGCAGCTCCGCCGAGGGGGCTTTGCGGATGATCTGGGCCGGGATGATCTCCCGGTCCCGGTTGAGGTAGGCCGCCAGTTCATAGACCATGGTCTTGGGCACGTCCGCCAGGACCCCGAGCCCGCCGCTCATATCGCCGTACAGGGTGCAGTAGCCCACCGCCAGCTCGCTCTTGTTCCCGGTGGACAGTACCATGTGCCCTTCTTTGTTGGAGATGGCCATGAGGATGTTGCCCCGGATGCGGGCCTGGATATTTTCCAGGGTAAGTTCGATCTCCCCCAGTTTAAGGGGCCCCGTTAAGGCCTCCCGGTAGCTCTCGTAGATGGGGGTGATGGGAATGAGCCTGGTTTCCACTCCCAGGTTGCGGGCCAGGACGAGGGAGTCGTCGATGCTGTCCCGGGAGGTATAGGGCGAAGGCATCAACACCCCCAGGACGTTTTCCCGGCCCAGGGCGGCGGCGGCCAGGCAGCAGGTAACCGCGGAATCCACCCCGCCGGACAGGCCCATGACGGCCTGCTTGAAGCCGCATTTGCCCAGGTAATCCCTCAGGCCCAGGACCAGGGCCTCATGCACCGTGGCGATCTGCTCCTGGGGCCGGTAGAGCCCCGGTTCGCCGGCCTGGGCCAGGTCCACCGTGACCACCGCTTCGGCAAATCCCGGCAGCACCGCGATGGCCTCCCCCGCCCGGTCCAGGGCCTGGCTGCGGCCGTCGAAGATCAGCTCATCGTTACCCCCCACCTGATTCACGTAGACCATGGGAATCCCGTATTTCCGGGCATGGCACTGGAACAGCCGGTGGCGCACTTCCTCTTTGCCCACCTGAAAAGGCGAGGCGGAAATATTGATCAGCACCGTGGCGCCGCGCTCAACCAGGGTCTGGATGGGGTCCAGGGGATAGAGCCGCCGAAACCACAGCTCCGGATCGTACCAGGCGTCTTCGCAGATGGAGATTCCCAGGATCTCGTCTTTAAAGGGGAGGACCATGACCTCCCCGGCGGGATCGAAGTGCCGGGTCTCGTCGAAGACGTCGTAGGTGGGCAATAGCGATTTGGCCTGGCGCAGCCGCACCTGTCCCTGGTGGATCAACACCGCACAGTTGCACAGGCCTTTGCCGATGTCCCGGCCGGTGGGTTGCGGCGCCCCCACCAGAATCCCGGTGGCGGGATAGCGGGCCGACAGCTCCACCAGGTGTTCCAGGGCCTCCTGGACCTGGCGGATGAGGCCCGGCTTTTCCAACAGGTCCCGGGGCGGATAGCCCACCAGAAAAAGCTCGGAGAAGACCACCAGGTCGGAGTTTTGATGCTCGGCAGCCAGGGTGGCGGCAATTTTTTGCAGATTGCCGCGCACGTCCCCCACCACAGGATTGAGTTGGGCCAGGGTTATCTTCATGGGCTTGGATGATCGCTTCGGTCGGTCGTCATGGGGTTGCATTGTCAAGGTATATCGCCTGGCAGCGGCCGTCAATCGGTAATTTGTCCGGCCAAACGTTCATGGGCCTTCGGCCCACCCGCAAATAATGCAAAGATTCAGTGGGGCGAGCGTCCCCGCCCGCCATATTAGACTGCACAGGCTGGGAAGCCTGTGCCACTAAGTTCAAGGACTTTTCCGGACAGTTCCTCATGGGCCTTATAGCGATTGCCAAAAATTCTTTCCGCTTGGAGGTTTCTTAAATCCCCCTAAATCCCCCTTTTTCAAAGGGGGACTTTACCAGCAATTACTTATAGTTCCCCCCATTTATTAAAGGGGGGTTGGGGGGGATTTGTGGATATCGGGGATCGGAAAAAACTTTTGCCAAACGCTATAGACCCACCCATAAATTATGAACAGTTCAAGATGAGCCTAACCCCAACCTTGAACTTTGAACCTTGAACCTTGAACTTTTCCGAGAGAAATCGGCCGAAAAGATTCTAATCCGCCCGGTCCTGATCTACGGGTATGGTGACATCAATTCTGGTGCCCACGCCGGCTTCGCTGGTGATGGCAAAGGAACCCCCCAGGAGCCGGAGGCGGCCTTCGATCAGCGCCAGTCCCATCCTGTGGTCTGGATCCACCCCCAGGACCTCGGGCACCACCTTGAACCCCTTGCCGTCCTCGGTCACCAGAAACGGCACGCCGCCTACCAGCCAGGCCTTTTCCGGCGCCGTTTTGATCTGCTGGCCCACCCCTACCCCGATGCACTTGTCCATCTGGAACCCGATACCGTTATCCGCCACCTGAAACCGGACTTCCCCATCCAGTTGGTCGACGTTGAGTTCCACCCGGGTGGCCTGGGCGTGCTTGACCACGTTAGCCATGGCCTCTTGCAAGATACGGTAGATCATCACCTGGGTTTGGGGCGGGAACAGCTCATCTAGCTTCGGAACCCGGAGATTCGTATCAATTTGGAAATACTGCCTGAAGTGGACCGCCAGGTCTCGCATCGCCGGGGTCAGGCCCAGGTCCAGGACTCGGGGACGCAAGACTTGAGAGAGATCCCGGGCCCCCTCCACCAGGGTGTCAATGCCGCGTATGGCCTGATCCAGGTCGCCTTTGGCCCCGGACTGGTCGGGGGTGAGGTGTTTGTTGACCTCCCAGAGCTTGAGTTTCAAGGCCGCCAGGTTCTGGGCCATTTCTTCGTGCAGGGCCAGGGAGACCGCCTGACGCTCCGATTCCTGGGAGATCATCAGGTCGGCGCTGAGGACCCTGAGCCTCTGCTCCGAATCCTTCAACTCCTCTTCCATCCGGCGGCGGGCGGTAATGTCTTCCAGGGCCAGGAGGATGAGGTCCTTCCGGTCTTCCCGCGGCAGGCGCTGGGCGTTGAGGAGCATGGTGCGGCGGCCGATAAGCGGAAATTCGGCCTCCACCGCAAAATCCTGAAAGACGCGGTTCTGGGGCAGAATTTCCTCCAGCAGCTTCCGCAGGGCCGGGAGGTCCCACTGGTGGTCTCCCAGTTCATAGATCAACTGATTCTCGGTCTCCTGGGGAACACCCTTGAAAAACTGGTAAAAGGCGCGGTTGGCCGAGATCACTCTGAGGTTGCCGTCCAACACCAGCAAGGGTTCCCGCAGGGTCTCGACGATGCCCTGGGCGTAGTTCCGGGCCTCTTCTACCTCATCGAGGCTCCGCTTCAGGGCGTCAATGTCCACCAGGGCCAGCACCACCCCGTCGATGCGCCGGTCCAGGGTGCGGTAGGGCTTGAGGCGCAGGGAATACCAGCGGCCCTGCCGGTTGCGCACCTCCATTTCCTTGACCGCCAGGTGGTCCATGACCTCGGTGATCAGGCCCTTCAGATCGTCCACTTCCAGGGGCAGATTGAGGTCGCTCAAGGGGCGGCCCGTATCTCCGGGGATAAGATTAAGCATCTCCTGGGCCGCGGAATTGAACCGCCGGATGCGCTGGTCCGGACCCAACATGACGATGGCGATCTGCACCGCCCCCAGGAGGTTGTACAAGTCATCATTGGCCCGGGTCAATTCCTGGTTGCGGTTTTCCAGTTCTTCATTGAGGGTGGCCAGCTCTTCATTGGTGGACTGGAGTTCCTCCCTGGAGGTCTCCATCTCCTCGCTGATGCTTTGCAGCTCCTCGTTGGCGGACATGAGTTCTTCATTACTGCTCTGCAACTCCTCCAGATGGGTCCCCTGCTCACCCATAATCGTCTGGAGGTACTCCTTTGTAGCCGCCAGCTCTTCCTCAAGTTCCCGGAAGCGTTTTTCCTTGGAAAAGCGCCGGCCTGAGGGGCTCGGTTTCTTCTTGGCAGGGGCGGGACCGGTTTCGCCGGCCGCGGGTTCAAACAGCACCTGAAAAAACCTGGCCCCCCCTGCGGCCGGCCGGATTGGGACGACTTCCAGGTTGACCCGCCGAAATCCGCCATCATCCTGCAGGCGCACCCCTTCCTTGCGCACCGGGGAATTTCCCTGAATCGCGGCATACACTGCGGCCCTGAGCTCCATACCCAGGCCTTCCCGGGCCATCCTCAGGAGGTTGAGGCTGGCCTCCCCCTGGGCCGGCTCCAGGAAAGCGCCGGTCTGTCCTCTAAAGTGCAGGATCTTCATAGACTCATCGATAATGACTCCCGCCGGGGCGTAGCGGGCTATAACGAGGCGGTCAGCCTCCCGGATCAGGTCGGGGATACCGGCGGCCTTATTTCCGGCATTCTCCGGCCCCAAACCGGCGGCCAAGGCGCGGGAAGGATAGTCCAGGGCCAGGGCCCCCGCAATCCGGGGCGCCACAAGGCTCTTCTGGGCATAGATCTTGTATCGCTTGTCCACCAGAGAAAACAGGTCCATGAAGGCGCCCAGGGCCTCGGATTTGCCCAGGAGGAGAAAACCGGTGGGCTTGAGGGCAAAATGGAAGATGGGGATCACTTTTTTTTGCAGCACCGGACCGAAATAAATCAGCACATTGCGGCAACTGATCAGGTCCAGGCGAGAAAACGGCGGGTCCTTGATGAGGTTTTGCCTGGCAAAGACGCAGATATCCCGGATGGTTTTGCTCACCTGATAGCCCCCGGCCCCCCTGACGAAGAAGCGCCGCAGCCGCTCCGGGGAGACGTCCGCCAGCGCCGCCTCAGGATAGTAGCCCGCCCGGGCCTGATCAATGACCCGGTCATCGATATCGGTGGCGAAGACTTGAACCGGGAAGTTGACGGACCTGTCCCCCAGGAACTCCAGGAGGCTGATGGCGATGGAATAGGCTTCCTCGCCGCTGGCGCACCCCGGCACCCAGATGCGGATGGGATCGTCAAGGGCGCGATCCCGGGTGATGGCCGGAAACACCATCTCCCTCAGGGCCTCAAAGGCCTCCGGCTCCCGGAAGAAGCCGGTGACGTTGATCAGGATATCCTCGTAGAGTTTTTTTACCTCGGGGCGGTGCGTGTCCAAATAGGTCACGTAATCCGCCAGGCTCTCCACCCGGTCCAGGGC
>Ga0351885_10428_pt1 | contig 12560 bp, 7 predicted proteins | sample TotcelFGM3001L13_FD_206771 | JGI IMG/M metagenome (GOLD analysis project Ga0351885, IMG submission 206771) | Enriched cells from coal bed in the Powder River Basin, Montana, United States - Total cells FGM rep3 HSBNCT.FGM.300.1.L13 ... | reverse complement strand
CCAGGGCTTTTACCACACGAAGATCACGCCTGAAATCAATTATGGCCCGGGAAAGGCAGTGGATGTTACCCTGAAAATTGATGAAGGCCCCTGGGTCAAGGTCACCGACATTGACGTTGAGGTCGCCGGAGCTATGGATTTGTCGGACCTGAAGCGGAAATGGCCCCTCAACCCCGGGGACCGTTTCGCCGAAAAGCCTTATGACAGTCTCAAAAATCTCTACCTTAACTACCTGCCCAACCACGGCTACCCCAAGGTCAAAGTGAGGGGGCGGGTTTACCTGAACGAAACCACCAATACCGCCAAGATTCTCCTCACCGTCAATCCCGGCCCTCTCTGCTATTTCGGCCCGGTGTGTATCAAAGACCAGGAGAAACTTGAGACCCCCGAGGCCGCCGTCCTGGAAAAGCTCACCTTCAAAACCGGGCAGCTCTTCAACCAGGAGGAGATCTTCAACACCCAGCGGAAGCTCTACGCCACCGACCTTTTCAGGAGCGTGGTCCTGACGCCGGAGAAGGTTCCCCCCCAGGACGCCACCATCCCCATTGTTATTGAACTGGTGGAGAAGAAAAAACGGTCCTTGAAAGTGGGGTTGGGGTATGCAGATGAAGAGCAGTTTCGGGCCCGGCTGGGGCTGCGGTACCGGAACCTGTGGGGCGGCGGCCGGCTCCTGGACCTGGATGCCCGCTATTCCTCCCTGGGCTACCTGGTCTCGGAATCGTTTTCAAACCCGGTGGTGTTCGGCTCCTCCTTCGACTTCGTGCAACAGAGCGGCGCCCGGCGCCGGGACCTGCCGGGCTTCAACGACCGTGCTTTTTATACCCAGTCCCGGCTGGAACGGGACCTTCCCTGGGACCTGCGGGTCTACTTCGGTCACGGCCTGGAATTCGCCCGCCCCTTCAACCTCCCACTGGAAACCCTGATCCGCCTTGAGGGGACCCAACCGGAAAAAATGTATCGGGCTTCCTTTGCACTCCTGGGCTTGCGCCAGGATTCCACCGACAGCCACATTGCACCCCAGCGGGGCGGGGTCTTGAACCTGGCCAACGAGATTGCCCCCACCTTCCTGGGCTCCGGACTCCAGTTCGCCCAGTCGGTGCTGGACTGGCGGCGCTACCAGGTCATCGGTGAGTCAAAAATCGTCGCTGCGGGGCGCGTCAGGTTCGGTCTCATCCAACCCATGCAGTCCACCACCCAGATCCCCATCTCCCGGCTTTTCTTCAGCGGCGGGGCCAACAGCGTCCGGGGCTATAAGCTGAACTACCTGGGCCCCCGCAACCTCAGCGGCGACCCCGTCGGTGGTGAAACAGTCCTGGAATTCAGTCTCGAAGGACGCTTCCCCATTTACGAAAAAATCGGCGGCGTAGTCTTTCTGGATGCGGGTAATGTCTTTTCCCGGATTCACAACCTCGACCTGGGGCAGTTAAAATATTCACCCGGATTCGGGTTGCGCTATCTCTCCCCCATCGGGGCCATCGGCGTGGATATTGCGTTCCCCACCAACCGCATCAATTACCAGCAGGACAGCCCCTACCAGATCCACTTCAGCGTGGGCTACGGCTTTTAGGGGGAAGGAGGCGAGATGCGACGGGCGATCATGGTCATGGTTTCTCTGGCGCTGCTCCTCAGCTGGGGAAAAACCGCTGCCAGCGCCATCCTGCCGGACCTCACCAATTGGGGCGGCGACTACCTGCTCTCCCTGGTCCAGGGTAAAGTAAACGGCAAGGTTACGGCCCGGGAAGTCTCCGGCAACCCCTTATCCGGAGTAGTTTATCAGGATCTGACCATTACCGATCCGGATGGCAAGGTCGTACTCAGTGTAGATCGATTTGAGGCGCGCCTCTCCCTGGCGTCCATCCCTTCCTTCCGCCTGGACCTGGGGGCCCTGGCCATGGAAAACCCCCGGGTTTACCTGAACCGGGATAAATCCGGCCAGTGGAATGTCAGCCACCTCCTTAAGGCGGAAAAGCCGGTCGCACTCACCGAACCCGCCGCACCTGATGCACCCCAAGGTCTCAAGGGAAAAATCACCACCTATTTATTCCGGGGCATAAATCTCTCCAACCTGGTGGTGCACCGGGGCGAGCTGTTTATTACCGAAGGCGGCTATACCCGCCACTACTCCGAGATAAATCTCAAAGCCAGCCTGCGCCTGATCAACGTTGGGCAACCGCAGCAAAAAGCCGAGGTCGACATCGCCAACCTGGGAATCACCACCCCTCAGGGCCGCTTCGAATTGGAGGCCAAACTGGCTTATAGCTCGGGCACCGCCCGGATCGGCTCCCTGAACCTGAAACTGGCCGAGCGTCACCTGGTCTCCCTCTCGGGGGAGGTCTGCCGCCTCCCTGACGATAAAGGCGAAAAAGCTGAGTTTACCTGCGCCTTGACCGGTAAGCTCGGCCCCATCAAAGGCGACCAAATCCACGCCTTTTGGCCCCGCTGGCCCGGGCCCTGGGACCTGGCCGGGACCATGAGCCTCAACAGCACCCCCGAGGGCTTTAAATTAGACCTCCAGGGCAAGATCGGCGAAGCTGATTACGTCATTACGGGCAACCTCGAAACCGGGGTCAAGCCCGCGGTCTTTGAACTCGACCTGGACCTCAAAGGCCTGACCACGGCCCAACTCAAGGAAATTCAGGACCTCAAGACCCAAACGCTCCAGGGCCTGGGCCCGGTCAACGCCCGCCTGCACCTCCGAGGCACGGGCCTGCCCTGGGCCCCCGAGTCTTTAGAGACCCGCCTGGACCTAACGCCCTTCCGGTATCGAGACCTCAAGGTTGACAAGGTGCACCTTGAGCTCTCCGGCAATACCGGGAGCCAGAAGCTCCAGGCCTCGGTGGCGGGGAATTTCGGGAGCCTGGACCTTAGCGCCGACGGCCACCTCCTGCCGGTGGGGGAACCCGGCCAAGGGCTTTCCGGCAATCTGACCGTGCAGACCAAGGACCTTCAGCCCGCCATGCTGGGGGTGGCCGATCTTTCGGGCAGCAGTTTATCCACCTCTTTTACGGGCAAGTTCCGCTTGCCTCGCGACCTCTCCCTGGCCCAACTCTCCCTTACGGGCAACCTCCAGGCCAAAGGCCGGCTGAACCAGCAACCGTTGACGGGGCTGACCGCCAGCTTTGCCCTGGAGGGGAAAAAACTGGCGATTTCCCAGGCCGACGCACAGTTGCCGGGCCTTACGGCCTCCGGGCGGGGGACGCTCACCGAGTCCGATGTGGATGTCACGTTTAAAGCCGCGGTATCCGGCGCCGGCACTCTGCCCCTGCCTCCGGGAGCGGCCTTTGCCTCCCTGACGGCCGAAGGCGCCGTCCGGGGGCCGTGGAAGGCTCCCCAGGTGAACCTGACTGCCCAGGCCCGAAAGGTCTCTTTCCAGGGCGTCAGCCTGGAATCAGCCAACCTGAAAGGCGTCCTGGCCGGTTGGCCGTCCTTATCCGGGAGTCTGCAGGTGCAGGGCGCCGGGCTGCGCACCCCCGGGGGCACGTTTAACCGCCTTAACCTCACTGCCGGCGGCGACGGTGGCCGGTGGCAGTTCCAGGTAGCCGCCACTTCTCCCCAAGAGCCCAAGTTCGAGGCCGCGGGAACCGCGGACCTGGCGGCCAGGCCCCTGGTCGTAAACGTCGCCCGGCTCTCCTGGCACAGCCAGGCCCTAAAGCTCAAGAATAAGACCTCTTTTCAGGTTCGCCTCCTCCCCGGCTGGGAAATCTCTCCGGCTACTTTTCAGCTGGACGGCGGCGCCGTCACCGTCGCCGCCCTGGCCCGGGACCAGGAACTGTCCGGCCAGTTTGAGGTCCAGGACCTGGATGCCGGGCTCCTGGCGCCTCTGGGTCTGCCCGCCTCGGGCAAGCTCAACGGCCGGCTGACTCTGGCCGGCGCCCCCCGGACCCCAACCCTTGACGGCCAGATGGCCCTGACCTGCGGCAAAATCAACAATATTCCCATCCAGGCCCTGACCACCACGCTCAACTACCAGGCTGAACAGGCGCAGGTGGCCGGTTATCTGGAAATCGGCCCCCTGCGCTCCCGCCTGATCTGGAAAGGGTCGGTCCCGGTCAAGATTTCACTGCTCCCCTTTGCCTTTGCCCTGGCCCAAGACGGCCTGGACCTCCGGCTCCGCAGTGAACGGCTCAACCTCTCCCTGCTGACCTCCGTCAGCAAAGAGGTGCAGACCGCACAAGGCCCCATGGACCTGGTGGTGGAAGCCCGGGGCAATCCGCATCATCCCCGGGTTTCGGGGCATGTGCGCTATGGCGCCGGTTCCCTGAAACTCCGCCAGGCGGGAACGCCTTACGTTCTGTCCCCGGGGGAGATTCGCCTCCAGGGGGACAAGATCGTCATCCCGGGTCTGGTTATCCAAAGCGACGGCACCATGCGGCTGTCCGGCGAAATCGTCCTGGCGGGCGCCCCCTCGGCCCAAGTCCGGCTCCAGACGGATAATTTTCTGCTCATAGATCGGGGGGGCAACGAGGTGTGGACCAACGGTTTCATCGACCTCAAAGGTCCTGTTTCGGCCCTGGTGGCCAGCGGCCATCTCAAGGTGCCCAAGGCCCAATTTCGCCCCACCTTCTTCCGTTCGGGGATGGACCCGGATGTCATTCTGGTGCCCGTTAAACCCAAACCCGAGACCGAAACGGCTGCGGCCCCGGCCATCTACCGGAACCTGAAAGTCGACGTCACGCTGGATAATACCGGCAATGCCTGGCTCATCGATCCTATGGGCAAAGTGGAGATGATTGCTCACCTTAAGATCAAAAAAGATCCGGGTCAGAAACTGGCCATGGGCGGGGAGGTGCGCGCCCTCCAAGGCTCCCTGGACATCGAGCAGCGCACCTTCACCGTGAAGCGGGCCGTGCTGCGGATGCCCGGCGTCCCCGGCAAACCCATAACTATAGATGGCAACGCGGTTCACGAAATGGATGACATCACCCTGGTGCTCAACGTCAACGGCACCATGTCCAACCCCCAGATTCGCCTGGAGAGCCTGCCGCCGCTGCCGCCGGCCGACGTCCTGGCTTACCTAGTGTTCGGCGCCCCCGCCGCCACCCTGACCAAGGACCAATACATGGCCCTGGGGGTGCAGCAATTAGGGGTTTTGGGAGGCATCAGCGCCGGTAAGATAAGCGAAATTTTGGGGTCGACCATCCCGTTTTTAAGTGGCATCCAGGTTAAAAGTGGCATGGTGGGCGGCCGTCCTACGGTGGGCGTCGGCAAGGAAGTCGTCAAAAATGTCAGCGTGTTCGTCGGGCGGAACCTCAACGAGGAGCGTGGGGTTTATGAACAACAGGTGGGGATCCAGTATAAAGTCAACAAGCACCTGAGCATTGAATCCCAGATCGGCCAGCGGAACTCCGGCGCCGACGTGCTCTTCAACTATGATTTTTAGTAAGCGTTCAGCCATCAGCTTTCAGCGGTCAGCTTTATGGGTTATCAAGCGTGTCCGGTTTGGTTTTTGCCCAGAAGGATATTCGATATGCGTTGTCCAACGATTCATAAATTCACTAACTCACTTTTTGCGCCGAGAAGATCACTCCCCCCTCACCCTCTCTCCCATTGGGGGAGAGGGGAAAAAGTGGAACCGATTTATTGCTTTATGGTTACTAAACCCGTCGACATTTCTTACTCCCTCTCCCCCGTTTCGGAGGGGACAGAGTTGGGGTTAGGGGGACAGAACCCTACCCCTCCCTTTAACTGAACTATTTCACGTCTCGCACCCGCAGCGGGGGCTTTATCCCCCCGGTTGCTTTTGGCCCTCATCCCTGGTAAAAAAGGCGCAGGGTGCCGATTTTTCCCCACAGGTATGAGCCCCTCCGGTCAACCTCACCCCAGCCTGCCGCGGTGGCTGGCCCTGGCATCCGCATCTTTACCGCGGCGCTAAGTGGAGAGTAAGCATGCTCATCGTAATGGACAAAGACGCCACCGACGCCCAAATCCAGGTGGTGGTGGCCAAAATCGAATCCTTGGGCTTCGAGGCCCAGCCCATGCCAGGCGGGGAGAGGGTGGCCATTGCCATCCTGCGCAACCCCGGCCCGGTGGACCCGGCCCTGTTCGTGGATATGCCCGGGGTGATCCAGGCCATTCCGGTCTCCCGGCCCTACAAGCTGGTGAGCCGGGAAATGAACCGGGAGGATACCGTCATCCACTTGCCCGGGCTCGACCTGGGCCGGAGGCATTTCGTGGTCATCGCTGGCCCCTGTGCGGTGGAAAGCGAAACCCAGGCCATGACCATCGCCCAAAGCGTCAAAGCCGCCGGGGCCCGCATCTTTCGGGGCGGCGCCTACAAGCCACGGACTTCCCCCTACAGCTACCAGGGCATGGGAAAAGCCGGCCTGAAGATTCTCAAGAAGGTAAGGGAAGAGACGGGGCTGCTCATCGTCACCGAGGCGGTGGATCAGGACTCCCTGAAACTGGTGGCCGAATATACCGACATCATCCAGATCGGGGCCCGGAATATGCAGAACTTCAGCCTCCTGCGCTGCGCCGGCCGGACCCGGAAACCGGTGATGCTGAAAAGGGGCATGTACGCTACCCTGGAGGAGTGGTTCATGGCGGCGGAATATATCATGTCGGAGGGCAACGCCCAGGTGATTCTCTGTGAACGGGGGGTCAGGACCATTAGCGAGCACGCCCGGAATCTCCTGGACCTGGCTACCATCCCGGCGGTACACCGGGAGAGCCATCTGCCCATCATCGCCGACCCCAGCCACGCCGCCGGGCGCAGGGACCTGGTGGCGCCGCTGGCCCGGGCCGCAGTTGCCGCCGGCGCCGACGGCCTGATGATTGAAGTGCATCATGAGCCGGAAAAGGCCGTGTCCGACGGCGTCCAGTCCCTCTACCCCGACCAGTTTCGCACCTTGATGGAGGAAATTAAGGGCCTCACCCCCGGGGGCTGGTGATGCGGGAGATTTTCTCCAGTAGCACAGGCTTCCAGCCTGTGAGCTTCTGCGGGGGCAGGTGATGCGGGAAATCCGGCTGCCGCTCCCCGGCCGGGACGCCAGCTACCGGATCGTGATCGAGCCGGGGGTGCGCCACCGGCTGGGCTCCGTTTTAACCCCCTTCCGGTTCCCTCCCCCGCTGGTGGTGATCTCGGACCGCCGGGTGGCCCGCCTCCACGGCACCGCCGTCCTGGACTCGCTTGCCGCGGCCGGCCTGACCCCCGTGCTTCTGACCACGCCTCCCGGGGAGCGGGCCAAGACCTGGGCCATGGTCCAGCGCCTGGCCCGGGAACTCCTGGCCCGGGGGGTCCACCGGCGCACCCCGGTTATCGCCCTGGGAGGCGGCGTGGTGGGGGACCTCACCGGCTTCCTGGCCTCCATCTGGATGCGGGGGCTGCCCTTCATTCAGGTGCCCACCACCCTGCTGGCCATGGTGGACGCCGCCATCGGGGGCAAGACCGCCATCAACCTTGCCGAAGGGAAGAACCTCCTGGGCACCTTTCACCAACCCCGGATAGTGGTCATCGACCCCGAATTTTTGCGCACCCTGCCGCACGCCGAGCGGCTCAATGGCCTGGCCGAAGTGCTCAAGGCCGGGTTCATCCGGGATCCGGACTTGCTGACGCATCTGGCGGCGGTCAAAACCGGGCTCTTTAAGAATGAAGTTGAATTGACCGACACCATCTACCGGGCTGCGGCTATCAAGGCCCAGGTGGTGTCCCGGGACGAGCGCGAAGGGGACTTGAGGCGCATCCTCAACTTCGGCCACACCTTGGGCCACGGCCTGGAGCAGGCTTCCCGCTTCCGTCTGCCCCACGGCCGGGCGGTGGCCTGGGGCATGGTGGCCGCCTTGACCCTGTCGGAGCGCCTGGCGGGCCTGGACTCCGCCGAGGCCGAGTGGGGCCGCCGGCTTATACGCGACTTCGACCTCTGCCGCCCCCTGCCCGAACTCGACCCGGAAGCCGTGATGGCAGCGCTGCGCCTGGACAAGAAGCGCCAGGAGTCCGGCGTGCCCTTCGTCCTGTTGCCCCGCTTGGGGGAGACCGTAATCCAAGATGGAGTAGATTTGGGGCTGGTGGCGGAGGCGTTAAAGGAGATACTTGGCGGCAGGGGCTAAGGCGGGATGCGCTGCGCTTTCCCGCCCTACTGGCTACGGGCTGAAAAGTTTTTGCGTGGGGTGCGTTCTACGCACCATTGCGCCTTGGGAATGAGCCTAAATTTTTCAGAGCCGAAAAATAATTCCGGCCCGAACAATCTTATCGACAGGTGACGTGAGCAATCATGCGCTGGTGGTTGATTGGAGGTGTAATCGGGGTTTTACTCTTGCCGGCCCCGGTCTATGCCGAAAACCCGGGCCAAGCGCCGCCAAACCCGAGGAGAGCTGCCATCAAAACCATCTGTCTCAATCCCGTCGGCGTGGTGAAAAAGCAGGGCCAGCGAGCCTGGCTGGAGGTGTTGCCGGAATATGGACCGGCCCTCAAGGGCCTCCAGGATTTTTCCCACCTCTGGGTGTTCTACTGGTTCCACGGCAACGACAACCCGGAGGAGCGCCGGACCCTTCAGGTCCACCCCCGCCGCGATCCGGCCAATCCCCTGACCGGCGTCTTCGCCTGCCGGGCCCCGGTGCGCCCCAACCTCATCGGCTTCGCCGCCTGCCGGATCATCAAAGTCGAGGGCAACGTTGTGGAAGTAGCGGACCTGGACGCCCTGGACGGCTCCCCCATCCTGGACTTGAAACCCTACATCCCCAGCGGGGACGCCATCCCCGAGGCGGTCACCCCGGGGTGGCTGAAACGCTCCAAGACCCCGGCCGATTAGCAACCGGTCCTGCACCCACTGTGTCCCTAAGCTCTAACCTTGAACTTTGAACCTTGAACTTTGAACTTTTCGTCGGCAGGGTAAGACAAAAGGGGCGCCGCCGGGAGGCGGCGCCCGCCAAACTCAATCTTTGCGGTGTTCCTGCTTGTGGTCGGCAATGGAGTCGGTGATGGTGTTCCAGAGCTTCTTCAGCAGCCCTTCCTCGTGCTCCGAGGAGCCGGCGGGTTGGGTGTGGGGCTCGGGCTCCTCCTTGGCCAGTTCGTTCAGCAGATGCTGCTGCCGGGCATTGAGGTCCCGGGGAATGACGACCCTGACCGTGACCAGCAGGTCGCCCCGGCGCTGGCCCTTGGGGTAAGGCACCCCTTCGCCCTTTAAGCGGATCACCTCTCCGGGTTGGGTGCCCGGCGGGATCACCAGTTCGTGGGTGGCCTTCAGGGTGGGGATGGTGAAGCGGGTCCCCAGGGCCGCCTGGACAAAGGAAATGGGCACCTGCAGATGCAGGTCGTAGCCCTCGCGCTGGAAAAAATCGTGGGGCCTGACGTTCATGACAATGTATAAATCCCCGGGAGGCCCGCCGTGCATGCCGCCGTTGCCTTCGCCGGGCATGACCAGGTGGGTGCCGCTGTCCATGCCGGGGGGGATTTTCACCTTGAGCTTCTTCTTTTCCCGAATCCGGCCTTCCCCGTTACAGTCGGGGCAAACTTCGGCCACAAACTCCTTCATGCCCTGGCAGCGGGGACAGGTGGTGGTGATCTGAAAGATGCCGTGGCTGCGGGATACCACGCCCCGGCCGCCGCACTGGGGGCAGGGGGTCCGCTTGGTCCCGGGCTTGGCGCCGCTGCCGCTGCAGGTGCGGCAGGTCACCACCCGGGGCACCTCCACGGTCACCTCGCTTCCCAGGGCCGCGTCCAGGAAATCCAGGGTCAGATCGTACCGGAGATCGTTGCCCGCCTGGGGCCGGGGCCCGCCACCCCCGCCGAAGCCGCCCCCGAAGCCGAAGACGTCGCCGAAGATGTCGCTGAAGGAGCGGAAAATGTCGGAAAAATCCGAAAACCCGGTAAACCCGGTGGAAGACAGGCCCTCATGGCCGTAGGTGTCATAGAGCCGCCGCTTTTCCGGGTCATGGAGAACCTCGTAAGCCTCGGCGGCCTCTTTGAACTTCTCTTCGGCGGTTTTATTGCCGGGGTTGCGGTCCGGATGATATTTGAGGGCTATCTGGCGGTACTTCTTCTTGATCTCGTCCACACCGGCGTCCCGGGGCACTCCCAGGACCTGGTAATAATCCTTTTTCTGGTTTGCCATATTCTTTTATGTAAGTCGCCCCTTTACTGATTTTACCTTGTCGCCTAAATGAACCTCTTTGTCCCGGCGATCGTCGATGGTGATGTGGGTGACTACCCGGTTGACACCCTGGTCAAAGGGGAGTTCATGCAGGACCTGGGCCACCTTCAGCAGCCGGGCGGCGTGGCCGTGAATTAGGGTGCCCATATCCGTGAGTTCATAGGGGATCCCCTCTTGCTGAAGATACCGGATGACCCCGGCGACAAAATCGCCTATACTGGTATCACCCAGCCCCAACGGGACCACGCTGATTTCCATGATCGCCACGCTCAGCTCCGGAGGCGCCGCCGTTTAGGCGGGCAGTAAGCGCCGCACTGCCGCCTTGAGACCATCGAGATTAGGAGATTTTACCACAAAATCGTCGGCGCCCCAACAAGAAAGGTCGCCGGGAGGGGAAACGTGGGAATAAAACAGCACCCGGGTCTTGCGGTTGGTTCCCTTGATCATGCGGCCGGTCTCCAACCCGGACATATCCGGCAGAATGACCTCCATGATGACCATATCGGGCTGAAAGGAATCCACCAGTCGCACCACTTCGGCGGCTTGCCCGGTGACCTTGACCTCATAGCCCTCATCCTGCAATTCCTCCAGGCACAACTGCCGGATGTGGGGTTCGCTGTCGGCAAACAAGATTCGCGACATGGCAATGCACCCCCTGCGTCAGAGTGGTGCTCCCCCTCAAAAATATACATTGTAATTATAATCATTCCCGGAAGCAAAGTCCAATGGACAGCCGGTTTTTTCCTCAAAAAAGTTTATCAGCTAATCGTTGCGGATCGGCAACCTCAGGTGGTCATACCAGATTGCAGTCAAAGGGTGGCACAGGCTTTCCAGCCTGTGCAGGCGCAGGCTAAACGTCCATGAACCATCAATGCCTCACCCCCGATAATGAAAAATCCCCCCTGCCCCCCTTTTCCAAAGGGGGGTGGTAAAGTCCCCCTTTAACAAAGGGGGATTTGGGTTTTCACGGTAAAGCCTGCGGCTACAGAAGATAGCCTTTGGAATGCAACTCCGTATCAAACTCCCGGGGCCGACTCGGGCCTCAGGGCCGCTCCAACCGGGGCCAGTTCCTCTTGGGCCTTTGGCCATCCCATAAATTATTCAAGGTTTCGTGGGGCGGGCGTCCTCGCCCGCCATGCAACTGGGTTGATGGTGCGTAATACGCACCCTGCGCCAGATTTTTCGGGCCGGAATTATTGATCTTCGCCCGACTGGCTCCCCGGAGATTTTTTCAGATTATTTTTCAACCTCCGCCAGCGGGCCGCCAATTCCGGCTCCTCCCCTTCCGTTCCCGGTTCATAGAAGCTCGCCCCGTCCAGTTCCGCCGGCAGATAGGCCTGGTCCACCCAGTGGCCCGGAAAATCATGGGGGTAGAGATACCCCTGGCCGTGCCCCAGGCCCTTCTGGTCCCGGTGGGCGTCTTGCAAGGGCGCCGGCACCCGGGTAGCCCCCCGGTCCTCCAGGGCCGCCTGCGCCCGGAAGTAGGCCTGGGTGGAGTTGCTCTTGGGGGCCAGGGCCAGATACAGGGTGGCCTGGGCCAGATGATACCGCCCTTCCGGCAGGCCCACCCAGTCCAGGGCCTGGGAAGCCGCCGCCGTATGCACGAGCGCCCGGGGGTCCGCCAGGCCGATATCTTCCGACGCCAGGATAAGCAGCCGGCGCATAATGAGGCGGGGGTCCTCTCCGGCCGTCAGCATCCGGGCCAGCCAATAGAGGGCCGCGTCGGCGTCGGACCCCCGGACACTCTTGATAAAGGCGCTCAAGGTGTCGTAGTGGGCCTCCCCCGCCCGGTCGTACATCAAATCCCGCCGGGGCATGCACTCCCTGGCCGCCTCCAGGTCCACGCGAATGACGCCAGCATCATTTGGATCGGTGCTCATCACCGCCAATTCCAGGGCGTTCAAAGCCCGGCGGGCGTCCCCCCCGGCCATGGCCGCCAGATAGTCCAGGGCCTCCCGGGAGACCTCGGACTTAATGGACCCCAAACCCCGTTCGCGGTCGCTCAAGGCCCGGGCCAGGATGACGCCGATGTCCTCCGACGTCAGAGGCTCGAAGATGAAGATCTTGGCCCGGGATAAGAGCGGCCCGATGATCTCGAAGTAGGGGTTTTCGGTGGTGGCCCCCACCAGGGTGATCAACCCCTCCTCCACGTGGGGCAGGAGGGCGTCCTGCTGGGCCTTGTTGAACCGGTGAATCTCGTCGATCAGGACCACGGTCCGGGTTCCCTGCAGCTGGTGGCGCCGGGCCTCCTCCACCACGCGTCGAAGGTCGGCCACCCCGGACATCACGGCGCTCAAGCTGACAAACTGGCAGTGCAGAGCCGAGGCCATGACCCGGGCCAGGGTGGTTTTGCCGCTCCCCGGAGGACCCCAGAAGATCATGGAGGAAAACAGCCGGCCGGCCTTGAGGGACCGCCACAACAGGCGGCCGGGTCCCACCAGGTGCGCCTGGCCCACAAACTCGGCCAACGTC
>Ga0351885_10427_pt1 | contig 12577 bp, 7 predicted proteins | sample TotcelFGM3001L13_FD_206771 | JGI IMG/M metagenome (GOLD analysis project Ga0351885, IMG submission 206771) | Enriched cells from coal bed in the Powder River Basin, Montana, United States - Total cells FGM rep3 HSBNCT.FGM.300.1.L13 ... | reverse complement strand
AGCCGCAGAGCAGGGTGCGCAGAAATTCCATCAAGGTGGTTTTGCCGGATTCGTTGTCCCCCACGAACAGCACCAGACCGGGCGGCAGTTCTTGTACGCCCTGATCGTGGTAAATCCCGAAACCGTCAAGGTGAAAGCCGCTTATATACATCGGTCATTCTTCCTCGGGCAGCAGCTGGTCCACCCCCCAAAGCTCGGCGTCATCGAGGATCGACAGGAGTTCGTCATCGGCCAGATGCGAAAGCCCCGCGGCGATCACCCGGTGTTCCGGCCGCCGGCCCAGCACCTCTCGCAGCGCCGCCCCGGAGTTTTCTTGGTCGCGCAGGTTCTGGGCGGCATTGAGAAAATCGCCGACGAAATCCTGCACCAGGCGCCGCTGGTTCAGGTCCAGGGGCGGCCGGGTCCGGTTCTGCACCGATTCCACCCAGACAAAATCCGGACGCTCCGGCTCCCCCTCCCGCAACGGCTCCGCCAGGTCCCGCTCCAGGTCGATCCTCCGGGCCAGTTCCCGGTGCAGCTCCCCTCTGCCGCTCAGGTTGAGGCGCAAGATGGCGGCCCGGCCCTCGGCCCCGGCCCGCACCTCCTCCCGCACCCGAACTAATTCGTCCAGCAGGTCATCCCAGTTCGACAGCCTGCCGATGTCCAGGTCTTCGATAAACCAGCGCACCACATCGGTGGCCACAAACGTGGGGGTGATGCGCCGGGCGCCATCCACCCGCACCAGGTAGCAGCCCCGGGGACCCAGTTCCCGCCGGTTGCGCCCCTGGGGATTGCCGGGGTAAACGATGCACGGCTCCTGCCTCCGCAGGATCTGCCGGGTGTGAAAGTGCCCCAAGGCCCAATAATCCATACCGGCCGCCGTTAGATCCTCCACCCCGCACGGGGCGTAATTGTCATAGTTGGGGTCGCCGCCGACGTTGCAGTGGAGCACCCCGATGGCAAAAGGCGCCTCCGGGTCCCGCCGGAATCCGGGCGTCAGATTGACCTTCACTTCCCTGACCGGATAACTGATGCCATATATGTGGGCCAGGGTAGCACCGCCCCGCTGGACGGCAAAGCATTCCACGCTCTGGCCCCCGAAGCGCTCCACTTGCGGTGGCATTGTCAGGTGGGCTTCCCAGCCGGAAAGGGGGTCATGGTTGCCATGAGCCACAAAACACCGGAGGTCCGCGTCACCGGCTTTCCGAATGGCGTCCCGGAACCGCAGTTGGGCCCGCAGGCTGCGGTTTTCTCCGTCATGCACGTCCCCGGCCACGATGATGAAATCCACCGCCTCCCCGATAGCCAGGTCGATGATCCGGTCGAAGGCGGTAAACGTAGCCTCCCGCAACACTGCGGCAATGGCGGGCGCCGCCGCGTGGATCCCCTCAAAGGGGCTGTCCAGGTGCAAGTCGGCGCAATGCACAAAGCTGAAGGGCACGGATGCGGTCATGGCTATCCTGTTAAGAGTCCGGCTGATCTTTCCCGGACGGTTATGCGGCTGATCCCTGGCTGGGCGGTGGCAGGGTGAAATAAAACGTAGCCCCCTGCCTCAGGCCGATTTCGGCCCAGACGCGGCCGCCGTGACGTTGGATGATACGCTTAAAGCCGCTGATCCAGCGAAGCGGCGGCCTGAGATCGCGGGACACTGCCGGGGTAAAACTGTCCAGTTCTGCTTTGATGACCTCCGATTCCCCGGGTCGCGCCTGATCTCCCTGAACCTGACGCGCCAGTTCGGCCTGGAGCCGTTGGAGGCGAATCTCAGCTTCCCTCCGGTCGGTTATATCGATGCCGGTCCCAATCACGTACGAAACCGTGCCGTCTTCCCCGAAATAGGCCGTGGCGGACCAGGCGATCAGGCGGCGGGCGCCGTCTTTGGCAACCCAATCAATCTCAGCGGTCTGGTGAATCTCCCCGTCCGCGAGATCATAAAACGCTTCTTTCATGGCGTCAACCGCTTCGGGAGCCGGAAAAACTTCCCAGAAAAGGCGGCCTTGCACCTCAGCCAGGGCATACCCGGTTAGCCTCTCGCCGGCAGGGTTCATGCGATTGATGCGTCCCTGGCGGTCCAGGATCAACACCAAAATCTGAGCCGCCTCCATGAGGCTGTCGGCAAAATCCCGCTCTTGCCGCACCATGGCCTCGCCGAGCCTCAGGTTGCGGAACAACAGATTATAAGGCCTCCTGATGCCCGTTTCGATCAAGGCCCGGTAAAGAAGGAAAAACGACAAAATTTTGAGGAGTTGGGCCACCACACCGGCCTGGTCTAACGCTTCGGCAAAAACGGTACGGGCCAGCTCCGAGCCCGCGGCCAAGGCGATGGCTGCCAGCAACAGGTGCAGCACCTCAAAGTCGAACTCCTCCCGATGGCGCCACAGCAGGGCCATGGCCCCCAGCAGGATGACGCCGGGCAAACAGTCGGCGGTGCGCTGCAGCGCGGTTAGACCCGGTCCGGCCACCTCCGGCAGGGGGAAAATCGGCCAGACAAAGATTATGAGGATGATGACCGCAAAGGCCAGAACATAACCGGCTAAAACCGCATAAGGCTGCAAGCGGCGACCCAGGCACAGGGGGGCCAGGCACAGGGAGACACTCTCGAGGCCCCGGGCCGCAAACCCCAGTTGGACGGGCAAAGCGGCCCCGGAGCCGGGGAAGATCCTCACACCCCCATAGGCCAGGGTGTGAAGCAGGTCTAAAGCGCCCACGAACAGATAAGCAATCCCCAGGAAAAGCAGATAGTTATTTTCCAGGAAGCCCCGGGAATTCCAGGCGACGGCAAAGACGCCTCCCGCAATGACGACGCTGAAGAACCCCGAGATACTATGGAAAAGCGGCAAGCTGTAGCGGCTGGTCAGATAGAACCCCATGAGCGCCAGGGCCCAGATAATAAAATGAACGTAGGTGCCGAAACGGCCGGGTGATTCACTCATCGCATCTAGGGGAATTGCCCACCTACTCTGCGCCCGTCGGGGCTCCGCCTCCGTAGACGCACCTGGCATTATCTGGGGACAACGGCGAATTCGGATGATCCAGAGACGTTCCCTGTCAATACAGAAATTTTATCATTATTCGCAGGATTTAAAGAATTTGTAAAGCTAGTGCTGCGGACCTCTCCCCCCAAAATTCATCCAAAAACTGGGGAGAAGGGTGGATCGGTGGGAGGCAGGGAATAGAGCGTTAGGCGCCCGGCCAACCAGGAGGCTGGCCGGCGGATCAACTGACTCCCTGGCCCTGTCAATCGAACTGAAAACCTTTCTCGTTAAGCAGTCGGACGCAAACATCTACCGCATCCGGATCGTAAAGTTTGCCTCTATTTTGGGTAATCTCCTCTATGGCCTTCTCAATGCCCAGGGCCGGCCGGTAGGGCCGGTGCGAGGCCATGGCCTCCACCACGTCGGCCACCGCCAGGATTTTGGCCTCCGGGGTAATCTCCCCCGCGGTCAACCCCGAGGGGTAGCCGGAACCATCCAGGCGTTCGTGGTGCTGGAGCACTCCCTGGGCCACGGGCCAGGGAAAGGCGATATCTTTCAGGATGTCATACCCCACCTGGGGGTGGACTTTGATGAGGCTAAACTCCGTCTGACTGATTTTCCCCGGTCTATTGAGGATCTCGGCGGGCACCGCGATCTTGCCCATATCGTGGAGAAAGCACATAACTTGTATCCCCTCGACTCGATCCGGCGACCACCCCAGTTCCCGGGCCATGGCGCAGCTCAGTTGCGCCACCCGCCGCTGGTGCCCGGCGGTATAGGGGTCTTTGATTTCCACGGTATTGGCTAAAGCCACCACGGTCCCTTGCAAGGCCTGGTGCAATTTATCCAGCCCCTGCCTTACCTGGGTCTCCGCCTGCTTCCGTTCGGTAATATCCCGGACGGCGCTGAGGATCAACTCCCGGCCCTCCACCGTCAACACCCGGGCGAAAATCTCCACCGGCATGACCGAGCCGTCCTTGCGCCGGTGCTCGGATTCAAAGATCAATTCACCGCTGGCCCTCAATTCTCTCAGGATATTATCCTGGTAAGCCGCGGCCTCAGCAGTGCCCAGCGCCCAAGCCCCAAGGCTCAGCAGTTCCTCTTTTCTATACCACCGGGTAATATAGGCCGCCTCATTTATATAGAGGAAATTTCCTTCCAGGTCATAGAGGAAAATCGAGTCGCTGGCGCTATCCAGAAGCCTTTCCTTTAACTTCAGTTCGCTTTCCGCCTGCTGGCGCTCGGTGATGTCCTCAAAAATGGTTATCCCACCGGAAACTACGCCCTCCGGAGAGAAGATCGGCTGGTAAATCGCCCTTACCGGGGTTAACTTTCCGGCGGTAACCGACAGGTAGTCGCCTTCGTAATAACCCACCTCGCCTCTGAGAGAAGCCGCCACCGCTTCCCGCATCTTTTCATCTCTCAACTGCCAAATCATATTGAAGCCGATGAACTTCTCCTGGGAGGCGCCGATGATCTCCACAAACTTCTCATTGCAATCAATAATTGCGCTCGTCTGGTCATAGTGCATAATCCCGATGGGGGCTTTTTCAAAGACCAGCCTGAACCTCTCTTCGCTCTCCCTAAGCGCTATTTCCGCCTGCTTGCGCTCGGTGACATCTTCATAGACGCCCAGAACCCCAAAGACCTCGCCATTGGGCATTTGCAACGGAACTTTGCTGGTATTCAGCCAGATCTTGGCACCAGCGGGGGTGGTTTGCGGCTCGACAATGTTCACCTTGGGGCGACGGGACTCCATGACTTGGCGGTCATCAGCCCTGTATAAGTCCGCTTGTTCACTCCAGCCCATGGCAAAATCATCCTTGCCCAGAAGCTGCTCCGGATGACTTAAGCCTGCATCACGAGCGAACAGGGTATTGCAGCCCATATAGCGGAGATCACTGTCCTTCCAGAAGACCCTGACGGGCACCGATTCTATAATTAATTGCAGCATGTTTCTGGATTGCTCGAGCTGCTGGGCGGTCTCCTGTAATTCCCGATAATTCTTAGATAATGCCGCCTCCGCCCGCTTGCGCTCGGTAATAACGTCGAATACGGCCACAAAATATCCTTTTCCGGGGCTGTATACTGAGATCGAAAACCACATCTTCAAGGCTTCCACATAGTTCTCAAACCTCTCGGGGTTACCTGTCGAAGCCACCCTGCCATAGATTTCGAACAACTCCGGATCAGACGCTTGAATGCCCGGAATTACTTCAGAGGCTCTTTTCCCAACCACATCTTTCAACCCGGTCAAGGCCTCGAAGGAACTGTTAACTTTAAGGTAGATGAAGTCCTGCGGTTGGTTGGGCTCAGAAAGCATCTTACAGTAGGCAAATCCGTTCAGCATGTTCTCGAACAAAGAGCGGTAGAGGTTCTCACTCTCCTGGAGCGCCGCTTCCATCTGCTTGCGCTCGCTGATGTCTTCGACTACCTCTATAAAACCGGTTATGCGGCCGTCGGGGCCGCGCTGCGGAAAAGCCTGGACGCGCACACTCACCCGGGTGCCGTCATCCCGGACGCCGGTGGTTTCCACCACCGCCTTTTTCCCGGTGGCCATAGCCTTAGTCCCGGGACAGTGCGCACATACCCCATCCCGCTTCTCAAATTCCCGAAAACACTCCCGGCCCACAATGTCGCCGACATGCTTCTGGAACAACCCGGCCTGGGCCGCGTTGGTCATGATTACCCGGTAATCCGAGCTGATCAACGTGATCCCCAGATCAATGTTCTCCACCAGGGTGCGGTAGCGCTCCTCGCTCTCCCGCAGGGCCTTTATCGTCTCCTGGCGGTCCGTAATGTCCATGGCTGTAAAAACCACTCCGGCATCAAGATCGAGGGGATCAATGGGGGTGGACCTTAAGAACACCTCGATGATCTTACCATCCTTGCGCCGCCAGCGGGTTTCGATGGACCCCGTTCCCTGATGGTTTATGCCCTCGTACTTGAGTTGCCCGACTCGCTCAAACTCAGCCTGGCTCTCGTAAAGCATCCGGGCGCTTTGCCCCTGCAACTCCCCGCGGGAATATCCCGTCATTCTGGAGAGGTGGTCGTTAGTCCAGCCGATTATCGACTGGGTGACCAACCCGATACCTATGGGCGCCGCCCTTAAGATGCTGCTCAAAGCGGCTTCGCTTTTCAGCAGGGCTTCTTCGGTTTGCCGGCGTTCCCGCCGCCCCTGGGCTTCCCCAAGCTCCCGAGCCACTGCCGGAACCAGCCGGGCCAGATTATGCTTCATGACGTAATCGTGGGCCCCGGCCTTCATCAGGGCCACCGCCTTCTCCTCACCGATCGTGCCGGACACAATGATAAACGGCAGATCCCGGCCGCTCTCTTTTAATATCTCCAGGGCCGCAGACGCCGAGAACTGGGGCAGTTTATAGTCGGCCAGCACGATGTCCCAATCCGGTTTCGCCAGGGCTGTCCGCATGTCACCGGCAGTTTCCACCCTTTCATGCTCGAGGTCATAGCCCGCCCCTTGCAACCGGCGGATGATAAGTCCCGCATCACTTTCAGAGTCCTCCACCATCAAGACCCGGAGCGGTTTTTTCATGGCAACCTCACTTGAGGGGCGGCGGCTCGTTCAGGACCACCCAATACAAGTCCAGAGCCCTCACGGCCTCGGCAAATTGGTGAAAATCAACCGGCTTCTGAATGTAGCTGTTGGCTCCCAGGTCATAACTCATAGCCACATCCCGCTCTTCCCGGGAGGAGGTGAGGATCACCACCGGCAGGCGCTTGGTCAGGTCATGGCCGCGGATGCGTTTCAAGACCCCCAGGCCGTCCACCCTGGGCAGCTTTAAATCCAATAAGATGACCGCGGGCATTTCGCTGGTGTCCCGGCCGGTGTAGGCGCCGGCGCCGAACAGATAATCCAGCGCTTCCTGACCATCCTCTACCACCACCAGTTGGTTACGGATGCGGTGCTTGTCAAACGCCCGTCTCGTCAGCCCGACGTCGCTGAGATTGTCCTCTACCAGGAGGATGACCTTTTTCTGCATGCTGCCTCCTGAGGGTGAAATAAAACGTTGCCCCTACATCCACCGCCGCCTCGGCCCAGACCCGGCCGCCGTGGCGGTGCAGGATGCGCTGGACAGTGGCCAGGCCGATGCCCGTGCCCGGAAACTCCGAGGCTTTGTGCAGGCGTTGAAAGGCCCCGAACAGTTTATCCGCATAGGCCGGGTCAAACCCCGCGCCGTTATCCCGGACAAAGAAAACGGGCTGACCTTCCAGTTGTATCCGCCCGAATTCAATTAACCCTGCGGGGCGCTTACCGGTGAACTTCCAGGCGTTATTCAGCAGGTTAGAAAGCGCAATCTCCAGCAACCGGGGGTCGCCCACCGCAGTCATCCCCTCCTGGACGACAAACTCCACCCGGCGGTCCGGACCGGTTTCCCGCAGCCGGCCAATGATGTCCCAGGCCAGGGCGGTGAGGTCCACCGGCTCCTGCTGCATCTCGGCCCGGCCTACCCTGGAAAGACTGAGCAGGTCGTCAATCAGCTGCCCCATGTGTTGGGTTTCGGTACGCACCCGTTCCAGGTAAGTCCTCCCCTGGTCGTCCAGAACCTGGGCATAATCTTCCAAAAAAGCCAGGGTCCAGCCGTCAATACCGCGCAGGGGCGCCCGCAGATCGTGGGAAACGGAATAACTGAACGCCTCCAGTTCCTGGTTGGCCGCCTCCAATTGAGCGGTGCGTTCCCGGACGCGACCTTCCAATTCTAGATTGAGGGCGCGGATTTCGGCCTCCGCCTGTTGGCGGGCCGCCCTGGCGCGGTCCAGGTCCCTGGAGATGGCGCCTCCCGCCGCGCTTACCACCATGACCATGACCCCGGCGAAGGCCAGGGCCAACAAGGCTGTCGCCAGGGCCGGATTAGAGCCTAAGCCGGGAATGATCTGGTGCAGCCACCCTTGGGCGAGAACAACGAACCCCGTCAGGGGCAAGAAGGTTCGGAGCAGCCTGGCCCGGACCGAAGAACCCGCTAGCGCCCTTAGGGGCCAGCATTCCGGACCCGCCGCCGCAGTAAGCCCCACTCCCAGCACCAGGAAGGCGAGAGTGGTGGTTGCCGCCATGGGTATGACTTCCCCGCCATAGAGCAGCGGGGTGCCGAACAGATATCCCATGGTGCCGACCAGACCAAGCATAGCCACCAGCAAACCCAAGACTGCCGGCAGGTTCCCGAGGCGGGGGCGAGGCCGCAGGGCCAGGGACATGGCAATCCCGGAGATGCACATGCCGGCGCCGGTCATGGGCGACATGCGGTTGGTAACCACGCGGCCAAATTGCTCGGTGGCGGGAAACAGGATCTCTTCAAGGCTCACATCGATCCCGATGAAGTATTCCAGGAGGTTGAGAAACCCAAAAACTATGGTCAGGATCATCACCGCCTGCGCCAGGCTTCGGCCCCAACCTTCCAGGGGCAGCCTTGCCTGCCGGACCAGGATGGAACCAAAAAACAGGAAGGACCAGGCCGTGCTCTGGGCCATGGGGATGTAATACAGTGATATTCTGGCCAATTTTCCCGCCCCGGCAAACCAGCCCGCCAAACCGAGAATCCCCAGCAGCATCACTGCGGCGCCGCATATCATGGCGAGGCGCCGCAAAGATGTCCCCACGGGTTGGCCCGTTATCCCTTCCATATAGCGATCCCTAATCCTGGAGAATAGTTGGCTCCTTGAGACACCGGTGCGCCTGAGTTTCGTCGCAGCTATCCCCAGGGGCCATAAGAGTCCGCTCGGTCGCGGCCGCAATATCAGGGTTACCGGCGCGAGCCTGATGCTGTCGTTAGACATCGTATGCCTAAACGGGCTCCGGACCAAGGGTATCGCCTAACTTGCCCCCAGAGAAACCACCCATATTGGGTTCGCCCCCGGAGGCTTAACCGCAACCGGATATTTACCTCGAGGCGCCCAATAGCGGGCTCATACTCATTGCGGGATTAGAAAGTTTTCCTTTTCCTCAGGATGATCATAGGATATTGGAAGTACTTGACAAAAAATTTTGGAAAACGGTCCTCCATTTCAAATAATATTCTAAATATTACTTTACCAATTCTTTCTCCCCGAATCAATAATTTCTGGTGTTGCGATGGAAATGAACGCCAAGGCAATATCGTTATCTCAGCAACATCCTGGAAGCGTTTCCACCACCCCAGAGGGTGCGCATAGAAATATAGTTCCGCGTCCTGAGCTTCTCTTTTTTTCTTTAAAAACAGATTCTTTATATTACGTAATATTTTAAGCGGAGACAATACATAATACATAAGTGTCTTTGGATTGCTGTAAATTATGATCACCGATTTATCAGGCTTGGTAACATAGAGCAGCTTGCGAACCGCTTCTTCTTGTTTATCTTTGTCTATATGGTAAATAGTATGCAGACTTACTGTGCAATCAAAGAAATTTTTTTCCAATGGAATATTCAGGAAATCTCCCTGCAAGAATACCCCATGCTCACCGATTTTCTGTTTCGCAACCTCTAACGCCTTATGAGATAAATCGACACAGTAGCGTTTCTTGAAATTCCTTGAATACTCCAAATATTCTCTGAACTGAATAGGCCCCGATGCCATATCCAGAAGGTAATCCCCCGCCGGCGGGATGTGACGCAGAACTCTTAGCCGACAATTTCTGACGTAATCCCGGGCGCATTCTCTTAGATCTTCCCATCTTCTTGCGTCTTCTGTTGATCCATCAAAGTTTTCCCAGCCCACGGTCTCATAAAAATCTGAAACCCTGCGGCTGATTTCGTCTTGCATCGGTCTATTTCTCCCGTCCCTCTCCTTTGTCATTGCAGATTTATTGTATATTCCTCTCCAGGCCATGGGAACTACTTTTTAAATTATATCTGCCCCGCGCGGCAAACCGTAGGAGCGTGGTTTTCACGCCCCTACGGCAGCCTGGCAGAGACTTGGGAGATGGATTTTAACTGGGCACGATGCGCCCCGAGCCCGATCCTGCCTTACATGCAGCCCTCCCCTGACCTTTTGTGAGAACAGCCTCCGGCCAAGCCGCGCCGCCGGCCTTTGAGCCCCGACAGATCGCCGCCCTCATAGATGGCGCTCAGGGCCATGTCGATGAAGCCGTTCATCACCACCGGTTCCACCCCGGCTTCGCTCAGCACGGCCGCAGGGGTGTCGCCGATGCCGCTCACCAGCACCGCCCGGCAGTCTTTCAAGGTTTTTGCCATGGTCCACCACCGGTCCGCCCCGCCCCCGGGCCGGGGGGCCGGACGCTCCTCCAGCATCTTGTAAGCGCCATCCTTAATGCCCCATATCTGGAAGGAAGCCGCTTCGCCCAGATGCAAATTTACCAGCACGCCCTCCTGGGTGGCCACCGCCACATAGGGCCGGTCCGCGGCCGCCGGAACCGAGCTGGCGCAGGCCGACAGGCAGCCCCGAAATTCGTCGGTGCGGTCAGCGTCAAGCAACCCCACCGCGTCGGCCCGGCACCGGGTGCAGTGGTGCATCTGGGGGATAATCGTTTCCGCCTCCCGGCGGATTGCCGTCATCTGCTCCGGGAGCGGTTCCGGCACATCTCCGAAGGGGGTGTCGGCGTTAGGATACATGGGCATGCAATTGAGGATATCCACGCCTAATTCCGCCATCTTTGCGGCCACCTCCTGCACGTGGTGGTCGTTGATCCCGGGAATGATGATGGTGTTGATCTTGACTGTAATCCCCCGGGCCTTGAGGCCGCGGATGGACTCCAACTGCCGCTCCAGCAAGACTTCGGCAGCCGCCAGACCCCGATAAATCACCTTACCGTCCCGCACCCAACTATAGATTTTGGCCCCGATCTCCGGGTCCACGGCGTTCACCGTCAGGGTCACGTGGGAGACCTGAAGCTCCGCCAGTTCATCCAGATGGGGCGGCAAGCCCAGGCCGTTGGTGGCCAGGCACAGCAACAGGTCCGGAACCCGCCGGCGAATCAGGCGAATGGTCTCCAAAGTCTCTTTGGGGTTGGCGAACGGGTCTCCCGGGCCGGCGATGCCCGCCACGGTAATGCGGGGCTCGGCCTCCAGGACCTTTTCCAGGTAAGCGATGGCCTGCTTCGGCTTGAGTACCGCGCTGGTGACCCCCGGGCGGCTTTCATTGACGCAATCGTATTTCCGGTTGCAATAGTTGCACAGGATGTTGCACTTGGGCGCCACCGGCAGGTGGACCCGCCCGCATTCTCCCTTGACTGCCACATTGAAACATGGGTGCTTATCCGTATTCAGCATGACCGTGATTCCTATATTTAGAGTTTCGAGCTTGGGGTTAGGGCATCGAACCCTCTTACCCTTGCGAAACGTGGTTCGATCTCTCACATATAGCCGTAGCCCACCGGGCTGGTTTCTTGCTTCCGCTCAATCATGGCGTTGACGATTTGGTCCAAAAGGTTTTGCGTCCCCCGGTATCCCAGGTGCAGAATCCTGGGGCCGCCGAAGCGGTCGTGGATGGGAAACCCGACCCGCACCAGGGGCACTTGCCAGCGCTTGGCCAGATGGTAGCCCTTGCTGTGGCCGATGAGTAGATCGGGCCCCAGGGCCTCGGCCTCCTCGGCGATCTCAAAAAAATCCACCCCTTCTTTGACCACCGGAGGCTCCGGCAGCAGGCCGGCGGTAACTTCGGCCACCGCCGCAATCATGCGGCCGCTCTTGCCCCCCGAGGCGCACAGCACCGGCTTCACGCCGATCTCGGCCAGGAAGGAGACGAGCCCCACCACCAGGTCCTCTTCGCCGAACACCACCGCCCGCTTGTCGAAGATGTACTTGTGCCCGTCCACGTAGGCGTCGATGAGGCGGCCGCGCTCGGCGGCGTGCTTATCGGGGGTACTACGCCCGGTCAGGTCTTCCAGCACTTTAAAGAACTCATCCGTCTCCCGCAGGCCGATAGGCATCCCCAAAGGGCGCCAGGGTACGCCGAAGCGTTCTTCCAAGAGCCGCCCGGCGGTTTCCTGGGAAGACAGGGTGCGCCCGAACTCCAGGGTGGCCAATGATGCGCCCATGGCCTTAATCGCCGCCAGGGGAGTGCCGCCGGCCGGAATCTTGTCATAATCCAGTTGGGCCGCCCCATCCAGAGTCTCGGAAATATCCGGCAGGATGATCCCCGGAATCCCGAAATCTCCCAGGATTTCCTTCAGGTATCTGATATCCGCCGGGGAAACGAAGCCGGGCAAGAGATTGACCGCGCCGGTGGGCTCGCCGTTGGTCGCCAACTGGTCCACCACCGCCTTCACCGCCACGTGAAAGCCCTCCATGTGGGTGCCGCTGTAGCTGGGGGTGGAGACTGTAACGATCGCAGGCGATTCAGCCTCATGCAGCTCCCGGCGAAACTCCTGAACCAAACCGGGCATATCGTCACCGATGGTCTCGGTGAGACAGGTGGAAGCCACCCCGATGAGACCAGCGCCATATTTGTCCATGACGTTCTTGAGGCCCTGTTTGAGATTGGGGCCGCCGCCATAGATGGCGTGCTTCTCCCCCAAAGACGAAGAGGCAATGTCCATGGGCTCCCGGAAATGGCTGATGACGTAGCGCCGCATATAGGTGGCGCAACCCTGGGAGCCGTGGAGAAAAGGCACCGCCCCTTCGATCCCCCGGAAGGCCAGGCAGGCCCCCAGCGGCTTGCAGAGCTTGCAGGCGT